>Ga0209554_1001865_pt1 | contig 15382 bp, 13 predicted proteins | sample MarorgKNORR_S2LV_5_FD_188221 | JGI IMG/M metagenome (GOLD analysis project Ga0209554, IMG submission 188221) | Marine microbial communities from the Southern Atlantic Ocean, analyzing organic carbon cycling - Bottom_A/KNORR_S2/LV (SPAdes) (version 2) | ecosystem: Environmental > Aquatic > Marine...
AAAGACCCAGATGCTTATAAGTCATCTGCCAATAGAGCTGCAGTAATAGGTTGTGAAGGTAAATGGGCAATACACCCATCTCAAATTGAATTAGCAAACAAAATTTTTACTCCACCGGAAGAAGAAGTTACAAAAGCAAAAAGAATTCTTGAAGCTATGAAAGAGGCACAAAAACAAGGTAAAGGAGCTGCATCATTAGATGGTCGCTTAATTGATTTAGCATCAGTAAGGCAAGCTACTGTAATGGTACAAAAAGCTGAACTTATTAATAAAAATTAAATTATAAAAAATTGAGACATACACTAGATTTTGAAAAAACCATATCTGATCTTCAAGATAAGATTTCAAAATTAAAAGATTCTGGCTCAGACAAAACAAGTTTAGTTGAGATTAATGAACAAATTGAAGAAATAAAAGTCAAAATTGATAAAAAACTCAATGATATTTACAAAAAACTCACACCATGGCATAAATTACAAGTAGCAAGACACCCCAGAAGACCTCATTTTTTAGATTATGTCAAAACTTTATTTCGAGATTTCGAGCCTTTATCTGGAGATAGATTATTTAAAGAAGATCCTGCTTTATTATGTGGTTTTGCTACATTTTATGGTGAATCAGTAATGATAATGGGTCATGAGAAAGGTAAAAATACAGAAGATAGAATTAAACATAATTTTGGTATGGCTAAACCTGAAGGTTATCGCAAAGCAACAAGATTAATGAAATTAGCTGAAAAATTTAGTCTACCAATAATAACATTTGTCGATACACCAGGGGCTTATCCTGGAGTTGGTGCTGAACAAAGAGGACAATCTGAAGCTATAGCCAAATGTATTGAAGTTTCTCTAAATTTAAAAATTCCCACTCTATCTGTTATTATTGGAGAAGGAGGTTCGGGTGGTGCAGTAGCAATTGCTACTACAAACAAAGTTTTGATGTTAGAACATTCGATTTATACTGTTATATCACCAGAAGGTTGTGCATCAATATTGTGGAAAGATACAAAATATGCTGAAGAAGCTGCAGTATCTATGAAAATTACAGCACAGGATTTAAAAGAACTGAACATTATAGATTCTATAATTTTAGAACCTATTGGAGGTGCACATAGAAATACGGGTCAAACAATTACAAATGTTGGCATTGCAATTAGATCATCTTTAAAACAAGTAATCTCTTTAGACAAAGAAGAACTTCTTAATCAGCGAAAAACTAAATACTTAATGACATTTAATAAATCTTAAAAAATTTTTAAGAAACTTTCCCACAACAAATTTTAAATTTTAAACCTGTTGATTGACATCTTGTATTTCTAGGAATTTTATTTCTTGGATAAAAGTTTAATAAGCAATTTTTATCTTTTGCTTCTTTTTTTTTTACTTCTTCAGGAAATTGTTGTGCAGCAAGTTTAGCTTTTACGTCCAAATTAGTTATAAAAGATCTTCTTTCTTCACCCGAGTTTTTTTCTAATTTTTGATCTTTATAGATATCTTCTTGCATTTCCTCACTTTCTTGCTCAAATTGTATGTTGCTTAAAACCTTACTTATATTTCTTTTTATATTTAAAAGCATATTTTCAAAAAGTGCAAAAGCTTCTCTCTTGTATTCATTAAGGGGATCTTTTTGACCATATGCTCTTAGTGAAATTCCTTGTTTTAAGTAATCAAGAAAAAGTAAGTGATCTTTCCATGAATGATCAATTATTTGAAGCAAAAAACTTTTTTCAACTGTTCTAAAATTTTCACTTCCTATTTTTTTCTCTCTATCTTTATCTGATTTTTCAATTTCATCTAATATTAATTTTTTTATTTCTTCATCTGCCACACCATCTTTTTTTGCTATTTTTTTTATATCTTTTTTTATCCCAAATATTTCTTTAACTTCCTTTTCTAAATTTGATAAATTCCATTGCTCAAAGTATGAATCTTTTGGAATATTTTTTGATACAATATTATCAAGAGTATCTATTTTCATGTTTTTTATAAAATCTTTTATATCAATTGACTCCATAATTTTTGTCCTTTGATTATAAATAACTTTTCTTTGATCATTCATTACATCATCAAATTTAAGTAATGACTTTCTGATATCATAATTTCTTGCTTCTACTTTTTGCTGAGCTTTTTCTAAGGCTTTATTAATCCATCTATGTGCAATTGCCTCTCCTTCTTTTAAACCAAGGGTTTTAAGCATACTATCAATTTTTTCTGACCCAAATATTCTCATTAAATCATCTTTAAGGGATATGTAAAATTTAGATTCCCCTATATCTCCTTGTCTCCCACACCTACCTCTTAATTGGTTGTCAATTCTACGACTTTCATGCCTTTCAGTTCCTAGAACAAACAGACCTCCGGCTTCTATTACAGTTTTTTTTTCATCTTCAATTTTTTTTTTAATTTTATTAATATCTTTTTCATTTAATTTTTTTTTATTTTCTATTTCTATTTTTTTTATTTGCATATCAAAATTACCACCCAACTGTATATCTGTTCCTCTTCCAGCCATATTAGTAGCTATTGTCACAGAGCCTTTTTGTCCTGCTTGTGCAATTATATAAGATTCTTGTTCGTGGTGTTTTGCATTTAAAATTTTATGTCCAATTTTATTTTTTTTAAGAATTTTTGATAATTCTTCTGATTTTTCAATACTTATTGTTCCAACTAAGACTGGTTGATTCTTTTTTTTACATTCAGCAATTTGAGACACTATTGCATTATATTTTTCTTGCTTTGTTCTGTATATCTCATCATCACGATCAACTCTTATGCATTCTTCATTTGTAGGTATTTCTATAACTTGCAGGTTATAAATATCAAGTAATTCAGGAGCTTCTGTCATTGCTGTTCCTGTCATACCAGAAAGTTTTGGGTATAATCTGAAATAATTTTGGAAAGAGGTAGAAGCTAAAGTCTGATTTTCATTTTGTATATTTACAGATTCTTTTGCTTCTAGCGCCTGATGAAGACCTTCAGAAAATCTTCTACCCTCCATCATTCTACCTGTGAACTCATCAATTATAATTACTTGATTGTCTCTTACAATGTAATCTGTGTCTTTTTCAAACAATTTGTGCGCTCTTAAAGCTTGATTTACATGATGAAGAATAACGATATTTTTTGAATCAAATAAGTTGTTATTTTTTAAAAGTTTTTTTTCTTTTAAAATTTTTTCAATGTTTTCTACTCCTTTGTCTGTCAAATTAACACTTTTTGATTTTTCATCTTTTTCATAATCAACATCTTTTAATTGCGGAATAAACTGATTAATTTCTGAGTACAGACTAGATGTATCTTCAGTTGGGCCTGAAATTATTAGTGGGGTTCTTGCTTCATCAATTAATATGTTATCTACTTCATCAACTATTGCGAAGCTATGTTTTTTTTGCGCAAGTGTGTCTTTAGAATATTTCATATTGTCTCTTAAATAATCAAAACCAAACTCATTATTTGTGCCATAAGTGATGTCGCAATTATAAGCATCTTTTCTTTCCTTATCCTCAACACCAGCAGTAATACAACCAACACTTAGACCTAAGAATTTGTAGATTTCACCCATCCATTCAGAATCTCTTTTCGCAAGATAATCATTAACTGTTACTATATGCACCCCTTTATCTTCCAATGAATTTAAATATGCAGGTAAAGTTGAAACAAGAGTTTTACCTTCTCCTGTTTTCATTTCCGCAATCATTCCTTTATGTAAAACCATTCCGCCAATTAACTGAACATCAAAATGTCTTTGATTTAAAGTTCTTTTTGCAGCTTCTCTTACAGTTGCAAATACTTCAGTAAGAATTGTATCTAAAGTTTCTTTTTGTTTTAATCTAAGTTTAAATTCTTTAGTTTTGTTTTTTAGTTCTTGATTAGTTAATTTTTCATATTCTTTTTCTAGCTTATTAACACTATCAACTTGTTTTTGAAACTTATTAATAAATCTATCATTAGCACTGCCAAATATTTTTTTTGCAAATTTTAAAAACATATTCTTATATTTAATATACAAATATTTAATTGAGAATATTTATATAATTCCTAATTACAAGATATATAAGACCCTATATAATTTTTTTTATTTATGAACAAATTGTCATTTAACAAAACAAAGAAATTTAAGATGCATAATATTCAAGGTGTATTATTTTCTACAGGAAGTTGCGGTTTAAAAGAAAAAAATAAGAAAGATTTAGTAATTATACAATTAGATAAAAATTCTAAAACTTCTGCTGTTTTTACCAATTCTAAAACAATTGCAGAACCAGTTAAATGGTCAAAAAAAAATATAAATAATGATATTAGAGCAATAGTAGTTAATTCTGGAAATGCAAATGCTTTGACAGGTAAAAAAGGTTACGATTCAATAAAAAAATATATAAATATTATTGCAAAAAAAATTAATTGTTCTGTTAAAAACATTTTAGTTGCATCTACAGGTGTTATTGGAGAACAACTAGATTACAAGAAAATTAATGCCATAGTGCCTGAATTGTTAGAAAAATCTAAAAAAAAATGTTGTAGCTGGAATAGTTTTTTTCAATCTATTATGACAACAGACACTGTACCTAAGTTTGCCTCGAAAAAAATTAAATTTGGAAAGGAAACAGTTTTCATAAGTGGTATTGCAAAAGGATCTGGAATGATACATCCAAATATGGGGACCTTGCTAGCTTTTATATTTACTGATGCAAATATTCCAAAGAATATTATCAACAAGATTCTTTTAGATGGTATACAACATTCATTTAATAGCATAACTATTGATGGTGACACGTCTACAAATGATAGTGTTTTTTTTACTGCAACATGCAAAAAAAAGAACGTCAGTATAAATTCTTTTAAAAACAACAAATATAAAAAATTTGTAAAACAATTTAATAATTTGTTATTAGACTTAGCAAAGCAAATTGTAAAAGATGGAGAAGGTGCAAAAAAAATTATAAAAATAAGTGTTAAAAATGCAAAAACTTATTTAATTGCAAAAAATATTGCTTTATCTGTAGCTAATTCACTCCTTGTTAAAACTCTTTTTAATTCTAATGAACTTAATTTTGGTAGAATTTTTATGGCTATAGGAAAATCAAACGAAATAATTGATCAAGAAAAAATATCTTTTTCTTTAGGCAATCATTTGCTTGCAAAAAATGGCGAACTGTTAATAAAAAATAATGCTAATAAAATAAAAAAACTAATGAATAAAAAAGAACTATCACTTGAAATAAATTTAAATAATGGAAAAAGCCAGTCCACTGTTTATACATGTGATTTAACAAATGAATATATAAAAATAAATACTAATTATCTAACTTAAATGAAGAAAAAAATTATGTATGTCTCTGCTGTTGCTCTTTTAGATTGGCAAGGCAAGGTATTAATATCTTATAGATCTGAAGATCAGCCAGTTCTTCCAAATTTTTGGGAGTTTCCAGGAGGCAAAATAAAAATTAATGAAAGTCCTGATGACGCAGTTATTCGTGAAATTAAAGAGGAATTGTCATTAGATATAGACAAAAAATTATTAAAACCATTAAGTTTTAACACCCATACGTATAAGAACATCTATGGTGGGGATTTAGATGTAGTTATATTTTTTTATATTTGTAGAAGTTGGAAAGGAACACCTTCATATAAAGATAAGCAAAAAATTCTTTGGATAGAAATTGATAAATTAAAAAAATATAAATTTTTACCTGGAAGTAATAAATTTGTTTCAGAATTAAACAATTTAAAGAAAAAATAAAAAATTATTTATAAATTATGCTCCTTAGTAGATAAAGCATCCGCTAATTTTTTTTTAGCTGATCCTGGCTTCTTAGGATTTTGTTGGCTTGAATGTTTTGACCATCCAATAAAATATAATATTTCAAAAGTTGCATAGATTTTTTTATTTTTTGAAAATTTTTTTTTATATATTTCATTAGCTACACTAAATAGTTTTTTTGTAGTAAAATTTTTTTTTCTATCAATTAAACTATTACTTTCCCCCATGCCTTTTAAATCTTTCATCAAAGAAAATATATCGTCATAAAAAATTTTTATATTGTCTTTGTCAATTACTGGAAGTTGAAAACCAACCTTTTGAAGTAAAACTCCAGCATCTTGAAGTCTTATAAAAGGAGATACCCTTGGAGAAATACTTTTTGAAATTTTATCCTCAGCACTGCACAATGAATATTTTAGTTCATTTAAGGTTTCACTTCCAAAAATACTACATAAAAATAAGCCATCTGGTTTTAAAATGCGATAAATTTCATTTAAAACCTTAAATAAATCATTAGACCAATGTAAATATAAATTACTAAAAACTAAATTAAATTGTTTATTATTAAATGGTAGATTTTCTTCATCTAAAATTAAGAAAATTTTTTGTTTATCAGTTTGCCTTTTTTTAGCTATTAATAACATCTCTTTTGAAATATCAGATATGAAAATCTTTTTTATATCTTTTTTTTTATTAAATAGATTAATAGTATTTCCTGTTCTTGAACCTATTTCTAAAGTACTTGCAAACTCTCTTTTTATAAATTTTAATCTATCAAATAAGCGGTAATTTACTTCATTAAATAAATAATCATACTTTTTATATTTAGTAGATGCCCTATTTCTTGAGATTTGATTTTTTTTTTTACTAAAAATTTTAATATTATTAACCATGTCTAATATAAAATTATCAAAATAATTATTTATTTGAAATGTTAAAAAAATATAAAAAGTTTAAAGTTGCTTGTATTCAAATGAATTCACAAGCAAATTTATACGATAATATTTTATTTGCCAAAAACAAAATTATTTATGCTTCAAAAAAAGGTGCCAAGTTAATTTTATTGCCTGAGAATTGTTTTTTAATGGCAAAAAATAACAAGCAATTTTTAGAATTTTCATGCGCGGAGATAAATCATCCAGGTGTAAATGAAATGAAAAAAATTGCAAAAAATCTTGGTATTTGGGTAATTATAGGATCAGTTAATATTAAAGAAAAGAAAAGAATTTTTAACAGATCAATACTTATTGATAATAAAGGAAGAATTAAAGGCAGATATAATAAAATTCATCTTTTTTCCGCTAAGTTACCTAATAAAGAATATTATGATGAAACAAAATATTTTACGCCAGGTAAAAAAATTTGTATTCAGATTTTACCTTGGGGTAAAATCGGTATGACAATATGTTATGATCTTCGTTTTCCACATTTATATAGAAAATTAGCTAAGAAAGGAGCTGCTTTTATTTCTGTACCATCTGCATTTACAAAATTTACAGGAGGTATGCATTGGCATGTATTACTTAAAGCTAGAGCTATAGAAACTGGATGTTATATTTTTGCTCCTGCACAATTTGGTAATCATCCAGGAAAAAAATATACATATGGGCATACTTTAATAGTCGATCCTTGGGGGAAAATTATTAATGAATGCCGGAAAAATAGTTCTGTAATTGTAAGTGAAATTGATGTCAATAAAGTAAGTATGTTAAGAACTTCAATTCCTTCTTTGAAACTAGAAAAAAATTTTTAATCTTTTGGTTCTGGAACTATTCTTAAATATGGTTTAGGAGCATCCCAGCCATCAGGGAATTTTTTTTTTGCTTCATCATCACTTACAGCTGGAACAATAATCACATCGTCGCCTTTGTTCCAATTTGCCGGGGTAGCAACTTTATGTTTTACTGTAAGTTGCATAGAGTCGATAGCTCTTAATATTTCATTAAAATTTCTACCTGTTGCCATTGGATAAGTTAAAAATAATCCTATTCTTTTATCTGGTCTAATAATAAAAACAGTTCTAACTGTTTGATTGTCTACTGCTGTACGTCCCATAGATTCAACTCCTGCATCGCCCTCTAACATATTATAAAGTTTTGCAATTTCTAACTTTTCATCAGCAATAATTGGATAATTTGGCTTAGTTCCTGTAACGTCTTTGATGTCATCTAGCCATTTTATATGATCATCAACTTTATCAACACTTAAACCAATAACTTTTACATTTCGTTTATCAAACTCTGGTTTCATACTTGCTAAAGAACCTAATTCAGTTGTGCAAACTGGTGTAAAATCTTTCGGATGTGAAAATAAAACACCCCAGCTATCCCCAAGCCACTCGTGAAAAGATATGTCTCCTTCAGAAGTTTTTGCTTTAAAATCTGGAGCAACGCTATTTATTTTTAATGTCATAATTCTACTATAATATTTTTTTTTAAAAAAAAAATAAAAAAATGCAAATCAAATAGTTCTACAAAAAAAATGTATTATTTCTTTCCGACTATAAAATAGTTTATATTTGTATTATCAGATAATAACCATTTGTTTGAAATAGGGTTAAATTCCATGCCTTTAATTTTTTTAATTTTAATTTTCTTTAATTTAAGAAGCTCAGCAATTTCTTTTGGTTTAAGAAATTTTTCAAATTGATGTGTTCCTATAGGTATCCAATTTAAAACATATTCTCCAAATATTTTTGCAAAAATAAGTGATTTTAAATTTCTATTTATTGTAGATAAAATCAAAGTTCCATCCGGATTCATTAATTTAGATATTTTTTCTATTGTTTTTTCCACATTATCAACATGTTCCAAAACTTCTAAACACAATATTAAATCAAATTTTTTTTTATTTTTTTTAAAAAAAAGATCTAGTGACTGATTTTTGTAAGTAATTTTTAATGAGTTTATTTTTGCATGTTCTTTTGCTTGTTTTATATTATAAATATTTTCATCTATACCTGTTACTTGTGCATTTGTTTTAGCTAGTGATTCTGAAATTAGTCCTCCTCCGCAACCAATGTCAAGCACATGTTTTTTTTTAATAGGTTTATCAAAGTTATTTAGAATAAATTGCAACCTTAGAGGGTTAATTTTGTGTAATATTTTGTAATTCCCGTTTATATTCCACCATTCACTTAATTTATTTTTTTCCATTTTTTTTTGTTTAAAAAATTATTATTAATTATTATTTTATAATCATCTTATTAACAAAAGAAAAAATTATTTTTTTATGTTAAATAGTATTATTTTATGAAAAAGAAATTATTAATTATAAAAAAGTTTGGCGGCACTTCTTTGTCAAATATAGAAAAAATAAAAAAAGTCGCGAAACTTGTAAAAAAAGAAATAGTTTTAGGAAATAAAGTAGTTGTGGTTGTAAGCGCCTTAGGAAAAACAACGAATAAATTGCAGTCATTAATTAATAAAATTTCTTTTAACAGTAATTCAAAAGAAATAGACACTATACTTTCATCGGGTGAACAGGCATCTTCAGGTTTAATGGCGCTTGCTTTAAAAAATATTAATGTCAAAGCCCGTTCTTTTCTTGGTTGGCAAGTACCGATCTTAACTAATACGTCATATGGTAAAGCAAAAATTTTAGATATTGATTCTAAAATATTAAAGAAAGAAATAAAAAAAGGTGTTACACCCGTTATTGCTGGATTTCAAGGCATATCAAATGAGTTTAGGATTTCTACTATAGGAAGAGGTGGGTCTGACACAACTGCAGTTGCAATAGCATATAAATTAAATGCTGATAGGTGTGACATACATACTGATGTTGAAGGGGTTTTTACAGCAGATCCAAGATGGGTAAAAAAAGCAAAAAAAATTGATCAATTGACATATGACGAGATGTTGGAAATGGCCTCTGTAGGAGCGCAAGTTTTAGAACCTAGATCTGTTTCTCTTGCAAAAAATAATAATGTAATTTTATGGGTTAAATCTAGTTTTAAAAATATAAAGGGTACAAAAATTAGTAATTCAACAAAGTTAGAAAAAAGAAATGTTAGTGGAATTGTATTTAGTAATAACGATTCAAAAATAACTTTACTTGGTATACCTGATAAACCTGGAGTAGCGGCAAAAATTTTTGGTTCTTTAGCCGATGAAAATATAAATGTAGACATGATTGTTCAAAATATATCTTCTGATGGAAAATACTCTGATCTAACTTTTACAATACCTGAAACAGATTTATTTAAAGCAAAAAAATGTATTAATAGAATTAGAAATGAAATTAAAGTAAAAAATGTTTTACCTGATAATAATGTTGCTAAGATTTCTATAGTTGGAATAGGAATGAGAACTAACGCTGGGATAGCCGAAGATATGTTTAAAGCTTTAGGAAAACAAAAGATTAACATTGATTTAATTTCGACTTCTGAAATTAAAATAAGCGTTTTAATTTCTAGAAAAAACTTAAAAAGAGCAATTAATGTTTTACATAAAACATACAAATTAGGTTAAGTTGTCCACATTTCATTAACAAAGAGCTAACAAATATATTGTTGAATATTTGAAAAAATATATAATATATTTAATAATTATAGTTAAATTTAGTTGTAACTGTTTTTATAGCTTAGGGATCAAATGAAAGAAGTATATATAGAGATAGGTCAAACGTTAAAGAATTATCGACTTAAAAGAAAGTTAACTTTAGAGAAAATTTCGGATAAGACAAAAATCTCGATTCAAAATTTAAATAATATAGAAAATGGTAACTTACATTTAATAGCAGGAGAATTTTATCAAAGATCATTTATTAAATCATATGCTAATGCATTAAGAATAAGTGAAACAAAAATATTATTATTGTTTGATAATACTTTAAATAAATCTTACGAAAAAAGTGAATTTTTTCAAGAAAAGGAAGTCCATTTAGAAAAAACTAGAACACCAGTAATAACTGAAAAAATCCCAACTATACCTTTAATTGTTTTTGCTGCATTGGGGCTAATTACTTTTTTTTTATTTAATTTTTTTAAAGATATCGTTCAATATGGTGAAGAAATAGCTGTTATTGAGCCTAAGCCAGAACAAAAACTTTCTAAAATAGAGGAAAATATAATTGATGAAATTAAAGATTTTAAAAAAAATATGCCGATGAAACAAACCAATTTAAATTTTGATGATATAGAAGATTACCAAATACAAAATAATAAAAGTGTTATTAAACAAATAATAGCAAAAAATGATGTATGGATTGAGATTAAGGATTTTAATGAAAATATATTGATTTCTACAATATTAAAAAAAGATGAATTTTTTAAATTACCAAACGATGGAAGAGAGGTAATTATTTCTGCGAGCAATGCAGGATTCTTATTCTTAAAAGATGGAAATAATAACTATACTGGTTTAGGTTCTTCCGGCGAGATCTTAGATTCTATCCAACTTATTAGTTTAATTACTAATCATTAGTTATAATATATTTTTTTTTTATAAAAAAATATGTCTCTAAATTTAAATTTGGGGGAATATAAAAGACGTAATACTATTCCCGTAAAAGTCGGCAATATTTCTATAGGAGGATTAAATCCTATAGTAATTCAATCTATGACCAATACGGACACAGCTGATGTAAATGCAACCTATAAGCAAATTCTAGATCTAGCAAACGCAGGATCTGAAATAGTAAGAGTAACAGTTGATAGGGAGGAATCTGCTAAAGCTATTCCATATATTAAAGAAAAACTTTTAAAAAATAAGTGTAATGTACCAATAGTTGGAGACTTTCATTATATCGGCCATAGTTTATTAAATAAATTTCCTGATTGCGCAAAAACACTTGATAAATATAGAATTAACCCTGGCAATGTAGGTTTTAGAGAAAAAAAAGATATTCAATTTTCATCAATGATTAAAGTGGCAGTTAAAAATAATAAACCTGTCAGAATAGGGGTAAATTGGGGTAGTTTAGATCAAGAACTTTTATCAAACTTAATGGATAAAAATTCTAAACTAAAAAAACCTTTAGATGCAGAAAGTGTTACAAAAAAAGCTCTTATAGTTTCAGCATTAGCTAGTGCAAAAAAAGCTGAAGACTTAGGTTTAAAAAAAGAAAAGATAATTATTTCATGTAAAGTTAGTGAGCTAAAGACATTAGTTGAAGTCTACGAAAAATTAGCAAAGGATTGTAATTATTCTTTACATTTAGGACTGACAGAAGCAGGGATGGGAATAAAAGGAATTGTGTCTTCAACTGCTGCATTATCTCTAATACTTTCTAAAGGAATAGGGGATACAATTAGAATTTCTCTTACCCCAAAACCAAATGGAGATAGAAGAGAAGAGGTCTATGTAGCTCAAGAAATACTACAAAATTTAGGAATAAGATCTTTTGCTCCTAAAGTAACAGCGTGTCCTGGCTGTGGAAGAACAACAAGTAAAGTTTTTCAAGAATTAGCAGAAAAGATTCAAATTTATATTAGAAACCAAATGCCAATTTGGAAAAAAAAATATAACGGCGTTGAATCTTTAAAACTTGCTGTAATGGGATGTATAGTAAACGGGCCTGGAGAAAGTAAAAACGCTGATTTAGGAATTAGTTTACCTGGTACAGGAGAAACACCAACAATGCCAGTTTTTATAGATGGAAAAAAATCTCACACCTTAAGGGGAAAAAACGTTACTGAAGATTTTAAAAAAATTATTCACGAATACATAGAAAAGAAATATAAAAAAAAATGAAAAAATTACAGCCTGTTAGAGGGACAAAAGATATTTTAGAAGAAGAATATAGACAAATATACGATATTGCTTGTCATTGGCATCTTGCGACAGAAGGATTTGGATTTAAGATGATTCAAACTCCAATAATTGAAGATAGTGAAGTTTTTAAAAAAACTTTAGGTCTAACATCGGATATCATTAAAAAAGAAACATATACATTTAAAGATAGAAGTAACAATGAAATAACACTAAGACCTGAAGGCACAGCACCTGTCGTAAGATTTTTCATTAATAATAAATTGCATCATGCATTACCACAAAAACTTTCTTATCATGGAGAAATGTTTAGATATGACAGACCCCAAAAAGGGAGATTAAGAGAATTTTATCAATTAGGTGCAGAGATTATTGGAGAAAAAGATATTTCAGCCGATCTTGAGTTAATTCAACTGGCAATGGATTTTATAAATGGCATAGGTATTTCTGATACTAAATATAAAATCCATGTAAATAGTTTAGGCGATAAAGAAAGTAGAAAAAGATACTCAATAGAACTTAAAAATTTTTTTCAAGATCATAAAAAAGATCTAACTTCTGAAAGTTTAGAAAGATTAAAAAAAAATCCGCTAAGAATACTAGATACTAAAAATAAAAAAGAAAAAAAACTTTTAGTCAAAGCTCCTAAATTAAAAAATTTTTTAAGTAGTGAGTCATCAGATATTTTTGAAGAATTTAAAGAAAATTGTAAAGAATTAATAATACCGATTGTTGTAGATGATAATTTAGTTAGAGGTTTAGATTACTATAACAATATTTGTTATGAATTTGTTTCAAATGATATTGGTTCACAAGATTCTTTTTTAGCAGGAGGAAGATATGATGGTTTAATAAAAAAAATGGGCGGGCCCGATTATCCAGGATGTGGTTTTGCTGCTGGAGTTGAAAGAATTAGATTGCTAGGTCCTAAAAACGTAGATTTAAATAGCGAACGCGAGTCTTATTTTGTTTTAATTGCTGTAGGCAAAAAAAATAGGATTAAAGCAATGGAAAAAATGGAAAAATTTAGAAGTCTAACTACTTGGCCAATAGATTTTATTTGTAGAGATAATTTATCTAAAGGGCTTAGATATGCTAGTGAAAAGAAAGCAAAATACGCATTGATTTTAGGAGATGATGAAATATTAAATAATGAAATTGCAATTAAAGAATTAAAAACACGAAAACAAAAAAAAATTAATATATCAAATTTGTCTGATTATCTATTTGATCCAAAAAAAATTAAATTTTAAAATGAATTTAGAAGAAAACTTAAATAAAATTTTATCGAAGTATGATAAATTGCAAAAAAAAGTAACTTCTGACGATGTTATTAATTCCCCTAAAGATTACGCAATTATTTCTAAAGAAATTTCAGAAATACTACCTACTGTTGAGTTAATTAAAAAATTTAAGAAAGTTAGAGAGGAAATAAAAGACTCAAATGCAATAATTGAAGATACAAAAAATGATAATGAAATGAAAGAAATGGCTAAATCAGAATTAGAAAATTTAGTTTCTACAGAAAAAAAATTAGAAAAAAAAATCCAAATAGCCGTCTTACCCAAAGATAAAGATGATTCAAAAAATGTAGTTTTGGAAATTAGAGCAGGAACAGGGGGAGATGAAGCGGGACTATTTGCTGCAGATCTTTTTAGAATGTATCAAAGATATTGTGATTTGAAGTCATGGAAGTTTGAAATTCTCAGTTTAAATGAGTCATTACCTGGTTCTTATAAAGAAGCGATGGCACTGGTATCAGGAGAGAATGTTTTTTCTAAACTTAAATTTGAGTCAGGTGTTCATAGAGTACAAAGAGTGCCAGATACTGAAGCAAGCGGAAGAATACATACTTCAGCAGCAACCGTGGCTGTTTTGCCTGAAGTAGAAGATGTTGAAGTAAATATTGATGAAAAGGATTTGAGAATAGATGTATTTAGAGCTTCTGGGCCAGGGGGACAATCTGTAAATACAACTGATAGCGCTGTAAGAATTACTCATATACCAACTAATATCGTTGTTCAGCAACAAGATGAAAAATCACAGCATAAAAATAAAGCTAAAGCTTTGAAAATTTTAAGAGCTAGAATTTATGATTATGAGCAAACTAAGTTAAAAAAATCGCAATCCGCGGAAAGAAAAAATCAAGTAGGTACCGGAGACAGATCTGAAAGGATAAGAACTTATAATTTTCCACAAGGTCGTGTAACTGATCATAGAATTAATTTAACATTACATAAATTAGAACAAGTTTTATCAGGTGAGTCTTTAGATGAAATAATAGATAAACTTTTAACAAAAGATAAAGATATCAAATTGTCAAACTTAAATTAAATTATGGAAACTGTAAAATCTCATTTAATAAAAAAAACTAAATTATTAAAAAATAACTCAATTGATCTTCCTAAACTTGAAGCAAGATTATTATTAGCAAAAGCTTTAAACAAAGATTTAAATTGGACTTATGTAAATTTAGAAAAAAAAATACCTAAAAAAAAAATTTTTAAATACGAGATTCTTATTAAAAAAAAGTTAAAAAAAATTCCTACAGCTTATTTGTTAGGAAATAAAGAATTTTATTCTATGAACTTTAAAGTAAATGAAAATACTTTAATACCAAGACCAGAAACAGAAATTATTGTAGAGGAGATTAAAAAAAATTTTAAAAATAAAAAAAAACTTTTAGTTTTAGATTTAGGTACTGGATCAGGTTGTATACTATTGTCAATTCTTAAAGAATTTAAAAATGCAATCGGAATAGGTATTGATAAATATTCAGGAACTATAAAAGTAGCAAAAATAAATAGTAAAAAAAATAATTTATCTAAAAGGGCAAAATTTTTTAAATTAGACTGGAATCAAAAAAATTTCTTTAAAAAAATTTTAAAAATAAACAAAAAATTTAGTGG
>Ga0209554_1001871_pt1 | contig 15323 bp, 14 predicted proteins | sample MarorgKNORR_S2LV_5_FD_188221 | JGI IMG/M metagenome (GOLD analysis project Ga0209554, IMG submission 188221) | Marine microbial communities from the Southern Atlantic Ocean, analyzing organic carbon cycling - Bottom_A/KNORR_S2/LV (SPAdes) (version 2) | ecosystem: Environmental > Aquatic > Marine...
TCCTTGCCCACTTCTTCGGAGCCAACGGCAAAGTCCAGGTAGGGGGCCAGGCCAACCCGCTGGCAAAGTTCGTCCAGATCCCGGCGCAGGTTGGTGATTATGCCTACTTTGTACCCGGCTTCTCTCAGTTGCTCCAAAGCGGGGACGGTGTCGTTGAAAGGGACAAAGTCTTTTGGGACGGACATGGCCATCTTCCAGACTCTCTGGGCCAGGTCCAGCGATACGGGAATCCCGGCGGTCTCCAGGATCAACTGCTCGTAGCGCGAGAAGAATTCTAGGCGGTCTTCATCGGACCGTTTGGAGAGGGGGTTTTCCTCGTTCTCGCGGTTGAAGAGCACGTCAGCTACGGCATAGCCGTGGGTTATGGCGTCTTCTTTGACCGTTAGCCCCAGTTCGTGGCAGGCGGCCTGTTGTATCTGCTCCAAGGGAGGCCAGAACCGGACCAGGGTGTTGTAGAAGTCAAAGGAGACCGCTTTTATCATCAGCACGCCATCCAGGTTCAATTTAAAACGCCGGTTAAAACGCCGGTCAAAAAGCGCCCCAGTAACGGCTGCGGGTCACTCTGAGGCGAGGGCATTCTAGCATAAGCCGCCTTTGATGGGAACAGATTCTGGCCGTGGGGCCTAAATACTCAGGGCTGCCCTCTATCTAAACTTGTTGGGAGTCGGTCAAAGAACGCAGGCACGTTAAACCCAAACCGGCCTTGCGCGTGACAAGCTCAATGAGTATGCTTGGGTCACTGTCCCGATGGCCTAACTGGTTGGAGAATTTTGATGAAAGTGGCGGTTGGCGCGGACCACGCCGGTTTCGATTTGAAAGTGGAGCTCGTCAGGTGGCTGGAATCGGAAGGATACTTGGTCAATGACATCGGCGCCCACGAATTAGACCCCAACGACGACTACCCGGATTTTGCCGTCGCCGTTGCCGGCGTCATACGGTCGGGGGGCGCGGAAAGGGGCATCATCATCTGCGGCAGTGGGGTCGGCGCCAGCATCGCCGCCAACAAGGTGAAGGGGATCCGGGCCTGCCTCTGCCACGACACCTATTCCGCCCGCCAGGGCGTGGAACACGACGACATGAACGTGATCTGCATCGGGGGCCGGGTCATCGGCATCGAGCTGGCCAAGGTCGTTCTGGACGCATTTTTGGACGCCAATTTCCTTCCTGACCCTCGGTTTCAGCGCCGGCTGGACAAGATAATCCAGGTGGAGCAGAACGGTCTACCCTAGTGTCAGTGTCCGGTAGGGGCTAGTCCAGCCGGGCCAGTAGCTCCAGGACCTGACCGACCTCCGCCGGCGACTCCAACTGGTGCAATGCCTTGGTGTTTTGCCTGGTCGGGCCGATAAACACCGCGATTCCACCGGCGTCCTGCGCCACAGCGAAGCCATCCTCATCGGTCTGGTCGTCTCCGAAGAACACCGGCAGCGGGTCATCGCCACACTCCTGACGTATCTTCTCGATGGCCTGGCCCTTTCCCCAGTCGAGGTTGGGCCTGACCTCCACCACCTTCTTGCCCCTGGTGATTTTCATCTTTCCCCCGTCGACATAGGGCGAGGCGGTGGTCGTTACAACGCTGTCAACCTGTGCGGCGTAGGCGTCGGGGGAGTTCCTGAAATGGACACTAAGGGTCAACCGCTTGTTGTCTACTTGGATGCCGGGAACGTCGGCCAATTCATGCTCCAATAGCCGTGAGACCTCTGCCAAAGACGCCTCGAATGACGCGGCCTCCGGGTGGACGAAGTCAATCCCTCCGCCCTTAATCTCGAGACCATGATTGCCCGCGTAGACCAAGCCGGGGATCGCCACCAGATCCCGCAGATCATCAAGGGCCCGGCCGCTGACGACGCCTACAACAAACCGGTCCATCTCAGCCAAGACTGAAAGCGACCGGCGCGTTTCTTCAGGGAGCGTTGCCATCTCCGGGCGGGCGACGATGGGCGTCAGGGTGCCGTCGTAGTCGAAGAGCAACAACACGCGGAGCGAACTTGCCAATTGGCGGCTTACGGAAGGCCAGACGTTCAGCAGATGGGGCATGGGGATAGTCTACCGGAGCGGCCGGACTAGACGCTGCGGATGGGGCGGCGGGAACGGCGGGTTCCCTGCATCATATCGACAAAGAGCCGGGCGGCCCACTTGTAGATGTTATTTTCTTCAACCACGTTGCGCATCCGCACCATCCGCTCCCGGCGCATCTCGTACGGCATCCCCACCGCCTCACAGATGGCCGTGGCGAAATCCTCGGTGGCGTAGGGGTTCACGATCACAGAATCGGTCAACTCGTGGGCGGACCCGGTGAATGGACTCAGGATCAATACGCCGTCTTCATCGAACCGGCTGGCCACGTACTCCTTGGCCACCAGGTTCATGCCGTCGTGTAGTGAGCTGACCACGCAGAAGCGGGCGATGCGCCGCAACGCCGCCAGGGTGACCGCGGGCAGGTCGTCGGGGAGATAGATTATGGGCTGCCAATCATCGGTGCTGAACCGCCCGTTCACGTTCTCCAACTCCCGGTCGATCTGCTCCGAAAGCTGCTGGTAGGCGTGGATGTTGGCCCGGCTCATAACACCGGCCTGAACGAACACCACCTGGCCGATATATTCGGGATACTTCTCAAAGAACCGGCCGATGGCCCGGATGCGGTGGGGGATGCCCTTGGTGTAGTCGATGCGGTCGATGCCCAGGCCGACCACCTTTCCTCCCAGGTTCAATTCCTCGATCAACCGGTCCATCTCTTCGGTCACTTCGGGACTTTGGGACTCCTTATTGATCTGCTCGAAATCCACGCTGATGGGGAAGGGTCTGACCAAGGTCGGTTCTTCCCTTTGATAGACCAGGTTGTACTCGTCATGGACCTGGGAGCCCAATACACGTGCCGCGGCCTCCATGAAGTTGTCGCAGTGGTCGCCGATGTGGAATCCCAGCAGGTCGTTGCCAAGAAGGCCGTCCAGAAGTTCTTCAGCCCAAGGGCAGATGCGGAATATCTCGTAAGTGGGCCAGGGTATGTGCCAGAACTGTCCGGTGATGATGTCCGGGTCGGCCTCCCGCAGCATACGGGGGAGCAGGGCCAGGTGGTAGTCCTGGGTGAACACTGCGGCCGGGCGGCCGTCAATCTCGTCCAAGACTTGTTCAGCGAACACGTTGTTTACCGATTTGTAGGTCTCCCAGTCAGACAACTGGAAAGTAGGTTCGATGAAAGCGTTGTGACACAGCGGCCACAGCCCTTCATTGGAGAAACCGGCGTAGTAGCCTCGTTCTTCTTGCTCGGTCAGCCAGACCAGCCGCAGGGTGTAGGAGGGGTCGTCGGGAGGGACTCGGATGCGGTTGTTCGCGTCAACGGCGATGGAGTCGCCCTTGCCGCCGCCGTAGGCGACCCAGGTGCCGCCACATTCTTGCATCAGGGGGTCGATGGCGGTGGTCAGGCCGCCGGCGGTAGAGGTATAACTGAGCTTGCCTTCAACCATCTCGTGCACGTAGGGCTGGCGATTGGAGACCACTATCAATTGATAGTCGCCAATCTCCCGGTGCACTAGCCGTTGGAGTTTTTCCCGGGTCCAAGTCGGTTCACCCATCACCCTACCCCCTTTGACCCCTTAGATGTCGCGGGCCGGTGTCGCGGTTTCTGGGTTTATTCAAGAGTTAAGGAAAGCCACTGGAGCACGTCCGCTCCAACCTGGATTCTTCCACACCAGGCATCAAAGGTCAACCGGAACCCAGTGTCTGGGCCAAATTGACAGAGGGCCTGGAGGTGAGTACCATACGCGCCTGACACGCCCATTTTGCGTGGCCAGTCGCCCGTTCCGCTAGGCGATTTACCCGTCCGTCAGGCCAATTAGGAGAAGGGCTCCATGTTCGTACGCCGTGACCTCACCGATACCGTTCCCACTCCCTCCGGAAACATGCATTTCGTTAAGAAAGGCAGCGGGTACCCAGTCGTGCTGCTCCACCCGCTGGGCACATCCATCTGGACCTGGGAAGGCGTGATCGACTCCCTCAGCCAGAGCTACACCTGTTATGCCTTTGACATGCTGGGGCATGGCAATTCCGACAAGCCCACCCGGCATTTCAACATTCCCGATTACGCCCAGGCGCTGGACCATGCCTGTCAGGTGCTGAACATCCACCGCGCCCACATGGTCGGCAACTCGGTCGGCGCCGTCCTGGCCACTGAGACCGCCGCCAGCTTTCCGGAGCGGGTGGACAAGCTGGTGCTGGTGGGGTGCCCTGTCTGGGGCCCACGCACGGCCAAAGAGCGGTTGAAGGAAGCGGCAAGCCAGTTCGATGCAAAGGGCATGCCCAAACCTCGGACCCTGAAAGGCCTGAAGGAAGCCACCACTTTCGCCAATCCCCGGCAGGAGTGGCTGAACGCCAACAACCAGAGCCGGGCCAAGGCCGGTGTCTGGGTGGGAAAATTGATGGAGTCGCTGGCCCATTACGACATCATGTCCCGCCTGCCCCGAATCAAAGCATCGTCCACCATGGTGCTCTACGGCGAGGTTGACCGGCTGCGTGACGGCGAAGAACTGCTGCACAACAATATCGTCAACGCCCAAAAGGTGGTCCTGCCCGGCCTTGGCCACATCCCCCAAGTCGAGGACCCCGAGGCTTTCTTGGGCGCGCTGATACCGTTTCTTCAGGCCTAACAATCCATAACCGATAGGAGACAACGTGGCTTCCACCAGTAACCGGCGGCCCCTGAGACTGCTCGAGGTCATTCGCACCCTGTTTTACACGCCCATCTACGTCTCGGTGGCCGGGGGTTTCCTGGAGAAAGAAGGCCTGGACGTCGATTTCAAGACCTGCCCGCCCGAGTTCGGCCATCCCATGGCTGCTTTGAACAATGGGGCGGCAGACATCGCCCAGAGCGGCATCATGCGTTCGATCATCGCCTCTGATTGGGGCGCGGAAACAGTCCCGGTGCACTTCGCGGAGATCAATTCCAGGGACGGTTTCTTCGTTCTAAGCCGGACCAAGCAGGACCCCTTTGAGTGGGAATCGTTGAAGGGCGCCAAACTCATCCCCGTAGGCTTCTCCCCCATGCCCTGGGCATCGTTCCAGTACGCGCTCAGGCGGCACGACATCGAGCCATCCGACGTTGACCTGGTCACCGGCTTGGACTTGGACCAGGCCATGGCCGCCTTCCGGGAAGACAAAGCCGAGTACATCCACGTGCCCCAGCCCGCTGCGGAGCAATTGCTGGAAGACGGCTCGGGCCATTTCGCGATCGCGCTCGGTCCCGAGAACGGACACCTAGCCTACAGTTCGTTCGCGGCGACCAACCACTACTTGGCGACGGAGCCGGAGACGGTCCAACGCTTCACGGTGGGCTACGCCAACGCCCTGGACTGGTTGGCGGCCCATAACGCAGCCGAGGTTGGCGAGGCGGTAGCCGGGTTCTTCCCCGGGGTGAGCTTGGAACTGGTGGTCAAGTCTGTGGCCAGGCTGAAGGCCCAGGACAATTGGCCCACCAACCCGACCCTGGCCCAACCGCAATTCGAAAACCTCCACGACATCCTGATCGCCGCCGGGCTCTGCAAGGCGCGGCAGCCCTACGCCAAGATGGTCCGCACCGACATCGTGGCGGAGGCCTTGGCCTCGCGTAAATAAGCTTATTCCACGCCTGACCGGACGCCGGTTACCTCAGGTTTCTGGCTAGCATCTAATGGTGTAAGATATATCCCCAGGCAGGCTCGCGGCCCGTTCATGGGTGGAGTCAGCCGGGTCTTATTTGGAGGAAACCTTGACCACAATTGCGATCGTCGGCACAGGCCTGATAGGCACCTCATTAGCCCTGGCCATCAAGAACTCCAATCTCAACGTGGACATCGTGGGCACCGACTACGATAGTACCGCCCGCTCCGGCGCCCAGAAATCCGGGGCCTTCAAGAAGGTTGAAGCCCGCCTGTCCAGCGCCATCAGAGGAGCCGATGTGGTCGTGTTCGCCACTCCCATTGGGGCGATGCGGGAGATGATGCTGTCCTCAGCCAACGATTTTGAGGAAGGCTGCGTGGTCACGGACGTTGGCAGCTCCAAGAAAGTGGTGCTCCAATGGGCCGAGGAAGTGCTCCCCAAACACGTGAGCTTCGTAGGCGGCCACCCCATGGCCGGCAGAGAGTTGACCGGTCCGCAGAACGCTGACGCGGAAATGTTCAAGGGCAAGGCTTACTGCATCGTTCCCAGCGTCGATGCTGACAGGGCCGCGGTTTCATCAGTCACGACCATAGCCGAAGCCATCGGCGCCAAACCATTCTTCATTGGAGTGGACGAGCACGATAGTTTCGTAGCCGCGGTCAGCCACCTGCCTTTTATGATGTCGGTAGCCCTGATGGGCACCACCGCCAAGAGCGCCAACTGGGAAGACATCGCCCAATTGGCATCCTCGGGGTTCGGCGATCAGACCCGCCTGGCCTCTGGCGATCCGGTGATGCACCGGGACATCTGCGTGACAAACCCAGAGCCGATCGTAGCCTGGATGGACTCCTACATCAGGGAACTTTATGACCTCCGCAACATGCTGGCCAGAGAGGGAGGACCCGACCCGGATGCCGTGGAAGAAGTGTTCACGGAAGCCATGAACGCCCGGGCCCGTTGGCAGGCGGGGATCTTCACCACCATTGACCGGGTTACCACCGATATTCCCTCCTTTGGCGAATCTATGAGCGAGATGTTCATTGGCCGCCGGGCGATGGAGATGCAGAAGAAAGTGTTTAGCAGCCTCAAGGATGACCCGGCCAACAAGAAGTAGCCGCACCGCCTGGGCGGCGAAAACCGCCAACCAGTCAGACACCGCCATTGCGAGTAAGACTAGATCATGAGCACCGCAACCCCATCCACCCCCTCCCGTGGGATCAGCCGCCCCGTTTCATTGGGCGGAGTCATCTCCGTTCCCGGCGACAAGTCCATCTCCCACCGCTCGATGATCCTGAACGCCATCGCCCAGGGTGACGCTCTGGTGCAGGGCCTTTCCGGCGGCGACGACGTGATCTCCACCATGCGCTGCCTCCAGGCTATGGGCGTTAGCATCGAACCCGCTGGGACTCCCGGCAGCTACACGGTGAAGGGCCGGGGCGCCCAACTTACAGAGCCAGAAGACATCCTCGACGCCGGAAATAGCGGCACATCCATGCGCCTGCTGTCGGGGATATTGGCCTCCCAGTCCTTCGCTTCCGTGATCACCGGCGACGGTTCCCTACGGAGCCGCCCAATGCAGCGCGTCGTCCAGCCATTGAAACAGATGGGCGCCCAGATCATGGGCCGCCAGGACGACTCTCTAGCGCCGCTGGTCATCCGGGGCGGAAACCTCCGGGGGATCGAGTACGACTTGCCCATGGCCAGCGCCCAGGTGAAATCGGCGATCATGCTGGCGGGGCTCTCGGCTTCGGGCGAAACGGTCATCCACCAACCTGCCCTGTCCCGGGACCACACGGAACGCATGGTCCTGGCAATGGGCGGCAAGATCGAAGAGAACGGCTTGGACCTGGTTATTCACCCAGCGGAATTGAAGGCCGTCGACATCACCGTGCCCGGCGACATCAGCTCGGCCGCATTCTGGATGGTCGCGGGCCTCTGCCACTCCAATGCGCGTATCCTGATCCGGGGCGTGGGCCTGAACCCCAGCCGCACCGGCTTAGTTGACGTGCTTCAAGCCATGGGCGCGGGCGACTCGTTGCAACTTCTCGACGAGCGGACTGAGGGCGGAGAACCGGTGGCCGACATCCTGGTCACCTCCACCGAGCTACACGGAGTCGAGGTCGGCGGCGACATGATTCCCCGAATGCTGGACGAGGTGCCCATCCTGGCCGTGGCTGCCTGCTTCGCCACCGGCGACACAGTGATACGAGACGCCGCCGAGCTCCGAGTGAAAGAAACGGACCGCATCGCCACCACCGTTGGGGAACTCACCCGCCTGGGCGCTAACATCGAGCCCCGGGAAGACGGCATGGTCATACATGGAAGGCAGGCGGGCGGGGGCGAACTCACCGGGGCCGACTGTGAGAGTCACGGCGACCACCGGCTGGCCATGTCCATGACTGTGGCCGGGCTGCTGGCCAGCGGTGAGACCACCGTCCACGGCGCGGCCGACGCTTCAGTTTCCTACCCCGAGTTCTGGCAGGACCTGGAATTGCTACTTCAGGACGCCAGGTAAGCCAGGTGCCCGATAACGACTTCCCTCCGCTGTTAATAGTTCTATCGGGACCGTCGGGCGTGGGCAAAGACGCCGCCTTGAACCAACTGCGCAAGCTGGACCGGCCCTGGCACTTCGTGGTCACCGCCACCACCAGGACCATCCGCCCCGGAGAGACCGACGGCGTCGATTACATCTTCTTGGACGAACCCACTTTCCTGGGTATGAAGGACCGGAACGAGTTCGTGGAATGCGCCCAGGTCTATGGCCGCTGGTACGGCGTCCCGCGTAGCCAGGTCACGTCCGGTCTCGAGGCGGGCAAGGACGTTATCCTAAAGATAGATGTCCAGGGAGCGGCAACGGTCCGGAAGATGGCCCCCAACGCGTTGTTCCTATTTATGGTGCCCGGTTCATTCGAAGAGCTGCAGGACCGCTTGGCCCAGCGCATGACCGAGTCGACCCCAGAGATGGAGTTGCGGCTGAAAACGGCGGCGGACGAACTGAGCCAGGCCAGCCAATTCGACCGTCAGGTGGTGAATAGCAAAGACAACCTGAGACAGGCGGTGTCCGACATCGACGCCACCATCGCGGCGGAGAAGCGTCGGAGCGGCCGCACGCCAATCCAGCTCATATAGCCAGCGCTTTGATCTTTCCAGTGAATTCCTTGGTATAATCCACTGGACACTTAGAGCCGAAAAACAGGCTTCGGGCGATTGATTCCACCGACTGGAGACTCCATGGCACAGCCCCCCGAAAAAATTCAGATCAGGCCTCGCCTTCCCGAGTGGCTCAAGGTCAAGATGCCGGGCAGCCCCCGCTATCTTGAGCTCCAGAACTTGATGAAGGGCCAGCAGCTCCATACCGTCTGCGAAGAAGCCCACTGCCCCAACATCGGCGAATGCTGGGACCGGGGCACCGCAACGTTTATGATCCTGGGCGAGATCTGCACGCGGGCCTGCCGCTATTGCGCGGTGACCACGGGCCGCCCCAACGGTCTGGACCTGCAAGAACCAAAACGCCTAGCCGAGGTTGTCTACTCGATGGGGCTGCGCTATTGCGTGATCACCTCGGTGAACCGGGACGACCTGCCCGACGGCGGGGCGTACATCTTCGCGTCGTGCATCAACAAGATCAAAGAGACCAGCCCGGACTGCCGGGTCGAGGTACTGATACCTGATTTCGCCGGGTCATGGCCCGCCTTGAAACGGGTGATCGAAGCCGGGCCCGCCGTCTTGAACCACAACATCGAGTCCACTGTGCGCATCTTCCCCAAGGTGCGGCCCAAGGGCAGCTACGATCTCTCCCTGGAACTGCTCGCCAAAGCCAAGGACATCGAACCCTCCACGGTCACCAAATCTGGGATCATCGTGGGCATGGGCGAGACCGTCGACGAGATTCTGGAGACCATGTCCGATCTGCGTAAGGTCGACTGCGACCTGCTGACTATCGGCCAGTACCTTCGTCCCTCGATCAAACACCTGGCCATCGACCGTTACTACCGGCCCGAGGAATTCGAAGACCTGCGCAAGGCCGGGGTGGCCATGGGGTTCAAACACGTGGCGTCGGGGCCGCTGGTGCGCAGTTCCTACCACGCCGACGAACAACACGACGCGGCGGCTGGATTGACCGTTTAGGCGCCCCTAAGTTTCAAAGTGATTCCCACATCATCGACCCGGTCCCAACGGAATTCGGGCTTAAGGGCCAACACCAACTCAGGTTCCACCGACGCCCACAACGCCGCCCCACTCCAGGCGCCGGCACGCTTGGCACACTCGATATCCCGGTGACTGTCCCCCACGAATATGCACTCGCTGGGCGTGACCTCCAGCGTCCGCATCAGGTCTTCCAGGCCGGACGGATCGGGCTTGGGGACCATGCCATCGCCAAAGAAAAGCGCCCGGTCAACCGAATCTCCGATACCCGAATACTCGAACTCGGGCACGCCAAAGACCTGCCGTTTGTCGGATAAGACCGCCGTGCGGTAGCCGTTGTCCTTAAGCTGCTTCAAGAGTTCGGGCACGCCCGGATACAGGCGCCGTTCCTGCCAGACCGCGGCGTGGTAGAAGCCCATGTACGTGTCCACGACCTTTTTCTGGTCGCCGGTAAAGAACCAGGCCAGATGCTCCAGGAATGGCCGGGAATACTCCCTGCCCACTTCGGCGGGGACCGGGCAGGGATAGTCCAACTCGTCGGCAGTCTGGTTCAGCAGGGCCAGATGGATATCCCAACTGTTCCACAGAGTCAGGTCCCAGTCGAAAACCACCGCCTTTAGCCGCATGTCTCCGTTGTTTTGCAAGGGGCGCCAGGCTCCTAATATCCGATTTCACGGATTCTACATCATAGGCTGGAAACAAAGTAGTTGACAAAGCAACTTTACTGGTTTATAGTTGCACCAGCAATACTTGCATAAGCAACTACTTCGGCCCAGTGATATACTTAATCACTCGACGCCTGAAAAGCCTGGAGGCATGATGAAGACACGCGGAATAAATCACCTGGCAATGGTCACCAACGATATGGAAAAGACCGTCCGATTCTATAGGGACGTCATGGGTTTCCCGCTGGTCGGGGCCATCGGCGGCAATCCCAACGGCCTCAGGGCTAGGCATTATTTCTTCGAGACCGGCCCCAACTCGACCATCGCATTCTTCGAGTGGGAGGGCGCCGAGGACTTCCATAAGCCGGCGGGCCTGGAAGCGGCGGGCCGGATCCAATTCGACCACGTTTCATTCGATGTTGAGACTGAAGACGAGTTGATCGAGCTGCAGCAAAAACTTGAAAAAGCCGGTCAGGAAGTAACCACCGTGGTGGACCACAAGTTCATCCACTCCATCTACTTCCATGACTTCAGCGGCATCGCTCTGGAGGCTTCGGTCTGGATCTTCAACCCCACAGGGAAGGCCCCGGACTACTCCAACAAGAACGTTTTTGCCGATCCCAACCCGGTGCCGGCGCTGCAAGAAGAGATGGACAAGGCCAGACTGGTCGAGTCCAGCTAACACCCAAGCAACCGCTAGAGGTAGAGTTAAGGGGATGGTCTTTCCGCGGAAGGACCGTCCCTTTTTATTTACCCAATTTCGCGGGAGCCGCTCAGTATATGCAGCAGAAACCGGACCTGGTGATCGTAAACGCCGCGGTCCTGACCATGGACGCTTCCCAGCCAACCGCCCAGGCAGTGGCGGTGGGCCAAGACCGCATCCTGGCGGTCGGAGACACGGCAGACATTCAACGGCTGGCCGGCCCCGACACCCAGATCATCGACGGCCAGGGTCTGGCGCTGCTGCCGGGTTTCATAGACTCCCACATGCACCTGCTGTCGCTGGCCCGCACCACCCAAGAACTGGACTGCCGACCCGACCGGGCCCCTACAATTAGCGCGATAGTCAAACGTGTATTCGAGTGGGCCCGCATCGTGCCGCCGGGGGAGTGGGTGCGCTGTTACGGCTACGATGACCTGGCCCTGGAAGAGCGCCGTCATCCCAACCGCCATGACCTAGACGAGATATCGCCCAGGCATCCCGTGCGTATCGACCACCGTTCGGGACACGCCACGGTGTTGAACAGCCTGGGACTTCAGATGGCCGGCATCAACGCCGATACCCCCGACCCGGTTGAAGGGGTGATCGAGCGGGACGCCAATGGAGAGGCAACCGGCGTGCTCTTCGAGATGTCGGCGTTCCTCTCCCAGAAGGTGGACGCAGGGCGGACACGGAACAAGATGAGGCAGGGCGTGACCTCGGCCAACCGGCTGCTCTTGAGCTACGGCATCACCTCGCTGCAAGACGCAGGTCCGGCCAACGGACTAGAAAGATGGCAGGCATTCCAGGAGTTGGTCGATTCCGAGACCCTTAAATCTCGGATGACCATGATGGCTGGGGCCGGACGCCGGGCGGAACTGCTGGATGCGGGGATGTCCTGGGGTTCCGGTGACCAGAGTCTGCGCCTGGGCCACGTCAAGATCATGCTAACTATGAGTACCGGCGCGCTCCATCCCAGCCTGGAGGAGCTGTACGAGATCGCCTCTGAAGCCACCAAGTCCGGCTTCCCGGTGGCGGTGCATTGTGTGGAACAAGAGACAATCACCGCGGCCGCCCAGGCGATATCGGCGCTGCCACCGTTGCCGGAGGGTGTGCCGCCCCACCGAATCGAACACTGCTCCGAGTGTCCTCCGGAGGTGCTGGACGCCGTGCGAAAAAGCGGGGCCGCCGTGGTCTCGCAACCCGGCTTCATCCACTGGAACGGACCCAGTTACCGTAAGAACGTCCCAGAATCCATGCAGCCCCACCTCTATCCCATCAGCGCCATACAGAACGCGTTTGTGCCGCTGGCCTTCGGGTCCGACGCCCCAGTGATAAACCCCAACCCCTGGCCCGCCATCCACAGCGCCGTCACCCGCCAAGACCATGAAGGCCAACCATTTCCAGAAATAAATGGCTCTGGCCGGGTTAGCGTCCAGTCAGCCCTGCGCATGTACACCCTCTCCGGAGCAGAAATGGAAGGCACGGCCCAAGACAAAGGCAAGATTTCCCCAGGGAAGCTGGCCGACCTAGTGTTGGTGGACGCCGATCCGCTGACGGTTGACCCCGACGGGCTGAAGGACATCAAGGCAAAGATGACGATGGTTGGGGGGAAGGTGGTGTGGGAGGGGCGCTGATAGCTTTCAGCTATCAGCGGTCAGCGGTCAGGGACGGGCGTTAATCTCCGCCCAATACAACGGCAAATAAGAAGTAGATAAACAGGAAAACGAATCCCAACATCAGCGCTATGGCAACAAAACTAACGAACTGGTGAAGCCGTTGCCACAGACCGCCGATGGGGCGTGATAGCGCTACCGCGAACGCCAGGCCGGCCAGCACGATGGGAACACCCCACCAACCCGGGACCCGAAAAAGGATCATCACCGCGGAAAAGAATAGTAGTAGCGAGGCCAGGCCAACCAGCGCCCGGTTCAAACTTGCCGCCATAGACCAACTCCGGTATCACTCAGCGGGGCGGAAATCCCCCCTGCCCCCCTTTACGAAAGTGGGGTTCTGACCTTCGGCGCGTGAGACAGATTTACGGAATCAAAAAATCTCCCCCTTTCGTAAAGGGGGATTGAGGGGGATTTTGGTTGCCACAAGAAGCCTGGATCCGACAACCAATGGTTCGACGTGTCCGATAAATCGAGACTCTCGACCTTCGGTCGGAGCTCACCACGAACGGATACTGTGCAAATCTGTATCAAAGGTTGAGTTTCATCGGCACTTGAGGTGGCGGGTTAAAAACCCGCGCCTACACTTTCGCCATTAACTCGGTCGCCGTTCCTTGCCACCCTTCCGTACAAAACCCAGTTGCACTGGCTACCGCCGGCGGGCTGTTATGTATTCGGCTAGGTCTGTCAGCGATCGTTTGGGTTCGCAGTCGGGGAGAGTCTGGAGGGCCTGGCAGGCCTTGTCGCTGTAGTCTTGGATCACCTGTTCGCAGTCGGGCAGGATCGTCGAGTCGTTGATCACATCAACAACCTTCTGCAGCTTCTTTTCGTTGGACCGGTCCTTGAACAGCGACTGGACCAGGTCGTCGTTAGGGTAGCGCTCCATCAGCATGATCGTCGGCAGAGTCAATACGCCGTTCAGCAGGTCGCTGCCCACCGGCTTGCCCAGATCGGAAGCGTCGCCTTCGAAGTCCAGCATATCGTCACGGACCTGAAAGGCCATGCCGATGTTGTAGCCATAGTCGCGCAGGGCCTGCACCTCGTCTTCAGGCGCTTCGCCCAGCACGGCGCCAGACTCGCTGGCCGTGCAGAACAGCGACGCCGTCTTGCGGTAGATGCGGTCGTTGTAGATGTCGCGGGCGTGGGTGGCGTCGAAGGCGGTGAAATACTCCATAAGTTGGCCGCTGGCCAGTTCCATGATCGTCTCGGAAAACCGGCGAATCACCCGGATGTTCTGGGTGTCGCAGACAAAGGTGGCCGAGGTTGCGAAGACATAGTCGCCGAAGAGCACTGCCACGTGGGGGCTCCAGGTGTTGCTCACGGTGGCGCGGCCTCGGCGCAGGGGCGAATTATCGACGGTGTCGTCATGGATCAGGGTGGCCAGGTGCAGCAGTTCCACGGCGCTGGCCATGATGATCGGCCGGGCCGGGTCGTGGGGATGAAACTGGGCGCAGAGCAGGGTGATGGCCGGGCGCACGCGTTTGCCGCCGGCATCGGTCACGTATTTCAGCAGCGGCTGAACGGGTGAAGTCTCAGTCTCAGCCAGGCTGCGGAGTTTATCGTCCACCTTGGCCAGTCCTTCTTGGACCGGGGCGTAGATGGATGTTGTGCGTTCGTCTAAGCCGTGGAGCATATTATTCGACAGAGGCCCCTATACCCAGTTTCTGGACCTCTTCCTCGATGAGTTCAGGGTCCAACTTAGTATACAGCGGCGCGGGCTGCCGCAGATCGGCGCCGGCCTTTATGGCCCCAACCAGGGATTCATAATCCCACTCGCCCTCCTCGATCAGGCCGTCGAACCCCAGAAACTCGTGGACCTTCTGGGAGCTGAAAGGCATGAACGGATAGAGGATGGTCTTCAAGCAGTTGATGGCCTGCATCGCCACAGTGAGGCTGCTGCCGGCCAAGTCGCGGTCCTCTTTGATCGACTTCCAAGGAGCCTTGGTGTCCAGGTAGCGGTTGGCCTCTTGAGCCAACGCGAAGGCACGGGCGACGCCGGCCTTGAAATGGCAGTTATAGAGGCTGTCGTCCACCGCGTCCATGGCCTCGCGGGCGGCTCGGAGTAGGCCCTCGTCGACTTCGTCTAGCGACTGAACGCCGGGGACTTTGCCGTCGAAGTTTCGGTAGGTTAATGAGAGCACCCGGTTGACCAGGTTGCCGTAGGTCGCCACCAGCTCCTCGTTGTTGCGGCGGACGAACTCGGACCAGGAGAAATCTGAGTCCCCAGACTCGGGCATGTTGATCGACAGCAGATAGCGCAAGGGGTCGGGGTCGTACTTCGCCAGGTAGTCAGGCAGCCAGACCGCCCAATTCTGGCTGGTGGAGAATTTCTGGTTCTCCAGGCTCAGAAACTCGTTGGCGGGCACGTCGTAGGGCAGATTCAGGCCTTTGTCGTAGGCCATGATGATCGCCGGCCAGATGATGCTGTGGAAGGGGATGTTGTCCTTGCCGATGAAGTAGTAGCTCTTGGTCGCGGGGTCCTTCCAGAAGTCTTGCCAGTTGCCGCCGTTT
>Ga0209554_1001878_pt1 | contig 15271 bp, 11 predicted proteins | sample MarorgKNORR_S2LV_5_FD_188221 | JGI IMG/M metagenome (GOLD analysis project Ga0209554, IMG submission 188221) | Marine microbial communities from the Southern Atlantic Ocean, analyzing organic carbon cycling - Bottom_A/KNORR_S2/LV (SPAdes) (version 2) | ecosystem: Environmental > Aquatic > Marine...
CCACCGCCACTGGCACCGGCGACCAGGTCGGCGTTGGTGGAACCCGTCTCCGCCACGTGCTCGACCGGTCCGAACCGCGTACCGTCCGGCGCGCGGAACGGCCGCCGGCCGGGTGGGTTGTGCGAAACGGGTGCCATTCGGGTAACCATATGGCCGTGTTCGACAAGGTTCTGATCGCAAATCGAGGCGAGATCGCCGTCCGGATCATCCGGGCCTGTCGTGAGCAGGGGGTGGCCACGGTCGCCGTCTACTCCGACCTGGATCGCAACGCCCTGCATACCCGCCTGGCCGACGAGGCGTACGCCCTGGGAGGCCAGACGGCTGCCGAGAGCTACCTGGACGTCGAGGCGATCATGGGCGTCATCGAGCGCAGCGGCGCCGACGCCGTGCACCCCGGCTACGGGTTCTTCTCCGAGAACGCCGACTTCGCCCGGGCCATCACCGAGCGGGGCGTGACGTTCATCGGCCCGCCGCCGGAGGCCATCGAGGTGATGGGCGACAAGATCAGCGCCCGCCTGGCCGCCGAGGCCGTCGGCGTGCTGGGCGTTCCCGGTACGACGGAGTTCATCACCGACCCGGACCAGGTGCGTGCCTTCGGTGCCGAGCACGGCTACCCGATCGCCATCAAGGCGGCATACGGCGGCGGCGGCCGGGGCATGAAGGTGGTGGCCGACGAGGCCGCCATCGAGGACGCCATCGAGTCGGCCCAGCGCGAAGCCCTCGCCTACTTCGCCCGTGACGAGATCTACATGGAGCGCTACCTGACGGCGCCCCGCCACATCGAGATCCAGATACTGGCCGACTCCCACGGCAACGTCGTCTACCTGGGAGACCGGGACTGCTCGGCGCAGCGTCGGCACCAGAAGCTGATCGAGGAGGCACCCGCGCCGGGCCTGCCCGACGAGGTGCGGACCGCCATGGGCGAGGCGGCGGTGAAGGTGGCGAAGGGCTGCGGCTACACGAACGCCGGCACCGTCGAGTTCCTGTACGAGCACGGCGAGTTCTTCTACCTTGAGATGAACACCCGCCTGCAGGTGGAGCATCCGGTGACCGAGCTGGTGACCGGCCTGGACCTGGTGGAGCAGCAGCTCCGGATGGCGGCCGGCGAGCCGCTGGAGTTCACCCAGGACGACGTGACCATCACCGGTCACGCCATCGAGGTGCGGATCAACGCCGAGGATCCGGCCGGCGGGAAGTTCCTGCCGTCACCGGGCAGGATCGACACCCTGAAGGTGCCCGACGGCTACGGCGTGCGCTTCGACGGCGGCTACGAGGCCGGCGACGAGATCAGCCAGTTCTACGACAACCTGGTCGGCAAGCTGGTGGTGTGGGGCCGGGACCGCGACACGGCGATCCGGCGCACGCTGCGGGCGCTGGGCGAGATGGAGATCCGGGGGGTGGCCACGACCATTCCGGCGGACGTGGCGATCCTGGAGCACCCCGACTTCCGGGCGGCGACGCATTCCACGAAGTGGGTGGAGGAGACGCTGGACCTGTCCGACGTGGGGTCGTCAGCCGATCCGGGCGATGACGCCGCCGACGAGGAACCGACGGTCCGGAAGGACATCTCCGTGGAGGTGGACGGCAAGCGGTTCTCGGTGAGCATGTGGGTACCGGAGACGGCCCCGGCGGCCGGACGGGCCCCGAGCCGGTCGAAGCGTCCGGGTGCGGAAAGCAGCGCTTCGGGCAACGGCGAGGTGACCGTTCCGATGCAGGGCACGATCATCAAGGTGCTGGTGGCCGTGGGCGACACGATCGAGGCCGGCGAGGGCGTCTGCGTTCTGGAGGCCATGAAGATGGAGAACACGGTGGCCGCAGGCAGGGGTGGCACGGTCACCGCGGTGCGCGTGTCCCCCGGCGATTCGGTGGGCAGCGGCGACATCGTCGCCGTGATCGAGTAGCCGGACCGGCGGGGCAGGCTACCGAGCCGGGCTGCGGGGCACCCGTAGAGTGCGGATCGTGCCGACCGCTCCCCGACCGTTCGGCGTCCGCCGTCGGACGCTCAGGAGCGCCTGGATGCTGCTGCGCTCCGGTGACCTGGCCGGCTTCGCCCGACGGCTCTGGAGGCGCCTGGTAGCGCTCCTGAGCGCACTGGGGCGCCTTGGAGGCCCGATCAGCCACGTTCAGTGGCGGGAACGCTGGGTGGACCTCACGGACGGTGAACGGGAGGTGGTGGCCGGCTGGGCGTCCGCCACCCGGTTCGCCGTGGTGGTGGGCGACGGGCCACCGGAGGCGGTGGAGGCCACCGTGGCGTCACTGGCCGCGCAGTTGCACGACGGCTGGGTTCTGAGCGCTTCTGCGCCTGACGTTGAGGCCATAGGTACCACTGCCGGGGTGGCCGACTGGGTGGTGGGGTTGGAGGCCGGCGTGGTGCTCCACGAGGCGGCGTTGGCCACGGTGGCTCGTGCCATCGACACCGATTCGGACCTGCGGCTGGTGTACGCCGACTTTGACCACCTGGACGGCGACGGGGCGCCGACCGACCCGTGCTTCCTGCCGGACTGGAACCCCGACCTGTTCGACGGGCTGGGGCGCATCGGCCCGCTGGTGGCCCGCCACCGGTCCGTGGCGGCCCCCCAGGACGGCGCCGTGCCTGCGCTGCCCGGCGGGGTGGTCGCCCACCTTCCGTTCGTGCTGGCGTCACGTCCCGGCCACCTGCGGGCGAGCGACCCGGTACCGGTGCGGCGACGGTGGCCGATCGGCGACCCGCCACCGCGGGTCTCGGTGCTGATCCCGACGAGGGACCAGGGGCGCCTGCTGGAGGCCTGCCTGACCAGCCTTCGCTCCGTGACCAGCTACCCGGACGTGGAGGTGGTGCTGGTCGACCACGAGTCGACCGAGCAACGGGCCCGCGACGTGATCGACGCCCTGGCCGACGACCCGGATGCCGTGGTGGTGCCGTTCTCGGGGCCGTTCAACTTCGCTGCGATGTGCAACCGGGCAGCCGAGGCGGCCTCCGGTGACGTGCTGGTGCTGCTCAACAACGACACCGAGGTAATTGCACCGGGCTGGCTGGACGAGTTCGTCGGCCAACTGGGCCGCCCGGAGGTGGGCGTGGTCGGCGCGCTGCTGTTGTTCACCGACGGGACGATCCAGCACGCCGGCGTGCACCCGGGGGTGGGTGGCCTGATGGGACACGGCCACAAGCACCGGCCGGGCGACGACGGTGGCTACCACGGGCGGCTCACGGTGGCCCACGAGGTGGCCGCGGTGACCGGAGCGTGCCTGGGCGTCACGAGGGCGCTGTGGGACCGCCTGGGCGGGCTGGACGAGGAGAACCTGGCCGTGGCCTACAACGACATCGACCTGTGCCTCCGGGCCCGGGCGGCCGGGCTGAGGGTGGTGCTGGCGCCCCACGCTGTGCTGCACCACCACGAGTCGGTGTCGCGCGGCTACGACGACGACCCGGCCCGTCGGTCTCGCCTCGGGCGCGAGGTGGCGGTCATGGAGGAACGCTGGGGTAGCGCCCTGACAGTCGACCCGGCCCACAGCCCGAACCTGGCACTGGACGGCGACGGCTTCACCCCGGCCGCAGTTCCCCGGGCGACTCCCCCGTGGCGGGCCTGAACGGCCCGGCCGGGCGTCAGTCGACGTTGGTGAACGACAGGTAGGCGAGGCGCTTGGCCTCGAGGCGACCCTTGGCTATGGAGTCCAGCACGAGGCCGGCGGTGGTCATGAGCAGGCCCACCACGACGAGGCCTGTGGCCAGGATGGCGGTCGGCAGGCGGGGCACGAGGCCCGTCTGGGCGTAGGTGACGGCCAACGGGATGCCGAGGGCCACCGAGGCCGCGTAGCAGGCTCCGGCGATCCATCCGAAGAACGCCAGCGGTCGGTGCTCCTTGAGCAGGACCAGCATCGCCCGCAGGATGTTCGTGCCGTCGGCCACGGTGCGGAGCTTGCTGGCCGAGCCGTCGGGCCGGGTGCCGTAGTCGACCTCCACCTCGGCCACCGGGAGGCGCAGTTGCGAGGCGTGGACCGACATCTCGGTCTCGATCTCGAAGCCCGAGGAGACGGCGGGGAAGCTCTTCACGAAGCGTCGGGAGAACACCCGGTAGCCGGAGAGGATGTCGGTGAAGCCGGAGCCGAAGAGGGCCCGGTAGAGGCGGTTGAAGAGGCGGTTGCCGAAGGCGTGCCCGGCCCTACCGGCGTCGGCGGTTACGCCTGCCCGGCTGCCGACGACCATGTCGAGGCCGTCGCCGACCAGGCGCTTGACGAGCAGTGCGGCCTGAGACGGGTCGTAGGTGCCGTCGCCGTCGGCCATTACGTACACGTCGGCGTCCACCTCGGCGAACATGCGCCGCACCACACGTCCCTTGCCGGGGATGGGTTCGGTGCGCACCACGGCTCCGGCGTCGACAGCCAGGCGGGCCGTGTCGTCAGTGGAGCCGTTGTCGTAGACGTGGACCACGCAGCCGGGTAGGGACGCCTGAAACCCGGCCACCACGTCGCCGATGGTGGCCGCCTCGTCGAGGCAGGGCACCAGCACGGCGATACGGGGCCCCGATGGGCTGATGCTGTCGATGATTCGGTCTCCCAGATTGGTCGACGGCGAGTCGCCGACCGGTGCGGGCAGTCTACGAGTCGCCGCCAGCACGACCCCGTCGCAGGGAGGCCCACCGATACCGTGGGCCGGTGCGCCGCTCCCCCGCCGTCCCCTCGCTGAGCGTGGCCCTGCTCGTGATGGGGTTGGCAGCGTCCCTGGTGACGCCGGCCGCCGGCCTCGAACCAGGTGGTTCGGACCGGACCGCAGGCCACCTGGTCACAGCGGACCGGGTTCCGTCAACCGGAGATCGCTTCCCCACGGACCGGATTGCGTCAGCCCGCCGTGCGTTGGCCACCACCTCGGAGGGGCTGGCGGGAGCCGGTGCCCCGGTCTGGCATGCCGCCGGATTCACCGGCGCCGGCGTCAAGGTGGCCATCCTGGACCTGGGCTTCGACGGCCTGGACGACGTACCGGCCGACGACCTACCGGCCGACGTCGTGGAGATGGCCTTCGACTCCGACGGGATCATCGACAGGTTGACCGACCACGGCACGCAGATGGCCGAGATCGTGCACGACGTGGCACCGGATGCCGAGCTGGTGGCCGTGACCTTCGCCGACGAGAAGTTCGCCGAGGCGGTGGCGTGGCTGGAGTTCGCCGGGGTTGACGTCGTGAGCTTCTCGATGGAGTGGACCGACGGCCCGTTGGACGGCACACACTGGACGGCGGCGATCATCCAGGCGTCGATCGACGCCGGCATCACGTGGGTGGTGGCGGCGGGAAACGGGGCCGACACCCACCACAACGGCACGACGATGGACGTCGACGACGACGGCTGGATCGAGGTGACGAGCGGCGGCATCGAGCACAACGCCTTCACGATCAGGCCGGGGGACACGGCGGAGGTCTCCCTGAGTTGGAACGATCCGGCGACCGACCTGGACCTCTGCCTGTTCGACATGGAACTCCTGGCCGACGACGGCCAGCCGACGCTGATCGAGTGCACCGAGAACCCGCAGGGCTTCGGGGAGCTGGCAACCGAGATCCTGACGCTGGACAACGACACCGGTACCCGGCACCGCTACTCGTACGGCGTGACCCTCCGGTCGGGCCCGGAGACGACCTACGAGACCCGGACGTGGGGCACCAGCGCGCTGCAGTTCGCCAACCCGGCGGCCAGCATCGCGGTGCCGGGCAACATGGCCGACGTGATCACGGTGGGAGCCGTGAACTGGGATACCGAACTGCTCCAGCCGTACAGCGCCTGGGGGCCGAACCACATGGGTGACCGGAAGCCCGAGGTGGTGGGCCCCGACCAGGTCACGACGTCGGCGTGGGTAGGGGCCAGCAACACCGGCACGTCGTACGCGGCCCCGCACGTGGCCGGGATGGTGGCGCTGATCCTCGGGGCCGCCCCCGACCTGACACCGGCCGGGGTCAAGGCACGGATCACCGACCGGGCCAGCAGGGCCGACGACCCCGACTACAAGCACGGCTGGGGGGTCGTGCGCCTGGGCAGCCTGCCGTCGGCCATCACGGCGATCCGCGGCCACTGGGCGGAGACGGCCATCGACTGGGCGTTCACAGCCGGGATCACCGACCGCTGCCCCACGCTCGGCGACCTGACCTGTCCGGAGTTGGCGGTGACCCGCGACGAGATGGCCCGGTTCCTGTGGCGGTTCAGGAGCCTGCCGCTGGCCATGGTGAGCGCTGTGTTCGAAGACGTACCCGCAGACGCCTCGTACGGCCCGGCGGTGGACTGGCTGGCCGAGACCGGCATCACCAAGGGCTGTACGGCTATCACCTACTGCCCCGACGGCACGGTGACCCGGGCCGAGATGGCGGCATTCCTGTGGAGGCTGGAGGGCTCACCGGAGGGATCTACACCCGCCAACTTCAGCGACGTATCCGCCGACTCGTTCGCAGGCCCCGCCATCGACTGGCTGCTGGCGTCCGGCACCACGACCGGCTGCACCCAGTGGTCGTACTGCCCGCAGGGCCTGGTCACCCGAGCCGAGATGTTCACCTTCCTGAACCGACAGACCACGACCCCGTAGAACTGTGTCCGCCGTGGCACCAACCTGCCTAGAGACGCTCGACGTTGCCACCGGTCAACACCCCGCGGGTATCGAGAACGTGTTCGGCAGTACCAAGGATCTCAGATTCGAGGATCTCGTCATGGGCCTGCAGAAGCACCACGAGATCGGCAGCAGCAACTGCCTCCCCAAGATTCGGCTCACCAGTCAACTCTTCTCCATTGACGATGAAAACGTCGACGAACGGATCGAAGAAGCGGACTTCGGCACCCAGCTTTCGCAGTAGCGCGGCCAACGGGCGAGCGGGTGTCTCGCGCTGGTCGCTGACGTTCGCCTTGTAGGTGACGCCAAGCAAGAGAATGACCGAGCCGTTCACTGACTTCCGGGCGAAGTTCAGCGCGTCCTGGGCCCGCTTTGCAACGTACGCCGGCATCCGATCAGAGATCTCCTCGGCCAGTTCGACGAAACGGAACCGGTATCCGACTGATCTCACCAACCACGAGAGGTAGTTGGGGTCAATCGGGATGCAATGACCGCCGACTCCAGGGCCCGGGTAGAAGGCCTCAAATCCGAACGGCTTACTCTTGGCGGCCTCGATCGCGTCCCACAAGTCGATCCCAAGTTCGTGGCAGAACACCGCCATCTCGTTCATCAGCGCGATGTTGACGTGCCGGTATGTGTTTTCTAGCAACTTGGCGAATTCAGCCTCTCGGAGTCCCACGGTGGGCACGACGGTGTCAACGATCTGGGTGTAGAAGCGCACGGCCCGTTCTGTACAGGCCGGTGTCAGCCCTCCAACGACCTTTGGAGTATTTCGCAGGCCCCACTCGGCATTCCCGGGGTCTATCCGCTCGGGAGAATACGACAGGCAGAAATCAGTACCGGCCGTAAGGCCACTGCCCGTTTCAAGAATCGGCCGGACTATGTCCTGAGTCGTCCCAGGATAAGTAGTTGACTCTAGGACAACGAGCGAACCCGGTTGAAGATGCTGGGAAATGACTTTCGCAGCAGCCTCTATATACCCGATGTCAGGAGTTCCGTCGTCATCCAAAGGGGTCGGAACACAGATCAACACTACTTCCGAGTCGCTGATGCAATCCGGTTCGACGGTGGGGCTGAACCCGGCGTTAATCATCGAGCTCAACTGATCTGAATCAATATCGTCAATGTGAGACTCACCTTTGGAAAGGCGCTCCACCACGGACGGGTTGGTATCAAGACCGAAAACCCTCATCCCACTTCGGCTGGCCTCGTACGCCAGAGGTAGACCGACGTAACCAAGGCCAACAACGGTCAAAGAACCGATCACTCAGTCAACTCACAATCTGGAGAGGCAAATCTCATGCTCAAAACTTCAGGCCTCGCTATCCCTAGGGCAAAAGCAACACTCGTCACCGCCGATGGGATCCTCTCGCGAGAGCACACAAGTATAGGTTGCGACGAGATGGTGCCCCATCAGGCAGTATCGTTTCCGGCTTGAACAAACCACGCCAATCCACTCCGCCCACGCCCAACGAGTCGCGATGAAGGTTGTAGTAACTGGTGGGGCCGGATTCATCGGAGCCAATCTGGTTCGATCGTTGTGTAATCGTCCTGATGTCAAGGATGTAGTCGTTGTCGATAATCTCTCATTTGGATTCCGGTCCAATCTCGATGACCTAGATGTCACGTTCCTCAAGGGCTCAATTCTTGACAAGCACCTGGTTGCCGAGGCGATGGATGGCGCCTCATCTGTGGTCCACCTCGCAGCAAGGTCATCTGTTCCCCGGTCCATAGCCCATCCGATGGCAGCGCACGAGGACAATACAACTGGAACGGCGACCATCCTTGAGGCAGCACGCTCTAAGGGAAACATCCAAGTGATCGTGGCGTCTTCGTCCTCTGTCTACGGCGCCAACGAGACACTGCCCAAGCATGAAGGTCTCGCGCCGCGGCCGGTAAGTCCTTACGCGGCGACCAAACTCGCCACAGAGTCCTACACGCTGGCGTGGGGACATAGCTACGGCATGCCCGTACTGGCTCTAAGACTCTTTAATGTGTTTGGGCCATTACAACCTCCGTCACATACCTATGCCGCCGTGATTCCAGCGTTCCTCTCAGCCGCGATGCAGAACAGGCCACTCCCAGTCCATGGAGACGGTTCGCAGTGTCGAGACTTCACTTACGTTGACACTGTTGTCGCTGTGATCTGTGACGCCATTTCTCGTCGGGTGAGTCACCTAGAGCCGGTGAATCTTGCGTTCGGGCAAAAGATCACTCTTCTGGAGGTGATCTCTGAACTGGAACGCATCCTCGATCGCAAACTCTCGATCGAGTTCCAGCCAATCCGAGTAGGGGATGTTGCACAATCGCAGGCGGACGCCTCGACTCTCGGACGATTGTTCCCAGACATTGCTCCATCTGACTTCTCTGAAGGGCTCCGGACTACAGCCCACTGGTTCAAGTCAACTCAGCCGTGGGAGCGGGACGACAGCTAAGCGATGTTCACTGAATCTGAGACACTGCTCATACCTCTCGGGAACATTCCGTATTGGGTGCCTTATTCGGCATCGCCCATATAGACGGGAACGGTCAGAAGGAACCCGCCCAGGATCGTCAGGGTGGCCCCCACCAGACCAGCAAGCAAAAACGCCGAAACTGGCTCAAGGCGACTAATCGCGAAACTCAAAATGCCAACACCTATTGCTCCCAGGTAGATAGTGCAGACGGCGGCCGGGACCGGAAGGCCAAGTTTTACCAGCCGGTGACTGACATGGTCCTGCCCCCCCTGGAACGGATTTCGTCCGGCTCTAATACGAGATATGACGACAAGTGATGTATCGAACACCGCAGCAGAGCAGGCAAATATGGGCACTAGAGCACCGACCAATCGGCCGCCTTCAAATCGGAGTTTGATGCCAAGGTAAGCAACAAGAAACCCAATAAACAATGATCCACCATCACCCATATAGATGCGAGCTGGGTGGAAGTTCAGTCGAAGAAATCCCACCGTACACCCCGCCAGTGCGACAGCAAGTCCGGCGACAAGGAACTGGCCGTTAGTCCCGGCAACTGCGAAGATAGTCATACTACTAATGGCCGCTAGTCCCGCTGCCAGGCCATCCATGTTGTCAAGCAGGTTGAACGCGTTCGTGATGCCCACAAACCAGAGCACTGTAAGAATAAGGTCAACAGTTTCCACCGTCGTCACCGCCGTACCATTGCCCAAAGACCAGACAATCGACGCTGCTGAAACCTCCGCTATTAACCGCCATAACGGTGATACTTGTCGCAAGTCGTCGATAAGTCCGACTGCGGCGAGGAGCACAGCAATTGTAAGGACCCCCAACAACTCTCCCCGACCGGTGTGGGGCGGCCGTAGCACTGACATAAGAATCACCGCAGTCACAAATGTGACGACGATAGCGAGACCACCGAGATACGGGACAGCTACTTTGTGGCTCTTGTGTTGACCTGGCTGATCGAGCACATTGGCTCTGATCGCATACCTCAACGCCATCGGTGTTAAGACGATACTAAGAATGGCAGTTGTAACAAATACTGCCAAATACTCCCACCACAGTCCACTCATTATCTGACCAACTATCTATGCCCGCTGATCGTCAATTACCGACTGAATCATGTCTTCAAGCTTGATCAACGGCTCGAATCCTACAAGTTGCCGGGCTCGGGTGGTGTTGGGAACACGCCGTGTCATATCCTCGAACCCTTCTTCGTAGGCGGCGTCATAAGAGATGTACTCCAACTCGCTCTTCGAGCCAACAAGCTCGACAACTTGTCTAGCCAGATCACTAATCGAGACTTCTTGGTCCCCACCCAGATTGAAAACCTTGCCGAACGCCTCTGGATGTTCTGACAACGCAAGCGCTCCATTGACAATGTCGCTTACGTGGCAAAAGCATCTGGTCTGGGTGCCGTCCCCAAAGATCGTGATGGGTTGATTTTTCAGCGCCTGGCCAACGAACCGCGGAATCACCATTCCGTAACTACCGGTCTGGCGAGGCCCGACGGTATTGAACAAGCGGATGATTACTGTCTCAAGGCCCTTCTCTCGCCAGTAGGTGTAGGCCAAAATCTCATCGATGGCCTTAGCCTCCGAGTACGACCACCGACTCTTGAGCGGCGACCCAAGAATGCGGTCGTCGTCTTCAGAAAGGCTGTCGGAGGTGTTCTTGCCGTAGATCTCCGACGTAGACATCACGAGGGTCCGCTTACCGTATTTGTGTGCCTTTTCGATGACCGTCTCGGTCCCGCGAATGTTCGTAATAAGACTCTCGAGTGGCTTCTCAACGATGAGGTTCACGCCAACGGCTGCCGCCAGATGGAACACGGCGTCAACCCCAGAAACAACGTGGTCGACTAGGTCACTGTTCAGAATCGATCCGAGAACAAATTCGACGTCAGGCCGGCCATTCAGGTGCTCGATATTGGCCAATCGACCAGTCGATAGGTCGTCAAGCAACACAACTCGATCACCACGCTCAACTAGAGAGTCCGCAAGGTGCGACCCAATGAAGCCGGCTCCGCCGGTGATCAGAGCCCTCATCCGCCGATCCTACCAATGGTGTCAGCCAGTACTGGTTTGACTGTCTCCCGTAGCCAGGTCAGCCATCAAGCGACCATAAAGATCTTCGTGATCACTGAGGAGACGCCTTGTACCAAACTTGGCTTCAGCCCTCTCCCTCGCTGATGCACCCATCTGCTTGCATAGATCGTTGTCAAGAAGTCGAGCAAGGCCGGTGGCAACCGCCACCGAATCGAGTGCTGTAACAATCCCTGTTACGCCGTCGAGTACCACCTCCCTTGCGCTACCGGCATCGGTCGTAACACTGGGAATTCCCGCCATCGCCGCCTCGATGAGGGTCACCGGCATGCCCTCGCTGTCCGAAGTAAGAACTGCGAAGTCGGCCGCTGCAAAAAGGTCACCAATGTCCGATTGCCACCCCAGAAACCGCACTGACGAACCCAAAGGCGCGGCAAGACGTTCGGTTTCGGCGAGTAGGCCTCCTTCGCCTGCAACCGCAAGAACCACATTGGGGTGGCGCTCCAGAACCAGCCGCATAGCTTCGATTAGACGATCTGGGCGCTTAATCGCTGTTAACCGGCCTACAAAGAGTACGACCGGGACCTCAGTGGGCAAGCCGAGTCGACTACGGGCCAAGGTTTGGTCCACGCATTTAGGGGTTTCAACCCCCGGGGGGATCACGATGTACTGGTCGGGTCGCCCAATCCTCGCATTAACCAGGTCGTCTCGCACCTGTTCGCCAACGGCAACCAACACCGTCGTTCCACGCGCCAGCACGCGTTCAATCAACTTCGACAGCCCGGAGACGACCCGACCGAAATAGCCATGGAGGGTGTGTCCATGGAAGGTATGAACGCGAACAGGCACCTGACAGGAAGCGGCGGCAAGGCGGCCCAACACGCCCGCCTTTGCTGTATGAGTATGAACGATGTCAGGCCGGAACCGTCTGATCGCTCGCCGAATCAATAAGAGGGCTCGTAGGTCACCCCAGATTCTGACAGATCGACCCAACGAAGGAATCTTCAATACGGGTAAATCGGGATCTCGGAGATCCAAGAAGTCAGCCTCGTCTTTGTCGACCTCTCCTGATATGAGGAGGCTTTCAAACCGATCCCCGTCCAGACCGCGTACAAGCGCGCTGACCTGCCAAGCCGGACCGCCTACATTCATCCTGGCGATGATTCGCAGGACCCGTATCGGTTGACTCCTCTCGGCACTCACCTAAGCCCTCCAACTAACCAAGCCTGGAACATGAGGATTGACCAAATCTGGAAGGTGAGATCAGCACGACCATCCCGGTGATCCATCCAACGCTGTTGAACAATCAGGGGATCTAGAAGGCCCTGCTCTCTGACGAGTGTCGGGTCAAGCAGATCGTCGGCCCAAGAGCGCAGAGGTCCCCGCAGCCACTGTCCGACTGGAATACCGAAACCCATCTTGGGTCGGTCAATGAGATTGTCCGGTAGGTCACGCCTTAGCAACTCGCGAAGTATCCATTTCCCCTGCCCTTCTCTCACCCGGTCGCTATGTGACAACCCCCATGCGAACTGAAATAAGTCAGGGTCCAGGAATGGAACACGCACCTCAAGGCTGACTGACATCGAGGCTCGATCAACCTTGGTCAAAAGATCGTTAGGAAGGTATGTCAGCGTGTCAATCAGCATCGACCGCTCAAAGGGAGACACTCCCCGCAGCAGGTCTGACGAAATACCCGTGAAACTGATTGGCTGTTCTTCGACTCCAAGAACCAGCTGGTCATCCTGGTCCGTGATGGACATCAGTGCCGCATACAGTTCGGTCGTGGGGTCGGCTGCCAGCAGATGACCCACTTTGTGGATTCGATGGCCGGTACGGTGTCGTAGACCCGAAGGAACGAGCATCTGAGGAAGCCCTCGACCTAGTCGGTCCCATGTCTCGACAGGCAGTTTCCGGAGGGCAGCACCGACAATGCGTCGGCCGCCAGAAGGCAGAAACGTTCGGAACCTATCTATTCTCTCGATCTCTTGGTACCTGTTGTAACCACCGAACAATTCGTCGCCGCCGTCGCCAGAGAGTGCCACAGTGACCTTCTCACGAGCCATCCTGCTAACAAGAAGCGTTGGGATCTGAGAGGAATCAGCAAACGGCTCATCGTAGATCGTTGGTAAATGCGGTATAACCCCCATCGCGTCATTCGGACTTACCACCAACTCTGTGTGGTCAGTTCCAAGAACTTTCGCGACTTCAGCCGCGTAACCAGACTCATCGTATGAAGCTTCGGTAAAGCCGATTGAAAACGTGCGGACCGGGGTCGGAGATTGTCGTTGCATCGCTGCTACAACCGAGGATGAGTCGATGCCGCCAGAAAGAAATGCGCCCAGTGGAACATCGGAGACCATCTGTGCCGCGACGGCACGATCTAGCACGTCGGAAAGACGGTCAAGGACGTCGACTTCGTCGAACTCGTCGAACTCGTCGACAGAAGCTGGCGCAGCGCTTGCCGCCTCGATGGCGGACCAGTACGGACGAGGCGACAGGTCACTAGATCCGCTCTCCACGCGCATGTAGTGGGCGGGCTGCAACTTGTTGACGCCCTCAAAGATGCTCATCGGCGCAGGCACGTTGGTCCAGCGAAAATACTCCTGGAGGGCCTGTCGGTTGATCGTCGGATCGAAACCGGGAACGAGTAGAAGCGCCTTCAACTCGGAGGCAAACAGGAACGTCCCCCGGTGCCAAGCGTAGTAGAGGGGTTTCTCCCCAAATCTATCTCGAGCGAGCCAAAGCTCCGATTTTCTGGCATCCCAACAACCGAAGGCGAACATGCCCTTTGCTGCCTCTAACGCCGCCTGTACCCCGTGATACGCGATGTATTCGAGCAGTACTTCCGTGTCCGAACGGCCCTGCCAACGAAGCGGGCCTAGCTTGTTGCGCAGTTCAGCAGCGTTATAGATCTCTCCGTTGTAGGTGATCGTCCAGCGGCCATCACTAGAGGTCATGGGCTGAGCGCCGGCGTCAGATAGGTCAACAATCGCCAGCCTTGTGTGACCAAGTGCTGCCCGTCCTGTCGAATCGGTCCAGATACCAGAGGCATCAGGTCCTCGATGGTTGAGAGCTGACGTCATCATCTCGGCGGCAGCCCGCAAGGGAGGCCCACATGCTCGATCGAACATTGCGACCGCTCCGTTAATCCCACACACGCAAGAAACTCCCTCAACCCTTCGATAGGTCCTGCCTCCTAGTATCGGCCCGCAACTGCTGGGTTTAGTGCCATCCTGAAAACTAAACCCGTTGCGGGCCGGGCTCGGCAGGCCTCCCAGATGGTGTATTCATAAGCAGGGCCATCAAGATCCGCGATAAGCGGGAGACCCCGGTGCTGGGTACAACCGAAAATGAAAACGTTGAAGACGAAACAGACGCGGAGTGGGTCGGCGGGTTCGGAGAGCCGGACTGGGACAACCAGCCCCCCGGTTCCGACTGGGACGACGGGAGCCATCAGCCTGATGACGGCAAGAGTGTCCCCGGCACCGACCAGGGACACTCGTTCAGGTGGCTGTCCCTCGATGATCTGGGGACAAACCAGGGACGGCGCACCCGACGCTACGAAACCGCTGGTAGCTGAGAGATCCGGTGTCCCCCGATGACCGCAGGGACACCGAGGGACACCGAGGGACACCCCACCAGAGGCTGTCCCTCTCCCCCAGCAGCCCGTAAGGGCTGCGAGGAGGGACGCCCAGACATGACAGGGGGACATGGAATGAAGAAGAAGTGGAACAACCTGGCGCTCTGCTCTTTCTTCAACGTCTCGCTATGAGGGCTAGCGCCGTGACTGTCCCCGGTTCCAGGTCGACGCCACCACTGGGATACGGCTTTCCACCACCGGCTTGATCTAGCCGAGAAACCAATCTCATTCGTGGCCTACCGTGGGCAGGTGACCGATTCGGGATACAGCGGGATGTTCACCTTCGAGGGCGACTGGGAGAAGGACCTCAAGGACAAGAGTTCGATGCGGCCGAACCTCGAGACCAGCCACGCTCCACTGGCCACGGTCCGTCTATTTAGTCTCTTGACATACCAATGCGTCCGCGTGGGACCACGGTGGGACCAAATGGCCGGTTTTCGGGGTCTGAAAACGCTGTGACCAGTGTGTTCGTGGTGTCGGAGGGGGGACTTGAACGCCCCTAGTCGACAACATCGTCGCTTAGACCTCGAATACCCAGGTGTTGTCGACTTCTCGGACGACTAGTGAAC
>Ga0209554_1001885_pt1 | contig 15248 bp, 12 predicted proteins | sample MarorgKNORR_S2LV_5_FD_188221 | JGI IMG/M metagenome (GOLD analysis project Ga0209554, IMG submission 188221) | Marine microbial communities from the Southern Atlantic Ocean, analyzing organic carbon cycling - Bottom_A/KNORR_S2/LV (SPAdes) (version 2) | ecosystem: Environmental > Aquatic > Marine...
GGATGTTGATTCACCGTAATCAATTTTTTTTGTCCATTTTCCATTGCGCATCCACATAACCACTTCATCCGGCCAGTTGTTACACAAATCCGATCCAATTCCGATATGCTCAATGCCAATAAGGTTGATTAATTGCTTGATCATCGAACAAAAATCTTCAATGGTGCATTTGCCTTGGTTTTTAAGGTGATAGGGATACAAGCTTAAACCTATAAATCCATTTTTCTTTGCCAATTCAATTAAAACATCATCGTCAATGTTTCGAAGTGATTGATGAAAAAAATTTGGATTAGCATGAGATATTGCTACAGGTTGTGATGAATGATGTATCGCATCCAGACAAGTTTGCTTCCCGGCATGACTTAAATCAACAATCATCCCCAATCTATTCATCTCTTCTATAACAACTTTACCAAAACGACTTACACCAGAATCCTTAGGCTCAAAACAACCACCCGCGAGCGGAGTTTGGTTATTGTAGGTAAGCTGCATAAATCGCAAACCTTTTTGGAAAAAACTTTCAAGCAGATAAATATCATTGGCAATAGGAGCGGAATTTTGAAAGCCAAATAATATTGCAACCTTGTTATTTTTTTTTGCCTCTAAAATATCATTCGTTGTTTTAGCATGACATATAATATCTTTGTTTTCTTCAAAACGTAAGTCCCACTCTTTAATTTTTTCAAAAGACTCTTCGGTATTTTCCCAGTACACTAGCGTGGCGTGTATAGCTGTTAAACCCCCTTTCCTCACATCCTCAAATAATTCTCTATTCCAATTGCAATACTGCAAACCATCAATAATTATTTGATCTGAGAATTTTTTTTTCATAGTTTTAAAATAAATAAATATTACTGATTTTATTTTAATTGATTATATACACTTTAATATAATGTTAGAAAAATCACCAACCATTAATAAGTCTTTTGGTTATATGACACTTGAACGTATGGGTTCACGATACCCATCCCGCTTGAGTTTTTCAAGAAGTATGCTTCGAAGAATGAAGCAGGAAAGATGGGTTGTTGATAGAGTTAAATTTGATTTAGACAAGGTTGGTTATGGCACAGCAATTTATGAAATCAACACACCCAATCAAATATATTCAGTGGTATGTTTTTCCCAGTTTATCCCTGATGAGGAAAGAAGTGACAGAGTAATTGCTGAGAAATGGGATACGACATACGCAATGCATATTGGAAAAATATCCGCAAAGGATCTGGATAGACTTAAAAAAAACACTCCTCTTCAGGAAGCTGGGAGAAACTCTCCTAGTGAATTGGTTTTAAGTCGAGGAAATAAAAGTGTTCGCCTATTCAAGAAAATTGTTAATTGTTTATCCATAGGTCAGCAACCAACCATAGAGGAGATTAATGACGTGGGTTATCTTCTGCGAACAACCGCGGTCTATGGAAGTGGAAAATTTGGTTTATCTGATTTTGATAGAACCAGATCCGCAACGCATTTTGATCAACCTTTTCGTGCAGAAATGTTAGCTGTCTACATTATTCGTGAATTTAGCATTCATCTTGTGGAGCATATTGCCTATCATCAAAATCCATCACAAGCGGTAAAACTAGATGCTTCTATTAAAAGACATATTGGAATCGGCAATTCTACCGGTTTGGGAATGGCTCCGTTTATTATTAAACATCCAAAACTCATTCATAAATGGATGAGTCAGTTTGATAAAGCATTAAATGAGATTACAAAAATTAAACATATTGATGAAAGAAAATTCAATAAGCTTAGTTCCCTTTTGAAAAAATCAAAATCTTATCTTGATGAAGTACTAACAACAAGTGATTATCAAAAAACAAAAAACAAAAAATCATTTTATGAACTTGATAAAATAATAGACTATTGCAAATCAATAAAAACATCTGATTTAAAAGATACAAGATGGAATGACCTTATTAAATTTTCTGAAGCCAATTTAAGTTTTGACGCGCAGGAAATAGTTAAGGTTCAAATTATTGAATTGTTTCCAGAAATTGCTGATCCACTCGCGGAGAACATGTCAGAATCAGATGATTTGTTCATTGATCCTAGCGCAACAGTGAATCAATTGATCAATATTATAGAAAATCAATATCAATGGTCCATTGACACCAATTTCCAGGATAAAAATAATACTTATTTGTTTTGGTACGTATCTGAGGAAAAACTCGAACCCCGCTTGGGAGAGAGATACAACGAACAAGGAGCTGAATTAGAACAACATCTAGGCATTGGCAAAATGGTAAGTGAACTTTATCATTTTCTAAAAGAAAATAGTGCGGAAACAAAAAATTTAACCATTGCAAAGTTTTTACTTATTCATCCTGAATATCGGGGCATTATCAGGCGTATACAAACACTTACAAATTATCCTTTTGGTGAAGTAAGTGATAATATTCTTGCCAAAAATACCCTTCCTTTAAATATGCTAAGATTCAAATTGTCATTTTTTGGAGCGTCACGTTACGATCCAAAATCAGATAGATGGTTGCGTGTAAGTTTTTTTGCAGGCGCGCCCTTTTATGAAGAACTGAACTCTCAGAATGTTGAGGATTGGGGTTTTGCGACAATGAATTCCTACCAATAAAAGTTATGAGCTTTTCTTATTATGAAGTTTACACAACTTCCCTTCGCGCTTTCTCGAGTATGGGATTCCCCTATGGTGCTGATGAGGATGCAGCTTATATAATAGCATGGCTTGAGCTAAATAAATTCAATGGGCTAAATTCCTTGGTAAACTCAATTGAAGTAGTTGATAATAAATATGACGGCAAAATAAATCCAAATGCACTGAATAATTCAAGTTTAGATTTGAATTACTCCTCGCTTTTAATGAAAGGAACTGGCTTAATTGATTTTTATCAATCCGAATTGGGTGATAAAAAAGATTTACATGTTACGCTCAATAATTGCCCTAATCCAGAATATTTATTACCTCTTTTGTATAGATCCTCAAAAAAAATATATTACAGTAACGCCATCTGGCTTGACACTAACAATCAAATTCAATTTTGTGAAGTTATAAAAAATATCATGAAAATTGGCAAAGTATCAAATCAAGAATTAGTTGATAAGAAACAAGTAAGGATTTTTTTTTCACATGAACACAAGATTCAAAAAAAATTTGATTCTGTCACTTGCACAATCACTTCAAAAACAATTCAGGATAATCTAGCCAATGGTATATCGCCCAATGAAAATAACTGGAAAATAATTTCTAAATTAGCAGATAGAACTCTTGTTCCAGAGTCCGAAGAGTCACGAATTAAAGGTGCAGGTGGTAGTGATGATGCAAACGATTAAATTCTTATTTGTTTCTTAAAAAAGGCAGGTCACAAACATTAATCTCAAAATCAGAATTATTCTTTTTAATGAAAGGGTTTTATTTAAATCTAGTGAAATTGTCTATTAAGAATAATCATTTATTAAAGAGTCTCCGACCATGTAAAAAATAGGTTTGCAGGTGCGTCGTATGAACGTCGAAAATTTATTATTTAAATATTTTTCTTTTCATTAATTTATATAAGACAATTGATTTATAAATTATGAGTAAAATTGAATGAAATTAATCAAAATAATTCCCGGACCAATGCTGGTTTTCTTAGGTGCTTTTTGTTTAAGTTTTGGAGGTTTAATTGTTAAATCTTTTGAAAGTGCTAATCTATGGCAAATTCTTTTTTGGAGACAGACTTTTTTTGCTATCATTGTGGCCTTATATTTACTTGTCAGTTACAAAAAAAATATTTTTAAGTCATTTTATAACTCGGGTCTTTCAGGTTTTATAGCTGGATTTGTTTTATCCATTGGTTTTTCAGCCTATGTTTTTTCTATGTATAATACGACTGTAGCAAATACGAATTTTATAATTACGACAGAGACAATTTTTTTAGCAGTATTTGGATATTTTTTTTTGAAAGAAAAGATTAATTTAATAACTTTTATTTCAATTATTTTTGGTATGTCAGGGGTTTTGTTGATACTTGGAAGCTCCTTGTCCATTCAATCCAACGAACAATTTATTGGAAATATTGTGGCATTTTTAGCGCCAATCTCTTTTGCAATATTGATTATCATAATAAGAAAATCTCCAAATGTTGATATGGTTCCGGCTCAATTCATAGCTGGAGTATTTTCCGCAATTCTTGCTTACTTAATTGCTTCCAACTTATCAATTTCTCCACATGATCTTTTTTTAGCTTCATTGTCTGGTTTTTTTCAAATTGGATTTGGATTTATTTTAATCACTATTGGGTCACAAACCACACCTTCCGCTGTAGTTGGCGTTTTAATGTTAACTGAAGCGGTGTTTGGGCCTTTATGGGCTTGGTTGTTTATAAATGAAATACCACCAACAAGTGTGCTGATAGGTGGTGGAATTATTATTTTTTCAATTTTGTTACAGTCATTTTACAACAAAAAAAATCATTAAATTTAAAAAATAATAAGTATATTAAAAAAAACTTGTAACATTATTGTAAAAAAGAGATAATCTTTCCAATAATATAAGGAGGGACAATGACTAAAATTTTCAGAAATAGTTACATTGCTATCGTTCTGTCATTAATCTTATCGATTTTTTCTTTCACTGCTTTTGCCAAGGGTAAATTAACCTTGTATTGCAGTGTTGAAATTGATGTATGTGAAATGCTTGTTCAGGCTTTTGAAAAAGAAACTGGCATAAACGTTGCGATGACTAGAAAAAGCAGTGGTGAAACTTTTGCGCAAATAAAAGCGGAAGGATCTAATCCTAAAGGCGATGTATGGTTTGGAGGCACAGGCGACCCTCATTTAACCGCTTCACAAGAAGGATTAACACAAGAATACAGATCAAAACATTTTGATGATTTGCTTCCTGCCGCTCAAAACCAGGCCATTAATGGTAACTACAGAACTGTTGGAATTTATGTGGGTGCGCTAGGTTATGGATATAATCATGAATTAATTGCATCTAAAGGATTGCCTGTACCTAAATCATGGGAAGATTTAACCAACCCAGTTTACAAAGGTGAAATCCAAATAGCCAATCCAAACTCGTCTGGAACAGCATATACTACGCTTGCAACTATTCTTCAGATTTTTGGTGAGGAAAAGGGATGGGATTATATGAAAAAACTTCATCTTAATATCAACCAATATACAAAATCTGGATCCGCACCGATTAAAGCTACCGCAAGGGGAGAAAATACCATTGGTATCTGTTTCCAACATGATGGTGTCAAGCAAGCTAAAAATGGTCTGCCTATAACGGTTGTATCACCTACGGAAGGTACGGGTTATGAGGTTGGATCAATGAGTTTGATTGCTGGAGCAAGAAATTTAGATGAAGCGAAAATATTTTTTGATTGGGCTTTGAGTCCAGATACTCAAACTTTGATTTTCACTTCTGGTAAATCTCTGCAAGTTCCTGCAAACACAAAGGCCCAGGCTGATCCTAACGCTCCTGATCTTTCAACGATTAAGTTAATCGATTATGATTTCAAAACTTATGGAAATAAAGATAAGAGAGCCGAATTATTAGCAAAATGGGATAACGAAGTGTCTGTTATTCCAAGATAGTTCTTTTACTTAATGAGAGGACTCGTCATCAGTTGGATCCTTATTGGAAGTTTAGGTTATTTTGTTCTTCCATGGTATGTAACTGGTGACGGGTTCTTTTCAATTGAATGGTTATTATATTATAGTTTTGAAGACTATGGCTCTGCGGTTGCTGCAGCATTTGCAAATAAGCAATACTGGCTGCTACCCATAGTTATCCCGCTGCTTCTTCCCTTATTTGCATTCAATGCAAAACAGAATACGCAGTTTTATTCTAATCTTTTCATTTATTCAGGCATCTTAGGTTTTGCATACTTATTTCTTCAGGGATTTTCTATTGGAATAAGAGGATGGAACTTTGAAGTTTTTCTTAGTTTATTTGGAGAAGTTGAAAGACAATACGGGATGGGAATTGGAGCGGTCTTAACTTGCTCTGCATTTGTTTTTTATATCACTCATGGATTGGCTGCACGAGGATGGCTAAATGGTGATAATTTTATTGTTGGAAGTATCGGCTCAATTATTATTTTAGTTTCATTATTTGTTTTCTTTCCTATTTTTCGTATGTTTTCGTTTGCCTTTAAAAGTAGTGGTGGGGGGTATGAGTTAATAAATTTTTCCAATAAATTCATGAATAAAGGAATATGGGGTTTAGATTGTGTAGTTAGTAATTATGGTTGTGGAGTTGTGTGGAATACACTGACCATGGGCATGCTTTCTGCATTTTCTTCAACAATACTTGGCCTTGGATTTGCTTTGTTAATCGTAAGAACCAATTTCAAATTTAAGCGTGCCATACGTATTCTTTCCGTACTTCCAATAATAACCCCGCCATTTGTAATCGGGCTAGCCATTATTATTTTATTTGGGAGAAGCGGGGCGGTAAGTTCTTTTCTTGAATGGGCTTTTCATATTGAACCGTCTCGCTGGATTTATGGTTTGCCAGGAATATGGTTTGCGCAAACTTTGGCCTTTACTCCTATCTCATTTTTGGTTTTAATAGGTGTGGTTGAAAGTGTTAGTCCATCTATGGAAGAAGCATCCCAAACCCTTCGTGCTTCAAAATGGCAAGTATTTAGAACTGTTTCCTTGCCATTAATGCGCCCAGGAATTGCAAATGCCTTTTTGCTGGGTTTTATTGAAAGTTTGGCAGATTTTGGTAATCCTTTAGTTCTTGGAGGAGATTTTGATGTTCTTTCTACTGAAATATTTTTTGCTGTTGTCGGTGCTCAATATGATGAAACTAGAGCAGCTGTTTTAGCAGTTATATTATTATCATTAGTACTATTTTCTTTTCTTTTACAAAATCAATGGCTGGGGAAAAAATCATATATTTCTATAACAGGAAAGGGTGATAGCGGGATCCATCCCCAATTACCAAATCCTGTAAAAATTTTAACTTATTCAACCATAATACCCTGGTCAGTTTTAACTTTTTTAATTTACGTAATGATTTTATTTGGTGGCTTCGTTGAAATGTGGGGTGTAGATCACAACTTCACCCTTAAGCATTATATCGAAGCTTTTAGTGTTGAATACATGTCGGAGAGAGGATTATTATGGACGGGCACCGCATGGAATTCTTTTAGTGTCACTTTCTTGGTCGCTGTTTTTTCAGCCCCCCCAACAGCAGCAATTGGAATTTTAACGGCTTACTTGTTAACCAGACATAAATTTAAAGGGAAAAATGCATTTGAATTTGGCACAATGTTAAGTTTCGCGATTCCCGGGACAATAATTGGGGTAAGCTACGTTTTTGCCTTCAATGTTCCGCCCATTGAAATGACAAGCACTGGACTTATCCTTGTTATTTCTTTTGTTTTTCGTAACATGCCTGTTGGGGTAAGAGCGGGGATAGCGGCAATGAATCAATTGGATCCTCATTTGGACGAGGCTTCTACAACTTTAAATGCCTCTAGTTTCCAGACTTTTAAAAATATAATCCTACCTCTTCTAAAACCTGCCATTGTTGCCGCACTTATATTTAGTTTCGTTCGTGCAATGACAGCAATTAGTGCAGTTATTTTTCTCGTTAGTGCCAATTATGATCTAGCAACTTCATATATTTTGGGACGATTAGAAAACAATGATTATGGACTTGCCATCGTTTATGCTTCTGTACTAATAGTTACAATGTTATTTACTATATTAGTTATTCAATTATTGGTCGGTAAAAGAAAATTAGGACGTCGGGATCAAGACGACACCTTCTTGCATGGAAACATGGGTTAATGAAAAAATCAGAAGTTAAATTTATTGATGTAACAAAAAAATTCAAAGAAACCATTGCCGTTGACAATATATCTTGCACTTTTGAGCCTGGCACGCTTACAACTATATTAGGTCCTTCAGGTTGTGGCAAAACCACATCCCTTCGTTTAATTGCTGGATTAGAGAGGGCAACGCAAGGAAATATCTTTATCGATAATGATGATGTAACTTTGCTTCCTGCAACCGATAGGGATGTTTCAATGGTATTTCAATCTTACGCGTTATTTCCCCATATGAGTGTAGTAGAAAATGTTTCTTATGGTTTAAAGATGATTAATGTTCCCAAAGAAGAATATATTCAAAAATCTTTTGAAACCTTAAAGTTGGTTGGCCTTGAAAGTTACGAAAAAAGAATGCCTTCTGAATTATCTGGGGGGCAACAGCAACGTGTTGCCGTAGCCAGGGCTATTGTTTTGGAGCCGAAAGTTCTTTTATTTGATGAACCCCTATCAAATCTTGATGCCAAGCTTAGACGACAGGTTAGAGAAGATATAAGAGAATTACAACAAGAGTTAGGTGTTACAACCATTTACGTAACCCATGATCAGGAAGAAGCGTTGGCAATTTCAGACAAAGTAATTGTTATGAACAATGCTGTCATTGCCCAACAAGGAAAACCAAAGGACTTATACAATAATCCAAAAACTTCTTTTGTAGCTAATTTTATAGGTGATGCCAATATTGTTAAAACACAGATTGAAACTAGAAATAAAAATGACTATGGTATCAATTTTGGCGGCATTCAAATGAAAATTTCATCAAATATTGATTTGAAAGATTCAGTTTCAATTGCTTTACGTCCAGAAACAATTGAAATTATAAAAGAAAAAACTAACAATTGTATGGCAGCTAAAATAATTAATGCCTCCTATGTAGGAAATTGTTATCAATATGTTGTTTCATCAAGTGTTGGTGAATTATTTATAGTTTCAAATGAGACAGTCAATCATTTTAAATTAAACGAAGAAGTTTTTATAACATTTGATGAAAGTGGAATTACTATTTTAGAGGATTGATTAGTTTTTTTTATTAAATCTTTATTTAATTCATCAAGATCTTCTTCTGCTGTTTAATTGCAATCAAACGGGAATTATATTCTTCTTTAGTGAAAACCATATTGGGTTTATTTAAATCTAGTGAAATTGTCTATTATCGTTAATGCGGATTCCCAATCCTTTAGTTTCATCATCCCATACGATGTAGGTTGCAGTCCTGATTGGCAGATCTGCAATCAACTTGTTTGTTAGTTTTGTCATAGTGCTCGCTCCATTTCTGGGAAAAAATTTCTGGTACCACATTGGTACCACCGTCCCGCGTAATGGGGTGCACTCCTGATAAAAGGAATTGTGTTTTTTGTTAAGGTTTTCCTACCTTTATCGCTAACATAGGTAGGTCTGCGTAACCCTGCAAAACAGCTCTGTAGAGATTAGGAATCTGGTGCCCTATCCTACTGAGCTACGGGCACAACTAACTAATTCAACGTTTTTTCAAAGCTCGCTAAAACTCTAAAAGTTTTTGGTACCACCATGGCACCACCGTTAATTGATTTTATCATAACTTTAAACAATCATCGAGGAGAAAGCTTATTATTCTACTGTGGAAAATATTCTTACTATAGGGCTACTGTGTTAGTTTTAAAAATTTAAACTCAACATTCCTCGTGGTTGGTGGTATAATAGAAGTCTTCAATATATAAAATCAAAATGCAATATAGAAAATTTTCAGATCTTGGTTGGAAAATATCTGAAATTGGATTAGGATGTTGGGCCATTGGATCAGACTGGGGTGAAGTATCAGAACATGATGCAAGGGAAGTTCTTAAAACATCTCTTGATAAAGGAATAAATTTTTTTGATACTGCTGATGTATATGGCGATGGAAGAAGCGAAAAATTTGTGGGGGAACTTATAAGATCTACATCAGAAAAAATATTTGTAGCTACTAAATCTGGCAGAAGACTAAATCCTCACACCGCCGATGGTTATAATCTTAAAAATATTGAAAAATTTATTGATAGATCACTGATCAATTTAGGAATTGACTGTATTGATCTCTTGCAATTGCATTGTCCCCCAACTGAAATCTGCCCTAAAAAAGAAACATACGAAATGATGGATGAGATTGTTAAAAAAGGTAAAATTGCATACTACGGTGTTAGTGTTGAAAAAATATCTGACGCGATGGATGCTATTCAATTTCCAAATGTAAAAAGCATTCAGATTATATTTAATATATTTAGGCAAAAACCTGCCGAAACCTTTTTTAAAAATGCCGCAAAGAGAAATATTGGTATTATTGTAAGAGTACCACTTGCAAGTGGTTTGCTGACTGGAAAAATGACTCAAGAAACAACATTTCCTGAAAATGACCATCGTAATTATAATATTAATGGAGAAGCTTTTAATGTAGGAGAAACATTCTCAGGTGTAAATTTTGAAACAGGTCTTAAAGTGGTTGAAAAATTAAAAGACTTACTTCCTGATAATTTTTCATTAACAGATTTAGCACTGAAATGGATTCTAATGCATGATGAGGTTAGTGCTGTTATTCCAGGAGCAAAAAATAAATCACAGGTTCTAAAGAATGTACAGGCATCAGATTTAGAAGATATTTCATCTTTATTACCAAAAATTAATTCTATTTATGATGAGTTTATTAAACCTGATGTTCATAACCGCTGGTAATAATTGAATATAGTTTCTCAACATCCCTCGTGATTGGTAGTAGAATTATGTCATTTGAAAATTAATGTTAAATAAAAAAAAACTAATTGAGTATTTTGTAAAAGGAATCAAGTCTGATACTGAATTAAAAATCGGAACGGAGCATGAAAAATTCATCTTAAATAAATCTACCTTAAAAACTCTTTCTTATGATGAAAAAAATGGAATACGCGACGTTTTTCTAAGTTTAATAAAGTTAGGCTGGAAACCCACTTATGAGATGAAAAATAATACAATTGTAGGTTTAAAGAACGGTCAACAAAACATAAGTCTAGAGCCAGCTGGTCAGTTTGAACTTTCAGGTCAGCCGTTAGAGAATATCCACCAGACTTGTGATGAAATCACTAATCACCTTAATCAAATGAAACAATTATCTATAAAACACAACTTTATATTGCTTGGCATGGGTGTAGAGCCAACACTGGATCTAAAAGATTTCTCCTGGATGCCGAAGGAACGCTATACTATCATGCGGGAATATATGCCTAATGTAGGCAAGAATGGGTTGGACATGATGCAAAGGACATGTTCCTCACAAGTGAACCTTGATTTTTCATCCGAAACAGACATGATTAAAAAATTCCGCGTATTATTGTCTTTAGAATCTATTGGTACAGCTATTTTTGCCAATTCACCATTTGCCAGTGAAACATTAACTGATTTTAAGAGTTTACGGTCAGTATACTGGATGAATACTGATAATCAAAGAACAGGAATTATACCATTTGTATTTGATGATAATTTTAATTTTGAAACGTATGTAGACTATGCCCTAGATGTGCCAATGTATTTTATAAAAAGAAATGACACATATATTAATGTGGCGGGTTGCAGTTTTCGGAAATTTATGGGAGGAAAACTCGGGCATCTTCCAAATGAAACAGCCACATTTGATGATTGGAAAAATCATTTAACTACTTTATTTCCCCAAGTAAGACTTAAACAATATCTTGAGTTACGATCAATGGACGCATGCTCGTGGGATGAGATTTGTGGGCAGCCTGCATTTTGGACGGGAATTTTGTACGATAAAGACTGCTTGGATGAAGTCTATAATATAATTGGAGAATGGACACATGAGGACAGGTTGTATCTTTATAAGAATGTTCCCCAATACGGTTTAGCGACTTCCTTCAAGAATGGCAAGGTTCTGGATATTGCAAAGCTACTATTAAAAATATCACAAAGGGGTCTTAAAAACAGAAAGTTTTTATCCCCTAGCGGTTATGATGAAAGAAAATACCTTGAAAATATAGAAACAAATCTTGAAAAGAATCTCTCTCCCGCCGATATACTCATTGATAAGTATTATCATCAATGGGGAAAATCTATTAAACTAATTTACGAGGAAAATATTTTTTAATGACCATAAAGAAAATAGCCATTCAAATGGACGCAATTGAAAAAATTGATCTAGAATTTGATACGTCTTTCCTGTTAGCCATGGAGGCACAGCAAAGAGGGTATACAGTGTTTTATTATAGTCCTGTTGATCTTGAATATGATAACGGCATTGTACAAGCTTGGGGATATTTTATAGAACTGTTTGATCAGAAGAATACTCACTTTAAATATAGAAGTAAAAAAAAAGAAATACTTAACCTTGCCGATATGGATGTTGTATTAATCAGGCAGGACCCGCCCTTTGATATGAATTACATCTCCTCCACTTACCTGCTGGAACAATTGCCGTCGTCGACCGTGGTATTAAATAACCCTTCCTCGATTAGAAATGCGGCGGAAAAAATTTATCCCTTTCAATTCCAACAATATTTGCCACCAACAATAGTTACACAAAAGATTGAAACGATTAAAAAATTTTTAATAGAAAATAAAGATATTGTAACAAAACCTCTTTACGGGAATGGGGGTGAGGGTATTTTTAGATCAAAGATAGATGATTCAATTTTACAGGGTATTGATGAGAGTAAAGATACATTGGACGAACCTATTATGGCACAAAGGTATATTCCGGAAATCGTGGAGGGTGATCGTAGAATAATTCTCATTGATGGTGAGTATGTCGGGTCTGTCGCCCGTATTCCCCAGCCCAATCATCTCAAAGCCAATTTTCATGCTGGAGGACAACCGCAAAAAACCGATTTAATATATAGGGACGGGGAAATTTGTGACGCATTAAGGAACGACCTGAAAGAAAAAAATCTTTTTTTAGTTGGTATAGATACAATCGGGAATTATCTCACCGAGATTAATGTTACTTCTCCAACTGGGCTTAAACAAATAAACGAACTCAATGCTGTCAATCTCGAGAAAGTTTATTGGGATAAACTAGAAGTAAAATTTTTTTAACCCTCAACATTCCTCCTGGTTGGTGGTAGGATAAATTGAATATGAGCAACAAAGAAATCAATAGATGTCCGTGGGGCATTAAGGATCCTGACATGTTAAAGTATCATGATAAGGAATGGGGAGTGCATGTTTCAGATGATAAAAAACTGTTTGAGTTTTTAGTATTAGAGGGTGCGCAAGCAGGACTGAGTTGGCTTACAATTCTAAAGAGAAGAGAGGGTTATAGAAAAGTATTTGCTAATTTTGACGTAAGAAAGGTGGCAAAATTCTCAGATAAGAAAATTGAAAAACTATTACAGGATCCAGGTATTATTAGAAACAGACTGAAAGTCACTTCCACAATTCACAATGCTAAATTATTTATGACTGTCCAAAGAGAATTTGGTAGCTTTTACAACTACAGCATGCAGTTTGTTGGGGGAAAACCAAAAATAAACAAAAGAAAAAAGATGAGTGATTATCCCGCCACCACCAAAGAATCAGATCTTTTTAGTCAAGATCTTAAGCAAAGAGGTTTTAAATTTGTCGGGTCCACAATTGTCTATGCTCACATGCAAGCCTGCGGCATGGTCAATGACCACTTAACAAGCTGTTTTAGATATAAGGAAATAAATAATTGATTTGTATTAAAGCAGAAATACCTGAAGAATTGTCATTAATAGATGACGAGCTTAAAGCTATCTACCATAGCACAGATACGGTCTGTTTTTTTATTTTCAAAACACGAGCAAAGAGAAATGAATTTATGGAGAGAACGCAAGGAATGATGAAGACTGAAAGAGAAGAAGTATACAAAGAATATAGCTAATTCTTTTCTCAACATTCCTCGTGGTTGGTGGTAGGATAATCTAAATGAAGAAACTATTATTACTCATTGGGTTGGTTGTTTTGATTGTTGTAAATGTGATTTCGACTACATTTGCGTCTCCGGTAGAAGAAATTTATTATCAACTTGAAATAATGTAAAAATTATTAACATGATATTACCCAAATATATTAATGTGCCTGCTGCTTGGAAAGGCGTAGATATGCGTCAAAATCCTGGTCGTTGGATATATTCACTCGCAATTGATGAGATTGCAGAATTAAAAAAAGCAGCAGATGATTTCTTATTTAGTGGTGGCGATATTGGGTCATTAAAGATTAGTGATTTTCCCCTTCCAACCTTTGGGCTTAAATTAAAAAATCTACAGGAGACACTTACTAAAAGGATTGGTTTTCAACTTATAAAAGGACTACCTATAGACCAGTATGGTATTGAAACGACCGCAGCTATTTTTTGTGGCATTGGATCCCATCTTGGTTTTGCAAGATCACAAAATGCAAAGGGTCATATTTTGGGACATGTCAAAGATTTGGGTATAAAATTAGATGATCCAAATACACGCATTTACCAGACAACAGAGCGTCAATCATTTCATACAGACAGCTGTGATGTGGTTGGTCTTTTGTGTCTTATAGAAGCAAAGGAAGGAGGTCTTTCTTTGTTAGCATCCACTGTGACGATCTATAATGAAATTCAAAAACACAGACCAGATCTTATAAATTATTTGTTTGATCCTGTATCAACGGATCGTAGAGGGGAAGTACCCGAGGGACAAAAGCCATACTTTAATATTCCAATACTCAATTGGTATGAGGATTTACTTACTGGAATTTATCAGCGGACATACATTCAATCTGCATCACGGTTTCCTGACTCCATTCAACTCTCTAAAGAACATCTAGAAGCAATAGATTTGTTTGATGAAATAGCTAATGAACCTGACATTCATCTTAGTATGCAGCTAAAACCAGGTGATATGCAATTTGTTTACAACCATTCTTTGTTACACGATAGAACTGGTTTTACTGATTGGCCAGAGGTAGAAAATCGTCGTCATTTACTCCGACTTTGGTTAGCTATGCCGGGTGACCGAGAATTGCCTGAAGTTTTTAAACAGCGGTATGGATCGATTGAAATTGCTAACAGAGGTGGAATTATCACTCACAATACTAGATTGCATGTTTCTCTAACGCCTTAGTATTTTTTTTAAAATTAATATTAGTTTATTTTAGAAGGTGATCTTGATCTGGACTCTGACAATACTGTGCCAATGATTATTAGGGGTTCGGTTGTTCCAGAAGAGAAAGGAAAATATAACGTAATAGGTCAATGGTGTAGATGTATTAAAGCTGATGAATTTATTCAAATAACACTTTCACCAACAGATAATTTACCCCTCCACATTTCTTGTGGTTGGTGGTAGAATGATTTCATGAATATACTAAAATACCTGCTTCCAAGTATCACCCTGTTATTTTTTTCCGCCACAGTGGTTTATGCCGATGACCATGACAACAAGAAATACCAAGACAAGGATGGAAAAAAATACCTTAAAAAAATGTGGGATAAAAAAGGAAAGAAAA
>Ga0209554_1001887_pt1 | contig 15245 bp, 13 predicted proteins | sample MarorgKNORR_S2LV_5_FD_188221 | JGI IMG/M metagenome (GOLD analysis project Ga0209554, IMG submission 188221) | Marine microbial communities from the Southern Atlantic Ocean, analyzing organic carbon cycling - Bottom_A/KNORR_S2/LV (SPAdes) (version 2) | ecosystem: Environmental > Aquatic > Marine...
GCTCCAGGTTGGCAAGAAGAACGTGGTGATCATCGCCGAGGACGTGGACGGCGAAGCCCTGGCCACCCTGGTGGTCAACAAGCTCCGCGGCACCCTCAGCGTTCTGGCGATCAAGGCGCCTGGCTTCGGCGACCGCCGCAAAGCCATGCTTGAAGACATCGCGATTCTCACCGGCGGCACCGTCATCAGCGAAGAGACCGGCCAGAAGCTGGACACCGCCACCATCGAGGACTTCGGTTCGGCCCGCAGCATCACGGCCACCAAGGACGAGTCCACCATCGTTGAAGGTAAGGGCTCCGAAGAGGCCATCCAGGGCCGCATCAACCAGATCAAGGCCCAGATCGAAGACACCACCTCTGAATTCGACCGGGAGAAGCTCCAAGAGCGGATGGCCAAGCTGTCCGGCGGCGTTGCCGTGATCAAGGTCGGAGCAGCCACGGAGATCGAACTGAAAGAGCGCAAGGCCAGGGTCGAAGACGCCCTCTCCGCCACCCGTTCAGCGGTTGAGGAAGGCATCGTCCCCGGAGGCGGAGTCGCCCTTGTCCGCGCCAGCCGCGGCTTGGATGACCTCGGCGACCTCCCTGCCGATGAGCAGGTCGGCGTGAACATCATCCGTCATTCCCTCGAACAGCCCCTGAGGCTGATCGTCGAGAACGCCGGGTTCGAGGGCGCGGTTGTCCTCAACAACGTCAAACAGCAGGCCGACGACTACGGTTACGACGCCGACATCGGTGAATACGGCCCCATGATGGAACGTGGCATCGTCGATCCGGTCAAAGTGACCCGGTCCGCCCTGCAGAACGCCGCCAGCGTCGCTGCCATGGTGCTCACCACCGAGTCCGTGATCAGCGAGATCCCCCAGGCAACTCCGGCCATGCCGGCCATGCCTCCGGGTGGCGGGATGGACTTCTAAGGAGTACAACTCCATCAGTCCCCTGGCAACCAACGCAAACAAAAGCCACCCCGCTAATCACGGGGTGGCCTTTTTTATTGGCCTAGCCATGTTCGGGGACGTAGGGGCAGTTTTCCAACCTGCCCTGCTCCGGGAAAGCCGTGTCATCGGAGGAAACCGAACGGCCCTGCAACACTACCCTGCGCCACGTGTCTGGAACTGGTCTATGCGCGGCCGGGCGGGTTAGAAACCCCGCCCCTACGGCCAGCCGAGTCATCAACCTTCCCTTTCTCACAGGGGAGGAGGTTCCCTCGTCGTTCCGGCGAAAGCCGGAACCCACTGGACCGCTATCTGAGGCGTCGTCACCATAACCCGCGCCACCATCGTGGTATATCCACCCCGCTGCCGCTATAATGCGTTGCTGCCGCCGCGGCACAGCCCTCTAGAATCAACGAAGAAGCAGGAAATCACCGATGACCAGCGCCCCCGAAAACACCCCTGCCGAGGGCAAGGTCTACCCCTCCGCCCTAGCGGCCTTGGAGGGCATCGCCGACGGCGCATCCGTGTTGGTCGCCGGGTGGTCTGGTAGCGGGGAGCCGGAGAAACTGCTCCGCGGGCTGGCCGAGACTGGGGTCTCTGGACTGACGCTCATCTGCCAGGGCGCGTGGGTACCCGAAGCAGGCGTCTTTGGGGTCGGCGATCTGGTTGCCGGCGGACAGGTCAAAAAAATGGTCTCGCCCATGCCCTTCGATCCGGAACACGGCGGCCCGGTGAAGGACCTGTGGCAATCAGGTGAGTTGGAACTGGAGGTCGTACCCCAAGGCGTCTTGGCCGAGCGGCTGAGAGCGGGGGGCGCGGGAATCGGCGGCGTGTTCCTGCCCACCGGCGCCAGGACCAGGTTCGCCGAGGGCAAAGAACTCCGCCCCTTCAACGGCAAAGAACACGTCTTGGAATTCGCGCTGAAGGCCGACTTCGCCCTGCTAAGAGCCAAGGCCGCCGATACCCTGGGCAACATGGTCTACGAAGGAACAGGCCGGAACTGGAACCCAACCATGGCCATGGCCGCCGCAGTCGTAGTGGCCGAGGTTGACGAGGTGCGCGAGCCGGGCGGGATCGACCCCGAGTTGGTCATCACCCAGGCCATATTCATCGACCGCTTGGTCTTATCCTCATGATTGCAGGAGTTGGTTTTTAAATGCCTGGCACCCCTTTAGAACTGAATTTCGTTGTCCGGCGTGCCGCCCAGGAACTTTTTTCCGGAGCGGTCGTCGCTCTGGGTCCAGGCTTGCCCTGCCGCCTGCCCAGTGAACTGATTAATGGATCTGGCGTATGGCTGGTCTCCGATAGCGGATTTCTGGGTTTCCAAGGCCCGGATACCGATGCCGCGGACCAAGAACGCCAACCCGTGATGCTGCTGCCTGGCGGCGCTTACACGGGAGTGGTGGACATCGCCGGTATCCTGAGAGGCGGACACACCGATGTCGCCTTCCTGCAACCAGCCCAGGTGGCTGCCAACGGTGATTTCGTGCACTGGACGACTGGAGCCACCCAGGGGCTATTCGCTCCGGGTCCGGCGGTTGATATGGCCTACGGCGCTTCTAAAGTTGTGGCAGTCACGACCCACCAAAGACTCGACGGTAAGTCGAACATCGTTGAGAAATGCAGCCTGCCGGTGGACGGGGCCGGGCAGGTTGACATAATCATCACAGACGTGGCGGTGATGAACGCCGGCCCAGACGGATTAGAGTTGGTGGAGATCGCGCCTGGTTGGACGGCCGAAGAGGTTGTGGCGATCACGGATGCGCCGCTGACGGTCTCATCCGGCCTAAAAGAGATGACATTCCAGGTCCCAACTCTGGAGATGCCCAACAAGGTCTATCCCAACGCCGTGGAAGCCCTCAATGACGTGCCCGAGGGATCAACTATCAACGTCGATGGGTTCGCGGGGCCCGGCGGGATGGCGCATTACCTGATGGTCGGTCTGCGCGATTTGGGGGTTAAGGGACTGAAACTGATCAGCAATACGGCGGGAGTGGCGCGAGTGAGCGCGTTTGGGGCGCCCAATGTCATCGACCACAGTATCTTGGTCGAGAACAACCAAGTCGCCAAGGCCACCGCGTCCTACCCGGTTTCCCCCTCGGCTTCCCGGCCCAGCGCCTTCGAGGAGGCCTACAACCGGGGCGAGACGGAACTGGAGGTCGTGCCCCAAGGAACGCTGGCCGAGCGGCTCCGTTGCGGCGGCGCAGGGGTGGCGGCCTTCTACACTCCAACCGGGTCGGGCACCCTGTTGGCCGAAGGCAAAGAAGCCCGGAACATCGGCGGCAAAGACTACATCCTGGAGATGGGCCTTCGGGCCGATTACTGCATCATACGGGGCCACAAGGCCGACACCCTGGGCAATGTGGTCTACAAAGGCACTTCCCGGAACTTCAATCCGGTGATGGCCACCACCGCCCGGATCACCGTGGTTGAGGTTGACGAGATCGTCGAGCCAGGCCAACTTGGTCCCGAAGAGATCGTCACTCCCGGCCTATACATCGACCGCATCGTCCTCCGGCCCCCGGATTTCTCGGCATATCTGTGACCTATCTTTCCCCGGGATTTATTTTTTAAGTAAGGGTCCAACCGATGACATCGTTAGCCGATAAAGAGCGTCTGCCCAGGGAGATCGTCGCCATGCGGGTGGCCAAGGAGCTGCCCGATGGCTCGTACGTGAACCTGGGCATCGGTATCCCCACCCTGGTCTCCAGCTTCGTGCCCGAGGGCCGGACGGTCTTCTACCACAGCGAAAGCGGAATCCTGAATTGTGGCCCAGTTGTCGACCCAGGTGATGAAGAGCATGAAGACATCGACCTGATCAACGCCGGCGGCCAGTACCTCCAGAGCGTCGGCGGAATGTCGTTCTTCGACTCGGCGGAGGCCTTCGCCATGATCCGGGGCGGCCATGTGGACGTGACAGTCCTGGGCTCACATCAGGTGTCGGCCAAGGGCGACCTGGCCAACTGGATGCTGCCTCAGCGCGGTGTGGGCAACGTGGGCGGCGCCATGGACCTGGCCACTGGCGCCAGAGTCATCGTCGCCATGGAGCATACCGACCGCGACGGCCAGCCCAAGATCGTTGAGGAGTGCACTTTCCCGCTGACCGGCAAAGCATGTGTCTACCTGATTGTTACCGACCTGGCGGTGATCGAGTGCGACGGCCAGGGCCTGACCCTGAAAGAAGTGGCCCCGGGTTGGACACCGGAAGAGGTGCAGCAACTGACCGGGGCCAAATTATCTATTCCGCCGGACGTAGGTGAGTTCGAACTCTAGCCTCTTATCCCCTGATATAGAGCAATTGCGCATCGACGATGTGGAACCCGGTGTCGATGATCTGGGCTGTCTCTTGCGCCGTGTCGAAGATCAACACCTTCGACCGGTCGCCGCCGTCGTACCAAGGCTTGATCAGGACGAAACCGCCGTCGGCATCGATCGTAGAAGTGAAACCGACGACCGACTTGCCGGTGGCCGGCATGTCGAACTCATATATCGCGAAATCATCTGGATCAGCAAGGCTAGCAGCTAATATCTCCAGGGAGTGCCCCGTCCCCTTTTCGAGGAACCCCACCCAGTAGGCCATGCCGTCCGCGATCACCACATTGCGCTAACTTGAGGGCATGTAATCGTCCCAGTCCTCGATCTCGAAAGCGGTGATGTAGAAATCGGCCGGTTGGCCCGTGTTGGGGTCCACAGTAAACACGCCGGTGATGGGGTCGGCTTCGCTGGGCAGCTTCGTCCCGTACAGGGTTTCCCCGCCCGACACCAGTTGGAATCCCAATTCGGGCGTCGCCATCTCGTTGGTCTCCCAGCGGGAACCGAAGGGCGAACTGATGTAATCGCCCGGCGCGTTGTAGAAGCCCCGGGACATCGACCACTGCTGGGTGCTGCCGGTCTTGAAATACACCTGGCCACCGGCGACCGCGTACCCGGGGTCGATTGCATCTGACTGGGTGCCCCATTCGGCCACTCTGGCAAGGTCGTTTGTGTCGTACTTGGTGATGGACATGGCCCCGCCGTCGGTGAATTTGTTGGAGACGTACAGCACATCGTCCACGGTATAGGGGCGTTTGAAAGAGGGGCGTAGCTGGGGGACGAATAGGAATCGATCACCGTGGTCTCCCCGGTGTCCGGGACATATAGCACCACCGATTTGGAGCTGCTCTCCAATTGGATGAACTTGGTGCCCAGCATCTCCCCGGTTGTGGAATCGTTGACGATTGTCTTGAGGGTTCCGGAACTGCTGCCTCCGCTCACCGCCATCACCAGGGCCAAGGTGTTATCGGGCAGCAACTGGGTGGGTTCCGGGACCGGAGTATCCGGTATGCGCCGGGTTGTGCTGTTGCTATCGTCGGGTATCGACCGGCGGCCGACTGTCGGTTCTGGAGTGACCGTGCCGCCGGTGCCGTTGGAGGCGGGTGTTTCGGCGGGAACGAGAGTATCGGTTGGGAGTGGCGCGTCATTGGTGGCCTGTCTGGTGTTATCTGGAATCACAAGCGTGGGGTCGGTGGCCGGATCATCAACAGCGCAGGCGGCGAATAACAGGAGATCGGCGCCGAGGAGAAGAGCAACCTTCCAGGTGTTGAAGATATTTACCATAACGCCTCCCTGGAGCGGGTGTCGGACATTAGTTTCAGACGGGTATGGCCGACCGTTCAATCATCGGTTGATACTTATGGTAAATCAAGCCACATCAAGAAAGCCGTGGCGAAGGTCACACATTCTCAGCCGGTTTTAGGGACTGCGAAAGCGCGCGTATGTCTGGTATTTGAGGCTGACTGTTTCGTTGACACCCCTAGGGGCCGGTGCTATCCTTTTTCAATAACAGAGCGGTAGATACGTTCTGGCGGGAGCTTGGGTAAGCCAGGCTGAGAGGGTGGCCAAGATCGCCGCCGACCGTCTGTACCTGACCCAGGTAATACTGGCGCAGGGATTAGACGCAACAGCAGACTTACGAAGCAGCCCCCAGGAATTACCCCTGGTGGCTTTTTTTATCCCGAAAGGAGATTGGACAATATGTCCGATGAGCTAATTATCGGTGGCAAGTCTTTCAGCTCCCGGCTCATAGTGGGGACGGGCCGGTACCGCACCATGGAAGAGATGGTGGCCGCGGTTGAGGCTTCCGGGACTGAGATGATCACGGTGGCCATCCGCCGCCTGGACCTGGACGACCCCACCAGCAAGACCCTTTTGGATTACATAGACTGGAACAAGTACCAGATACTGCCCAATACGGCCGGTTGCGCCACAGTGGAAGAAGCATTGTTCGTAGCCAAGTTAGGCCGGGAAGTAGGCCAGACCGACTTTGTGAAACTGGAGGTCATCCCAGACCCCCACTACCTGTTCCCCGACGGCGCCGCCACTCTGGAAGCGGCGCGCCTCTTGGTGAAAGACGGGTTCAAAGTGCTGCCCTACATCCACGCCGACCCAACTTTGGCCAAGAACCTGGAAGACGCCGGCTGCGTGGCCGTGATGCCCCTGGGCTCGGCCATCGGCTCGGGCCAGGGTATCCACACCGCTGAAGAGATCAAGATCATCATTGAGCAGGCCAACATCCCGGTCGTCGTTGACGCAGGGCTGGCCGTCCCCTCCGACGCCTCCCAGGCGCTGGAGATGGGAGCTGATGCAGTGCTGGTGAACACCGCCATCGCCCAGGCCGAAGACCCGGGCCTGATGGGGACCGCGTTCAAGCAGGGCGTGGCAGCGGGCCGTAACGCCTACCTGGCAGGACGTATCGGCGTTCGCAAAGAAGCCATCGCCAGCAGCCCCACCACCGACGTTCCCCAGCCGGTGTCGGCCGGTAACTAAGCCGGTGACATTCACTCTGCCCAAGCCTTGCCTGTGCTTGGTGACCGACCGCTCGGCAACCTCCGGCGACCTGGTGGAACGGGTGTCCCTGGCTGTTCAAGGCGGGGTCGACCTGGTGCAGTTAAGGGAGAAAGACCTGTCCGGAGGCCAGTTGTTGCGATTGGCGGAGTCCCTCTTGAAGGCCATCGGCGGGAGCGCCAGCCTGATCGTGAATGAGAGGGCCGATGTGGCCGTGGCGGCCGGGGCCCAAGGGGTACAATTGGGAGAAGACGGTCTGCCAGTTAGTGCCGCGCGAATGACAGTTGGCAGTGGAGCGCTGGTTGGCCGGTCGGTACACTCGGTCCAAGCGGCAACCCAAGCAGAAGCCGAGGGGGCTGATTTTCTGGTCGTCGGGACTATGTTCGCCTCTCGCTCCCATCCTGGCGAAGCGCCGGCGGGCCCTGGGCTGATGCGGCAGATATCGGAAAAGTGCCGGTTGCCGCTCATCGGCATCGGGGGAATCACCCCGGAGAACGCGCCGGAAGTGATCGAGGCTGGAGCGTCTGGCGTGGCGGTCATCAGCAACATCCTGGCGGCGCCGGACCCGAAAGCAGCCGCCGAAAAGTTAAAAGAAGCCATCTGCGAAGCCTGGCGGGTGTTTGGAAAACCAGCCGGCGCCAGCCCGGTTTAGGGTAGGGATAACGAAGTTATGATCAATCTGACAGTCAACGGAAAGCCTCGCCCCATCGAAGCCGCGGTGGACCTGGAGACATACCTGGCGTCATTCGGCTTCAACCTTCAATTCGTGGCGGTTGGGTACAACGGCGATGTCATCAAGAAAGAAGAATTGGCCGGCCTGACCCTGAAAGATGGCGACGTGCTTGAGATCGTGCGTCCGGTCGGCGGCGGATGACCCTAGGCTGATCGGTGGTCCCAAATCTCAGATTGCTATCTGGCATGGAACAAGCTTCCGGCCCGGTAGATAAGATAATTTCATATGGCTGAGGCTTTTTCGGTTACCAACGACGCGATAGATCCGTCTTTGGCGGATGTCGTGAAGGGCAACCAGGACAAGGTGGCCGGCTGGATGAAGGGTGAGCCGGGCGCCTGGGGGTTCCTAGCTGGGCAGGCGGTGATCGCCGTTCGTGGGCAAGCGGGCCGCGACCTGGCAGACATGGAACGCCGCTTGGTCTGGAGCCGCATGTGGTGGTGGCTAGAACAGGTCAGAGCCAGGCTCGACGGCCCTATTTAACCGGCCCCATTTAGGCGGCCAAGCCCCGAACTTGACACTATCGAACCCGCCGATGGTTGCCTACTCGTATATACTGGCTGTGAGCAACCCGCAGCGAAAGGCTGCGGTCAACGCTCTTTTCTGCGACAAGATGCCCGATTCTATAATCACCGCCAGCGGTATACATAAGACCTACGACACCGGCACCGTAAAAGTGAACGCCCTGCGGGGAGTTAACCTGACCGTGGAGCGCGGTGAGATGGTCGCTATCATGGGCCCCAGCGGCTGCGGCAAGACCACCATGCTGAACTGTCTCTCCGGTCTTGACGAGATCGACGCCGGCCAGGTGATCATCGACGGCGTGGTGCTTCACGACCTGCCAGACGACGAACGCAGCGATTACCGTGCCCGCCGCATGGGCTTCGTTTTCCAGCTCTACAACCTGCTTCCTGTATTGTCAGCGGTGGAGAACGTGGAATTGCCCCTGCTGGTTTCGGGTACCAAACCCGCCGAGTCCCGCAAACGGTCCATGGACATGCTGGAAATGGTGGGGCTGAGCGACCGGGCGAAACACCTTCCCGGCGAGCTTTCAGGCGGGCAACGCCAACGCGTGACCATCGCCCGCGCCCTGGTCAACCAACCGTCCATCGTCTGGGCCGACGAACCCACCGGCGACCTGGACAGTGAAACGGCGTCCGAGATCATGGACCTGATGTGCCAACTGAACGCTGACAACGGCCAGAGCTTCGTGCTTGTCACCCACTCGGTCGATGTCGGCAACCGGGCCCACCGCATCGTCCGCATGCGTGACGGCGAGATCGTGGACGACGGCAACGGCCAGTTCCAAGGAAAGTAGCCAGTCCCTTCCCCCTCGCGAGGGGGAAGGTTAGGTCCGACGAAGTTGAGATTCTCGAAATAATCGGAGATGGGGGCGCTTCTCCGGGAGGTCGTCTCCGAGAACCGAGAAACCGGCTAATCTACCGCCAGGACAACTATGGAAGAACTGTTCGGCCTCTCCATGGACATCATCATGTATGTCCTGCTGGCGGTCTTTCTGCCGGTGATTACCGGCGTGGCCGTCATGGCTTGGCGCAACCGGGTGATGCTCAAGTTGGGACTGCGCAACATCCCTCGCCGCAAATCCCAGACCGCCCTCATCATCGTCGGCATCATGATCAGCACCCTGATCATGGCATCGGCCTTCGGCACCGGCGACTCCATCACCTACTCCATCCGCAAGAACGCTATCGATGCCCTGGGGACCATCGACGAGATCATCGTCTCGGCCCGCGCCGACGAGTCGGACACCATCGGCAGCTTCAACTACTTCCCCCTCCAGCGCTACGAACAACTGAAGGTTGAACTGGCCGGTTTCGAGAAGATCGACGGGCTGGCCCCCGGCATCGGCGAGTTCGCCCCGACCATCAATAACCGGACCCAACTGAGCGAAGGTCAGATGCAGATCACCGGTGTGGACCCGGACTCACTGCAGGGCTTTGGCCGGTTCAATCTGACCAGCGGCCAGGAGGTTCGACTGGAGGACCTGGGGCCCAATGACGCCTTCATCAACGAGGAGGCGGCCGACGAACTGGACGCCATCGTCGGCGATGAACTGGTGACCTTCGTGGCCGGATCCAGCGTGACGTTCACCGTCCGAGGCGTGGTCGATAGCGGCGGCCTGGCCGGGCAAGGGTCAACGCTGTTGGTGCGCTTGGACCGGGCCCAGGAGATGTTCGGGCGGGCCGGGTTGATCAACTCCATGGCCGTTTCCAACCTGGGCGGAGTCTTTGCCGGGGCCGAGGTCAGCGACGAAGTAACCGACGCCCTAAGGGTGCTTTTCACCGACCGGGCCATCGCCTCCCAACTCCAAACCCTGCTCAACCGAGTGGAAGTCCTGGAGCAGATAGAACTTCTGAGGCTAACTCTCGGCGAGGACCTCGTCGGCGATCTGGGCGTGCTTGTAGAGGGACTTGGCGAGTTGAGCATGACCGACGAATTCATCGGGGCGTTGGCCGACGAGGATGTCCAAGAAGAAGCGCTGAACGCTCTGAGCAACGCCGGGTTGGACGATGTTGAAAGCCAGGCCAGCACCCTGTTCGCCGGGCTGGCCGAGTTCCGGGTGTTGGACATCAAGAAACAGGTGCTGGACCAGGCCGACCAGGCGGGTTCGGGCGTGACCAGCATCTTCATCATCATGGGCCTGTTCTCCATCATGGTCGGGGTGCTGCTGATCTTCTTGATCTTCGTGATGCTGGCGGCGGCCCGGCGTGCGGAGATGGGCATGGCCCGGGCTGTGGGCGCCAAGCGGCGGCACCTGATTCAGATGTTCATCTTCGAGGGCACTGCCTACTCGGTTGTCTCGGGGGCCGTGGGCGTGGTGCTAGGGTTGGTCGCCAGTTCCATCATCGTCTTCATAGTCAACCGCATATTCCAGTCGGGCGGCTCCGGAGCGCCAGACAACTTCACCATGTTCGCCCACTTCGAATTAAGAAGCGCCATCGTGGCCTACTGTCTCGGCATGGTCATCACCCTGGGCACCGTGGGCATCTCGGCCTACCGGGTCAGCCGACTGAATATCGTGGCGGCGGTCCGGGGGCTGCCCCCACCGGTCCAGACGTCAGATATACCGTTCCGCACCAGATTGCTGGCGCCGCTTCGCGCCTTCTCCAAGCCGGTATTCTTGGGCGGGTCCGGACTCTGGGCCCTGGCCAGATTGGACATCGGCCGAGGCACTGGCCTGCTGCTCAGGTCGATGTTGGCCGGACTAACCTCGCCATTGGCCTTTTTCGGCGCCGTGTTTCAAGCCCTCTGGGTGCCCATGAGCCATGGCTGGTTGACCGCCGTCGTGGGGGCGCTGTTGACTTGGTTGGGGACAGCGTCCGAGGAGGCGGCCCCGCTGCGCATCGGACTAACCCTGGTCATCATCGGCGTGGGTCTGTCCATCCGGACGCTTTCCCACCGCACCGGGCTCCGGGCCGACGTTGGCGACCGCATCGCCTACACCTTCATAGGCGTGGTTAACCTGGCTTTCTGGGTGATCCCTTTCAGCGCGCTCCGGACCGTCTTTGGCGAGATCGACGGCGGCATCGAGATGTTTTTCATCTCCGGCATCGCCATGGTGACGGCGGCGGTCTGGACCGTGATGTACAACGCCGACCTGCTCCTGAAAGTTCTGACGTTCGTCACCGGCCCCTTCGGCCAACTGCGGCCGGTGCTGGTCACCGCCGTGGCCTATCCTATGGCGGCTAAGTTCCGGACCGGCCTGACCCTGGCCATGTTCGCGCTGGTCATCTTCACGTTGATAGTCATGTCCATCCTCACCGAGGCTTTCAGCTCGGCGGTGGGCGATTCCGAAAGAGTGGCCGGCGGCTGGGACATCCAGGCCACGGTCAACTTCAACACACCGATCGAGGACATCCGCCTGGCCATCGACGAAAAGCCCGGCCTTAACAACGCGGACATACCGTCCATCGGCGGCTACACCACCATCCCGGTCGAGACCCGGCAGGTTGGCGCCGATGATCAGCGCTGGCGTTTCTACGCGGTCCGTGCCGCCGACGACCAGTTCCTGCGGGAGACCGGGGCCAACCTGAAGCTGTTCGACACCGAATACGGCGACACCCAAGAAGACATCTGGAACGCCGTCCGAGAGGACTCGAACCTGGTGGTGGTCGACTCCCTGGTGGTGCCCTCCCGGCAGGGCTTCGCCAACGATGAGCTGCCCTTCGAGCTGGAGGGTATCTTATACGAGGACACCGAGATGGAGGCCATCGACATCGAGGTCAGAGAGCCCCGCACCGGCCAGGTGATCCCGTTGAAGGTCATCGGCGTTTTGGACCGCCTCACCGACGCCTTTGGCGAGCTGGGTATCGGTATGTTCGCCTCCCGGGAAGAACTGGACGAAGCTATACCCTTCCGGATACCGACCACGACCTACCGGTTTAAAGCTGCCAAGGGCGTGGACGTCGCCCAACTCTCCAAGGACCTGGAATCGGCCTTCAGGGAGAACGGCATGGAGAGCGATGTCTTGTCCGAGCTAGTCGATGACATCGCCGCCGCCAACCGGGCTTTCAATTACCTATTCACCAGTTTTATGGGCCTGGGGCTGCTGGTGGGCATCGCGTCTTTGGGCGTGGTCAGTTTGCGGGCTGTAGTGGAACGGCGGCAGCAGATCGGCGTGCTGCGGGCCATCGGCTACCGCAGGAGGATGGTGCAACTCAGCTTCCTCACCGAGTCGTCTTTCATTGTCCTCATGGGCACGGCCATCGGAGTCAGCCTGGGCATCATAATCTCCTGGAACATCGTCAAGGATATTCAGCAAGATGTCGAAACGGTCCAGTTCGCCATCCCCTGGATCCAGATCGGCGTCATAGTAGCTATAGCCTACGTATTCTCCCTGGCAACGACCTTCCTGCCGGCGCGCCAGGCCTCCCGCATCTACCCCGCCGAGGCCCTGCGCTACGAATAGATAGCCCGATTCTTGAGAAGAAGGAGCCCATCCATGACAGCCAACAAAAGCGGGTTCAGGGTAATCGGCACCACGCCGATTCGCCACGACGCGACGGACAAGGTCACCGGCCAGGCCCGGTACGGCGCCGACATCAGCATGCCCGGCCTGCTCCACGGCAAGATACTTAGGAGCCCCCATTCCCACGCCAAGATAAAGTCCATCGACGCCGCCAAAGCCCTGGCTCTTCCCGGCGTCAAAGCCGTCGTCACATCGGCCGACCTGCCGGTCCTTTCCGGGAGGCCGGTGGACGTTGCGGAGGGCTCGCCCATAAACCCCAGGTTCCTCAGCAACAACGTGCTCGCCAGCGGCAAAGCCCTGTACAAAGGCCATGCCGTGGCCGCGGTCGCCGCAGATAGCCTGCACACCGCTGAGAAGGCGCTGTCCCTGATCGAAGTCGACTATGAAGTCCTCACCCCGGTCCTGGACGGCAAAGAAGCAATGGAACCCGGTTCGCCCATCCTCCACGACCGGCTGTTCCGCTCCGAGGGCGAGTTCTTCCGGCCCGGCGGTCTCCGCGATGACGACGATGACGGCGAACCGACCAACATCGCCAGCCACTTCGTATTTGAATTGGGCGACCCGGAACAGGGCTTCAAAGACGCCGATGTGATCGTGGAACGGGAGTTCCGCACCAAGCCGGTGCACCAGGGCTACATCGAACCCCACAGCGCCACCGCCCGGTGGGACCGGGACGGCCGGGTGACCGTCTGGGGCAGCTCCCAGGGCCATTTCGCCATCCGCGACTTCACGGCATTGGTGCTTGGAATCCCCATCTCCCAGGTCAAAGTGGTGCCCATGGAAGTGGGCGGCGGGTTCGGCGGGAAACTGGTGGTCTACGTCGAGCCGGTGGCGGCCCTGCTATCAAAGAAGACCGGCCGCCCCGTGAAGATCACCATGACCCGCGCCGAGGTCTTTGAGGGCACCGGCGCCACGGCCGGGGGGTACATCCGGGCCAAGATCGGCGCCACCAAGGACGGCCGCATCACTGCCGCCGACGCCCACTTCGTCTACGAGTCGGGCGCGTTTCCTGGAGCCCTGGTCAACCTGGCTTGCTACACGATTTTCGCGCCGTACGACATCGCCAACGTGCGCTCCGAAGGATACGACGTTGTGGTCAACAAGCCCAAGGTCGCGCCCTACCGAGCGCCTTTGGGCCCGCCCGCCGGGTTCGCCGGGGAAACCCTGATCGACGAACTGGCCGCCAAGCTGTCCATCGACCCCATCGAATTTCGGCTTCGGAACGCCGCCAAAGATGGCACCCGCCGGGTTACAGGCGTCCCCTTCAAGAAGGTGGGCTATGTGGAGACGTTGGAAGCGGCCAAAGCCCATCCCCACTACAACGCGCCCCTGGGCGGCCCGAACCGGGGCCGCGGGGTAGCCACGGCCGTCTGCAACAACATCACCGGCCCGGCCAGCGCCGTGGTCAGCCTGCAACAGGACGGCAGCGTCGGTCTAGTGGAAGGGTCAGCGGACCTGGCCGGCAGCCGCACCGCCGCGGCCATGCATGTTGCCGAGGTTCTGGGGATCACCGCCGAGGAAGTGCACCCAACGGTGGGCGACACCGACTCCATCGGCTATACGGCCATCAGCGCCGGCAGCAGCGCCGTCTACAAGACCGGCTGGGCGTCTTTCGAAGCAGCCCGCGACCTGCAGCGCCAATTAGCCGCGAGAGCGGCCCTGATCTGGGACGTGCCGGTGGAGGACGTTGACGTCGCCGACGGCGTTTTCTCCCACCGCTCCGACCCGGAACTGCGTCTCACTCTGAAAGAACTAGCCGCCCGCCAGAACACCACCGGAGGGCCGCTGATCGGACGGGCCGGCGGGGCCTGGGGCGGGGAGAGTCCGGGGTTCGCGGTGCATATCGTGGACGTGGAAGTGGACCCGGAGACGGGCAAGACCGACATCATCCGGTACACGGCCCTTCAGGACCCCGGCACCGCGGTTCATCCCCAGTATGTCGAAGGCCAGATCCAGGGCGGGGCCGTCCAGGGCATCGGCTGGGCCTTGAACGAGGAATACTTCACCGACGACAAGGGCGGGATGCTGAATTCCAGTCTGCTGGACTACCGCATGCCCATCGCAAAAGACCTGCCCATGATCGACACCCAGATCGTGGAGGTCCCCAACCCCGACCACCCCACCGGGGTCAGGGGCGTGGGAGAGGTGTCCATCATCCCCCCGGTGCCGGCCATCGCCAACGCTATCAACCAGGCCATCGGTATTCGCATGAGCGAGACGCCCATGTCTCCGGGAGCGGTGCTTGAGGCGATATGGGAGAAAGGGGACTAGGGGCTATTTAGAAACTTGACTGGTGTGGGGTGCGTAAATTCCCCTTAATTCCCCTTTACGAAAGGGGGAGATGTGTGCACACGCAAGTCAATCGAGGGTTCCGGAGGTCAGAACCCCCCTTTTGTAAAGGGGGCAGGGGGATTTCCGTAGACCCAATAGCGCCACAACCGTTGGCCTTACGGAGTAAGAATCACCTTGCCGCGGGCGCCGCGGTTGGCCAGGTGCTGGTGTGCCTTGCCTACCTCGGCCAGAGGGAGCACCTGGTCCACCACCAGTTTGGCTTGGCCGGCTGCGATCATGGGGAACATCTCGGCCATGGCGCCCTTGTGGTCCAAGGTCCCGGCGGGAGAGCGGCCCATGCTGAATCCGATGAACGTCCGATTGTTGGCGGTGACGTCCGACGACACCAGGTTAGCCGTGGTCTGTGATGCGTTGCCGTAGCTGACCAAGACCCCGTAGGTGGCCACGCAGCGCACGCTTTTCTCCAGGACTTCGCCGCC
>Ga0209554_1001888_pt1 | contig 15224 bp, 15 predicted proteins | sample MarorgKNORR_S2LV_5_FD_188221 | JGI IMG/M metagenome (GOLD analysis project Ga0209554, IMG submission 188221) | Marine microbial communities from the Southern Atlantic Ocean, analyzing organic carbon cycling - Bottom_A/KNORR_S2/LV (SPAdes) (version 2) | ecosystem: Environmental > Aquatic > Marine...
GATCAGCAGGCGGGTGGCGGTACGGGAACGCCCGCTCTCGGCAGCCGTTCGCGTTACCTGGCCTGGGCGCGGGTCCTCGGCGACGACTACCGCGACCTGGTCCTGCAGGTCCAGAAGCAGCACCGGGACGTGATCGACGCCTACGGCGCCACGAACCCCGCCGAGTTCTTCGCCGTGGTGACCGAGTGCTTTTTCGAGAAACCCGGAGCGCTCCTTTCGAAGCACCCCGCACTCTACGAACAGCTGCGCGATTTCTACCGGCGCGACCCGGCCGCTATTGCGGCGGGACGCCCGGAACAGCTCCCCACCTAGCGCGGTCGCCGTTGGATGCCGAGGGTGGCGAGTGTCAAGACGCCAAGCAGCGCAGCGGCGGGCTCGGGGATCTGTGTCACCGTCAACTGGTAGCTCCCCCGCAACTCTCCGGGTTCTGGATGAGCGCGTACCAGGTGTCTTGGGTGGAGTTCGATTCGGCGCAGTAGCCAAGCGGTGTCGCTTTGAGGTCCGCACAGTCGTAGCTGGAGGTCGTGGCCGGGGCGCCGCGGCGCAGGTAGAGGTCGGGGTCGAAGAAGCCGTCGTCGATGCCGTTCAATGCGACCCGCAGTGCCTGGGTGTCCGCGCCCACCGCGAAGGAGTGCTCGGCACTCTTGCCGCCAGGGCCGAGGCTCCCGTCGAAGGCGAGAATGGGCGCCGAGGCGCTGCCGACGTCGGGAAGCCCTCCGCAGGTCGTCGTCGAATCGCTGCCGAGTTCGGTTTCGATGAAGCTGCGGTAGTGGTAGGTGCTGGTGTCCCAGCTCATGTCGGGGATCGAGCCCGCGGGAAGGCAGTCGAAGTTCGACCCCGCCTGGGTGATCCCCGCCACTTGTACTTCGCCGTCGATCTCGAAAAAGAGCGGGCCGCCCGAATCGCCGCCGCAGGTATTCGAGTCTTCCCCGGCCGCGCCGATCGGGTTGGCGAATTCCCAGCAGAGGAGTTTCTCGCCGACGGTCTCTCCTTCGATCTGGGTGGGGCAGTCTTCGACAGCCACCTGCCCCCAGCGCTTGAGGCCGAGGTCGTCATTGCCGCCGCCGGTGGTACCGAAGCCGGCGATGGTTCCCTCGAGGCTTCCGCCCCCGGGAATCAGCGCGTAGGGGTCGCTCGAGAGGAGCGGGCGCGGTGAGATCGCGGTCACCGCAGAGGAGAGGTGCGCCACCGCCACGTCGGCAAAGGCGTCGCCCCAGACGGTCACCACGCCGCCACTCACGGTGGCGTAGTCCGGGTGGAGTGCGATCAAATCGATCGCGAAGAAGCCGGCGTGCTGCAGGAAGACGAAGTAGTGCGAAGGGTCGAGATCCTGGTCGAACTCGTCAAGGGCGAAACAGTGCTCGCGGTCAGGAAGGTCTGGCAGCCGATCAGGGTGCCGGTGCAGACCGGCGGTGCCGAACTCATCGAGCCGAAGGAACTGTAGAGGAGCGCCCCCGTGGCCGGGAAGTCGGCGGTCTCGAGGCCGTTTACGATGCGCGGGAATCGCCGCGGCTCGGAGGCCGTTGCCCCCAGTGTCTGGAGCAGCAGGGCGCCCAACACCGGCAGCGCGATGCCGCAGAGTCGCCGTCGCCAGGAGAGCGCGTTCGTGGGGTTCAAGATCATGGAGCCCGAGTCTGGCCGATGATCGGCGGCGGTCATTCACTTCAACCCGGAGCGTAAGACTTCCGCTGCGCGCTTCCGATGGTTCGACGTCATCCTACACGCCCGCGAAGCCCGCGGCAGGGGCGTGCACAGGCGCTCGCGGTGTTCTAAGAACTCCAGCGATCGGGGCTCAGCTTTCTGCCCGGGATCCGGGCGACGCGACGCGGTGTGAGCGGCGCGAGTCCGGGGCCCGGCGAATGGAGACCAGATGAATCCCACCCGAAAGATCCTCGCCAGCGCGGCGGCCATCGGCGTCGCTCTGGTCGTCCTCGTCCTCTACCTCCTGACGAACCTCGATGCCATCGTAAAGCGCGAAATCGAGCGCTACGGCACGCGGATCACGGGCACCACGGTTTCGATCGAGAGTGTCGAGATCAGCCCCACCTCGGGCGACGGCACGATTCGGGGGCTGCGCATCGCGAACCCGCCGGGGTTCGCCGCCGGCAGCGCCTTCGAGTTGGAGGAGATCCAATTGAAGATCGACCCTTCGACCCTCACCGGCAACCCAGTGGTCGTGGAGAAGGTGATCGTCGTCTCGCCGAAGCTGCACTACGCCATGAATGGCCTGGGAAAGTCGAATGTCCGCAGCATCCTCGACAACGTGAAGCGAAGCGGCAGCCAGGACGCCACTTCGACTGCATCGAACTCGGCGAACACCGCGAACTCCACGGGTTCGGACGAGACCCGGATCGCGATCCGGTACTTGTCGTTCCAGGGGGGCGAGATGGATGCCAGCTCGCATCTCCTGGGCGGTCAATCTTTCGAGGCGAGCCTGCCGGGCCTCACCATGCATGCCATCGGTGGCGCGCGAGGCGCCAGTCCGGCGGCCGTGGGCAGCGAAATCCTGGCGGCTTACGGCGCGAAGGTCGCCATCGTCGTGGCGACGAAGGCCCTCGAGAAAACCGTGAAGTCCCAGGTGAAACAGGCGACCGACCTGCTTCCCGGCTCCACCGGCAAGGCTCTGGGCGGGGTCATCGACGACGTCTTCAAGTTGCTCCCCGGCGGCGAGGATTAGCCGCGAGGGAACAGCCGTGGCGACCTACTGAAGCCCGCCTCGGCAGCGTCTTCGCGCCGCCAGGCCCGCCCCTAGAAGCAGTGCGGTGCTGGGCTCGGGAGCGTGTGCGGTCGCCAGCGCGAAAGTCACCTGGGTCTTGCCGGGGCTGCTGCCAGAACTCGACGACTGCACCCAGGCCAGCGAGGTGAAGTTTCCTTCGACTCGGAAGACTCCACTCAGGTGCGGATTCGGGTCGCTGACCAGGCTGCGTACGAGTTGCCGCTGGCGACCTGGAGGCCCTGGGTGCCGGGCAATTCGCTGTCCACGATGGACACGCTGAGCGAATTATCGAAGTTCCACCGGGCGGGACCGAAGTTGTCGACGTTGAGGGTGTTGGAAGGCAGCCCGACGATCACGAGCAGCGACAAAACCGCCTGATCGAAAGTAATCGTAGAAGTTCCCGCCGAACGGGCGAGTTTTGGCCGCGATTCGTTGACGCATGGATGAGAGCCGCCTAGTTTGGAATGAGAGGTACAGGAAGCTGTAAATACAGCCCTCTGAACTTTCGGACCCGCAGCGGGGCCGAACCCGAGCCGACACCGCGCTGAGAACGAGTCCAGAACGAGTTGATTTCGAGTTTAAATCTGCCCCCCGGGGAAGTTCGGCTACGGCCACCCTCTTCGGGGCACGCAAGTGGAGCCCAGGGTGGACCCCAGCAGCGCCCCCCAGCCCAGATCCCCCGCCGACCGGCGCCACCGGCGCAGTCGACTATCACGCGCACGCATTCGCGCCGCCGCCCGCAACCTGTTCCTCGAGCGGGGCTTTGACGCCACCACGGTGGACGACATCGTGGGCGCCGCCGACCTCGCCCAGAAGACCTTCTTCAATCACTTCCCCACCAAGGACGCGCTGCTCCAGGAGTTGGCGAGTTCGGTGCTGGGCCATTTCGAGCGGCTCCTCTCCGATGAGTGCAAGCGCTCGGATTCGTTGGAGGCGCGGCTCGGCGGGTTCTTCTCGTTGGTGGGGTCCGAGATCGAAGTCACCCGCGTACTCAGTCGCGATCTGCTGCACCGGATCATCCGGGGCTCGGCTTCCGGGGGCACTGGAAATCAAGAATTGCGGCGCGTGCGCCAGGCTTTTCGCGGGGTCGTTGCCGACGGACGCGAGCGTGGAGACGTGGGCGTCGACCTCGAACTCGAGGTGCAGGCCGATCTCGTGGCGGGCGCCTTCATCGGCGTGGTGCTCCAGTGGTTGAACGAGCCCGGCTACCCGCTGGCGGGTCGCCTGCGCGACACGGCTCATTTCCTGGCGGCGGCGTTGGCACCCCGGCGCGCCCCCGGGCGGGGAACCTGAGATGCGCCCGGTGAGGTTCCTCTGCGGTGTTCTGGGCTGCTCGTTGCTGGCGGCGTCGGTCACCGGGAGCGCTCGGGCACTGGATCTCGACTGGGTCCTCAGCGACCGAGGCGAGGGAGACACGCTGGTCTACGAGGCCGCTGTCGATGGCTCGTCCTACATGGCCTACCGGGTGGAGGCCACCCTCGAGACGTCCGCGGCCTCGGCTTTCGGTGCCGCGGTTCGCAACCTGGTGACGCCGACGCGGGCGCCGAAGAACCAGCGGCGGACCCTGCTTCAGAACGACGGCGAGGTCTTCGTCGTGCACACCCGAATCGCGGTGCCGTTTGTATCGGACCGCGATGTGGTGGTGCGGATCGAAAGTTCGAAGCCCCAAGGCGGGGGGGAAGCGACTCTGACCTGGCGCACCGTCTCCCACCCAGCGGCTCCGCCGGAGCGGGGCGTCGTGCGCCTCACCAAGAGCCGCGGCTCGTGGACTTTTACGCCGTTGGCGCCCGCCCGCACCCGCGTCATCTACGAGAACCACACCGACGTCGGGGGCCGTGTGCCGGCGTGGCTGGCGCGCTCGATGTTGCGCGGCGAGGCGGTGGGGCAAATTGCGGAACTGCGCCAGAGCCTGCTCGACTACTCGAGCCGAGTCGGCGAGATCGACGTCGCCGGGACACCCCGGGAAGACGCCTCCGCAAAGACCCCCTGAGCGCCTTCCGATCCGCTCTGCGTATTTACTAGACGCAGCGTATCGTATATCCTTTCGGGGTCCGACCGGCGGCCGCGCAGCAGCGCGCCTCCCAGCGCTTCAGAGGGCACCCCGATGGCTTCCCGTGGATTTCTCGATGCAGTGACTGTGCTCGACCTCTCGACGGTGGGGCCGGGGACCCGTTGTACCCGCATCCTGGCGGATTACGGTGCACGCGTGGTCAAAGTGGGGGCGCCCCCGCGCCGCCAGGGGGTCCAGGTCGAGCCCCACGCCTGGGCCTACAGCGCACGTCGCGGCTGGGAGTCGGTGCGCATCGATCTCAAAGCCGAGGCCGGTCGCGAAGCCTTTCTGGCGCTGGCGCGAAACGCAGACGTCGTCCTCGAGAGTTATCGCCCCGGCGTTGTCGACCGCTTGGGCATCGGCTACGAGGCGGTCCGCGAAGTGAACCCGCGGATCGTCTACTGCTCGACCAGCGGTTACGGCCAGACCGGACCCGCCGCGCGCACCGTCGGTCACGACATCAACTACCTGGCGGTGGGCGGCTACCTCCACACCAGCGAGCGCGGGCCGGGCGGCAAGCCGCCGATTCCGGGCGCGACCGTGGCCGACAGCGCCGCCGGTGGGATGCAGGCCGCCATCGCGATCCTGGCTGCGTTACACGATCGCGAGCGCAGCGGGAGCGGAAGTTTCCTCGACGTGTCGGTGGCCGAGGGGGTGCTCACCCTGACTTCGCTCTACATCGACGACCACCTGGCGACGGGGGCCCAGCCGGGGCCGGGGCACGACGTCCTCACGGGCCGCTACGCCTTTTACGACACCTATGCCTGTAGCGATGGCGGCTGGGTCGCGGTCGGTGCGATCGAAGCGCACTTCTACCGCAACCTCTGCGAGAAACTCGGCTGCGAGCAGTGGCAGGAGCACCAATACGACGACGCAGCCCAGGACGCGATCCGCAGCGACTTCCGCGAGGCGTTCTTGCGGCGCGATCGCGACGCCTGGGTGGCCGAACTCGCGGCGGCCGACACCTGCGTGTCGCCGGTCTACTCGATCGAAGAGTTGGTCGCCGATCCGCACTTCGTGGCGCGCGGCGCCTTCGGCGAGGCGGTCGATTCCGAGGGCAAGCGCTTCCGCCAGGTGGCGCCGGTGATGGCGGGGATGCAGCGCGGTTCGGAACCGGCGCGCGTGCGCGAGGCCTCGAAGACCGACACCGATGCACTGCTCGCAGAAGCCGGGTACGGTGCGGACCAGATCGAAAAGCTGAAGGAAGACGGAGTGATCGCGTGAAACAGCGGAGGATGGGATGACGGCACTACCCGAAGAAGTCGAAGCTTGGATCGGTCAGCGCAAGTACGAACAGTGGGGCGCATTCGAGGTCGAACGTGGGTACATCTTCACGTCGTGTTCCTCGGTGCAGAACGGAAACCCGATCTTCTGGGACGAGAAGGTGGCCGAAGAGATCACCGGCGGTCTGATCGCGCCGCCTTCGATGATCTCGGTGTGGTTCCGGCCGCACTACTGGTCGCCTGGCCTCTCGGAGGAAGCTCTGGCACTGCAGCTGCACTTCGACCTGAAGGCGATCCTGGGCCTGCCCGAGGCGGTGATGAGCGACAACACCATCACCTTCTACGAGCCGGTGCGCGTCGGCGACCGCTTGAAGACGACCCAGATCCTGCGCTCGGTGAGCGAGCCGAAGACCACGAAGCTCGGCACGGGCCGCTTCTGGGTCCTCGAAGTCGAGGTCGAGAACCAGGACGGAAAACTCTGCGCGATCGAGAGCTACACCGGCTTTGGCTACCAAAAGGGGAACGCATGAGCGCGGGCAACATCGAATTCGACGAGGTCGAGGTGGGGCAGGCGCTGCCGCAACTCGCCATCGAGGTGACCCCGAGCACGGTGGTCCTCGGGGCGCTGGCTTCGCGCGACTGGCGTCCGATGCACCACGACAAGGACTTCGCCCAGGATCGCAACGGCACCCGGCACATCTTCATCAACACCCCGCACAACGCGGCCTATTTCGAGCGCTACATCACGGATTGGACGGGGCCGCGCGGCCGCCTCGGGCGCATCCAGTTCAAGATGCGCGACTCGGTCTTTCCCGGCGACACGATGGACTTCTCTGGCAAGGTCGAAGCGAAAAGTGTCGACGCCGCCGGCTGCGGCTGGGTCGAGCTTGCGATCGAATTGCGGGTCGGCGAGAAAATCACCACGGCGTGTCGGGCGCGGGTGGCTGTTCCGACGGCGCCCGAAGACAACCCGTGGCAGCGGGGCGGGGAAGCGTGGAAGCCCGCGGTCTGACGGGTGCCAGCCTGTCGATTGACCAGCCTGTCGATTGACCAACCTGTCGATTGACCGGCCTGTCGGCATGGGGTCCGGGGCTAGCTGCGCTCGTTGGCGGCGCTGATTCCGGCGAGCCTTCCGAAGTAGGTTCCATCCGCCAGCGAGATCCCACTGGCCGGGTAGTAGCGCCCGCTGCACAGCGCCGCGGAGCGTCCGGCCGCGAAAATCCCGGGCAGCGGCGCGCCGTCGACGTCGAGAATTTCGCCGCCCACCGCGGTGTGCAGGCCGCCGGTGGTGAAGCCGGCGTAGAGGCAGTGCTCGGGGCGACAATCGACGAGGGCATAGGGCGGCGTCTCGAGGGGTTGCAGCATGTCGCTGCGCTTGCGGAAGAAGGGGTCCTCGCCGTTGCGCGCGAAGCGGTTGTAGCGCTCGACACTTTCCTCGAGGGCGCCCGCCGGAAAACCCGCTTCGGTTTCGAGTTCGCCGAGGGTTTCGGCCACGAAGGTCGGCTGCATTTTCAGGATGTTCGGTTCCCAGATCGCTTCGTCCGCCAGGAACCAGACGTCCCCGTTCCAGTGCATCAGGCTGGCCTGGCCGATGTGTCCGAAGTAGGTGTCCTCGTTGATGTAGCGCTGGGCCAGCGCGTTCAGGAAGAGTCCGCGACCGAGTCGGTGGGGGATCGTGACCGGCAGTGCGACTTCGCCCGTCTCCATGCGGATCAGGTTGCCACCGGCGGCCTGCCCCATGCGCATGACAAAGCCGTCGTCGCTTTCAATCCCGTTCTTCGCCTGGCAGCGCGCGATCTGCGGCGCATGGAGCGCCACCAGTTCGGGGTTTGCGACGAAGCCGCCGCCCGCGAGCACGATGCCTCGACGCGCGCGGAAGGCTCGCTCACGCCCGGCCGAGCGCGCCACCACGCCGACGCAGCGGCCCTCGAGGTCTTCGACGAGGGCTTGCACGCGCGTGTTCACCTCGACGGCTGCGCCGCAAGCGACGGTGGCCTCGATCAGGCACTGCATCAAGAATCCTCCGGCGGCGCCGGGAGCCTTGGGGATGTGGGCGCGCGGGGCGGGCGGAGCGATGCGGTCGAAGGGGTTTCGATCCTCGCCCCCCGAATAGACCAGGCCCTCGACTCCCGGGGGCTCCATGCCAGGCTCGGGATGGAAACTTTCCTCGAAGGGGACGCCGTGGTCGACGAGCCAGTCGTAGTGCGCCGCCGCGCCGTCGCACAGGGCGCGCAGTTTCGCTTCGTGGTAGCCGGGCCCTGAAGCCGCGGTGAGGAAGCGGTACATCGCATCGGGCGTGTCGTCGAAACCGCAGGCGCGCTGCAGTGCCGTGCCGCCCCCCAGGTAGATCAGTCCCCCGGAGTTCGCCGAGGTCCCGCCGCCGCCGCCACTGCGTTCGAGCACCAGCACCTCGGCCCCTGCCGCGCGCGCTTCGATGGCGGCGCAGGCTCCCGCGCAACCAAAACCGATGACGATGACGTCGACCGTCGCTTCAAAAGACGGGATCGACGAGACGGGTCGAGGACGCGCGGATTCGAGCGAGGGCATGGGGCGGGGCTTTCTCCGGGTGCTGTGACCGCGCTTCGCCAGCGGGTCGGTCGCGCCATGCCCGGGTCGGCGCGCGACGGGGGTACACGATAGACGCCCGGAATAGCTCCGCACCCCGGGGCGTCCGTCGCCCCCGCGCGGGCCCGGCCTGCGCTCAAGTTGCGGCTGGGTTTGGCCGTTATCCGAGGGGTGTCCTCGTCTAACGAACATAACGAGGGGGCGGTGGAAGCCACTCGCGTCCTGCTCGTAGAGGGAGACCCTCGCGAGGCCGAGCGGCTCGCGGCGCTTCTTCCGGCGGACATCGCGGTCGTGAGCGTCGTTTCAGCGCTCGAGCCGGCGTTGACCAGGCTTTCCGAGGAGCCCTTCGACGTCGTGCTCCTGGCCCTCGATCTTCCCGATTCGAGCGGGCTCGACACGCTCGGGAGGGCCCGGGCCGCCGCCGCCAGCGTTCCCGTGATCGCGCTCTCCGAGGACGAAACCGAAGAGACCGCGGTGCAGGCGGTGCGCCTCGGCGCCCAGGATCTGCTGGTCCGCGACGAAGTCACCGCGCGCGGCCTGCTTCGCAGCATCAGGCGGGCGGTGGAGCGACACCGGCTCCTCGCCGAATTGCGTCGGGCGCGCTACCGCGCTCACTGGAGTGCGACCCACGATGCGCTCACCGAACTTCCCAACCGCAGCTACTTCCAAAGAAGTTTGCAGCGGCGGATCGAGGCTTCGGCTCGATCCGAGCGCCCCTTTGCCGTGCTCTTCCTCGACCTCGATGGCTTCAAGTCGATCAACGACACCCTCGGTCACCCGGTGGGAGACGAGTTGCTGGTGCAGGTCGCCAAGCGCCTGTCCGGTGGCCTGCGCCGGGGCGACGTGCTGGCGCGCCAGGGGGGAGACGAGTTCATCGTGCTGATCCAGGGGGTCGACGGCGAGGCGCAGCGCTTCTCCGAGGTCGCAGAAGGTCTGCTCTCGAGTCTTTCGATGCCCTTCGTTCTCGAGGGCAGCGAGTACCGTGTCACGACCAGCATCGGCGTGGCGCTGTATCCACGCGATGCCACCGAACCCGCCTGCCTGATCCGAAACGCCGACACGGCGCTCTACCAGGCGAAAAATCGGGGCCGCAACAACTACCAGTACTACGACGAGTCGATGAACCGGCGCGCTCGTGAAAAACTCGAACTCGATCAGGATCTTCGCGGCGCCGTCGATCGGGGCGAACTCGTCCTCTACTACCAGCCGAAGGTCGAGGCGGTCAGCGGGCGAATCCTCGGGTGCGAGGCGCTGGTGCGTTGGAAGAACCCCGAGCGCGGCATCATCAACCCGGGGGATTTCATCTCGCTCGCGGAAGAGACCGGCCTGATCATTCCGATCGGCGACTGGGTGCTGCGGACCGCCTGCGCGAAGGCGCGCGAGTGGCAGTTGCGCGGGTATGACGACTTCAAGGTCGCCGTGAACCTCTCGCCCCAGCAGATCCAGCCCCACGTGCTGCGCGATTCGATCGTGAGCACCCTCTGGACGACGGGGCTCCCGGCTTCGAGCCTAGAACTCGAGATCACCGAGACCGGCCTGATGCAGAACGAATCGGTGGCGGTCTCGGTCCTGAGCGAGGTCAAGCAGATCGGAGTGGGCGTTTCACTCGACGATTTCGGCACCGGCTACTCGTCGCTCAGTTACTTGAAACGCTTCCCTGTCGACACCGTCAAGATCGACCGCTCCTTCGTCACCGACATGGTGTTCGACCGCGACGACGCGGCGATCGTTTCGGCGATCCTCAGCATCGCAAAGAAGCTCGAACTCGCGGTCGTGGCGGAGGGCGTCGAGACCGCGCAGCAGCGCGACCTGCTCACGGTGGGCGGCTGCGACCAGCTACAGGGCTACTACTTCAGCCCGCCGGTCCCCGCGGAAGAATTCGAGGCCCTGCTCGCGCGCGAGTGCCTGGGCGTGGACGCCGAAAAGCCCGAGGACGAAGCCGGCGGCTCGACGCAGGGCGAAGGCGGCAGCAGTGCGCTGGCGGCGCTTGCACTCTCGTCCGCCTGGATGGACTGCTGAGCGGACCCCCGCCGGCGACCGCTATCTTCGCGGCGTTGACGCAGCGACCTGGCGTCCGGGGAGACCTGCGTGGCCCACCGTTTCTCGCACCTCGTCTCGCGCTTCGTGAAATGCATCGGGATCGCGGTGCTGGCCTTGCTCGCGATGGAGGTCGCGGCGCGCCTGTTCCTCGAGGTTCCCGGATATCATCGCAACCGCGCGCTGCGCTTTGACCCAAGCCTGGGATTCGCCGGGCGAGCGGGCTTCGAGCGCGCCGCCGACGACCTCTTCGGCACCCCGGCGATGCGCCTCAACGCCGACGGCTTTCGGGGACGCCCGCTGCCTTCGGAGCCGGCGGATGCCTCGACCCTGCGCGTCGCCTTCTTTGGCGACTCGTTCCTGGTGGGAGACGGCGTCGAGGAGTCGGCGCTGCTGACTGCCGGCGTCGAGCGCAGGCTGCGAGAGGCGGGAGAAGATGCAGAAGTCTTCAACCTGTCGGTGCAGGACTACGGCACCGCCCAGGAACTCCTGCTCTTCGAGGCTCACGCCGACGCGATCGAACCCGACGTGATCGTGTTGGCGCTCTACCCCGCGAACGATCTTGTGAACAATTCGATCGAGTTGGCTCAGCTCACCCGCGTCAGCCCGGGCGACGCAATTCGACCCTATCTCCAGAAGCGGGATGGGAGCTGGGTGACGACCTGGGTGGATCCCCCCCGAAGTTTCCTTCGTCGCCACTCGAGGCTCTTTGCACATGCCGAGCGCGCCGGGGGCTGGCGGTCCGAGGCACCACCGGGCGCCCGGCGGTCCGCACGCGTCAGGCTCTCGCGCGGAGAGGCGCCGCGCGAAGATTTCGAGATCTTTCGTGCCCCGCCCGGTCGCGGCTCGCGCTGGGCGCGGGCCTGGGAGACCACGCGTTCACTGTTGCGCTCCTTTCGCGACGCCGCGCGCGAGCGTGCCGCGCGATTTTTGGTGATCGTGATCCCCCACGCCGAACAGGTGGCGACGACGGCTCGCAGTGTGGCCCTCGACGCAATGGCGCAGAGGCACGCCGGCCGGTCGCTCGATTCGTTACTCGACTGGAATCGACCGGAGAACGAACTGGCGGATTTCTTCGAGGTCGAGGCAATCGAAGCGATCTTCCTGCTGCCTGAGTTTCGCGATCACGCAGCCCGCGGCACTCGAGTCTACGCGCGCGACGGACACCTCACGAAAGCCGGGCACGCAGCGGTCGCGGCGGCCGTTGCGAGACGACTCGGCACGCCGAACCCGCAGTTTCAAAAGGCCGACGCGATCCGGGATGCGGTCTCAGGGGCGCCGATTCCGCTGTCTCCTGGGGTTTCATCGGACGGGCTGCTCGATTTCTCGGCTCGAAAGTGGCCGGCACACGTCGGCGACGGATTTCTGCGGTGGAGCGGAGGGGTGGGCTCTGCGGCGGGGTGGCAACTGGGGCTCCGTGGGCTGATGGCGCTGCCGATTCGCGACGGCGATTTCGTGCTGCAGGGCTTCCTGCCCGAAGCCGCCGGGCCTCCGGTGGCACTCAATCTGGAGGTCGTCGGGATGCCGCCCACACGCTTTGTGATCGAGCGCCCCGGGAACTTTGAAGTGCGCATCGCTAGACGCGAGGGCGAACCGATTGCCAGCCGCGACGGCCATGCGACGCTCTTCGTCGGCCCGCACGGTGCTCCGCTCGCGGCGTCCCCCTGGATTCGCGCGGCGGGCTTCGCCGGCGGTCCGGGTCGGGCCCCGGACGACTTCTAGCGCTTCGAGCTGGGCGCCCGCTGTCGCGTCGGTGCCGGCGCGTTCGCCAGGTTTCCGCCAATTTCTTCGAGAAAGGCGCGCGCCTCTCTGCCGAGTGTCGGCGACAGCGTGCGCGAGGCGACCGAGGTAGCGAGGTAGCGTGCGGCGCTCGCCTGGCCGCGGGCGGCATCGACGCGCGCGCGCAACAGCTCGATCTCCAGCGAGGAGGGAAGCAGTCGCTGCGCGCGTTCGAGGGGCGCTACGCCGCGTTCCGGGTTTTGCCCCGGGATCAGGTAGCTCGCCCCGATTCGGGCCCAGGCCCCGGGGTTGGTGTCGAGGTCCCGCAGGCTGGCCTCGTAATGGTCCCTTGCCCGGCTCGCCAGTTGCTTTCGGCGGCTGGGGTCGGGTTCTCGCAGGGCTTCGGTGGCAGCGACCTGGCCAGCCTCGAGTTGCACCAGGGCATCGTCGGGGTACAGCGCGAGGGCGCGTTGGATGGCCGCGCTCGCTTCCCCGGGCTTGGCTTCGAGGCGTGCGCTGGCAGCCAGCCCGGTGAGGGCGCTGGCGCTGCCGGGGTCGATTTCGAGCGCGGCCTGAAAGTGGTCTCGCGCGAGCCCGGGGCGCTCGAGTTGTATCGCGAGCCAACCCAGGCGCGGGAGCGCTCGGGCTCGGGGGAGGGGGCGCGGTTCGTCGATGGCCGTTGCCAGCCGGCTGGGGGCCGAGATCTGCATCGCGTCGAAGCTACGACGCCGCACGTACTCGGAAAGTGCCTTCTGGAGGGCTTCGGGGCTCTCTCCGAAGGCCTCTTCGAGGGCGGTGCGGTAGCCAGAACCGCTCTGAACGCGCGAGAAGTAGCGGTCGAAGCGACGCCGCGCCTGGCTGGGGTTGCCGGTCTGGAAGCTCAGGTAATGGACGAGCGCCCAGGCTTCGGCGTCGAAGATCTCTCGTTCGCGCATCCCGAGATCGACGAGGTCTTGGATCTGGATCAGGTGACCGATCGAGAGCTGCAGGCGCTTGCGCAGGAGCGTCAGAAAGTCGAGGCGTGGGAGCCCGACCTCGAAAGAGCCATCCCCCACCTTGAGCGTGCCGGCAAAGAGGCCGAAGCCCTCGTCGTACCAGAGGGGAAGCTCGAGGCCCTCGCGGTTGCGCAGAAAGAATCGCGCCAATTCGAGGCGCGTTTCAAGGCTGGCGTCGCGCCGCCAGCCGCCCCCGGTTCGCAGCACCAACAGCAGGCCATCCGCTGAGGGCAGGATGTAGCTCGGCACACCGCGTAGCGCGAAGGGGCGGGTCACGCTGCGACCGTCGAAGGCGAAGACCCGAGTTCGAATGGGCGCCGACTCGAGCTGGCTTCCCAGCAAGAACTCGACCCCGGAGCGGAAGAGCTCGAGATCAGCTCCGAGTCGCCGCGTGGCATCGGGGTCGAGGGCGCTGGTGATCTCGAAATGCCGGGTGCGCAGGGTCCACCAGTTCTCGACCTGCGAGGGAGCCGTGGCACACCCGAGAAGCAGCGAAGCGGAAGCCGCCGCCACGGCCCAGGCAGCGGCCAGCGAAGGGATCCGGAAGGAGCGCAAAGCCAGCTGTCTCAGAGTTCGCCGAGGGGCCGCTGAGCGGTGTATTCCCAGGGCGCGACCACCATGGCGTCCCAGCTGGTCTGGAAGTCGACCGCCTGGGAGACCCCCACGAGGGGGCTCGTGGCCACGAAAGCGCCGAAGCCGCCGACGACCGCCAGCGCGCCCATCGGGCGCAGAAACACGGCGTCGAAGACCCGGGCGCCCCACTCGGATACGGATGCGCTGGCCGGGGCTGCTTCTGCACTCGGCACCGGAACTGCGCCTGCAGCGGCGACTTCGTCGGCCAGCGCGGGCGCGGCGAGCGAGAAGGCGAGCAGCGCTGTCGCCATCAGCCGGACCAGACCGGGGCGCCCCAACGCTTGAAGGGCAGTGTCGAAGGAGAAGGTCACGGGCTTGCGTCTCCGGTGAGGGGGAGAAAGAGCGAGGAGCCGAGGGTACCCGGCAGCGGGCCGGAAGGCGATGTCCCTGTGCCGGTGGGCGTTTCCCTAAAAGAGAAGCGGGGTGCGGGCTCGATTGCCCACACCCCGCTCAGTTCTGCTTCCGCTTGTTCTGCGTCAGATCAGATCGAGCGAACTCAGTTCTCGCGGCGACTGCGGCGTCGGAGGCTGTAGCCACCCGCCAGGGCCAGCAGGGCCGTGAAGGTCGCGAGTCCGGCCGGGCCCATCGAGGGCGAACCGGTCACCGCGGCCACCGGGGCCAAGCGCATATTGACGGTGTCAAACATCACGTAGGAGCTGGTGGCGTTCAAGCGGTTCGAGATACCGCCCGCCACCAGGGTCAGGTTGCCCGAACCGCCAGCGGTCCGGTTGTCGCTACCCATGCCGGAAATCGTCGACGGCCCGCCGATGCGGCCAAGAGCCACCGAACCGACAACGTCACCTGCCGTGAAGGGAGCGCCCCAGTTCGCGATAATACCGCCACCGCCGGTAGACCCGGCGAGTACCGAGCCGCCGATGCAGCCCTTCATGCCCGTCAGGCAGACCTTCGTCGAGGTGACCTGGGCAAACGGACCCGGGAAGAGAGTGATCGGCCCGCCGTTACCCAGCGTCGCGCCCACCAACTGCGGGTTCCCGCTACCGGCGATGTCACTGTGGAGGACCTTGGGGCAACTGGTGGGGTTGGTGCCGATCGCGACACAGTTGTAAGCCGTATTAGTGGCCTTTTCACCGGTGTTGAGGGTGAGCGTGCCCAGACCCGTGATGAGCATCTGCATCACACCACCGAGCTGGTCGGTCGAAGCCGTGTAGGTCAGGCGACCGTCCTTGGGGAGGGAGGCCATCGGCGCCGTACAGCCGGTGAGGATCGCTTGGGCAGGGCAGGCAGAGAAGTTCGCATTCCGCGAAGTCTTCGGGCCGGTCTTTACA
>Ga0209554_1001890_pt1 | contig 15201 bp, 14 predicted proteins | sample MarorgKNORR_S2LV_5_FD_188221 | JGI IMG/M metagenome (GOLD analysis project Ga0209554, IMG submission 188221) | Marine microbial communities from the Southern Atlantic Ocean, analyzing organic carbon cycling - Bottom_A/KNORR_S2/LV (SPAdes) (version 2) | ecosystem: Environmental > Aquatic > Marine...
AGGATCAAGGGCAGGTCTCGGTAGCTCTGGACATTGGCTTTCACCAGGTTGGTGATCACTTCTTCGTGGGTGGGCGCCAACACCATGGGCCGCCCCCGCCGGTCCTGCAGGGTGAACATGTTGTCGCCAAAGGCGGCCCGCCGGCCGGTCTGCTCCCAGAGTTCCTGGGGTTGGAGCGCGGGCATCATCAATTCTTGCCCGCCAGCGGCGTCCATCTCTTCCCGGATGATGTTCTCGATCTTGCGCAGTGACCGCAGGGCCAACGGCAGGTATGAATATATCCCGGCAGCCACCTGGTGGATCAGTCCGGCCCGGAGCATCAATCTGTGGCTGGCGGTTTCGGCGTCGGGCGGGTCGTCTCGTAGCGTCTTGGAGACCATCCGGGAGAATCTCATATCTGGGTGAAGCCTCTTGAAAATCGAATGGGAATCCGGCCAACCGGAGACAAACCATTATAGCGGCTGGGATTGGACTGGGGGAGACGATGGGCATCTAAAACCGATTTCTCAGACGACCGCCAAGCGAGATTATAGAGGCAAAACAAACCACCGGCGTGTGAAATACCACTTGATTGAAGTATCAGTCGCCGATAGTCGACGAGGACACCCCGAGATTCGCGGACGCTAAATCGTCGGCGTCATATCACCCAGTGGCTTATTCGAGGGAAAATGGGTTGAAAAGATTGAATGTAGGTTGACTATATTGGTGAGTTAATTTACTACAACCACTACCCAACAAAGGGTGTTTCGAAGCTAAATATCGGCCCTACACCCTATCGTAATCCATCCAAAAAAGGAGATTCGTATATGACACATCTGAGAGGAATGGTTGTTGATCTGAAGACTTCGTCCCAATCCGGGGCAGGCACAGACGCCCATATTTACATAGGCGTCGTCGGAACTCGTGGCGGCAGAGAGTTTCCCCTGGACGTTGAAGGGTTCAATGACTTTGAACCTGGCACAGACGTCAAATACTGGCTCGGAACCGTTTGGGATGGAACGGCCATTACGGGCTCCAGAAAACCGCGCGGCTCCGAGCCCGGTGGTAATAACAATCCACAGCGTTACCGGATCGAACTCGATGACGTGCAATACGTTTATATCAGAAAAGCAGCTGGCTTAACCGAAGGCTCCGACGACGCTTACAGGCTCGATGAAGTTGAAGTCATGTTGTACGGCTACAATCCCGAGAGTAGGTCTTTTGGCACTACGCGGGACATGTGGCTAAGCATAGAGAACGGTCTCCAACTCTGGCTACCCGAGGATTAAACATCCATGGCTTTTGAGCTGCTCAGGACGCCCGTTGGAGCTCCATCTTAGGGCGCCCAGCGGTCTAGTCGCCGGATTCTACTACCGTGTTCTCCACCTCTTCCATCAGGGCGGTCAACATCTCCGACTCGGGCACCACGCGGACCTTCTCGCCCTTGCGGAAGATCACGGCGCGGCCTGCGCCGGCGGCGATGCCGACATCGGCGTCCTTGGCCTCGCCGGGGCCGTTGACCTCGCACCCCATGACGGCGACGGTGATCTCTTTGTTGGCCTTCTTGAGCAGGGCATCAACGTCGTTGGCCAGCTTGACCACGTCCACATCGGCCCGGCCGCAACTGGGGCAGGCCACCAGGATGGAACCCTTCTTGCGCATGTTGAGGGACTTCAGTATCTCGTACCCGGCCTCAACCTCTTGGGTGGAGTCACCGCTCAGCGATACCCGGATGGTGTCGCCGATGCCGCTATAGAGCAGCACGCCCAGGCCAACCGACGTTCGTATGGAGCCGGCCATGGGAGTGCCGGCCTCGGTGATGCCCAGGTGCAAGGGATAGGGCATCATGGTGGCCAGACGGGTGTAGGCCTCCACGGTGGTAGGGACGTCAAATGCCTTCATGGAAATCTTGATCTGGTCGAAGTCCTGTTCTTCCAGCAGGCTGATCTCCCAAAGCGCGGTTGCCACCATGTGGTCAACCACACTGTAGTCGCCTTCCTGGGCCTGTCCGGCCTTGGGCAGGGCGTTCACCAGGTCCATGTGCCGGGAGAAGCCCCTGGTGCGGCCTATTCCGCCCACCGGGGGCAGGCTGCCGAAGTTCACGCCGATGCGGATGGGGACGTTGCGGGCTTTGGCCGCGCGGACCACCTCACGCACCTGGTCTTCGTTCCGCAGGTTGCCGGGGTTCAAGCGGAGGCAGTCGATGCCGCCCTCCAGACAGGTGAGCGCCAGCTTGTAATGGAAATGGATGTCGGCGATGAGGGGGATGTGAATCTGTTTCTTGATCTCGGCCATGGCCTCCGCCGCTTCGGCATCGGGCACGGCGCTGCGGATCAGTTCACAGCCAGCCTCTTCCAGTTCGTGGATCTGCTTGACCGTGGCCTTCACGTCCCGCGTGTCGGTCTTGGTCATAGATTGGACCGTAACGTCCGCTCCGCCGCCTATCTTAACGCCGCCCACATAGACCGGCTTGGTTACTCTACGTTTACTCATACCGCTCATCCTCAACAATCAAGAAGAGGTCAAAATCGTGTGATATCACGCCTAAAAAGGCGTACCTCGCAATGCTATGCGTAGGCAGGCTTATGGTACACGAATGAGGGAAAAGGTGCCAGAGCGGGACGGGTGAGATAGGCGCAGGTCTAGCGCAGTTAACCTAAGAAGCTCCGTCCCCTGATTGAAGGCTAGGGGGCTCTAACCCAAGAAACTGCGGCCATCTATAAGTCTGCTGATGTCGTTCACGCTCACCAGCACGATGCCGCCCATCAGCAGCGCGAAACCGATGAGGTGGACCATGCCTTCTTTTTGGGGGGGTATCTTCTTCCCGCGGCGCGCCCATTCCAGCACCACGAAAAATATCCGGCCGCCGTCCAGCATGGGTATGGGCAGGATGTTCAGGATGGCCAGGTTGATGCTGAGCAGGACGCCCACGCCCAACCAGCCGATCCAACCGCCAGACCGGGTGATCTCCCCGGTGACCTGGGCTATGCCGATGGGTCCGGAGAACTCAGGGGACGAGCCTTCCCCAATGGCCCCGCCCAGGGACTGTTTGACCAGCACCAACATCTCCCAGGTGTTCACAAAGCTGTTGGGGATGGCCTCCCAGATGGGCTCGGACTGTTTTACGATGGTCACGTCGTCCAAGCGCGGGAATACCCCGACCAGCCACCGGGCCGATTCGGTGTTGAACCTGGGCCGCAGATGCAGCAAAAATTCCTGGCCGTCGCGTTCGACCAGCATCGACATCTGGGAGCCGCCGTTCAGGTTGATCTCACGGGTGAAGTCCAGACGGTTGTCGATGTCCCGGCCATTGGCCTGGAGGACGATGTCCTCTGCCTGTACCTGTGCCGCTGAGGCAGCCGTGCCCTCTCCGACTTCCTGTATGACCAGACGTCCCACCGCAACGTCCCGGGGAATCATCAGGATCACGGTGAAGATCAGCAGGGGAAGTATGGCGTTCATCAACGGCCCGGCGACCAGGACCAGGAACCGGGTGCCGGTGCCTTTGCCGGCCAGGCTGCGCGGTACGTTGGGGTTGGCCTCTCCGGCAAGACGGACGAACCCGCCGATGGGCGCCCAGTTCACTGAGTAGAGCATGTCGGCCAGCACCATAGAGCCGTCGCCGACCGAGCGTATCTTGCCCTCATGCTTCAGCAAATCTTCTTCACCAGGGCGTTCTTCCAGCTCATCTTCCTGCTCGCCCTTGGCCACCTTCTTGCTCAGCTCGATAACGCGGGCCACCAGATTGCCGTTGGCGTCCTCGGTGGAACTCACCTTGATCTTCTGGCCCCGGCCCAAGTCACCCGGGCCGGACAGGCCGACATACCGGGTGGCGCCGTCGATCAGAACGGCCGTGTTCCCGGTGTAAACACCGAATGCGCGCGGCGGGAAGCCAACACCAAATTCCAGCACTTTCACGCCCATGGCGCGGGCGGTGGCGTAATGGCCGAACTCGTGTATGACCACCAGGATCAGGAGTAGTGGCACCAGAGAGCCGACTGCTATGAGGACAGTTTCCATATTAATTACTGTACCGGATTATTATTAGAAATCGGTGTGAGACTGGGGAGATATCCCGGTAGGTATTACGGGCTAAACCTTGCAGAGGATTCAGCCGCCGGCTAATTCTTTCGCCCGGCCTGTGGCCCAGCGGTCGGCTTCCAAGAAGTCCTCCGCATTTTCTCCTGGCAGCGATTCGTGCTCGGTCAGCACCTGGTCAATGACCTTGGTGATGTCGGTGAAGCCGATCTTGGAATCCAAGAAAGCCTGGACCGCCACCTCGTCGGCCGCGCTCAGGGCCGCGGGATAGGTGCCGCCCTTCTTGCCCGCCGCCACGGCCAACTCGAAACACGGGAAGCGCCCCGATTCCATTGGGTCGAAGGTCAGAGACTGTGATTTTGATGTATCGAGCCTGGGAATCATCTTGTTTGGCAGGCGTTTCGGATAGAACAGCGCGTACTGGATGGGCAACCGCATGTCCGGAGGACCCATCTGGGCCTTAACCGAACCGTCTGCGAATTCAACCATCGAATGGATGGTGCTTTGAGGGTGGACAACCACTTCGATCCTTTCCCAGGGCACACTGAACAGCCAATGCGTCTCGATCACTTCAAACGCCTTATTCATCAGCGTAGCAGAGTCTATCGTTATCTTCTTGCCCATCTTCCAGGTTGGATGCTGCAGGGCTCGCTCCGGTGTGACTGACTCCATCTCTTCGAGGGGCGTGGTGCGGAAAGGCCCGCCTGAGGCAGTGATCAGCAACCGAAGAATCTCGTTATCCTCGCCACGCAGGCACTGCCAGATGGCGCTGGGCTCACTGTCGACGGGAAGGACTTCTCCGCCGTAGCGCTTCTCGTACTCCTTGATCAGCCCGCCGGCCATCACGATGGGCTCTTTGTTGGAGAGGGCGACGGATTTTCCAGCCTTGAGCGCGTTCAGAGTCGGTATCAAGCCCACGCTGCCCATGAGCGCAACCATCACTTGGTCCACGTTCTCCAGGCACACCATATCTTCCATGGCAGTGAATTCTTGGCCTGGGAAGCCACCAGCGGGGGGGTTGATGCAGTAGACGTGTTTGGGCTGGAACTCTTTGACCTGCTCGTTAAAAAGTTCGATGTTGTTGCCGGCGGCCAGGCCCACGACCTCGAATTCCTCGGGGAACGACCGGACTATATCCAGCGTTTGCCGGCCGATGGACCCGGTGGAGCCCAATACAACTAATCTTTTCATTGTCGATTAACTCACGCAGGTGCAGTGGCGGTCCAGGGAACGAACACCGTCACTACCAGAAAATAGACGGCCGGCAGGCTCAACAACATGCTGTCTAAACGGTCCAACAACCCACCGTGCCCCGGAATTATACTACCTGCGTCCTTCACGTCGGCAAGGCGTTTAAGCTTGGACTCGATCAAGTCTCCCCATTGGGCCACCACGCCCACCACAGCCCCGATCACCGCTTGCTGCCATACCGGCACGCCCAAGTCAAACACCAGGCCCAGGGCCAGCGCCGCGGCCACGGCTGAGACGAACCCACCCGCGCTCCCTTCCCAAGTCTTGTTGGGGCTGATATTGGGGGCCATCGGCCGGCTGCCCACCGCGCGTCCCACCAGGTAGGCGCCCGTGTCCACGGCAAAGGTCACCAGGAGGGCAAACAGGAGCCAACTACGTCCCAAATCAACTGATCCTTCAACCTCGGAGCCTGTGATCTCTCTCAGCATCAAAGCGGTGGCCAGAAAGAACCCGATGTAGACAGGCCCGAGTACCAGATAGGCCAAACCGATGGGGAATCTTTTCTTTCCGGCTGAATCATCTCCCTGTCCGTCCGGCTCGTCGCCTCGATAAAACGCGATGAACCAGAGGAGCGCCGTGAATGAACCGGCGGCCATCACGCCACCGGAGATGACCAGGAAATTATCGCGCCCGGATGCGGCTTGGGCCCCCGAGATGATAGCCGCCACCCAGGCTGCGCCCAATAGAACGGGCAAAGGGCCGACTAGGGCGGGAGTCATGCGGTAGAGTTCCCAGATCGCCACCAGACCGGCCGCTATGACCAACGCGGTCAGCCACGGGGCGCCAAACCAGATGGCGGCCAGCAGAACGGGAATCCCGGCCAACGCGGTCAGCGACCGTTGGAACAAGAGGTCTTTCCTGTGCCTACTGCTGAGGGGTTTGGCTGGGGTTTAGGTCGGGATTTTGGGGCGCTTCATCCGGGTATTGGTCCTCGGGATTGAGAGCGCCGTAGCGGCGGCGGCGGCTCCCAAAGGTCTCCAACACCTTTATCAACTCTGCGGCGCCCAGGTCGGGCCACAGGGTCGGCGTATGGTACATCTCAGCGTAGGCCGACTGCCAAAGGAGAAAGTTGCTGATGCGCTGTTCTCCTCCTGTCCGAATGATCAGGTCCGGGTCTGGGCTGTGGGCGGTGAACAAGTAGCGGCTGAACAGCTCTTCGTCGATGGTGTCCGGGTCGATCCCGTCCTTGATGATGCGCCGGACCGCTTCCAGTATCTCAGCGCGGCCGCCGTAGTCGAAGGCCACGTTCAGGGTGATGCCGGTGTTCTTGCTGGTCAAACGTTCGGCTTCAGCCACGCCGTTTCGGAGGTCGGAGCTCATGTTCTCGGTCCGGCCCACGTGGACGATGCGCACGTTCTTTTCGTGCAAAGCTTGGGTCTGGCTGGCTATCGCCTCTGAGAAGACATCCATGATGCCGTCAACCTCATCTTGGGGGCGTCCCCAGTTCTCGGTTGAGAAGGCATAGAGGGTTACGAACTTCACGCCCAGCGGCGCTAACGTCTCCAATATGGGCTGGATGCACTGCACGCCATACTCGTGACCGGCTATGCGCGGCAGGCCCTGCTTCTGCGCCCAGCGCCCGTTGCCGTCCATGATGAAAGCAACATGGACCGGTACGTTGGCGCCGTCGCCCGCGGGCGGCTGGGGTGAGACCGATTCAGCCTGCACTGCGTTAGACCTGTAGGATCTCCGCCTCTTTGGCGGACCCTGTCTCGTCGATCAGTTTGGTGTGGCCGTCGGTGGTCTTCTGTAGTTGGTCTTGGGCGCGGCGGCCGTCGTCCTGGGAGATGGATTTGTCCTTCTCCAGCTTCCGCAGAGACTCAAGACCGTCCCGGCGCACGTTCCTAACGGATACCTTGCCGTCCTCGATCTTGCCTTTGAGCAGCTTGACCATCTCTAGACGGCGCTCCTGGGTTAGCTGGGGAATCGGCACCGTGATGGTGGACCCGTCATTTGACGGATTGAACCCCATTTCGGAGGACTGCAAGCTCTTTTCGATCTCTCGCATGGCCGCGGCGTCCCAGGGTTGAATCATGATGGCCCTGGCGTCGGGCGTGGAGATGGAGGCGATCTGCTTCAGCGGGGTCATGGAGCCGTAGTAGTCGACCTCGATGTTCTCCACCAGGGCCGGGGTGGCCCGGCCGGTGCGCAGTTGGTTCAGGTCGCGCTTGAAAGCGTCCACGGCCCGGTCCATCTTGGTGGATACCTCGGACAGTACAACCTCGGGGGTTAAGTCGGCTTTGTCATCTTGTGGAGGCATAATCAGTCCCTCCCATTAATTAGTGTGCCCACAGTTTGGCCATTGAGGATCCTGCCCATGGTGCCCGGTTCAAAAATATTGAAGACCACTATGGGCAATTGGTTGTCCATGCAGAGCGAAAGAGCGGTGGAGTCCATCACATCCAACCGTCTGTTTAACGCATCCATATAGTCCAGGGTGCCAAATCTGACAGCGTCTGGGTTCTCGTTGGGGTCGGAATCGTAGACCCCGTCAACGTTGTTCTTGGCCATCAGGAGCACATCAGCGCTGATCTCTAAGGCCCGTAACGCCGAAGCGGTGTCGGTGGTCATGTAGGGGTTTCCGGTACCCGCGGCAAACAGCACAACCCGGCCTTTCTCCAAGTGCCGGATGGCCCGGCGGCGGATGTAGGGCTCGGCCACGGCCTGCATCTGCAGGGCGCTCTGGGTCCGGACATCGACCCCTTGCTGCTCCAGACTGTCTTGAAGGGCCAGTGCGTTGATTATAGTTGCCAGCATACCTGCGTAGTCAGCGGTCGCCCGGTCCATTCCTCTGGATTCGGCCGCTTCCCCCCTCCAGATATTTCCCCCTCCCATGACAACGGCAATCTCCACGCCTAACACGGCGGCTTCGCCGATCTGTTCTGCGAGGTAGTTAACCGCTATGGGGTCAATACCAAACGGAGTGTCTCCCTTGAGAGACTCGCCGCTGATCTTAAGCATTATGCGACGGTATTTCAGTTCAGGCATACCCTGTTATTGAACTATTCGCCGACTGCTAATCGAGTGAAACGGACCACTCGGATGTTCTCTCCGACCTTGCTGGCCAACTCCCTGACCATCTCGCCGACGGACGAGGAGCTGTTTTTGATGTAGGGCTGTAGCATGAGGGCAACCTGGGCCGGAGGACGGTCGTCGCCTTCTTCGATCTCCGATTCATCTACGTAGACGGGTCCCATGGCCGCGACCTGCATGCAGATGTCGTGGGCCAGCTTTTGGAACTCTTCGGTCCGGGCGACGAAGTCGGTTTCGCAGCCAAGCTCAACCATGGCCCCGACCCGTCCGCCGGTGTGCAGATAAGTCTCGATGATGCCTTCGTTGGTGTCTTTGCCCACGCGCTTGGTAGCGCTGGCTACACCTTTCTCACGCAGGGCCAGAATGGCTTTTTCCATGTCGCCGCCGGAACTCTCCAGGGCTTCTTTGCAATCCATGATCCCGGCGCCCGTCTGGTCGCGCAGGTCCCGGACTAATTTAACGTCAACCGCCAATTGCCTGCTCCTAAATGATCGGCCAAGGTCTGACCGTAGATTGAGAACCCCGGAAGATTACTCTTCCGGTTTTTCCTCACTGGCTTCTTCTACCGCTTCAGCTTCCGGCTCAGGGGTCGCTTCGGGCTCGGCTGCTTCGGCTACCGGCTCTTCAACTGCTGCTTCAGCAACTGGCTCTTCAACCGCTGCTTCGGGTGCGGCTGTTTCGGCTACCGGTTCTTCAACTACTGCTTCTGGCGCGGCGGCTGCGGCGACCGGTTCTTCAACTACTGCTGCTTCTGGCGCGGCGGCTGCGGCTACCGGTTCTTCAACCTCCGGCACGGCTACCGGCGTTATGGCGGCGGCGGCCACGGGGGCAACCTCGGCGACAGTGGCGGTGTCCAGGCCTTCCATCTCCGGGAGACCTTCTTCTTCGTCATCGGGCGACACGTAAGCGGTCAGGAACTGGGACTCGTCCACTTCCGCCATCTCTTCGATCCGCGCCTGTTCCATGGCTTCGCGCTGGGCGAGGCCTTCCAGAACGGCGGAGGCCATGCGGTTGGTGATCAACCGGATGGAACGAACGGCATCGTCGTTGCCGGGGATGATGTGGTCAACTTTGTTGGGGTCGCAGTCGGAATCGACGATCGCGAAGATCTCAACGCCCATGCGCTGGGCCTCAGCGATGCAGATGTCTTCCCGGCCGATGTCGATCACGAAGATGGCCTTGGGGACCTCAGTCATGTCCCGCACGCCGGTGAAATACTTCTCCAGGCGGTTCAGCGTGTCGCGGAGCTTCACGCCCTCTTTCTTGGGGAGGACCCGGAAGTAGCCTTGGTCGCGCTTCTGCTGAAGTTCGAGCATGTAAGCGATGCGGGTCTTAATGGTCTGGAAGTTGGTCATGGTGCCGCCCAACCAACGCTGGTTGACGTACAACATGCCGCAGCGCTCGGCTTCGCTCTGAATCACCTCTTGGGCCTGGCGCTTGGTGCCGACGAACAAGACCTTGCCACCCTCGGCCACAAGGTCAACCATCTCTTGGTAGACGTTGTTTATCATGCCGAGAGTCTGCTGCAGGTCGATGATGTGGATGCCGTTTCTCTGGGTGAAGATGTACTTCTTCATCATGGGGTTCCACCGCCGGGTCTGATGCCCGAAGTGGACTCCCGCCTCGAGAAGGGCTTTCATGGTGAGGTGTTCGCGCACCTGGGGCGCGGGAGGCGCGGGAAGTGCAGCGGGCGCGGGTGCCGGGGCGGCCGGGGCTGGTTCAGTGGCGACAGCCGCGGCTGGGGCAGCCTGCGGTGCTTGGGGAGTTTCCGCTGCCGGCTCCACCGGGAGGTCTTGGGATTCAACCATTGAGTATGCCTATCCTTTTTGCCGATCGGTCTGACCGGCTACGTCCGAGAGTCCGCCGGGGTGGCGGCGGTACCCGCAAAATCTATGCCGCTAAGTCCGTATTCGACGCTTGGGCCGAAGCTGGAAACGGGGAGATTTTTGCTTGTCGAAGTATAACATAGGGGTAATTACCGGGCAACGTAACCAGGCTCGGCTTCACGGTACCAAATTCCAGCGGGGATAATCGCCGGGCACCGTAGCTAGGCTCGGTCACGTCTTTAGAAAAATACCCGGTAGGCCACGTTCAACCCCACGGCTCCAACCACACCGGCCGCCAGGTCGTCGGCCATGATGCCCAGTCCTCCCGGCAGCGCCTCGAACCGGCGTATCGGCCACGGTTTCAGGATGTCCAATACCCGGAACACCACGAAGGCGGCCGCCAGCCAGGGCAGGGTCTTCGGCAGAAACAGACAGGTGATCCACATGCCGGCGAACTCGTCCCAGACAGCCCGTTTTGGGTCGTGATCGTCCTCGGTGATCAGCGTTTGGCAGGCCCAGATCCCGGCCAAGAAGCCCAGACCGCAGAGCAAGAAGAAGCCGGTTGAGTCTTCATCAAGGGCCGAGAAGCCGTAGAGCAGCACCGCCGCGAGGCTGGCCCAAGTGGCCGGGGCGATGGGAATCAGGCCGATGCCCATGCCGGTGCCCATACCCCAACCGGCGCGGCTGCCCCCCGTAGCCAATACCCGAGCCAATACCCGAGGCATCAGCCGTAACCCAGCCGGTGCAGGTCATCTTCGCTCATGCCCAGGTAATGCCCGATCTCATGCCATAGAGTCACTTTGATCTCGTGTTCGGCCTCGGTGCGGCTGGAACAACTGCGCAAGATGGGCTGACGGTAGATGGCGATCCGGTCGGGCAGCATGGGGTCTCCGCCCTCGCGCTCGGTGAGGGGCACGCCGTGGTAGAGCCCGAACAACGTTCCTTCTCCATTGATGAGGTCCTGTTCCTCGGGGCCGGGCCACTCCTCAACAACCACGTCAACGTTGTCCAACGCCTGGATGATGTGGCCGGGCATCTCGCGGTAGGCTTGGCGTACCAGCCGCACGAATTCCCGGTTGGTTATATTTATCAACTAGAAAGCCCCAGATCAAGCCCAGGTTTTCGGTCCCTCTTCGCCATGAGAATTGAGCCTGAGCGAAAGGGAACAACACGGCCAATTATACGTTAGCGCACCATTGCCGGTATACGTTTCAGGCGATGCCAATCGGACTATAATCCACGGGTATGAGAGCCTTATATCTGAAGCAAGCGGGCGACCCTCCGGGGCTGGAGATACTGGACGTTCCCACGCCCAAACCGGGGCCGGGCCAAGCCTTGGTGCGGGTCACCGCCTGCGGGTTCTGCCACCACGACCGGTCGGTGATGGCCGGGGTGCTCCGCCGGGGCGTTGCGCCCAATATCATCCTGGGTCACGAGATATCAGGCGTGGTGGAAGAGACCGGCAGCGATATCACTGGACTGACGACCGGAGACAAGGTGGTCAGCATCCTCACCGAGGCCTGTGGCAATTGCGACCGCTGCGCCAACGGACGTGAGCACCGGTGCCGCGAGGGCGAGGGCATCGGTCACGGCCGCGACGGAGGGTTCGCCGAGTTCGTGGCCTTGTCCGAACACAGTCTGGTCAAGATCCCAGAGGGATTGGACCCAGTGGGCGCGGCGCTGTTGGCCTGCCCCATGGGGGTTGCCCTGCAGGCGGTCCGCGAGACGGCCCAAGTTGCCCCAGGACAGACGGTGGTGGTCACGGGCGCTGGCGGCGGGCTGGGCGCCCATGCAGTCCAGGCAGCGGCGGCTTTGGGAGCGCGGGTGCTTGCTGTTTCATCGTCCCCGGAAAAAGAAAATGCCCTGCGGGAACTGGGCGCGGCCGAGTTCTTGGAGACCGACGGCCTGGACTTCGCCGAGTTGGTGATGGCGATGACTGGTGACGAGGGCGCGGAGGTGGTGATCGACACCGTGGGATCGGCCCTTTTTCCCTCAACCCTGCGAAGCCTGGCCCAGTACGGCAAGCTAGTGCTGCTGGGCGAGATACAAGGGGAGAGGGTCAGCCTTAACCCGGCGGAGGTCATATTCCGCGACGCCCAGATCATGGGTGCGTCGGGGGTGTCCAGAGCAACGGTGGAACTGGCAGGCCAGATGGCGCTGGAAGGCAAACTACGGCCCGTGGTCGACCTGGAACTGCCCCTAGATCAAGCGGCGGAGGCCTACCGGCTGGTGTCGGAACGAAGGCCCACCGGGCGCATAGTTCTGTTGCCCAGTTAGCGTCCGATCAGGTGCATCAGCGACGATGCGGCAGCCGACGAGCTCCGTTTGAAGAACCGGCCGATCTCGCCCCGGTCCCACATCACCAGATACTGGCTGGCGATGAAGATGGAACTGTAGGTCCCAGCCACCGCGCCGATAGCCAGCACCAACAAGAGTTCGCGGATGCTGTTACCGCCGATGAGTAGCATGGCCAGTAGCACCACCAGCGTCGTGATACTGGTGTTCAGTGAGCGTCCCATGCTCTCCATGATGCTCAGGTTGACCGTGCCCGCTAGGTCCCGGTCGGGGTGGCGTGATACGTTCTCGCGGATACGGTCGAACACAACTATGGTGTCGTTCACGCTGTAACCGGCCACGATCAACAACCCCACGATGAACATGGAGTTCACCTCAAGGTTGATAACCCGGCCCAGTATCGAGAATATCCCAAGGATGATCAGCAGGTCGTGCATCAGAGCCAAGATGGCGCTGACCCCGTACCGGTGCGCTTTGGGCACCCGCCGGAAGGCGTACCAAACAAAGAACATGATGAACACTGAGGCAGCCGCCAATGCGTAGAAGGCGGTCCTGACCGTTTCTTGGGCGACGATGGGGGAGACGGTGTCGAACTCTACCCGGCCCCGCTCCATGCCCAGGAATTTCTCAAGGTCGCGCTCGATAACCTCCCGTTCCGATGGAGCGTCGCCGATAGCTTCTTGCAAGATCTTAGTGCGGATGAAGAAGTTGGTGCCGCCGATGCGCTGGATCAGCGCCTCTGAGTGGCCAAGTTCGTCCATGCGCTGCCGGATGTCGTCCTCCTCCACTGCTTGGCGGAAGGTAACGTTCATCACGGAACCGCTGCTGAAGTCGATGCCTGCCTTCAGACCGGAATCTCCGGTGATCCAGCCGGGCGCGATCATCATAGAGATGAGACCAGGCACGATTATCAGCGCGGAGAAGAGGAAATACCAACCGCGTTTGCCGACTATATCCAGCATCAGCGTCCTCCTCTCGGGGTCGGGGTTTGTGCCGGTTCCAGGCTAGTGCGTTGCAGGGCCTCAGGCGTGAACAGGTGAATGCGGCCACCCAGGCCGATCCATGCCATCAATTGCAAAAGGTTTCGGCTGACCAACACGGCGGTGAACATGCTGACGGCCACGCCGATGAACAGACTGATGGCCACGCCGGTCACCAAGCCGCCGCCCAACCGGTCGCCGAACCACAGGAGCACCACACAGGTGATCATGGTTGAGATGTTGCTGTCCCGGATAGCGGGCCAGGCACGGCTGAAACCAACTTCCATCGAAGAGGCCAACGTGCGGCCGATGCGGACTTCCTCTTTCATGCGCTCAAAGATCAGGATATTGGCGTCAACCGCCATACCGATGGATAGGATGAACCCGCCGATGTGGGCCAACTCCAGGGTGATGGGTATCATCTTGAATATCGCCAACACGATGATGGTGTAGAACACCAGGGAGAAAGCCGCCACCACTCCAGCCATGCGGTAGTAGAGGATCATGAAAACAAAAACCAGACCCAAGCCGACCAGGCCCGCGATCAGGCTGTTTTTCAGCGACTCAGATCCTAGCAGGGCGTCGACATCGCTCTCCTGAATCAACCTGAGCGGCACGGGCAGCCGGCCCGACTCGATCTGGATGGCCAGGGTGCGGGCTTCTTCTCTGTTGAAGTTGCCGCTGATCTGGGTGCGGCCGTCGCGAATCCAGGCCCGTGACACGGGGGCGAGCAGCTCCCGGTCATCCATGATGATCGCTATCCGCTTCGTGGCCTGTGCTTCCGTCGTGGAGATGCGGCGCGTCAGTTCGGAGAAGATCTCCGAGCCCCGGCTGTTGAACTGTAGGTTCACCACCCAACCGATGCCCACTTGGTTGGCGGAGGCCTCAGCGCGGGACAGGTCGTCGCCGCTCAGTGGCGGGTTTCCGACGTCCGCGTCAGTGAAAGTGGTGCACGCCGCGTTCTCGCAGGTGCGCTCTTTGAACTCGAGACGGGCCGTCTGTCCGATCAGCGCCTTGGCTTCGTCAATGCCGCTGGTCACCCCAAATTGGGCCACCTGGCCGATCTCCGTGATGATCGATGTAAGCGCCCGGCCTTGGGTTTCGGCATTTACGGTGTTCGACCGGACCTTGAATTCTCGATCGCCTTTGGTTTCTATCTCAAACTCTTCGTACCCGGCTTCTGCCAGCACTCTCGGGAGAGCCGTGGCAATATCAACTTCCGAAGGAGGCGCATCGGGATTGGGGTCGGCCAGCAAGATGTCAGTGACCGAGCCGCTGGCGCCTGGGAGTTGGACTATGATTCGATCGTCGCCAAATATCTGGATGATCGGCTCTTCAGTTCCGAACCGGTTGACGCGACGGGTGATATTGTCCAGCACCCCTTGCATCTGCTCCATGGTCGGTTCTTCGATGATGCTGTCTTGGAAGAGGGTGATATCGCCGAACTCATCGGCCAGGGCGGCATTCAGGCCGGTGCGCCTGGGGTCGTCACTGGACATGATGTCGGTGCGAATCAGGTACCGGTTGATGCCGGTGGGCCCGACCAGCAGCCCTTCCAGTTCATCGTCGTCATCCCCGAACCGCAGGTCTTCCAACGTGGTGATCAGATCGATTAGAGATGCATTTTCGGCGAAGGTAACGTCGAACTTGGTGCCGGTATCTGCTTGGTAGACCAGGTGGCCGCCGCCACGAAGGTCCAGGCCCAGCTTCAGCCCCAAAGGCCCGGTGCCGTCGCGTTCGATCTGGGGAAAGCCGGGGATATCAATATTGATATCTTTGAATCCCAAGGCGGCGATGGC
>Ga0209554_1001891_pt1 | contig 15192 bp, 11 predicted proteins | sample MarorgKNORR_S2LV_5_FD_188221 | JGI IMG/M metagenome (GOLD analysis project Ga0209554, IMG submission 188221) | Marine microbial communities from the Southern Atlantic Ocean, analyzing organic carbon cycling - Bottom_A/KNORR_S2/LV (SPAdes) (version 2) | ecosystem: Environmental > Aquatic > Marine...
CCCGTGGTCCACGTGACCAATCGTGCCCACGTTCAGGTGGGGCTTCGTCCGCTTGAACTTCTCCTTGGCCATCTCTTCCTCGCTCCTCGTTATCGCGCCACGATCGCGTCGGTGACGCTCGCGGGCACTTCGGCGTAGTGGGAGAACTGCATCGTGTAAGAGGCCCGTCCCTGGGTCATCGACCGCAGGCTGTTGACGTACCCGAACATGGTGGCAAGAGGCACGGTCGCGGCGATCACCTGGGCGTTCCCCCGCAACTCGACACCCGAGATCTGGCCCCGGCGGCCGTTCAAATCGCCTTGCACGGGGCCCACGAAGTCGTCCGGCGTGACGACGAGAACGCTCATCACCGGTTCGAGAAGTCTGGGGTCACTCTCTTCGAGAGCATCTCGCATGGCCATCGACGCCGCGATCTTGAAGGAGCGCTCCGAGGAGTCGACCTCATGACTTTTCCCATCGACCAGGCGCACAGCGACATCGACGGTGGGGTAGCCACCGAGCGCCCCGCTGTCGCAGGTCTCTTCGCAGCCCTGGCGAATGGCCGCGATGAATTCCTTGGGAATCACCCCACCGCGCGTAGCATCCTCGAAAACAAAGCCGGTTCCGGCATCGCCGGGCCCGGCTTCGATCTCGACCACGCCGAAATCGCCGCTGCCGCCGCTCTGCTTCACGTAACGGCCCACGACCCGAACGGCCCTGCCGAGGGTTTCCTTGTAGGAAACCTGGGGTCGGCCCACGTTGGCGTCGACACCGAACTCGCGCTGGAGACGATCCGTGATGATTTCGAGGTGCAGTTCACCCATGCCGGCAATCAGGGTCTGGCCGGTGTCGGCGTCGACCGTAACCTTGAAGGTGGGATCTTCGTGCGCGAGTCGATCGAGGGACTCCCCCAGCTTCTCCAGGTCGGCCTGGGTCTTCGGCTCAATGGCGATCCAGATCACCGGCTCCGGGAAGTCGAGTGTCTCGAGCTGGATCGGCTTATTGATCGCCGCGAGAGTATGCCCGGTGGCGACATCCTTGAGCCCCACGACGGCTGCGATGTCTCCGGCGTATATTTCGTCGATTTCCTGGCGCTTGTTGGCGTGCATCTGGAGCAGTCGACCGATGCGTTGCCGCTTCTGGGTGTTCGCATTCAGCAGCGTGTCGCCGGCCTTCGCGTGACCGGAGTAGACACGGATGTAGGCGAGATGCCCGACGTGCTTGTCTGTCGCCAGCTTGAAGACGAGCGCAGAGAAGGCCTCGTCGTCGGCGGCCCGGCGCTTGGCCGGCTCGTCGGTTTTCGGATGGATTCCCTCGACCGCAGCCACGTCGACGGGGGACGGGAGGAAGTCGATGACTGCGTCGAGAAGCGGCTGCACACCCTTGTTCTTGAAGGCGCTGCCACAGAGGACCGGAATCAACTCCTGGCGCAGGGTGGCCTCTCGGAGGGCCTTCCGGAGCGAGTCGAGCGCCACCGTATCCCCCGCCAGGTAGGTGTCCATCAGGTCGTCGTCGAACTCGGCCGCGGTTTCCACGAGATGTTCGCGGGCGCTGGCGGCTCGTTCACTGAGGTGATCCGGGATCGCCTCCTCGCGCATCTCCGCGCCGAGGCTTTCCTCGTCCCAGTAAAGGGCCCTCTCGCCGAGCAGATCGACCACTCCCTCAAAATCGCTTTCGGCCCCGATGGGAATCTGGATCGGAACCGGCCGCGACGAGAGCCGGTCGCTCATCATCTCCACGACGTGCTCGAAATCGGCACCCACGCGATCCATCTTGTTGACGAAGGCCACCCGCGGCACGCCGTAGCGATCGGCTTGCCTCCATACGGTTTCGGTTTGGGGCTCGACTCCCGCGACGCCACAGAAGACCGCGACCGCCCCGTCGAGAACTCGCAGCGAGCGCTCGACTTCAACGGTGAAATCCACGTGGCCGGGAGTGTCGATGATATTGATGCGGTGGTCCCGCCAGGAGCAGGTCGTCGCAGCAGAGGTGATCGTGATACCACGCTCCTGCTCCTGTTCCATCCAGTCCATGGTGGCCGCTCCGTCGTGCACTTCACCGATCCTGTGGCTGACCCCCGTGTAGTAGAGGATCCGCTCCGTCGTCGTCGTCTTGCCCGCGTCGATGTGCGCCATGATTCCGATGTTACGCACTCGCTCTAGCGGGATGGTTCGGGGCATGAGCGCACAGTTACCAGCGGAAGTGTGCGAAGGCCTTGTTGGCCTCGGCCATCCGGTGGGTATCGTCGCGCTTCTTCACACTTTCGCCGCGCTCGTTCGCAGCGTCGATAATTTCGCTCGCGAGCTTTTCGCGCATGCTGCGACCCGGTCGCTTCCGTGCGTAATCGGCGAGCCATCGCATCGCTACCGAAGTCGCGCGTTCGGGGCGCACTTCAATCGGAACCTGATACGTCGCGCCACCCACCCGCCGTGACTTGACCTCGACCCGCGGCCGAATGTTGTCGAGTGCGCGGCGGAAGGTCGCGAGGGGATCGCTCCGCATCTTGGACTCGATTTCATCAAAGGCCCCGTAGAGGATGCTCTCGGCGGTGCTCTTCTTCCCATCCCGCATCAGGACATTGACGAAGCGGCCGACCATGCGATCGCCGTGCTTCGGATCCGGGACCGGAATGCGCTTCGTTACTACGCGACGCCTCGGCATGACTTCGTATCGAACCTCCGCGAGAACCGGCCCACGAGCCGCCCCGCCTGGTCTTCGGTACGCGCCTCCGCGCACTCGCTCTCTGGACCCCTGATGGGCCCAAGCTTTGAAACTGCAATCGCGCCGAGGCTCGATCGCACGCGCGAAACCCCCTACTTGGGTCGCTTCGCTCCATACTTTGATCGGCCGCGGTTTCGGCCTTCGACGCCTGTGGTGTCGAGGGTGCCGCGGACGATGTGGTAACGAACGCCCGGGAGATCCTTCACGCGTCCACCTCGCACCAGCACTACGGAATGCTCCTGCAGGGTGTGACCGACTCCGGGGATGTAGGCGTTGACTTCGCGGCCGTTGGTGAGGCGCACGCGTGCGACTTTCCGTAGAGCCGAATTAGGCTTCTTCGGTGTCGTCGTAAAGACACGGAGGCAGACGCCTCGGCGCTGCGGCGAGGCCTCGAGATCCGGAGCCTTCGAGGCTTTGGGCTGACTTCGGCGTCCCTTTCGGACGAGCTGCTGGACGGTCGGCATTCCCGACAGGTCCTTCCCATGCGCTCGGGTGGCCGACTAAGGCATCCCGTCACGCGAAATTGAAGACGCGAGTCCCCCTGACCCGGATCGCCGTCACGAAGAGACCGGAGGTACGAGACCTCGGGCACCCTCTCCGCCACCAACGACCGGACCGCGAAGGACGCGGTCTCCTGGCTGAAAGTTGCCGCACTCTAGCGGCTTGCTGTTTCGTGTCAACGATCTGAGGGCATCCCGACGTCGGAATCCCCTCGGGGCACTGGTCTCACGCGACCTTGTTCTGTCCTGCCGCGGGCGCTGGTGCCGCCCGCCCTGCTTCGACCGGCGGCTCTTCGCTGGCGGCGGGGAAGACCGGCTCGAAATCCGGCTCGAGCGTCTCCTCCTCGGCCAGCCACTCTTCCGGAGCGTCGATCTGGATGCCGACGTTGCCGTAGCGGGCCATTCCGGTACCCGCCGGGATCAGCCGCCCCATGATCACGTTCTCCTTCAGCCCGCGCAGCAAGTCGCGCTTCCCCCAGATGGCCGCCTCGGTGAGGACCTTGGTGGTCTCCTGGAACGAAGCCGCGGAAATGAAGGACTCCGTCGAGAGCGAGGCCTTCGTAATCCCGAGAAGCTGAGGCTCACTGACGGCCGGCGCTCGGCCCTGCTCCAATATTTCTGCGTTCACGCTCGCGAATTTTGCCTTCTCTACCTGCTCGCCGAGCAGGAAGTCGGTGTCGCCCACTTCCGTGACCTTCACCTTTCGAAGCATCTGACGAACGATCGTCTCGATGTGCTTGTCGTTGATCTTCACACCCTGCAGTCGGTAGACCTCCTGCACCTCGTCCACGACGTAGGAGGCGAGCGCCTTGACGCCCTTGATCTTGAGGATGTCGTGGGGATTCGACGAACCGTCCATCAAGGCTTCGCCGGGGCGCACCCGATCGCCTTCGTGAACACTCACGTGCTTCCCCTTCGGGATCAGGTACTCCTGCTCGTCACCGTTTTCGCTGGTCACGATCACCCGGCGCTTGCCGCGACTGTCCGGGCCAAAGCTCACGATGCCCTCATTTTCGGTGACGACCGCGCACTCCTTCGGCTTTCGTGCCTCGAAGAGTTCCGCCACCCGCGGAAGACCGCCGGTGATGTCCTTCGTCTTACTGGCTTCGCGCGGGATCTTCGCGACCACATCGCCGGCGCCGATGGCGTCGCCCTCGCTCACCGAGAGGAAGGCCCCTACGGGCAGCAACGCCCGGCCCAGGGTGTCGCCACTGGCGTCCTTGATCGAGATGCGCGGCCGCAGGTCCGGGTCCCTCGAGTCGGTGATCACCTTGGAGGAGACACCGGTGAACTCGTCCACCTGCTCCTGCATGTTGGCGCCTTCCATGATGTCGCCGTACTTCACGGCTCCAGTCACTTCCGAAAGAATCGGAGAAGCGAAGGGGTCCCATTCGACCAGAAGGTCGCCGACCCCGACTTCTTGCCCCTCTTCCACCCAGATCTGGGCGCCGTAGACCACCGGGTGCCGCTCGCGCTCCCGTCCCGAAGCGTCCATCACGCCGAGTTCTCCGTGGCGCGCCATGGCGATGCGCCGCCCCTTGGTATCGATCACCGTGCGAATGTTGTGGTAACGAATGCTCCCCGCATTCGCGGCCTCTGAGTGGGATTGTTCCGCCCGCCGCGTCGCCGCACCGCCGATGTGGAAGGTCCGCATCGTAAGTTGGGTTCCGGGCTCGCCGATCGATTGCGCGGCAATCACTCCCACTGCCTCACCGAGGTTGACCATCTGGCCACGCGACAGGTCGCGTCCGTAGCACTTCACGCAGACCCCATAGGGCGTGACGCAGGTGAGTACCGAGCGAATCATCACGCGCTCGATACCGGCGTCCTCGATGATGCGGACGCGTTCCTCGTTGAGTTCATCGCCCGCCGACACCAGGACATCCTCGGTGATCGGGTCGAGTACGTCGGTGAGGGTCACCCTGCCAAGGATGCGCTCGCCGAGGGGCTCCACGATCTCGCCGGCTTCGACCAGCGGCCCGATCTCGAGACCATCCTCTGCGCCGCAGTCGGGCTCGCGGATGATCACGTCCTGGGACACATCCACCAGTCGGCGGGTCAGGTAGCCCGAGTTCGCCGTCTTGAGAGCGGTATCGGCAAGACCCTTTCGCGCACCGTGCGTCGAAATGAAGTACTGGAGCACCGAAAGACCTTCGCGGAAGTTCGACGTGATCGGGGTCTCGATGATGGCGCCGGAGGGCTTCGCCATCAGACCTCGCATCCCGGCCAGTTGCCGCATCTGCTGGGCCGACCCGCGAGCACCCGAATCCGCCATCATGAAAATGGCGTTGAAGCTCGGCACCCGATGGGTCTCGCCCTCTTTGTCGATGTATTCCTCGGTGGCAATGCCTTCGAGGAGCTGGTCGCTGATCAGCTCGGTGGCCTGTGCCCAGATGTCGATCACCTTGTTGTATCGCTCGCCGTCGGTAATGAGGCCTTCCTGGTACTGCTCCTGCACCTGCTCGACCTGACCGGTCGCCTCGGCGAGGTAGCGATCCTTGTCCGGCGGCACCCGCATGTCATCGAGACAGATCGAAATGCCGGCCCGGGTGGCCCATTCGAAACCAAGCGTTCGCAGGCGATCGGCCAACAGGACCGTGGCCTTGTTGCCGAGGCGCCGGTAGGCCTGGTCGATCAACTCGCCCAGCGCCTTCTTGTCCATGACCTGGTTGATCACCTCGAAGGGAATGTCTCCAGGAACGATTTCTCTAAGCAGTGTCCGTCCGACCGTGGTCTCGGCCATTTCGCCGTTGATGCGGACGTGAACCTGAGCGTGGATTTCGACGGTCCCGGTGTCGAAGGCCACACGGACTTCTGCAGGGCTGGCGAAGCGCATCCCCTCACCCTGGGCGCCGGGGCGCACGCGGGTCAGGTAGTAACAGCCGAGAACGATATCCTGGGTTGGACCGATCACCGGGCGGCCCGTAGCCGGGCTTAGGATGTTGTTCGTCGACATCATCAGCACGCGCGCCTCGATCTGCGATTCGACCGAGAGCGGCACATGGACGGCCATCTGATCGCCGTCGAAATCCGCATTGAACGCGGCACACACCAGCGGGTGCAGCTGGATCGCCTTGCCCTCGATCAGCAGGGGTTCAAAGGCCTGCATCCCGAGCCGATGAAGGGTTGGTGCGCGATTGAGCAGGATCGGATGCTCCTTGACCACCTCGGCCAGGATGTCCCAGACCTCGGGTCGCTCATTTTCGACCATCTTGCGCGCGGCCTTGATGGTCGTCACGAACCCGCGCTGCTCGAGCTTCGAATAAATGAACGGCTTGAAGAGTTCGAGGGCCATCCGGTTTGGGAGCCCGCACTGGTGGAGTCGCAATTCGGGGCCCACGACGATGACCGAACGCCCCGAGTAATCGACGCGCTTTCCGAGCAGATTCTGCCGGAATCGGCCCGACTTCCCCTTCAGCATGTCCGAGAGGGACTTCAGCGGGCGCTTGTTCGGCCCCGTGATCACGCGACCCCGGCGACCGTTGTCAAAGAGTGCGTCGACGGCCTCCTGGAGCATCCGCTTCTCGTTGCGAATGATGACCTCGGGCGCGTTCAACTCCTGCAGGCGCTTCAGCCGGTTGTTGCGGTTGATCACGCGCCGGTAGAGATCGTTCAGATCGCTCGTTGCGAAGCGGCCTCCGTCGAGGGGCACGAGCGGACGCAGATCCGGCGGAATCACCGGGACCACGTCGAGAATCATGTACTCGGGATGGTTTCCCGATTCGCGGAATGCATCGAGGACCTTGAGGCGCTTCGCGATCTTCTTGCGCTTCGCCTCGCTGGTTGCTTCGCGCATTTCCTGCCGAAGCCCGGTGCACTCCTTCTCGATCTCGAGCCCGGAGAGCATCTCGCGAATGGCCTCGGCACCGATGCCGAACTCGAAGGAAGTCGGACCCCAGCGGTCCTTCGCCTCCGCGAGTTGCTCGTCGTTGAGCAGCTCCCCGCGCGAGAGTTCGGTATCCCGGGGGTCGATCACGACGTGCGCTTCGAAGTAGAGAACCTTCTCCAGATCCCGCAGGGTGATCTCGAGAATGTTCCCGATTCGAGACGGCAGCGACTTCAGGAACCAGATGTGTGCCACCGAGCAGGCCAGCGTGATGTGCCCCATGCGCTCGCGGCGCACCTTCGACTGGATCACCTCGACGCCACATTTCTCACACACCACACCGCGGTGCTTCATGCGCTTGTACTTGCCGCAGTTGCACTCGTAGTCCTTCACCGGACCGAAAATCTTCGCGCAGAAGAGCCCATCGCGCTCCGGCTTGAAGGTCCGGTAGTTGATGGTCTCGGGCTTCTTGACCTCGCCGAAGGACCACTCCCGGATCTTTTCGGGAGAGGCGAGCGAGATCCGCAGGGCGTTGAAGGCCAAGGGATCCTTGGGTTTTTCGAAGAGGGTATATAGGTCGCGCAAGGGATTCGTCCTTTTCGCTCTCGAGGTTTCTATTCGACGAGTTCGATGTCGAGGGTCAGTGCCTGCAGTTCCTTGACCAGAACGTTGAAGCTCTCGGGGATCCCGGGCTCCAGTACATTCTCGCCCTTGACGATGGATTCGTAGATCCGCGTCCGGCCGAGCACGTCGTCAGATTTCACGGTCAGGAATTCCTGGAGTCCGTAAGCGGCGCCGTAGGCCTCCATCGCCCAAACCTCCATCTCACCCAGGCGCTGTCCGCCGAACTGGGCCTTGCCACCGAGGGGCTGCTGGGTCACCAGGCTGTAGGGCCCAATGCTCCGCGCGTGGATCTTGTCCGCTGCCAGATGGTGCAGCTTCAGCATGTAGATGATGCCGACCGTGACTTCACTTTCGAAGGGCTCACCAGAGCGGCCATCAAAGAGGACGGTCTGCCCGCTGATCGGCAACTCGGCTCTTTCGAGCTGCCTCTTGACCTCGACTTCGCTGGCGCCGTCGAATACCGCGGTCCCCAGATGGATCCCCGCACTGACATCCTTGGCCAGCGAGAGGATCGCCTCGGGACCGGCTCCGTCGAGCAAACGCCCCATCTCGTCGTCCTCGAAGACCCGCTTGAGTTCGGCTCGCAACACCTCGGGATCCCGGCTCTTCTCCGCGACCTTTCCCACGAGTCGGCCAAGGCCGTGGGCCGCGGCGCCCAGGTGGGTTTCCAGGATCTGCCCAATATTCATTCGCGAGGGCACGCCGAGCGGATTCAGGACGATGTCCACCGGCGACCCATCGGCGAGGTAGGGCATGTCCTCCTCGGGCAGGATTCTAGAAATCACACCCTTGTTGCCGTGGCGGCCGGCCATCTTGTCGCCCACACCAAGCTTTCGCTTGATCGCCACATAGATTTTGACCATCTTGAAGACGCCCGGGGGCAGCTCGTCGCCCTTTCGCAATCGGGCAATCCGCTCGTCGAAGACCGTTCGAATGATGTTCGCCTGGGCATCGACGCCCGTCAGGATCATTTCGATCTGGCTCTGCGCCGGCGCATCCTTCACCTGGAGCGAAGGCCAGTGCCTCTTGGGGAGCGCGTCGAGTTGACTGCTGTCGATCGCGGCGCCGGCGGAGATCGAATCCCCAACGTTGGTGGCCGCGGTCTGCCCCACAACGAGTACTCGGATCTTTGCCAGGGCGCTGTTGCGAACGATTCGGATCTCGTCTTCCTGATCCTTTCGAAGTCTTTCGACTTCCGCCTCTTCGATCGCTCGAGCGCGCTCGTCCTTGTCGACCCCGCGGCGGGAGAAGACCTGGGCGCCGATCACGATACCGCTGACGCCGGTGGGAACGCGCAGTGAGGTATCCCGCACGTCGCCGGCCTTTTCGCCGAAGATCGCCCGAAGCAGACGCTCCTCGGGAGAAAGCTGGGTCTCACCCTTCGGAGTGATCTTGCCGACGAGGATTTCGTCCTGGGTCACTTCGGCGCCGATCCGAACGATCCCCGCCTCGTCGAGATCGCCGAGCGCCTCGTCGCCGACATTCGGAATGTCGCGGGTGATGTCCTCCTTGCCGAGCTTCGTGTCCCGTGCGACGCACTCAAATACTTCGATGTGCAGCGAGGTGAAGAGATCTTCCTTCACCACGCGCTCGGAGATGAGGATCGAATCCTCGAAGTTGTACCCGCCCCACGGCATGAAGGCGACGCGCACGTTCGCACCGAGAGCCATTTCGCCGCGATCCGTGGCCGGGCCATCGGCGATGACCTGTCCCTTCGTGACGCGGTCTCCGCGACGCACAATCGGCCGCTGGTTGATGCACGAGTTCTGATTCGAGCGCTGGTACTTGATCAGGCTGATAATGTCGACGTTCGATCCGTCTCCCGTTTCGACGGCATCATCGGGATTGACGACGATCCGAGCAGCATCCACCGACTCGACGACACCATCCCGCTTCGCGACCACCGTGACACCCGAATCCCGGGCCACCACGGCCTCCATGCCGGTTCCCACCAGCGGAGCCTGAGTACGCATCAGCGGAACGGCCTGGCGCATCATGTTCGAACCCATCAGGGCCCGGTTCGCGTCGTCGTTCTCGAGGAAGGGAATCAGCGAGGCCGCCACCGATACCAGTTGGTTCGGCGAGACGTCCATCATCTCGACCTCGTCGCGCGGAACCATCTGGAACTCGCCTTCTTTGCGCGCCGGAACGGATTCGTCGAGGAAGGATCCATCCTCGCCGATCTTGGCGTTCGCCTGGGCGATGGCCATCTGCTCTTCGTCGAGAGCCGAGAGGAAACGCACTTCCTTGGTGACCCGCCCCTTATTCACGACCCGATAGGGCGTCTCGATGAATCCGAGTTCGTTCACCCGGGCATAGGTCGAGAGCGATGCGATCAACCCGATGTTCGGGCCCTCCGGTGTCTCGATCGGGCAGATCCGCCCGTAATGTGTCGGATGCACATCGCGAACCTCGAAGCCCGCGCGCTCACGCGTGAGGCCCCCCGGCCCGAGCGCCGAGAGGCGGCGCTTGTGGGTGACCGAGGAGAGGGGATTCGTCTGGTCCATGAACTGGGAGAGCTGGCTCGAACCGAAGAACTCCTTGATCACGGCCGAAACCGGTTTCGAGTTGATCAGGTCGTGCGGCATCAGCGTCTCGATCTCCTGAAGCGACATCCGCTCCTTGATCGCACGCTCCATCCGCACCAGGCCGATCCGATACTGGTTCTCGAGCAGTTCGCCGACGACTCGTACTCGCCGATTGCCGAGGTGATCGATGTCATCGATCCGCTTCGTCGAGTCCGATCCGTTCTTCAACTCGACGAGGTAACGAACCGCCTCGAGGATATCCTCGCGGCGCAGGGTTCGGAGGTCGCCCAGAGCAACCTCTTCGGTACCCGCACCCTTCCCGGGGAGCTGCAATTCGGCGCGCTCCTCCGGTGAGAAACCGAGCTTGTGGTTGACCTTGAGCCGGCCGACCTTCGAGAGGTCATAGCGCTCGGGGTTGAAGAAGAGGCTTGCGAAGAGATTCGTGGCCGTGTCCAGGGTCGGGGGATCACCCGGGCGAAGCCGTCGATAGATCTCGATGACGGCCTCGTCCTTTGAAAGCGTCTTGTCCTGGAGCAGGGTGTCTCGCAGCGCCGTACCCGAAGTAAGGGGGTCGAGGTAGAGCGCTTCGAATTCGAGCATTCCCCGACTGCTCAGCTCGTCGAGATGCTCCTGGGTGAATTCCTCGTTCGACTCGATCACCACCTCTCCCGTCGACTCGTCCACGATGTCGACCGGGGCGACGCGCTTCACCGCATCGTCTCGGACCAGGTCCTCGGGAGCCACCTGGATCCACTCTATTCCGGCCGCCTCGATCTTGCGCACCGCGGATGCTGTGAACTTCCGGTCCTTGCGCACGAGTACATTGCCGTCGTCGTCCCGCACTTCGCGGGTGCAGCGCTGCCCCACCAGCACGCCCTTCGGCGACTTCTTGAAGATCTTCCGGCCGTCGAGGCGCACGGTCTCGCTCTGGTAGAACTTCTGCAGCAGTTCCGCGGGCTCGTAGCCAAGGGCCTTCAGCAGAACCGTGGCGTAGATCTTGCGGCGCCGGTCGATCCGGGCGTAGAGCAGATCCTTGTGGTCGAATTCGATATCGAGCCACGAACCGCGATAGGGAATGATCCGACACGAATAGATCTTCTTCCCGGCGGCTGTCACCGTGGTCGAGAGGCTGGTGTCGTAGAAGATCCCGGGCGAGCGATGCAACTGGGAGACGATCACACGTTCGGTGCCGTTGATGATGAAAGTGCCGTTCTCGGTCATGATCGGGATTTCCCCGAAATAGACCTCCTGCTCCTTCATGTCGCGCAGTGAGCGCGTCCCGTCGGTGTCATCCCAGGCCACCAGTCGGATCGTGACCTTGAAGGGTGCGGCGTAGCTCATTCCGCGCTGCAGGCATTCGTGTACGTCGTACTTCGGCTGCTCAAGGGTGTACGCGACGAACTGCAGTTCTGCCGTGTCGTTGAAATCCTTGATCGGAAAGACGGAATGGAAGACCGCCTGCAGACCGATGCTCTCCCTCTTCTCGGGAGCCTTGTCGGCCTGCAGGAAGCGGCCAAAGGACGCCTTCTGGATCTCGAGCAGGTTGGGAATGTCAATGACCCGCGGCGCAGTCGAGAACGACTTGCGAAGACGCGGGGCGTGCACGGAAAGGTTTGCTTCAGACACGTGTTGCGATGTCCTCCAAATGGCAAAGAGGCGGCGATCCGGCAGGATGCGGACTTCCGTCTGCACCAAAAGCGCTGCGTGGGAATTGGGGCGGGCAAGGCCCCTTCGGAACGGGTCCGACTACTTGACGTCGACCTGGCCGCCGGCGCCTTCGATCTTTTTCTTGATCTCGTTCGCCTCGTCCTTCGTAACGCCTTCCTTGATCGGCTTCGGCGCGCTCTCTACGAGGTCCTTCGCTTCCTTGAGGCCCAGACCGGTGATCCCTCGGATCTCCTTGATCACCTGGATCTTCTTGTCGCCATAGCTCACGAGGATGACGTCGAACTCGGTCTTCTCTTCGGCGGGGGCCTCGGCGGCAGCACCGCCTGCGGCGGCCACGACGACCGGAGCGGCAGCGGACACGCCCCACTTGTCTTCGAGAAGGGTCGCGAGCTCGGCGGCTTCCATCACCGTGAGCCCCGAAAGTTCATCTGCAATTGCGTTCAGGTCGGCCATTTTCGATTTCCAATCCTTCTTGGTGTTCCCGGATTATCTCGGGGCGGACCTTCCCGCCCCCAAAAATTTCAGCTTCCTTCGGCTTCTTCGAGGCTCCCGCGCCGGGCCTCTAGCAGGCGGGCGATCTGCCCCGCCGGCTCGAAAAGCAGCCTTACCAGCTTCAAAGCCGGTGCCTGTACCAAGCCAGCGAGCATGCCTCGAAGTTCGAAGAGGTTCGGCAGTGTCGCCAACTGGGCCACGCCAGCGCTGTCGAGCGACTGGCCATCGAGGTAGGCGCCCTTGATCTCGAAGGCATCGTATTCCTTGCCGAAGGCGACGAGCGTCTTTGCCAGGGATACCGGGTCCCCGTACGCCAGCGCCAGCGCCGTCGGGCCACTGAAATGCTCCCGCAGACAGTCGAGTTCGCTGTCGTTGATCGCCAGCCGGAGCATCGAGTTCTTCACCACCTGGTATTCCGAAGGGTTCTCGGCATCTTTGTAGATCGAGGCCCGCAGCTCTTCGGCCTGCTGGACCGTAAGCCCGCGGTAATCCGCAACAAACACGCTCGTCGCGCGCCCGAGGCGTTCTCTCAGGTCTTCGACCTGCGCTTCTTTTTGCGATCGCGTCAGCACGCTTCCATCCTTCTATAAACTTGACTGGACGTTCTTCGGAATGGGGCAGCTGCTGCCCAGGGGGAAACGGCCCCTCAGGCGGCCTTTTGGGTCGCCGCGGACCCCGGATCGACCTTGATGCCCGGCCCCATCGTCGTGGACAGCGCCACTGTCTTCACGTAGATGCCCTTGGTCGAGGCCGGCTTCGCCCTGAGGATCGCGTCCATCAGGGCGGTCACGTTCCCGACGAGCTGCTCGGCTTCGAAAGATCGCTTCCCGACCGAACAGTGCACGATACCGTTCTTGTCGACTCGATACTCGACCTTCCCCGACCTCTGTTCCTCGACGGCACGTGCGACATCCGGCGTCACGGTCCCGAGCTTCGGGTTCGGCATCAGGCCTCGCGGGCCCAGCACGCGCCCGAGCTTGCCGACTACACCCATCATGTCGGGGGATGCAATGACCCGGTCGAATTCCATCCAGCCACCCTGGATCCGTTTTGCGAGTTCTTCCCCGCCCACCTCGTCCGCGCCGGCGGCCTGGGCCTCGGCCTCCTTGTCGCCCTTTGCAAAGACGATGACCCGCACCGTACGCCCCGTGCCATTGGGCAACACCAGTGCGCCGCGGACCATCTGGTCCGCGTGCTTCGGGTCGACTCCGAGGTTGATGGCGATATCGACGCTCTCGTCGAATTTCGCATCCGGCATCGACTTGATCGCATCGATCGCCTCGGGGAGGCTGTAAAGCCGTTCGCGGTCGATCTGCTCGACACTCTGGCGATAGCGTCTGCTGGCACGTCCCATCGTTAGCCTTCCACCTCGAGACCCATTGATCGAGCCGTTCCGGCGATCACCAGGATCGCCGCATCCATGTCGCGGGCATTTAGATCTTCCATCTTGATCTCCGCGATCTCCTTGAGTTGTTGGCGGGTGACGCGACCAACCTTGTCGCGATTCGGTTCGCTGGAGCCCTTTTCGATCCGAGCCGCCTTCTTCAGCAACACCGCGGCGGGCGGCGACTTCAGTTCGAAGGTGAAACTGCGATCCGTATAGATCGTGATGACCGCCGGGATGATCATTCCCTGCTGTTCCTGCGTGCGGGCGTTGAACGCCTTGCAGAAATCCATGATGTTGGCGCCGTGCTGCCCCAGTGCCGGTCCTACCGGCGGCGAGGGATTCGCCTGCCCGGCGGGGCACTGCAGTTTCACGACCGCCATGACCTTCTTTGCCATCTTTGATTCATTCTCCGTCGCGCAGCCACCAGTTCACCGGGGAAAACCGGTTGGTGCTACGCCTTTTCGACGCTTCCGTAATCCAGAACCACCGGCGTGGCCCGGCCAAAGACCTGCACCATCACCCGGAGTTTTTCCTTGTCGACCATCACCTCGTCGACGTAACCCGCAAAGTTCGCGAAGGGCCCGGTGACGACGCGTACGCTCTCGCCCTCGTCGAAGGAGATCAACGGCTTCGGCTTTTCCGCGCCTTCCTTCATCCTCTGGGTCATCCGCGCCACTTCTTCTTCGGAGATCGGCGGCGGCTCTGTTCCCCCGCCGACGAAGCCCGTGATCTTCGGCGTGCCCTTGACCACGTGCCAGGTGTTGTCGTTCAACTCCATGTGGACGAGGATGTAACCCGGGAAGAACTTCCGTTTCGAAGTCTTCTTCTGGCCCTTGACCGTCTCTACAAAACTCTCTTCCGGGATCAGGACTTCGTCGAAGGCGGCGCTCTGCGCCAGCGCCGCCGCTCTCTCGAGCAGCGCCTGCTTCGCCTTACTCTCCTGGCCGGAGTAGGTATGTACGATGTACCACTTCTTAGACATCGGTCCTTCTTCTAACGCCTCTTGCCTCACGCGCGGGGCGGCTACTGCAGAACCCAATGGAGGAACCGGCTCAACCCGAAGTCCACCACGCCCAGAACGGTCGCCACGATCACGACGATCACGAGCACGCCGATCGTCCCGGCACGCGCTTCGATCTGCGACGGCCAGGTGATCTTGCGCGCCTCGGATTCGACTTCGGTGAAATACTGACGCGCGTCTCGAACCCATTCTGTCGGATTTACACTCAAGTCTGGTTCTACCTTTGGATCAATTTCTCGGAACTGTTCTTCGATCTGGCAGGCGCGGAGGGACTTGAACCCCCAACCCCCGGTTTTGGAGACCGGTGCACTACCAATTGTGCTACGCGCCTGTGCGGCTACTCGATGACCTCTGCGACAACGCCGGCACCGACCGTGCGCCCGCCCTCGCGAATCGCGAAGCGGAGTTCCTTGTCCATTGCGATGGGCGTAATCAGCTCCACCGTC
>Ga0209554_1001894_pt1 | contig 15176 bp, 19 predicted proteins | sample MarorgKNORR_S2LV_5_FD_188221 | JGI IMG/M metagenome (GOLD analysis project Ga0209554, IMG submission 188221) | Marine microbial communities from the Southern Atlantic Ocean, analyzing organic carbon cycling - Bottom_A/KNORR_S2/LV (SPAdes) (version 2) | ecosystem: Environmental > Aquatic > Marine...
GGACGCCGCCGCCGCCCTCGACCGCCACCGCGCGGAACAGACCGCCAAAGTGCCCGAAGTCCCGACGGACTAAAGCCGACTAGTGGCTCAACCTACTGAGTCTGCCTCCGCGACACCGACCCTCCAGGTGATCGGCGTCGCCATGATTGCCATGGTCACCTGGGGGGCGACACCGGTGGCCACCAAACTGGGCGTCGCCGAGATCGACCCTCTGGTCATCGGCATACTGCGCACCCTGCTGGCGGCCTTGATCACCGCCCCCCTCGCCCTGATCCTGCGCGTCGCACGTCCCGGCACAGGAGGCGATTTTTTGCTCCTCGCGGCGTCTTCCCTGGGCGGGTTCGTAGGCTTTCCCTTGCTGTTCAGCATCGGTGTCGGCATGACCTCGGCCACTCACGGCGCCCTGGTGCTGGCATCGCTTCCGGTGTTTACCGGATTGTTCGCGGCCCTGGCCGAGAAACGGCGGCTGGCCTTGCGCTGGTGGCTGGGCTGCTCCATTGCCATGGCCGGAGAGGTCCTGCTGATCGGCTTTGGCTTCGGTTTTGAGGACACCGGCGCCAGCATAACCGGCGACCTCATCATCCTCGTATCCTGCGGTGCTGCCTCGCTCGGCTATGTGGCGGGCGGGCGGCTGTCGCGCTCAATCGGTACCTGGCCGACGACCCTATGGGGAATCACCTGCGGCGGCCTGCTGCTGGCCCCGGTCTTGCCGTTTGTCCTCTCCCGGGTAGCCTGGGAATCGGTCGGTGCGACCGGCTTCCTCGCCGTCGCCTATCTCGTGCTGCTCTCGTCGATCCTCGCTTATGTGGCCTGGTATTGGGCCTTGTCGAGAGGTGACATGGCCCGGGTCGGCGCCCTGCAATTTACGCAGCCGATCGTCGGCGTCGCCCTGGCGGCCCTGGTGCTGAGCGAACCGATCAACCCGCCCCTGGCCCTGGCCGCCGCCGGCATCCTGCTCGGCGTCTGGATCGTCCAGAAAAAATGATCAGCGACGGGCGAAGGCGCGTAGCAGGCGTTCGGGATTGGGTGCGAGCTTTTTCAGGCGGCTCACAACGCGCGGCACTTTCATGACATCGTCGATACGGCGATCCAGGAAGGCCCAGCTCTCGGCCCTATCCTCGCTGTCGTCCTCCAGCCAGAACAGCAGGGTCGCGCCATAGACCCCGGCGAGCAGGCCGCGCTTGCTGTAGTAATTGAAATCGGTTGCCGTATCGCCCGCCGCGCGCCACATGATATCGACCGTGCGCCACAGGGCGCGGGTCGCCGCCGGCGCGTTATGGGGCAGGCTGGCGCGGGCCAGGGCCGCGCGCACCGCCTCGCGATGCGCCTCAAGCATTTCAAGGCGCAGACGTACGCAAGCAGCGATGCGCTCGCGGATACGCATGGCGTCGAGGTCGACCTCTCCGAGCGCCTCAAGCATGCGCTGATCGCTGATCGTCCCCCACAGAGCCAAGGCGTCATCGGCGCCGCCGGGAAAGATGCGTTTCGCTGATCCTATGTCGACGCCGACATCATTGGCCGCTGCGCGAAGGGCGAGGCTGGTCCAGCCCTCGAACGGCACCTGGAGGAGCATGGCGTCGAGCAGGCGGGCAGCCAGCAGCTCCCTGTCCTTTTTCTTGGTCACGCGGGGTCCTCGTCCTCGTCCTCGTCTTCGTCACCGTCTTCCGGCTCGGCCTCGGCTCTGGCCTCGCGCAGATGGCGGTACTCGCTCTCGAAGATCAGCTTGGTCATATCGGTCATGCGTTGCGGATAGAGGATGCCCTCGAGATGATCAAATTCATGCTGCACCACCCGGGCGTGCAAGCCATCGACGGTGCGCTCGATCACGCCGCCCCGAGGATCGGCGCCACTATAGCGGATGCGCTTATATCGCGGCACGATACCGCGCAGGCCGGGCACCGAGAGGCAGCCTTCCCAGCCGTCCTCCAATTCATCGCCGAGAAGCTCGATCACCGGATTGGCGAGAATGGTCAGCCCCGACCATTCATGATCCGACGTATCCTCGCCATCATCCTCGCCCGGCGTCCGCAGCATCATCAGGCGCAGCGGGACATAGATTTGCGGCGCGGCGATTCCTGTGCCGTCGGCATCTTCCATGGTCTCGAACATATGGCTGACCAGAGCCTTGATCTCGGGCGCCGTCGGATCGGCGATTTCATCGGCGCGACGGCGCAGGATCGGGTGCCCCATCCGGGCGATCTTAAAAATTGCCATGGGGATTTCTTAATCCTTTCTCAAAAACTCTCGGCCACAATAGGCTGCTGAGGCTTCACAAGCCCATCCGCCTATGGTATCAACCCCAGCCTGTTCGCGGCAGACTCAAACACATGAGGTTATAATTGGTACAGGTTCTCGTTAGAGACAACAATGTCGATCAAGCTCTTCGCGCGCTGAAAAAGAAAATGCAGCGTGAGGGCATCTTCCGTGAGATGAAAATGCGCCGCGCCTACGAGAAGCCATCCGAGCGCCGCGCCCGCGAAGCCGCCGAGGCGGTTCGTCGCGCCCGCAAGCTGGCACGCAAGAAGGCCTTACGCGAAGGCGGCTGATTTAAGCTGCTAATCAAGACGCTGAAAGCCGTCCCTGGGGCGGCTTTTTTGCGTTGTTATGATGCGCCGATCTCTTTAAGCGCCGTCATGAGCGCATCGATATCGTCCTCATTATTATAATAATGCAGCGACAGGCGGAGCTTGCCGCCCCGGGCCGAGGTGTAGACCCCGCGCTCAGCCAGCTTTTCGGCCGCGCCGTCCGGGTCTTCCAGGACAAGCAGGGTGATGGCCGATTTAGCCGCTGCGCTGGTCGGCGAGGCAATTGTGTAGCCCGCCGCATCCAGCCGTTCGCGAAGATAGTCAGTCAATTCCTCATTCCGCGCGGCGATAGTCTCGACGCCGATTTCCTCGATCAGGGAAAGCGCAGCCCCCAGGGTTATGATGCTGGGAAACAGCGGATTGCCGCCTTCCACGGTGCGCGCGTCGCTGGTGATTTCGAGGCGGTCATAAAGCATGTCGTAGGGCACGCGGGCGCTGCTCCAGCCGACCACCGGCGGGGGCGACGACGCCAATAATTTTTCGCTGAGATACAGCACGGCTATGCCATAGCCCGCCGCCATCCATTTATAGCCGCTGAAGATCATCGCATCGACGTTCGAGCGTTTGACGTCGATGGGATGGGCGCCGAAAGACTGGGTGGCATCGACCGCCAGGGCGAGGCCGTGCCCAGCGCAGAAGCTGCTCAGGGCGTCCAGGTCATAGCGGAATCCGCTGCTGTACTGAATATGACTGGCGGCGAAAGCCACACTGTTCGCGCGGACCAGGGCCGCGGCGTCGGCCAGATCGAGCATGCCGTCGGCGGCGGGTTCAAGAAAGCTCACGTCCACATCCTGATTGAGCCAGGGCAGGGTGACGGAGGGAAACTCGTTGGCATTGGAGAGGATGTGATCGTCGGCGCTCGCCACCATGCGCGCGATCATGCTCATGCCCTGGGATGCGTTCTGCACAAAGGCGATTTCGCCGGGCTCGGCGTTGATCAGCCGGGCGACAGATCGGCGGGCCTCCTCGACCTGCTCTGCCCAGCCCGCCCGATGAAAGGTGCTGCCCTTGAGGGCTTCGTCAAGATAGCGCTTGCCCGCGGCGGCAGCGCCGACCGACAGGGGCGAGTTGCTCGCCGCATTGAGATGGGCAATACCCTCAAGCCCCGGAAAGCGCGCGCGATACCCGGCCCAATCAGTCATTGAGCGGGGTTCGCCCCGGCGCGCTCGAGAGCGTTCCATTCAGTCAGGTCGCTACCGAACTCGATCATACAATGCTCACCATAGGCCGGGCGCTCGCAGAGCCGGCCGTACCATGCCGCCACATTCGGCAACTCGGGCCGCGCCACATCCATATGGAAATAACGATGGGCGAGCGAGCCCAGGGGCAGGTCGCCCATGGTCAGCCGGTCGCCTGCGAGATAGGGCTGATCGGCCAGATGGGCATCGAGGAAGAGCCAGGCCTTGCTGGTCGCCTCGGTGAGCCGGGCGATTTTGGCCGCGTCGCGAGCCTCGGTTTCGGTGCGCACCAAAGCCCAAAACAAACCCATGATCGCCGGACTGGCGGTTGATTTAGCCCATTCCAACCAGCGATCGGCCAGAGAGCGCCGCACCGGGTCGCTATCCCACAAACTGTCAGAGCAATATTTCGCCGCCAGATAGCGGATGATGACATTCGATTCCCACACAACAAAGCCGTCGTCCACCAGGGTCGGCACCAGGCCGTTGGGGTTCAGAGCGCGGTACTCAGGCGTATCGAGCCCGCCGAACGAGCCACCCACATCGTGGCGGCAAAATTCAACCTTGCTCTCGGCCGCCGCCCAGAGGACGGGGATCACATTGCTCGAATTACGCCGGCCCCAGATTTCGATCATGCGCTACAGGCCCTTGACGATATCGTCGACCATCTTCTTGGCGTCGGCGAACAGCATCATGGTGCCGTCGCGGTAGAACAGGTCGTTGTCGATGCCGGCGTAGCCCGCCGAGAGCGAGCGTTTGACGAACAGCACCGTGCGCGCCTTTTCCACATCGAGGATCGGCATGCCGGCAATCGGGCTTTGCGGATCGTTCTTGGCCGCCGGGTTGGTCACATCGTTGGCGCCGATCACGAAGGCGACGTCGGCGGTGGCGAATTCGCTGTTGATCTCCTCAAGCTCGAAGACCTCGTCATAGGGCACGTTGGCCTCGGCCAGCAGAACGTTCATATGACCCGGCATGCGCCCGGCCACCGGATGGATGGCGTAGCTCACCTCGACGCCCTCGCCCTTGAGCAAATCGACCATTTCCCTGAGCGCGTGCTGGGCCTGGGCCACCGCCATGCCGTAGCCCGGCACGATGATCACCTTGCTGGCGTTCTTCATGATGAAGGCGGCGTCGTCGGCGCTGCCGCTCTTGACCGGGCGGTCCGAGGCCGCGGCCGCATCGCCGGCGCCCCCCTCGGTGCCGAAGCCGCCGAGAATGACGCTGAAGAACGAGCGGTTCATGGCCTTGCACATGATGTAGCTGAGGATCGCGCCGGACGAGCCGACCAGGGCGCCGGTGATGATCAGCAGTTCGTTCTCCAGGGTGAAGCCGATACCCGCCGCCGCCCAGCCCGAATAGGAATTGAGCATGGAAATGACCACCGGCATATCGGCGGCGCCGATCGGGATGATGATGAGAAAGCCGATCAGGAAGGCGAGCGCGGTCATCGCCCAGAAGATACTCGCCGACTGATCCTTCACCAGCCACACGCCGAGGCCGATGATGGCGAGGCCCAGCACCAGGTTCAACAGATGCTGGCCGGGGAAGATCACCGGCGCGCCGCTGACCAAGCCCTGGAGCTTGGTAAAGGCGATCACCGAGCCGGAGAAGGTGATGGCGCCGATCACCACGCCCAGGCTCATCTCGATCAGGCTGGCGTTTTTGATAGCGCCGACGCTGCCGATGCCATAGGCCTCGGGGGCAAAATAGGCCGACACGGCGACCAGCACCGCGGCCATGCCGACCAGGCTGTGGAAGGCGGCGACCAGCTGCGGCATGGCCGACATCTGGATACGCGCGGCGATCAAGCCGCCGGCCAGCCCGCCGACCGCCATGGCGGCGAGAATTTCGCCATAGCTCATCACCCCCGGCGACACCAGAGTGGTGACGATGGCGATGGCCATGCCGAGGATGCCGATGAAGTTGCCCTGCCTGGCACTGGCCGGCGACGACAGGCCCTTGAGCGCCAGGATGAAACAGACCGAGGCGATGAGATAGGCGATGGCGCTGAGATTGGCGGTCACGGCTAGCTCTTCTTCTTATACATTTGCAGCATGCGCGCGGTGACCGCGAAGCCGCCGAAGATATTGACCGAGGCGAGCGCAATGGCGATCAGCCCGATGGTCTTGGAAAAGCTCGCATCGGCCGGGCCGGCGGCGATCAGCGCGCCGACGATGATGACGCTGGAGATCGCGTTGGTCACCGACATGAGCGGCGTATGCAGGGCCGGCGTAACGCTCCACACCACGAAATAGCCGACGAACACCGCCAGCACGAAGATGGTGCAGCGAAAGATCAGCGGATCGATTGCAGCGGCGGCTATGGGTTCCATGGGGGGTTCTCCAGGTTCTCTCTCTATTCGTCTGTAAAGCGGGGATGGACGACCTTGCCGTCACGGGTGAGCAGCATGCCGGTGATGATCTCGTCTTCCCAGTCGATGGCCAGATTGCCGCTCTCCTGATCGACCATCAGGGTGAGCACGTTCAGCAGGTTGCGGGCGTAAAGCGACGAGGTGTCGGCGGCCAGGGACGACGGCAGATCGCCGCGCCCCAGGATGGTGACGCCATGGGCGATGACCTCGCCCTCGCCGTCGCTCAGCTCGCAGTTGCCGCCGGACGCCACCGCCATATCGACGATCACCGAGCCGCGCTTCATGTCCGCCACCATATCGGCGGTGATCAGCACCGGCGCCGGGCGGCCCGGGATCAGCGCCGTGGTGATGACGATGTCCTGCTTCTTGAGAGTCTCATGCACCAGCTCGCCCTGGCGGCGCTTGTAATCGTCGCTCATTTCCTTGGCGTAGCCGCCGGCCGCATCGCCGCTCTCCTCGCTCTCCACCTCGATGAAGCTGGCGCCCAGGCTCTCGACCTCCTGGCGCGCCGCCGTGCGCACATCAAACGCCGAGACGATAGCGCCGAGCCTGCGCGCCGTGGCGATAGCCTGTAAACCGGCCACCCCGGCGCCGAGCACCAGCACCCGGGCCGGCGCGATAGTGCCCGCCGCCGTCATCATCATCGGGAAGATGCGGGTGTAATGGGCGGCGGCGTCGATCACCGCCTTGTAGCCGGCGAGATTGCTTTGCGACGACAGGGCGTCCATGGCCTGGGCGCGGCTGATGCGCGGCATGAGTTCCATGGAAAAAGCGTTGATCCCTTGCTGGGCATAATGATCGAGCTGGGCGCGGTCATCGCCCGGCGACAGCATGCCGATCAGCGAAGCACCCGACTTCATGGCGGCGATCTCGTCCCCGCCTTCCGCCTCCGTCAGGGGGCGGCGCACCCGCACCACCACATCCGATCCGCCATAGACCGAGGCCGCATCCGGAGCGATAGACGCCCCCGCCTCGACAAAGGCATCATCGGTGATCATCGCGCCATCGCCGGCGCCGGTCTCAACCAGCAGCTCGACACCCATGGCGACAAGCTTCTTCACCATGTCAGGCGAACCCGCAACCCGGGCCTCGCCATGACGCCTCTCCTTGGAAATACCGACCTTCATTGCCGACCTCAAATCATCTCAATCGCGCCAACCCAGCGCGGCGGCACAACATGCCGCACCAGCGAGCATTTGCCAAGGCGGGATGGAGGGAATGTGGGGATTATTTTGAGCGGGGTGGGGGAATTAGCCATCCGAAGCAACGGGAGATGTGGCCTTGCAAGTCCTGACCCCACCAGTCAAATAATTAAGTAAGGTGTCCCCGTAATTGCCCGTAATTGTGTCCCCGGAATTCACTATCCGACCTTAACCGCTCTCTGGCCAACGCAGTCTCAACTCACCGTGATGGGCCCTAGGCGACCCGTTTTAGCCCATCGGCGAGGATTGAAACCATGGATTCTATGTGGGATTTCTCGGCGATGAGTGGTGGCGAGAGGGCGACGATGTCGCCGGTGACGCGAATCAGCAGGCCCTTCTCGAAGCAATCCACGAACAGCTCATAAGCGCGGGCGCCCGGCGCATCCGGCCTGGAGGCAAGCTCGATGCCACCGATCATACCGAGATTGCGAACGTCGATAACATGGGGCTGGTTCTTCAGCTCATGGAGGCAATCGGCCCAAAAATCATTGAGCTCCGCCCCCCGGGTGAGGAGGCCCTCCTCTTCATAAATATCGAGCGTGGCGATACCGACCGCACAGGCGACCGGGTTTCCGGAATAGGTGTAGCCATGGAAAAGTTCGATCTGGTTCTCCGACCCCACCATCAGCGCGTCGTGAATTTTGCGGCTGGAAAACACAGCCCCCAACGGCACGACTCCATTCGTAATTCCCTTGGCCAGGGTCATGAGATCGGGGGTCACACCGAAATAATCGACCGCGAAGGGCGTCCCCAGCCGTCCAAAGCCGGTGATCACCTCGTCGAAAATCAGCAGAATGCCATGGCGGTCGGCGATCGCGCGCAACCGCTCCAAATAGCCTTTCGGCGGAATCAGCACACCAGTCGAGCCGGCCACCGGTTCCACGATGACAGCGGCAATGGTTTCCGCGCCATGCAGCCCGACCAGATGTTCAAGATCATCGGCAAGATCGGCGCCGTGCTCCGGCTGTCCCCTGGAGAACGCATTTTTTCCCAGATCATGGGTGTGGCGCAGGTGATCACTGCCGGGGAGCAGCGGGAATGCCCGCCGGTTATTGACAATGCCGCCAACTGAAATGCCGCCAAACCCGGAGCCGTGATAGCCGCGCTCACGGCCAATCAGCCGCGTTCTTGTGCCCTGGCCGATGGCGCGCTGATAGGCAATGGCGATTTTGAGCGCGGAATCGACCGCCTCGGATCCGGAATTGGTGAAGAAAATACGATCAAGGGCGCCATCGGGGCCACCCGGCGCAATGGAGGCAAGCCGATCGGCAAATTCGAAGGCAACCGGATGGCCCATCTGGAATGAGGGCGCGTAATCGAGCGTCGTCATTTGCCTCTCGACCGCTTCAATAATCCGGCGTCTGCCGTGACCGGCGTTGACGCACCAAAGCCCAGCAGTTCCATCGAGGATTTTGCGGTCATCGACGCTGGTGTAGTGCATGCCTTGTGCTGAAACGAGGAGACGCGGCGCCGCTTTGAATTGACGATTTGCCGTGTAGGGCATCCAGAAACTGTCGAGAGGGGCTGCGTTCGTTTGCCTAGTGAGAGCCATTGTATTCTCCTCCTGTAGCGGATAGGAAGGCATGTTCACCAAAGCAAAACAATCCCTTTTCTACCTCCCGCTAACATACTGTTATTTATATATTTATGTACTAATAATTATTATATTAAGAACAACATAAACAGTTGGAGTTTTAATTTATGACTATCGATGTCGGGCAGCGGCTGCACAGTGTGAGAATGCTGCACAAACTATCGCAACGGGCGTTGGCCAAACGCGCTGGTGTTACAAACTCTACAATTTCCTTGATCGAATCGAACAAGACCAGCCCCTCGGTGGGCCAACTCAAACGCATTCTCGACGGCGTGCCGATTGGCCTGGCGGAATTCTTCTCCCTTGAGCCCCAGGGCTCCAAGAAGGCTTTCTATCGATCAGACGAGCTTGTCGAGATCGGCAAGGGGCCGGTTTCCTACCGGCAAGTCGGCGACAATCTGTTCGGCCGCACCTTGCAGATTCTCAAGGAGCGATATGAGCCGAACGCCAGCACCGGGCGCATACCGCTGGTCCATGACGGCGAAGAAGGCGGCATTGTTCTGGCCGGTAACCTCGAAGTCACCGTGGGCAATGACCGGCGTATCCTAAGGCCGGGCGATGCCTATTATTTCGAGAGCCGCCGGCCGCACAGATTTCGCTGTGTCGGGCCCGTGGCCTGCGAAGTCGTCAGCGCCTGCTCGCCGCCATCGTTCTAATAATTATTCACCCAACCAACGCGCCCTTAGCGCCGCATGGTTCGCGCGGAACCACTGCAGGGGGATGATGGTCATGGCGTTTAGGATGCGGCCGTCATCGAGCATGGCGAAGGCTTCCTCCACATCGACCACCAACACGCGGATGTCCTCGCCCTCGGATTTGAGGCCGTGGATGCCGCCTGCGTTCGCGGCGTCGATGCGCCCGCAGAAGATGAACATGGATTCAGTCATGGCGCCGGGCGAGACCAGATAGTGGAACAAGGGCTCGATCTCGCCGATTTCCAGGCCGGCTTCTTCCAGGGCCTCGCGGCGCACGACCTGTTCCGGCGTCTCGCCGTCTTCGATGATGCCGGCGATGATCTCGATGATCCAGGGGGAGGTCTCGGCCTCGTCGAACCAGGGCGCGGCCAGCGCGCCGTAGGCGCCCGGGCGGAACTGTTCGATCAGCACCAGCTTATCCAGGTCAGGATCATACAGCAGGCAGGCGGCGGCATGGCCGCGCTCGAACACTTCGCGCGATAGCTCCGGCCCCATGGCGCCGTCAAACTGGCGGTGTTTCAGGCGGTAGCGGTCGATTTTGAAATAGCCGCGAAAGGCTTCTTCCTTCTCGATGATCTCCACATCATCCGCTTTCATGGCGCCCTTCCTATTTGCCAAGCTCGACGGGCCGACGATGGCGTTGCGCTGAGTTTGTTCCCGGGCACGGTTCGGGCCCGCTGGCGGGCCGTGGATGACGCTTTATTCATGTCGCGCGCCTCCAACAGAATGACCGAAAGCTGTCAGTCCTGGGTTACATAGGCAAGGATCTGCACCACCTGCTCCGGGGTTGCCGCGACCGCTTGGGCTGCGGCGTCGATGTCCTTGAGGGCATGGTTGATATCGCCTTCATGCAGCGTGATGATCGGCGTTCCCTGGGCCACCGCGTAGCCGGCCTCGAATGCGGCGTTCCATTGCTTGTATTTATCGCCGAAGCGCACCACCACCAGATCGGCCTGATCGAGCATGGCGCGAATGCGGATGGCGTTGATACTGGCCGCCTTATGGTCGCGCCAGAAGCTGTCCGACTCGGGGCCAAGAATTTTTTCGCCGCAAGAATCGCTGGCGTCATGGTCGGTGATCGGCGAGCTGATTTCCACCGGCAGCTTGGCAGCTTTCACGCCGTCCTGGATGCGCTCCCGCCAATCGCTGTGAATTTCGCCGGACAGATAGACCGACCAAATTTGTGAGCCCATGGAACTTTATCCTTTGTGATCGGGCCGGACGATCAACGCGTCGGCACCGGCACGTCGCCGGAATAATCGTAGAAGCCGCGGCCCGATTTGCGGCCCAGCCAGCCCGCTTCGACATATTTCACCAGCAATGGACAGGGCCGGTATTTGGTGTCGGCGAGGCCCTCATAGAGCACCTGCATAACCGCCAGACAGATATCGAGGCCGATGAAATCGGCGAGCTCGAGTGGCCCCATAGGATGATTGGCGCCGAGCCGCATGGCGGAATCGATGGATTCGACCGAGCCAACGCCCTCATACAGAGTATAGACCGCCTCGTTGATCATCGGCAGCAGCACCCGGTTGACGATGAAGGCGGGGAAATCTTCGGCATTGACCGGGATTTTGTTGAGCTTGAGGGTGAGCTCGTGGATCACCGTATAGGTCTCTTCGTCGGTGGCGAGGCCCCTGATCAGCTCGACCAGCTTCATAACCGGGACCGGATTCATGAAATGCATGCCCATGAACTTGCCCGGCCGGTCGGTGTTTGCGGCGAGCTTGGTCACCGAAATCGACGAGGTGTTGGTGGCGAGAATACCCTCGGGCTTGAGCACCGCGCAGATCTTATCGAAGATCGCGCGCTTGTCCTCGGCCTTCTCGGTAACCGATTCGATAACCAGATCGCAATCGGCGAGCGCCGGGTAATCGTCAATCAGAACCAGCCGGTCGAGCACCGCCTGGCGCTCGGCCTCGGTCATCTTGTCGCGGGCGACGCGCCTCTCGAGTTTTTCGGCGATGGATTTCTTGGCCGCCTCGGCACGCTCTGTGGAAACATCGAGGATCAAGGTCTCTATGCCCGCCATTGCGCAAACATGAGCAATGCCTGTGCCCATCTGGCCGGTACCGATGATGGCGATTTTATCGATCATGAAATTACCGCCTTTATATTTTGGGTCATGATTCGAGCGCCGCTTTGAGGTCCGGCAGGATGGTGAACAGATCGCCGACAACACCGTAGTCCGCGACCTGGAAGATGGGCGCTTCCTCATCCTTGTTGATGGCGACGATGACCTTGGAATCCTTCATGCCGGCGAGATGCTGGATGGCGCCGGAAATGCCGACCGCGATATAGAGATCGGGGGCGACGATCTTGCCGGTCTGGCCGACCTGGTATTCGTTGGTCACATAGCCCGCATCCACCGCGGCGCGCGAGGCGCCCACGGCGGCCCCCAACAGATCGGCGATCTCTTCCAGAAGATGGAAATTCTCGCCTGACTGCATGCCGCGACCGCCGGAAATGACGATGCGCGCGCTGGTCAGTTCCGGGCGCTCGGAACTCGACAGCTCCTGGCCATCGAACTGCGACAGGCCCGGGCCCGCCTCGCCCGCCGCCGTCTCGACCAGGCCGGCGCCGCCGCTCTCATCGGCCGCGGCAAAGGCCGTGCTGCGCACGGTGACGAATTTGATGGCGTCGCTCGATTGCACCGTCGCCATGGCGTTGCCCGCATAGATCGGGCGAACGAAGGTGTCGGCGCTTTCGACCGATACGATATCGGAGATCTGGGCGACATCGAGAAGCGCCGCGGCGCGCGGCATGATGTTTTTCGCCTGGGCGTTATGGGCGGCGATCACATGGCTGTAATCAGCAGCGATTCGGGCGAGTAACGGCGCCATATTTTCGGCCAGCTGATGGCCATAAGCGCTGTCGTCGACATGGATCGCCTTGGTGACCCCGGCGATTTTCGAAGCGGCCTCGGCGACAGCAGCGCAATTCTCGCCGGCGACCAGAACATGGATGTCGGCATCGAGTTCGGCGGCAACCGTCACCGCATGAAGGGTGGCGGGGTTGAGTTCCGCATTGTCGTGATCGGCAAGTACAAGAACGGACATCTAGATCACTCCCGCTTCATCGCGTAATTTGGATATCAATTCATTGGCATCGGCGACGATGATCCCGGCCTGGCGCTTTTCCGGCTCGACCACTTTGATCAGGGTGAGCCGGGGCGTGACATCAACCCCGAGCTCATCGGGAGTCTTGATGTCGATGGGCTTTTTCTTCGCCTTCATGATGTTGGGCAACGACGCATAGCGCGGCTCGTTAAGACGAAGATCGGTGGTAATGATGATCGGCATGGTCAGAGTGACCGTCTCTAAGCCGCTGTCGACCTCGCGGGTGCAGGTCGCGCGGCCGTCGGCGATTTCGATCTTCGAGGTGAACGCCCCCTGGGCCCAGCCTAGCAGACCGGCCAGCATCTGCCCGGTCTGGTTCCAATCGTCGTCGATCGCCTGTTTGCCGAGAATAACCAGATCGGGCTTTTCCTCGGCCACCACGGCGGCGATCAGCTTGGCCACCGCCAGGGGCTGCAATTCGACGTCGGTCTCGACCAGGATGCCGCGATCGGCGCCCATGGCGAGCGCCGTTCGGATGGTTTCCTGACATTGGGTGGCACCCAAGGATATGGCGACGACCTCGTCGGCAACACCGGCTTCCCTGAGGCGGATAGCCTCTTCGACGCCGATCTCATCGAACGGGTTCATGGACATCTTGACGTTGGTGGTCTCAACGCCAGTCTGATCCGCTTTCACGCGCACTTTGACATAGGCGTCAATCACACGCTTGACGGCAACGAGAACTTTCATGGAATATCAGCTCCGCACAGGCTTTAAGGACAGTGAAATGACCGTACCCAGCGGGTTTCCGGGGTCATTTCGCAGGTGCACAATAATCGTACAAATCCCCCCTTGTCAACGCGGCTTCGATGCAATTTAGCGGTTCTCGCCGGGGCTCCAGAGAACGTCCCCGGCGCCGCCGTCATTGGCCTGGCGCGACAGCACGAAGAGATGGTCGGAAAGCCGGTTTATATAGAGGATGGAGAGTGGGTTGATCGGCTCGGCCTCGGCCAGGGCGGTCATCTCACGCTCGGCGCGGCGGGTTATGGTGCGCGCCATATGGAGCGCTGCCGCCAGCGCCGTACCGCCCGGCAGGACAAAGGAATTGAGGGGATCGAGGTCGCCGTTGATTTGATCGATCTCGCGCTCCAGGCGGTCGATCTGGCCCTGGCTGATACGCAGGGCGCTGTCATCGTCGGCTCCGGGCCGGCACAGATCGGCGCCCAGGTCGAAAAGGTCGTTTTGGATGCGCCGCAGCATTTCAGCCGCCTCGCCACTAGCCTCAAGGTGGGCAACGCCAATCGACGCGTTCGCCTCGTCGACCGCGCCATAGGCCGCGACCCGGCGATCATGCTTGGCCACCCGGGCGCCGTTGCCCAGCGAAGTCTCGCCTCTGTCACCACCGCGGGTGTATATGCGCGTCAGTTTTACCATGTCACTCGCCCCCGGCCCGGTTGATCAAATAGAGGGTAAACATTAAACCCACTGCCAGGGCCTGCATAGCGATCCGCGCCCGCATCAGCTTGTTGCCGTATTTCTCATTAAATTCGCCGCCGCGCATCATGGCGATGATACCGGCCAACAACACGGCGAAGGTGGCAATCAAGGCAACAATAACGAATGATTCGAGCATTCCGACTGATTAGCACGGAGAGGATTGAGGATACAGCGTCGCGGGCGCTGTACGAGGACTGGAGATTGACGTAAATTCAACCGATGTTCGATTCTTCTCCCACCCGGTCAGGGCCGCTGCCCATTTGGCCTTATTATTTCACCGCCGTGGTTTCCGCCGTGGCAGGCTTGGCGATGGTTTGGATTTGGTCTCCCGAATACTTCCCCGCCAAGGCCGATCTGGTGGAGATCAGTGGCGACATCGCCTCGGTCCGGATCAAGGACGACTTCTCCGGCACCTCGGCGGGAGCGTTACTAACCGGCTTCACGTCGGTCTATTTCACCTTCGACAATCACGACGGCCAATATTTCTACCCCTCGACCCAGCCTGATTTTCGCCTGGTGCGCGATTACACCGCCGTCAATATCGACGTCTTGATCGAGCGCAGCAAGATTGGTGGGACTGAACCCTTTCGCATCTGGCAAATCAAAGAGAACAATCCCAACAATATGCTAGAGATCGCAACCTACGTCCCCTACGAGGCGATCATCACCCGGCTGAGCACTATCGGCAGCTCCATGGTGAACACCGGGCGATGGCTGTTGGTCCTGGCCGGCGGCCTTATTCTGTTCGGCCGGGCCATGCAAATTCGCAACAAGCGTCGTTTCAGCCGCCTTTAATCAGCCGATTGACCCCGCTGACCACCGCCGAAATCGAGGCGGCGGTAATGTTGCGGTGGCGGCCGACGCCGAACAGTCTGACCTCGCCGCTGACCAGATCAAGATAAGCCACCGCCTCGGCATCGGCGCCCTCGCCGACCGCATGCTCGTGATAGTCGGCGACGCGCAGAGCGATGCCCGCGTGGCGGCCCAGGGCG
>Ga0209554_1001896_pt1 | contig 15173 bp, 11 predicted proteins | sample MarorgKNORR_S2LV_5_FD_188221 | JGI IMG/M metagenome (GOLD analysis project Ga0209554, IMG submission 188221) | Marine microbial communities from the Southern Atlantic Ocean, analyzing organic carbon cycling - Bottom_A/KNORR_S2/LV (SPAdes) (version 2) | ecosystem: Environmental > Aquatic > Marine...
TGCATGAGTATATATTATAACTTCCACCTTACCCCAAGATAAAGCAATATCTGGATGATGATTTTCAGTATCAGCAATTTTACCAATTTTATTTACAAAGTTTAGTGCAGAATTAAAATCTTTAAATTTGAAGGTACGAAGGATATGATGATTTTTTACTATTTTCCAGTTTGGTATTTGTTTTTGAAATTCCTTTGAAACTTTGAGAGTTAATTTAGAAATACCTCCTTCGCAAGGAACACATTTCCTTTTATGTAAATTGTCCATAAGTTAAGTATATAACCGAGATATATTAAACTTTACATGGACTCGTAGCTCAGGTTGGATAGAGCACTTCCCTCCTAAGGAAGGGGTCGAGGGTTCAAATCCCTTCGAGTCCGTAAATCATTATAAATAACCTTCTCAGATTGAAGTTATGGAAGTTTTTCCTATATTTAGAGTATATCTGGAAATTTTAAGAGATCATTATTCTACAGTCAATTCTGGGAGGAGTAGTCAAGGAAATATTTTTGAAATAAAGGATTTTGGTAATTATTTGATTATTGCAGTCAAATTAGTTAATAAAAAGACTCGATTTCAGTCATCTGAACGAGTACAAATTAATGATATTGACGGAATTGTTGAACATTATCAGAATGGCAAATATTATTTTAGAATAAGACCCGATTCTGCAATAACAGAAAATGCTGAAGTTATTGTCAATTCAGCTTCAGATTTAGTATTTTTAGTAGAAAATATGCTTACCAATTTGGATTCGATAGAGCGTTCAGATGAATATTCAAAATTAGTTTCAAATTTATATTCTGATAAAGAAACAGGATGGAAGATAGATAAAGTTACAAAACCTGCTGGAAAAGTATTTACTGAAAGCCAGAATGAAGTTATTTATACAGCATTAAAATTGTTGGAATTTGAAAAAGGAATTATTCCCGTAGAAGGACCTGGTGGAAGTGGAAAAACTGAATGTATTGCGGAGATATGTAGGCAAGCGATTAAATTGAACAAACGAGTTTTAGTTTGTTCAGCAACCAATTTAGCAATCGATAATGTTCTAAATAAATTATCTGACGAAAAGGACGTTCTGCGAATTGGGGCAGATACTTCGATTACGTTACAGAATGTTAAGAAATTTTCAATAAGGAATAAATTAAAAGAAAATTCAGACTATGATGATTTAATCAGTAGTTCAAAAATTATTGGTGCAACTATCGATTCAACAGGAATATACTTGAAAAATGAAACATTTGATTTGGTTGTTATTGATGAAGCTTCAACAGTTGAATTGCCGCGTTTATTGATAGCATTACTTAAGAGCAAGAGAGTGGTTATTTGCGGGGATACACAACAATTATCATCCTTTATTGATCAAAAAGTATTGGAAAAACTACGAACATCCTTAACTGAAGAAAAAATAGCACTTTTACATAAATCTCCATTCGAATTAATTTCCAAACAATGGAAAGATAATACATTATATCTGAGAGATAATTTTAGAAATTCTAAAAAAGTATTCGAATTCATAAACAAACAATTTTACGAAGGAAGAATGTTATTTAAATCAAATTCTGAATTTGAAAAACAGAAAGCAAAATCGTTGGGTGCTATCGCTGAATCTGATGAAATAACTTGGATTGTACCACACGGATCAGATTTAGAATTAGAAAATAAAGGAATATTCGAACCCGTAAAAACAACAAAGGGATTTAGAAATTCATATTTTAATTATGGAAACTTGATTTTAATAATTTCAATGTTACGAAAATTATTGAAAACATATTCCCCAAACGAAATTGGAATTATATCCCCCTTTAACGCACAAGTCTCATTGATTAGAGAATTTATTATTCGATTCCCTGAATTTGTACTAGATAAGAAATATAAAGATGAGTTAGATAAAACTAAATTAGGATTTTATTTATTGAACAATTTAAATATAAATACTATAAACAAATTTCAAGGACAAGAACGAGATGCGATTATATTTGATTTTACGAGTAATGCCGATTTTTTATTTAATGATACTAAAAAATTAAATGTTGTATTAGGACGTTCAAAAAAACAAATAATATTGATTGGATTACCGCCTCGAAATCCAGTTTATCAAGATTTATTTGATGCTTCAACAACTTATGGTGATATTGATTTTGCAGATTATTCTCTTGCATTTACCCTAAATAAAGAAGATTTTGAAGAATTCAATAAAATTAAAGAACTAATATCTTCAATCAAAGATTCAGATTTTTCTCCAAAAAATTTGGAAGAACATTTGCAAAAAGAGATTATTTCCCAATTTTTAGATAAATACAAAAAGGAAATTTTAGAATTGAAGATAGCAAAAAATGTTCAAAATGTTGTATTGGAGACATTAAGAGAATGTTTCTCATTAAATTCAATTGATGAAAAAACTTATGATCAAGTTGAACATGATATTGATTTAAAATTGAAAGAACTTATTCAGAGAAAAAAACAAGGACCACTTTTCGGATATTAATATTAATAACAATAAATGAATAAGAAATTAGCGTCTTGGTCTGCTTCTACCATGTCTTTGGCCATATCTTGATCTAACTCGTTGCCCTCTAAATCGGTTGTTGCCTCTTTGTCTAGATTCACCAACTTCAAATTTTACTATTGGAAAATTGTCAGTAACAAGTTCCTGAATATTTAAATCATAGCTTTGAAGAATTTGTCCAAATGCAGGATGATCTCGTGCACTCAATAACGTAAATGCTTTACCCGTTTCACCTGCTCTTGCAGTTCGTCCTACTCGATGAACATATTCTTGCGGATCTTTTGAAAGATCATAATTAAAAATATGAGATACGTTTTTGATATCAAGTCCTCTTGCAGCTACAGGTGATGCAACCAGGATACTTCGTTTTCCATCATTGAACTCGTTTATGGACCTAATTCGTTTATTTTGATTCATTTTACCATGAATCATTCCTGCCTTAATTCCTTGAGCTTTCAAGTTTTTAGCAACTACTTCCACAGTTCTAATATTCGAACAGAATACAATTATTTGATCAGCCTTTTCAGTTTTTAATAAATGAACTAATAATGAGAATTTTTTATGTTTTTGAACATTGTAATAATATTGTTCAAGATATTCTTCAGTAACATGACTTTCTGATTCAGCGATTAAGGGATTATTCATATATTTTTCACGAATTAAACCAATTTCATTAGATAAAGTTGCGCCAAATAGAATCATCTGTTTCTTTTTAGGTGTATATCTTAATATTTTTTCAATATCTCTGATGAAACCCATATCAACCATTTGATCAGCTTCATCTAAAATAAAATGAGTTAGGTTAGATAGTCTTAATGTTTTTTGATTTAAGTGATCTAAAATTCTACCAGGTGTACCGATAACTACGTCCGCAGTTTTAATTTTTCTAATTTGATGATACATTGAAACGCCACCAAAAACTGTTGCGAATTGTAAATCTGTGTACTTTCCAAATTTTTCAAGTTCCCCTGAAATTTGAAGTGCAAGTTCTCGTGTTGGTGCAAGAATTAATGCTTGAACTCGAGAAGTATGTTTTATTGAATCCAATATTGGAATTCCAAAAGCTGCAGTTTTACCAGAACCAGTTTTTGATTTTCCAATTATATCTTTTCCAGATTTTATTATTGGAATTGATTGAGATTGAATATCGGTCGGGTCTTTAATTCCGCATTCCGAAAGAGCTTTGATTATATTATCATGTACTCCCATTTGTTTGAATGTTTTGTTTTCCATTGTTTAATACTGAAATAAAATGAACGTATGTTGCGCTTTTGTGTCGTAACTTTCTGAACTTCTACTTCTGCCTAGTTTGTACGTCATTACTGAGTTTATAAGAGTTGTGTTTAAGAATATGGCGCCCACGCCGTGATTTGAACACGGGTCACAAGCGTGACAAGCTTGTATGATAGACCAAACTACACCACGTGGGCATAATCATTTTGTAAATTATTTCATTTAAAAGTCTTTCTAGAGCAGGTTTTTTATTAAATGAATGAAGATGTTTTGTTGTGGAACTCGTATCATTTATCCTTGGGCTAATTGGGATTTGGTTTGGAGCGCATCTTGCAGTAGATCAAGCATTGATTATAGCAGATAGACTAAAAATATCAAAACTTTTTGTCGGATTAACTGTATTGTCGATTGGAACCTCATTACCTGAAATTTTTACACATATTATCGCTAGTTTAAATGAATTAAAGGGTATTGCCACATCAAATATTGCAATTGGAACGAATATCGGTTCAAACATATTTCAAATTACGTTTATCATCGGAATATTAGGTTTAATGTCCGTCATCAAATCTTCAAAAAGTATTCAGAAAAGAGACGGATTGGTTATGTTGAGTTCGATTGTAATTGTGTATTTATTTGGACAAAATGGGATTATTAGTCGATTAGAGGGTGCAATTTTATTAGGATTATATTTGATATATTTAGCTTATCTTTATAAAACTGAAAAAGAATTAAAACATAAATATATTCCATTAACAAATCGAATGAATATGTCTCATCATATCGGATTACTTTTATCTGGAATTTTTGTTTTAAGTTTAAGTGCGAATATTGTTGTTAGTGGAGCGTTGAAATTTTCTGAATCATTAGGGATTGAACAGAGTTTTTTCGGACTTCTAATTATTGGTGTTGCAACAGGTTTACCTGAATTTACTACTGCATTAATGGGCATTATGAAGAAAGCAAAAGAAATTTCATTGGGAGTATTAATTGGATCCAATATTACTAACCCGATGATGGGAATTGGAATTGGAGCGATTATAGTAGATAACCCAATCTCTAAAACAATTATCAATTTCGATATTCCTTTTTGGTTTGTATCATCCGCAGTTTTACTTTTACTTTTTCAACGAGACCATAAATTGAATAAAAACGGTGCAATTTTGATGTTAGTGACATATTTAGGATATTTAATCTATAAAGTTAATTCGGTAATGATATAAGGTTGAATTTAGATAAAATAAACTGGAAGTAATGGGTATTTGTTCAATCTGTTCAAACGCAGATGTTCAAAGGACATATACTGCGTGTGCACAAAACTTTTGCCCTAAATGCTTTAATGGACATGATTGTCATGGAAGATTGGCTCCAACGGTTGAATAATTTTAACAGAAAATTATTAAAAAGTAAGAAGTTTTGGACAATTGTAATTTTAACAAAACCAATAAAATATTTAATTTTTGGTGTGATTTTGTATAAATTTTTTAATTAATCGGCATGTTTTTAAATGAACCAGCTATTTCTAAAAAATAAAGGTTCGTGTGATTGTTTTTCGATAAGTTTATAAGAATAATCATTCATGCGATACCGTACTCCGAGGTGCTAATTTGGTTAGGAAAAAAGAGATTACTGTCGACATATCAAAACATACTTTCATCCCAAAACATAAAGTATTAAATGAATCTGAAGCCGAAGTAATTTTAAAAAAATACAATATTTCTAAATCACAATTACCCTCTATTAAACTAAAAGATCCAATGGCACAAAAAATTGATGCCGAATTAAATTCTATTATTGAAATAATTAGACTATCTCCGCATGCCGGAGAATACAAATATTACCGGAGAGTTGTAGAATGAATAAGCGAGCATTAGTAAAACAATTTATCAAAGAAAATGGATTTGTTAGGAGTAATATTGATTCATACGACTCATTTATTGATTGGCGAATGCAAAATATTATTGATGCTGAAAAAGAATTAATGCCTGCAGTTATTCCAGTTGATGCTGAAGAAGTAAAGTTTGTTTTCGGAAATATTTCAGTTAAACGACCAGTTATTTTAGAAGCAGATGGTTCAGAAAGATTATTATATCCTAACGAAGCAAGGATGAGAAATCTTACTTATTCTGCGCCAGTATATTTAGAAACTTCATTGATTATTGACGGTAAAGAACGAGATCGTGCAGAAGTCCAAATTGCAGAAATTCCAGTTATGATCAAGTCCAAATTATGTTATCTTAATTCACTTTCCAAAAAAGAAATGATTGAACACGGAGAAGATCCATTAGATCCGGGAGGTTATTTTATTGTTAATGGAACTGAAAGAGCATTAGTTCTTTTAGAAGATCTTGCACCAAATCGAATTTTAATTGAAGAAGGCAAAAGTCCAATAACTCATACTGCAAAAGTTTTTTCTGCAATAGAAACTTATAAAATTTCACATTTAATTAATCGGACAAAGGACGGATTATTTTTAGTTAATTTCAGTAATATTCAAAAAATTCCATTCGTTGTTTTAATGAAGGCTTTAGGCGTAATAAAAGACCAAGATATCGCAGAACAAGTTGGATTCAAAGAATTACCTGAAGAATTATATATTAATTTGATTGAGCATATGGAATTAAAGGATGAAGCTGAAGCAAAAGAAGCAGTTGCCAAATCAATGATGCTTGCACTTCCAAAAGAAAGAAAGTTGCAAAAGATTGAATCAATATTAGATACTGTATTGTTACCGCATATTGGAACATCAAAGAAATTTAGACCTGCAAAGGCAAGATTCCTTGCAAGAATGGTTAAGAAAATTTTGCTTGCAAAGAATAATGAAATTCTATTAGATGATAAAGATCATTATATGAACAAACGAATTAGAATGTCTGGAGATCTGTTAGAAGATTTATTCAGAACTAATTTTAAGGGACTAAAAAATGACATAATTTATATTTTCACTCGAGGCGTAAGACGGGGAAAAGTTATTCCAATTGCATCGTTAGTTCGAGCTAAATTTATGACTGATAAAATTAAATCTGCAATGGCAACCGGAAATTGGACAGGTAATCGACAAGGAGTATCTCAACGACTTGAAAGAGATAATCCAATTGCAACAATTTCTCAATTAAGAAGAGTAACTTCATTATTAGATTCAAATAGAGAAAGTTTTAAAGCAAGAGAATTACATCCGACACACTGGGGAAGATTAGGTGCAATTGAATCTCCTGAAGGTAAGAATATTGGATTAAGAAAATCTTTGGCATTAATGGCAACAATAACAACTGAATTAGAAGAAAAAGATTATGACAAAAATTTAAAATTACTTGAAAAATTAGGAGCAGTAAAATTCAAATGAGTGATATTTTTGTAGATGGAACACTATATGCAACAATTAAAGATGGAAATAAATTTATCAATAAATTACTTGCGTCCCGTAGAGATGGCAAATTAACAAAGAATGCTAATTTTTATTACAATAAAAAAGAAGATATTGTTTTTATTCAATTTGATAAAAATAGATTACGACGACCATTAATTGTTGTAACTGATGGAAAACCTTTGTTAACACAAAAACATATCGATGATGTGGAATCTGGAAAAATTTCATGGTTAAAATTAATTGAGGATGGATTTATTGAAGAAATAGATGCATTAGAAGAAGAATCGGTATTAATTGCGATGGATGAAGAAAAGTTAACAAAAAAACATACTCATTTGGAAATTGATCCTATTGTTATTTTTGGAATGAATACGACTATGATTCCATTTGCAAATCATAACCCTTCAACTAGACTGTTAAGAGGTCAAAAAAATCAAATGCAAGGAACATCTTTGTATACAACAAATTATTTGAATAGATTGGATACAAATGTAAATGTTCTTCATTATACTCAAAAACCAATTGTAAAGAGTTATACTCAAGATTTATTTGGTGATCATATTACGGGGGGACAAAATGTTGTAATTGCAATTTTGAATTATGATGGATATAATATGTCTGACGGTATTGTATTTAATCGAGCATCAGTAGATCGAGGACTTTGTAGAGTTTCACATTTTAGACCATATTCAACTGAACGATTAAGATATTCCGCGGGTCAAGTTGATAGAATTATTATTCCGGACAAAGAGGTTCAAGGTTATACTTTGGAAGAAGATTACAAATATCTTGATAGCGATGGTTTAATTAATCCTGAAACTAAAGTTTTTGGCGGAGATATATTGGTCGGTAAAACTTCACCTCCTCGATTTTTATCAAAATTGGAATCATTTAGTACAGCCGCAAATATTCGAAAAGATACTTCTTCAAGAGTTAAATTTGGAGAAAATGGTATTGTCTCAAAAGTTATTTTAACTGAATCTCAAAACGGAAATCCATTGATAAATGTTGAAGTTAGAGATACAAGACCAATAGGTATCGGAGATAAAGTATCTTCTCGACACGGACAAAAAGGAGTTGTTGGATATCTCGTAAATCCCGAAGATATGCCGTTCAGTTCGTCAGGAACAGTTCCAGACGTCCTTTTCAGTCCTTTCGGTATGAGACGTATGACTGTATCTCACTTAATGGAATCATTGGGCGCAAAGGTCGGTGCATTAAATGGAAGATATGTTGACGGAACTCCGTTCTCGGGTGAAAAAACAGAAGATATTCGAAAAGAATTAGAGGAAGCAGGATTCATAGAAAACGGAACAGAAACTTTGTATGATGGACGAACTGGAAAAGAATATGAAGCAAAGATTTTTGTAGGAAATATTTATTATCTTAGATTAAAACACCAAGTTGCAGATAAGATTCAATCACGTGCACGAGGAAGAGTTGCATTACTAACTAGGCAACCTACTGCAGGTAAAGCAATGGAAGGTGGACTTCGATTTGGAGACATGGAAAAGGATACATTAATTGCACACGGAGCATCGCTTCTATTGAAAGAAAGATTTGATTCAGATATCGATACAGTTTATATTGGCGATAAAACTGGAGATATTGCAGAATATAATCCAGTTACCGATAAATTCGAAAGTGTATTAGAACCGCAAGAAAATATATCAAAAATTCGAATTGCATATGGGTTTAAATTATTGTTGGAACAATTGAAGTCTATGGGTATTCGACCATATGTAAGATTAAAGAGTAAATTTCGGGAGGTTCAATAATGTTTAATTTTGTAACAAAGGAGGTAGGAAGTATTAAATTTGGAATAATGAAACCTTCTGAAATAAAAAAATTAAGTAAAGTAATAGTTAAGACTCCTGAAATTTATGACTCAGATGGTTATCCGGTTAGAAATGGATTAATGGACCCTGAAATGGGAGTTCTTGACCCAGGTATGGGAATTAAGCGATTTAAACTTGGAGCAGGAGGATTTGGATGTATTAAGTTATCTCGACCCGTTATTCATATTTTATATCGAACCTATATTTATAGTTTCTTAAGAGGGACTTGTAGTGAGTGCGGTAGAATCGCATTGGATGAAAAGAAACGTGCTAAATTTAAAGCAAAATTAAAATCAGCAAAACAAGAAAAAAATCCAAATGCAGATAAAAAAATAATTAGCGCTATTGTAAAGGCTGCATCTACACCAAAGGTATGTCCTCATTGTTCTCATCCGCGAATTAAATTAACTTTTGTAAAACCTCAAACTTATACTGAAGGCGAAAAGAAGAGTGATAGTCGAAGAATTTGGCCAACTGAAATTAGGGAAAGATTAGAAAAAATTCCTGATGAAGACGTTAGAATGTTTGGAATAGATCCAGATCATGCGCGTCCAGAATGGATGATTTTAAATGATTTATTAGTTCCACCAATCAGAGTAAGACCGTCAATTACATTGGAAACAGGTGAAAGATCTGAAGACGATTTAACTCATAAATTATCTGACGTAGTCAGAGTAAATCAACGATTATTAGAAAATATTAATGCCGGAGCTCCGGAAATTATTATCGAAGATCTGTGGGATTTGTTACAATACCACGTAACTACTTATTTTAATAATAATATTGCAGGAATTCCACCTGCACGACACAGAACTCGAAGACAATTGAAAACATTGGCTCAACGGCTTAAAGGAAAACAAGGTATTTTTCGTCAAAATTTGTCAGGTAAAAGAGTTAATTTTTGTGCTAGATCAGTTATATCTCCCGATTCACATATCGATATTAATGAAGTGGGTGTTCCGAAAAGAATCGCACGCGAACTTACAGTTCCGGAAAGAGTAACGGAGTGGAATATTAAATGGATTAAAGAATTAATTAACAATAATGAAGGATATCCGTCAGTTAAATATATCACTACAAATGAAGGCGGACGAAAGAAAATAACTTCTGAATCTATGGAAGCAATTTTAGAAGAATTAGAACCAGGATACCTTGCAGATAGAACCTTAATCGATGGAGATATCGTATTATTTAACCGACAACCTTCGCTACATAGAATGTCAATGATGGCTCATAAAGTTAAAGTAGTTCCAGGTAAAACTCTTAGAATAAATCCGGCAGTTACAATTCCATATAATGCAGACTTCGATGGTGACGAAATGAATTTACATGTTCCACAAAATGAAGAAGCTAGAGCAGAAGCAGAATCAATATTATTGCTTCAAAATCAAATTGTTACGCCAAGATATGGATTAAGTATAATTGGTGCTCATGAAGATAGCGTTTTAGGTTGTTATTATTTAACTAAAGATAAATATTTTACTCGATCAGAAGCATCTGAATTAATAACAAGTATTGGTTTGGATGCAGATTTACCTAAACCCGCTAAAAAGGATGGGAAAATAGAATTGTGGCATGGTCGTCAAATATTCTCATTATTATTACCTAAAGATTTGAATTTTGAAACGAAGGGTAAAGAATTCAAAGGTGGAAAAACCGTTAAAGGTAAAGTTATAATTAAAAATGGTGAAGTAACTCAAGGATTAATTGATAATTCATTAATTGGTTCAGAAGGTGGACTTTTGATTCATAAATTATATTTAGATTACGGATCAGATACGGCAGCACAATTTGTTAATTATGTAATTCACTTAGGACTTGCAGTAGCAAAGAAAATAGGATTTACTATGAGTTTCAATGACTTTGATATATCTGATTCATTAAAGAAAACAATTAATCAATTATTGGTTGAAACCAATTCAAAAGCTCAAAAATTAATAAAAGATTACACTGGTGGAAAAATTAAACCTTATCCGGGTAAAACAGTCGAAGAAACATTTGAAACAAAAATGCAAGCTTTATTATCAAATCCTAGATCCATTCTTGGAGAATTAATTGATGAATCAGTAGATGAAACTACTCATTTAGTTAATTCTGCTAAGGCTGGCGCAGGAGATAAAACAAGAAATATTGTCCTTATGAGTGGGTTTAAGGGACAAACAGACCTTCGGGGAGACCGAATTAACTTTGGTTATGAAGATCGAACAATTGCACATTTTGAAAAAGGAGATTTGGGTCCAGACGCACACGGATTTATTTCAAGTAATTATGCAGACGGATTAAGTGCTCAAGAATTATTCTTTGAATCAATAACAGGTAGAGACAATTTTATGGATACTGCTATGCGAACTCCTAAATCTGGTTATTTACAGCGAAGACTAACAAATGCGTTACAAGACTTAAAAGTTACATATGATGGGACAGTCCGAGACGGAAGTCAAAGGATTATCCAATTTGCATTTGGTGGTGATGGAATTGACGTTGCCAAATCTGATGGAGGACAGATCGTAAACGAATAATGGATATTGAACGTAAGTGGATTAAAAAGGAGTTACCTAAAGGTATGAACTTTAAGGATGATAAATTAGCTAAAAAAAGATATCCTGAAATGCAGGTAGATCCGGGCGAAGCTATAGGAGTTATTTCTGCACAATCTCTAGGAGAACCAGGTACTCAACTTACGATGAGATCTTTCCACTTCGTAGGGGCAGAATTATCTGTTACATTGGGACTTCCTAGAATTATTGAAATTTTGGACGCCAGAAAAATTCCATCCACTCCAACAATGCACATTTATTTAAAATCTCCACACAATAAGAGCAAAATTAAATCTGATCAAATTGCGCAAAAAATAAAACAAACAGTATTGAAAGACATTGCAAAAGAATTTGTAATGGATTTAGCAAAGGGAGAAGTTAATGTTTTATTAAATAACGATGAAATGAAACGAAGATCAGTAGATATTGACATAGTTCATGCTCAACTAAAGAAGACTTTGAAGACTTTTGAAGTAGTTAAGAAAACAGTAAGTGTTTCCATACTTGAAAAAGAAAAAGATATTAAGAAACTTTACAAATTAAAGGAAAAACTCAAAGATACTTTTGTATCTGGAATTAATGGCATTGATGATGTAATGGCATATAAAGATGGAGATGAATTTATTATTCAAACATTTGGATCAAATTTGAGAGAAGTATTAAATATTCCTGAAGTCGATTTTACTCGAACTAAAACAAATAATTTTTATGAAATTGCAGATGCATTAGGAATTGAAGCTGCAAGATCTGCAATTGTTAATAACACAATGGGAATTTTAGATAACGAGGGAATGCTGGTAGATCGAAGACATATTGCACTAATGGCAGATATTATGACTCGAGATGGAATGATTAAGGGAGTAACTCGACACGGTATTACTAAAGAAAAGGAATCTGTTCTTGCACGAGCTGCGTTTGAAGTTCCAATCAATCATCTTGTTGAGGCGAGTATTAAAGGGGAAGTTGATAACCTAACTTCCGTTGTTGAAAATGTAATGATTAATCAACCCGTTCCGATCGGTACAGGTTTGCCGGAATTATTTATAAAAATGGGCAAGGAGCTTAAGAAGAAATGAAATTAAGTGATGCAATAAAAAAGAAGACCAAAATTATTTATGGAACTGAAACTGTTTTGAAAAATTCAAAATCATTAGTTCAAGTATTTGTTTCAACAAATTATCCGTCAGATATGACAGAAAAGTTAACCAAAGGTTTGAGTAAAGTAGAAATAACACAAGTTAAAGAAAATAGTGAAGAGATGGGAACTTTACTCAGAAAACCATTTTTAATTTCAGTTATCGGTATTAAAAAATAATGACAATAACAATTGATGATTATTCTCTTCGAACGATGGCATTTTTTAAGGAGAAGACTAAGGTATCTCCACTGAACTGCATAGTTAATAAAAATTCTATTATTTTTTTAGTAGATAAAGGGTTAGTTAGAAAAGCAATAGGACATTCTGCATCAAATGTAAAATATTTAAGAACTCAGTTCAAGAAGGATATTAAAATATTCGAACGGGGTAAAAATCTTGATGAAACAATTTCCAATTTTATTTATCCAATAAAATTAAATTCATCAAAAATTCACCGTAGAGTTTTAGCGTTATTGTTAGTAAATCCAAATGATCGACGAAAATTATTAGGAAATGGACAATCAACACTAAAACAATTGAAAGAAGTAATTAATATTTATTATCAAAATATTCGAGCTATTAAATTACTTTAACCAATTAATAATTGCAAGTTTTTATCTAACATTTCTTTTAATTGATTGATTGTTTTAGAAGTAATTCTGGCCTTTTCGCCAGAATAAGTCGATAATTTGTTTTCAAGAACTTTTAATGAAGATTTTTGTTCATCACTCAATTTTCCTGTTCCATCAAAAGAGTATTTGTAAACTGGAGATTGTTGGTTAGATAAATCTTTAATCATAAATGCCCTATTTTTAAGCAACCAGATTGACGCAACTTTTTGTTTATTTCCTGCTCCATACTTTAGTGTTAGACGATGTTTATTTTTATTCAATCCCTTTTCAGAATTAATTATATTAATTGTTTCATCACGAATATTATCCAGATTATATTCGAGACTATCTATCATTGAAAGAGATGTTAAATCCTTGTTCAAAGTTTCTAATTGTTCAATCAATTCTTTGTATTTTGAACGAGCCAGACCCTTTTCGATTAATTCACTTTGAAGTGCAGACGCAATATTTTTCTTATTTGATTTTACACCTGCAACTTTCAAAACAAGTTTAACATCTTCTTTAGTTCGATTTTTTAATTCGTCAATTTTTGATTTTACCTTTCGTTTTTCAAGAGAATTATACGCCTTTTCAACTGCTTCAACAAAATCTTGAGCTGATTTTGCCATGTTTACAACTTCTTCGGGAGAAACTGATTTTAATTTACCATATTCTAAATCTTTACGAACCTTGTGTATTTTCTCAAATATTTTAACATATTTAATGTCTAAAATACCTTTTTTGACTAGATTTTCTTTCATTTGGGGTCCTACTTGACTCGGTGCTCCCGGTGGAACTCCTTGCAACATCAATAACCCTTGTGCAGGATAGATACATGCCCAAAAGAAATCTTCCATAGCCATTGATTTAAATTTATAATTAAATCTCTCAACATGTTTCTTACCATCATCAATATATCGTCTGATTGATTCGGGACTAGGAATCAACATGCCCTTCTTAAGCATTAATTTCCATGGTGCAAACATTCCTCTATCATAAAGTGAAATTCCATCTCGAAGAGTAGTATAAAATATTGGCTCTGCTCGTCTCAAACCCATCCAATAATCTGTCAAAATCCATACCTGAACATTTAGTTTTCCTCGAATACCTGCATCGCGTTCGGCATCTCTCGCTTCCTTCAATGCAATATCTCTTAATCTTGCCTTTAATTCTGCAGAAGTTGTTCGAGTTACATCAGTATCATCAATAATTAAAGATACATCGACATCTGAATTAGGATTTGCTTCACCTCTGATTAATGATCCTGCAATGACATAAGAAATGACATATTTCTCGAATTTTTTAAGCATTCTAAATTTGTGTAGCTCAACTGCTTTCAACGATTTAATCCAATCACCTTTATCGTGTAAAATTCTGCCTGAAACGATACTTTGAAGAAGTCCATATTGTCCTCTTGTTGCAGACTCCCAAATTTCTTCCAGTAGATAAGATGACACTTTTAACTCTTTCTTAGCCAAATTGTTTCCATCTTTCTCAATTTTTAATATATGTTCTATTTTTGCTTTATTGTTTTTTTTCTTAATATCTGATATTATTAGAAGTCGAGGAATATCATCTTTTTGTGTTTTTTTATAAACTAAAATTGCTCCCAAAATTTCATTTTTATGACGTTTAATTAATGAATCTTTAACTTTTTCGGCCTTTTTATGGACCAAATCTAACTTTTTGTTCATAGATTCCAGGGCTTTAGCGGGGTCTTCTTTTTGAAATTTATTGAACATTTGCTTTAATTTTTCGTTATCAGAAGGTAATTTTTCGTTATTCATATTGTATGTCGTTTTTATACTAATTTAAAGGTTTCTTAGGCATATTCAATAAAACGGTACCTTTATAAACAAAATATTTCAGAGTTGATTATGGCATTACCTGTGTTCATGCAAATTACAGAACAACGAATAAGAGCTGAAAATACCACA
>Ga0209554_1001899_pt1 | contig 15158 bp, 11 predicted proteins | sample MarorgKNORR_S2LV_5_FD_188221 | JGI IMG/M metagenome (GOLD analysis project Ga0209554, IMG submission 188221) | Marine microbial communities from the Southern Atlantic Ocean, analyzing organic carbon cycling - Bottom_A/KNORR_S2/LV (SPAdes) (version 2) | ecosystem: Environmental > Aquatic > Marine...
AGGCTGGAAACCGGAGAGCACCGGTTTCTCGACGGCGAAGGTGGTGATCGCCACATCGTCGATCCAATGGTTGTTGTTGGCGCCGCCGGTCCGTGCGCCAAAGGCAAACCGCGCCCCGGCCACCGGCTTGAAGTCCAGTTCCAAGTCGGTGAAAATCTTGAGCCCCTTGTATGCGAGGTTCAATTTCCCGCCCTTGAGCGAAACTTCCACATCCACAAACTCCTCCCCGGTGAACAGGTCGGCCGGCTCGTCCGTTTCCGGATCGATGACGTAGGCATCTGCCGGCGCGAGTCGGCGGCTGCCTTCGAAATGGGCGATCGCCCGGCTTGTGCCGCCGATGAAAATCTCGATGGCCGGCGCCTCGCCGCCGCCGTTGTCCCACGAGTCGAAAGCGACGCGCAGTCCGTCGCCCGCGCCGTTCTCGGCCGGGTTGAAGGTGTTGTCCGGGATGTTCCGGCCAAAGCTGAAACTCATGCCGTCAGCAGGATCGGCCGAGGTGTTGCCCCCCATCAGCATCCTGAAACTGGCCTCGAACTCGCCGACGGTCTGCCCCTCGCTGAAGTCGTCAACAATCCACGAGCCGTTCTGGCTTGCCTCGGTCACGGTCAACTGCAGGACGCCGTCCTCCCCGTCGTCGTCGATCCACTCCACCACAGTAGTGCCGTAAACCTCGGTGCCGGCCGGGATGTCGTCGTTGAAGTTGGTCTCGAAGGTCCACTCCGCGCGGACGACCGTCGCGGTGAGCAGGAAGGCCAGGGCCAAGCGCTCGAGAACATGATAGGTTGGTTTCATTTGTTTTTTGGGAGTTGGTGAGAACACAGGTCGACACTCAGCCTTCACCCGGCGTGGGTCAACCCATATTTGATACGGATGCCGGCCAAGGGAAAAACGGGCGCTTGGCCAAGCGGAGCGGGGAGTGATGCAACAGGCGGCTTACAGACTGAGTGGAAAGGAGTAGTTTGCCGGTGAGTTTTGCGATGAAAAAAGTTTGGATAGCCATTGCTGCGGTTGCGATTATCGCTGGAATTGCCCTGTTGTTTTCCGGCGGCGAACCGGCGGCCACTCCGGCGCCGGAGGAAGAAGTCAGCATCCCCGACAACCGGATCGGCAGCGGCATCCGCTAACGCTTGGCCAAGCGGCATTTCTGTTTCTATTTACCCCTACTTCACCTCCAGCCATTGGCTGGCGGTGTGGCTGTTGAACTCCGGCGCGTACATGCTTTGGATGGTCGCGATGCCGGATTGGTAGCGGCCACGGTGGAACACTTTCACCGGATACTCGAACACGTAAGTGCCTTTCGGAAGGTAGTCGATGAAGAAATGGCTTGAGGCGTCGCGGGTCGATTCGTAGTAGGCCAAGCCGTCCCGGTACCGGTGGCCGGACAGCACGTTCAACGGCTCGGTGCCGCTGCCGCGCTGGTCGCTCATGTGCACGAATTCCATGTCGCGATCGGTCCGCAGCACCAGCCGCACAACCAGCTCATCGCCGGGCGCGAGGTCGCGGTCGATCGGCTTTAGCACTTGGCCGGACTTCGTGTTTTCGCGGACGTAAATCTCCTTGGCCAAGCGCAGCGGCGTGGCCTCGTGCGGCGTCACCTTGGCCATGTCCTCGAGGTATTGCCAATGCACGCTGCCCCACGCGACGCCGGGGTCGTGCTTGGTCAACTCCACTTGGCCAAGCGCGGGGGTGATCTCGCCGCGGCCAAACTTGTGCTGATAAAACCCGGTGCCGGCCTCGACCTTTTCCGGCGTCACCGTCTCGCCGCCGAGCGACACCTCGACGAGCCGGGTCGAGGCGAGCAGGTTGTCGCCGCCGAGCAGGATCGAGTACACGGCGTCGGCGGTGGCCTTGGTGGTTTTCCACGCCTGCGTCTGTTTTTGCTTGATGAGCCAGATTTGGCACTCGCGAACGGCGTCCTTGTCGCCCGTGATCTCGTTGAACGCCTCGATCATCATCGCCTGCGTCTCGATCGGCGCGCGGTGCCACCACCACGAATGCTCGGTGTCGCGCCAGTACATCCCCAGTTCCTCGTCGGTGACGCTGTGCTCGAGGATCGACTTGACCACGTCGCCCGCCACCGCCGTGCTGCCCAAGCGGTGCAGCGCGATTGCGACGTGCGCCTGCGACTGGCGACTGCCAACCTTTAGCCAATGCTTGTGTGCTTGGCGGGCGAAGTAGTCGAACGCCCTTTGGTGCGCTTGGCCAACGGGCCGATCCTCCAAATAAAAACTCCGGCAATAAAGATAGAGCGCGACGGTCGAATCGAGATTGTTATTTTTTTGCGTCTTGTTCTCGACGATGCGGTCGTACCGTTTTGTAATCCAGTCGTCGAGCCGGCCAAGTGCTTTGACCGCTTGGCCAACCGGCACGTCCTTGACGCCGAGATGGCGCAGCCGCGCAAAGCCGGTCGTGATGTACAGCGTGATGTAGTCGTTGCTGCCGCCGCCCGGCATCCACGGCCAGCCGCCGTCGGCGTTTTGCGCGCGGGCAAGCTGCTCAAGCAGCCGCTTGGTCTCGGTGTCGAGCCGGTTTTTGTCGAACAAAATACCGACGTTGCGGCGGGCCTGGCTTTCGGTTTTGGCCTCGCGCACCCACGGCGTCTCGAGCAGCAGCAGGCTTTTGAGTTCCTCGTTTTTCTCGAGCGGACTGTCGAGCGCGTCGGTGCCTTTCCACAGGTCGAACACGCGGCGGATGCGCGGATCGGACTTGGCGATGTGACGGGCAAGCGTGTTGGCGTAAAGCCGGTTGAACGTCTGCTCGGTGCAGTCGTGCGGGTACTCCATCAAGTAGGGCAGGGCGAGCACGGCGTACCAAGCGGGATTGGACGCCACTTGCACGGTGAGCGACTGGTGCTGCAACGTGTCCGACTCGCCGGACTCGATCAGTTTTTCGAAGCGGAATTTCTTCGTGCCCTTGCCTCGAATCGGCAGCGGCAGCGACTCGGTGACGAGGATGCGCCGCGACAGCACCGGCAGATAATTCTCCTCGCCGTCCCCTTGGTCGCCGGCCGAGGCGGTCACTTGATACACGAGCGTCGGCGCGCCGTCCGGCACGGTGAGCCGCCACGAGAAACTGCGCGACTCGCCAGCGGGAATGGCGAACTTCTGTTCGGGCGCCGTGTTGCCAAGCAGCGCGTTGGCGGACGCCTCGGTCTCGGCGTTTTGCAGGTTGAGCTTCACGCTGCCGACGCGCTTGGTTTCGCCGGTGTTGATGACGCGCGTGGTGAACTCCAGCGCATCGCCCTCGCGCAGGAATCGCGGCGGGTTCGGCCGCACCATCAGGTCGAGCGACGTCACCGCCGTGCCGTCGAGATAGCCGGAGCGCGTCTTGGCGTCGTGCGCGAAAGCCATCAACCGCCACTCGGTCAGCGCCTCCGGCATGGTGAAACTCAGCTTCACTTCGCCGGCTTTGTTCGAGACGACGTGCGGGAAAAAGAACGCCGTCTCGTTGAGGTTTTTGCGGATGGAAACCGGGGCGGGCTCGGCTTGCGGCGGCGGCTCGCCGAGCCGGTTCTGCTTATCCTCACCGGCGAAAAAACTCGCTTCCGCATCGGCCATGGGAACCATGCCCATGCCGTAAGCTGCCATTCCGGCTTGAAACCCAAGCATCTCCGCGTCAGCGACCATTGCGCCGCCCCGTCGCATCATGGATTTGCGCCGCATGCCGTAGCCGGAGTACCACTGCGTGATCTCGTTGGGGAATGCCCGGTAGCGGTACGGTGGAATCGAAACCGTGTTGCGATTCCAACTGCCGAGCAGGTTGTTGAGGCTTTGGCGGTTGTTGGCGAAACTGAAATGCGCGCTCGAGTAGTCATTACGATAAATGCTGAACTGCCGCTGCCAATGGTGAGGCGCGAACGCGTCGAGCGAGGCGTCGTACAGCGTGGCCACCATCTCGGCGACCGCCTTCTCGGCGCCGGATCCGGTGATCGTCGCCGTCCACGTTTCCTCCTGCCCCGGGCGCAGCTTCGAGACGAACCGCTCCCACTTCACGTCGAGTTTCATGTTCGACCACGGCACGTCCACGTGATGCGTGCGTTGCAGCATCCGGTTCTCGCGAACCTGCGTCACGTGAACGGTGAACCCGCCGCGCATCTCCTCAGTGACCGGAACCTTGAGCAACCGTTGCGTGCGTCCGGGCGCGGTCCAAAAACGCTGCGTGATTTTGTGCCGATGCTCGACTTCGACAAATGCGCGGCCCACGTCGTAGCCAGTACCCCAAAGCAGCCGGAACGTCTCGCCCGGCTCGAGGCTGTTTTTCTCGGCGGTCACCAGTTGCGGCAGGCGAATGGCCAAGCGCTTGGCCGCCGGGTCGATCACTTGCAGCGAGTGGATCGCCTTGACCGTTTTGCCGAGCCGATCCGTGGTCTCGAACACCGCGCGGTACACGCCGACCGGCAGCTTGGCCTCGACCTTGGCCAAGCCCTTGGCGTCGGTCTCGACCTCGTGCGTGGACACCGCCTGGCCAAGCGGCCACGTCTCCGGGTTGGCGCCATCGACCTCCGGCTTGGCTGCCCTTGGCCAAGCGGAGCCGCCGACCAGCCGCGCCCGCTGGACTGTCGCCGGTTGCTCGACCGCGTGAATTGTCAATGTGCCCTTGGCTGACTCCGGCACGCCGCCCAGCGACTGGGTCGTGATTTCCAACTCCACCGGCTTGGCCACCGTCTGCCACGCATCCGCCGTCATCGTCGCCTGCAGGGTGGTGTAGCCGACCGGCACGCGCGTGGTGTCGCTGCGCGTCTCGCCGCTGCCGTCGGTCACGTCGGCGGCGATGCGGTAAACGAAAGTTGGCTCGCTCTCCTCCGGCACGGCGGCGTCCGGGATGGCGTCGAACTCGATGACAAACGAACCGTCAGACTTGGTCTCGAACGTCCCGTGGGCGATCTGCCGTTGCTGCGAACGAATCGGGCCGCCGCGCCAGTAATGCCAGCGCCACCAGACCGGCCAGCGCGCCTGCCGCGTGACGCTGAATTTGCCCTTGGCCGAGCCGATCGGCGCGCCGGTGTAGTCGGTCGCCTTGCCGTTGAGTTGGACGGTCTCGCCGAGCTTGGGCGACTGCTCCGGCTTGCCCAACTCGACGAGGAACTTGGGCCGCTTGTATTCCTCCACGCGGAAGTTGCCCTGCCCATGCGGCACCTTGGCGGTCGCGATTCGGTAGTGGCCTGTGAGCCGGTTCCTGGGCGCGGTGAAGCTGCCGGAGAACGATCCGTAGCCGTTGGTCTTCACGTCGAGCCGCTCGACTTCCTCGTTATTCGGGTCGCGCAAGACGACCTTCATGCTGCGGCCCGGGATGACTTTGTAATCGTCCCTGGCTTGATTCCACGCGAGGGCGATGCCCTTAAATTGAACCGTCTGGCCGGGCCGATAGATCGCGCGGTCGGTGAAAAACATCACCGACTCCCGCGGCTTGGATTCGTTAATCTGGCCGCCCCAATAATTGTTTCGTCCGGTCGTGCCGACCTGCCGCCCGTTGTGTTGCACGAGGAAAAATCCATAATACTGGTTTTTGGATTTTTGAAAACTGAACATCCCTGACTCATCCGTGGCGTCCGTTTTTTTCACGTATTTGCCTCGGTTATCCCGCAGCCAGGCGTTCACTTGGGCACCGGCGATCGGTTCGCCGGAGTTGCCCTCGACGACAAAGCCCTCGAGCCGGTTCGCCCGCGACCGGATCACCAACCCCAAGTCGCTGATCCAAACGGTCGAGTAGTTCGTGCGATTGTTCTTCTCAGAAAACGTGGCCGACGCGCTGGAGATGAGAAAATAAAATCCCGGCTTCACGTCGCTTGGCACGGTAAAAAACTCCGTGCGCTGTTTGTAGTCGGCGGTCGGCGGCAGGTCGTGCCGCCACGACTTGAGCGGCTCGCGCTTGAGTAATGCCCGCCGATCCTCCGGTCGCGACAGGCGGAATTGTTTTTCGCGCAACTTGTTCCAGTCGGCCGGTACGAGCCGGAAGTGCGCCCCGGTGATGTTGCGGTACGTGACGGCAAGCTCCGGCCACGGCGCGTTCCAGACCGACTCGGTGGCGACAGAAATCGACTTGGCCTCAATCTGCGCGACGAGGTTGTGGCAACGGTTTCCGCCACGGGATTCGGGGAAATCATCGCGCCCGGCGATGGCCACGCGGCGCGCCTCGACGGAGTCGCCGTCGGTGTGCAGCGTCTGAGCCCATTGATACCGCGCCCAAGCAGAGAGCGGCCCCGGTTCGTTCTCGACGATCGACTGCATCGCCTCGATGAATCGACCGTTCGCGCCGTCTCCGGTGGCGCTGTTTTTGCCGTGCAGCAGCCGCAGGATGTCGGCGTCGATGAGCGCCGATGAGTCGGTGTCGTCCAAGTGAAACCGCAGCACGTCCTGAAACAACCGCACCGCCTTGAACTGCGGCGACTCCGTGTTGGTCGTCTGCGGCTGCCACGCGAGAAACTTGTCCAGCGGCCCAAGCAGCGGGTCGCTTGCCCGCACCTCGAATGCGTCCTCCGGCTTGGCCGCCGCGAACTCGCCGGACGTGTAAAAGCCAAGCGCCTCGTGCGCGATGAAGTCGTACAGCGTCGGCCGGTAATGCTCCGGCAACGTCGGCTTGGTCAACAGGTCGGCGAAGTCGCCGGTGGGGATCGTCTTGAGCCGTCCATCGGCGAGGGCGTTGGTGAAGTGCAGATCGATCTCGCGATAAAGCCTCGGCAGATCCCACGTCGTGAAATCGTCGCCCAGCGGCTGCGTGGTGGCGCTGCGCTGCATGAAGCGGTGGCGGTTCGCGCGAAAATATTGCCAGTACCAGTGGCCGAGGATCGTCTGCAGCAGCGGCTTGGCCTCGGCGGGCGTCTTCTCGAGCTCGGCTCGTAGGCGGGTGATTTTTTCCTCCGGCTTGTTGCCCTGCACCGCGCCCTCGTGCGTGATGCGCTTGGCCAAGGCCTTGATCGCCTCGGCGTGTTTGCCGTCCTGAATCGCCGAGTCGTAAATCAGTTGCAGCTTGGCCGCCGCCGTTTTCGGCAGCCCTTTTTTCTCCGCAGCAGCGACCTCTGTCCACAATGCTTCGCGGTCGGCCGGTTGCGCTTGCGCGAACGCCAACCCGGCCGTCATCGCCAAAAAAGTTCCCAGCATTCTCATCATCCGTGACCCAACAATAACACGACGAGTTCCCGGTGGAAATATTAGGGATTATTTCCCCCGCTTGGCCAAGGGCTTGGTAGGGCGTGCTGTCCCAGCGCGCCGCGGCTGCGATTCGCAGCGGTCGCTTGGCCAAGCGCCGCGGACGGCTGGGACAGCCATCCCTACCTTTGAAATTCGAATTTCGACATTCCTTGTTCGATATTCGATATTCCTGTTTTCAATTCCGGGTTCACTGATCACTGGTTTGTGCCGCCCTTGCAGGGCTTTCGTTTTTTTTGGCGACTCTTCCCCAGGGCTGACGCCCCGGGCTATTTCATTTCGTCCCTTCGGGACTTCGGCTTGGCCAAGGGCGGGGGTTTTGATTTGTGCGGGGGTGCGGCGGCGGATAGGTTGCGGGCGATTTTGTGAAGAAGATTTTCCTTTTATCTTTTGCGTTGCTGACTGGCTTCAGCGGGGCGGCGACGGAGCAGGGCGGGAGCATTGGCCTTGGCGCTGTGGAGGACACGGCCGCGCTGGGGTTCGACTCGGCCAAGCTCGATGCCGTGTTCGCCGTGCAGCGGAAGCTCATCGCGGACAAGCTCGCCGCCGCCAACGCCGCGATTGTCGTCCGTGATGGCAAGGTGGTTTATCACCGCGCCGCCGGTTCGGGGCTGGCGCACGACAAGCCGATCACCGACGACACGGTCTTCCCCATTTGGTCGATGAGCAAGCCGATCACCAGCGTCGCGGCGATGATTCTGTTTGAGCGCGGCGCGCTCAAGCTGGACGACGCGGTGGCCGTCGCGCTGCCGGAGTTGGCCAAGGTGCGCGTCAAGGCGGGTGACGGTAAAACCAAACCGTTGGCCCGGCCGATCACGTACCGCGATTTGCTCCGGCACACGTCCGGTTTTTTCGGCTACGACGGCGCGTACAATGCGGATGGATTCTGGGCCAAGGCGGTGAAGGCGAAGAGCTTGGCCAAGCTCATCGGCGAGCTGGCCCGCGAGCCGATCGCGCATCAGCCCGGCGCGAGGCACACTTACGGCATGAGCACTGCGGTGCTGGGGCGTGCGATCGAGGCGCTCTCCGGCAGGCCGCTGGACAAGTTTTTGCGGGAGGAAATTTTCCAGCCGCTTGGGATGAAGCAGACGCGGTTTTATTTGACCAAGCGCGACCGCGAGTTGTTTCAGCCGCTGAGCGTTTTTGAGAAGGGCAAGCTCCGCGCTGGCAAACCGGCGGCGGACGAGTTGGCTTACGAGCAGGGCAGCACAGCGCATCTCGGGGGCGAGGGGCTGGTCTCGACGCTCGGCGACTACGCGCGGTTTTGCCAGATGCTCGTCGATCGCGGCAAGGCGCCCGGCGGCAAACAGGTCATCAAACCGGCGACGCTCGACCTCATGCTGGCCGACCAGCTCGAGGGCACCCCCGGCTACGGCGACCGGAAAAACGGCTACGGTTTTGGCCTTGGTTTTTACGTGCTGCTGGACACGAAGACGGAGGGGGTGAACTCCCCCAACGGCATTTACGGCTGGGGCGGCTACCACACCACCCATTTCTGGGTCGACCCGAAAAACAAGCTGTACGGCATCTTCATGACGCGCCGTTATCCGTTCAACGTCGAGTCGCTGATCCGGTTCCGCAAGGCGGTGTACGGGGCGCTGAAGCCCCACTTGGCTTACAACGCGGATCGACTGCTTATCGACGGGACGGTCGGCCGCGATTACGACGTGCTTTCCAGTTCCGACCTGAAGGGATGGCAGGTGCTGGACACCGTCACGATCGATGAATCGCCGCTGGTTTACGTGGACGAAACGGCTGCGGAAGAGGCGGCGTGCTTTTACCAGTTGCAGTTGGTGGAGTGATCTCCCTCGTAAACCCAGCATAAGCGCCTATGAACCACAAGGCTTTGAATCTTGAAGAGAAGTTTTCCGCTTTCAGTGAACACTGGTCGCCCCGTGTCATTGCCGAGATGAACGATTACCAGTTCAAGCTGGTGAAAGCTCAAGGGGAGTTCGTGTGGCATTCCCATACTGACACAGATGAGGTGTTCATTGTCGTCAGCGGCGTCTTGGACATCGAGTTCAGGGATGGGAAAGTCAGGCTGGAATCCGGGGAAATGTTTGTCGTTCCAAAGGGCGTCGAACACAGGCCGGTTGCTCGGGATGAGTGCAGACTGATGCTTGTGGAGCCCAAGGGTGTGGTCAACACAGGGGATGCGAGTGGGCAGTTGACAGCAGAAAATGATGTTTGGGTTTAAGCCAGCCGACCGTTGATCCGACCAAGTCGCAGGCTGCTGCGATCACGCTGCAACCTTCCGCTTGGCCAAGCGGTCAGTTTCTCCCGGCGGCTTTTCTGCTCGCCGACACCGGCGGTGATGGTGCGGTGGTGGTTGAGCCCCTCGTGTTGCAGCAGGTTCATCGCGCCACCGGCGGCTTCAACCGCTTGGGGTTCACATAGTCGAACTGTTGGTCGCGGATCATCTCCAATGCTTTTCGGATTGGCGGACGGTCGCCCCAATAGGTGCCGTAATATGCGAACCGGACGATGCCGTTTTTGTCCACGATGATGGTGGAGGGACGGTTGATGAACTCCGAGTGGACGGCAAAAGCGAGGGGGTCAACGCCGTAAATGCTGCCGACCAACCCGCCGGGGTCGGACAGGTGGGGCCACCAGATTTTTTCGGTGTACTCCTCCTTGAACGACTTTTTCGAGAACCAATAACTTGGCTCCGCCTCCTTGCCGACCATGACGCGGCAACGATAACGGTCGTGGCACTCGATCGTGACCACTTCGATGCCGGCGGATTGAAAATCGTCCTTCGACTCGATCAACTCGTGGAATTCCCCATGGCAGACGGGGCACCAGTCGGCAAAAATCCAAATCAGCAAAACCGGTTTTTTACCCTTGAAACCAGAGAGCTTCCATAATTTCCCCTCGGTGTCCCGCAGGGGAATCTCCGGGGCGGGTTTTCCAACACGGACAGACTTGAACTTCTTCTCGTCCAAGGCCAGGTATCCTTCGCGAAGGTCTTGCCCGGGCTTGATCCCGTGTTCGACTTGGTGAATGGCCAGTTCGCACTGGTGCCGCACATCGCGAGAGGGATCGGACTTGCCCCGGGCATGCAACAGGGCCAGCGCGGTTCGTGAGCCGATCTCCCCGAGCGCAAAGGCGGCTTGTGCCCGGACGACGGGTTCCCCATCTCGATCCAGCGTTTGCTTGAGAGGCTCAACAAAGCGATCCTGCCGCCACAACCCCAGCACTCGAGCAGAAACGTGGCGAACATGCAGGTTGGCATGGTCGAGAAACTTTGCCACGTAGGCGCAACTCTCTGGCCCGAGACGAAGCAGATCGCGAATCGCCAGCGTCCGAACCCGCCAATCCAGATCGCTGATGTTTGCAATTCCATGCTTCTTCAATGTGCGATCCGAAGTGAATCCGTTGTGAAGAGGATGAAAGGAGTGCCGGTCAATTTTTTGCATTATTTCCTCCACCGCCGTGGAGGGTTGTGGCTCTGCGGCATTGCCATCCGCCAGAAACAAGGCGGCCATCACCGACAGCAGCAGGATGGAACCGCGCTTCAGGCTGCAAGCCGGGGATGAAACCCAAAGTGAACATTTCTTGACTTGTTCCATAGGCTGTTATGAGAGGGACGGCGACCCCGGTTTATTCCTGGATTTACTCATCATCAAAAGAGCAAGGGCGGGCGAATGGGGCGCGTCGGCAAGTTTCATGGAATAAAACCACCAGCCCAAACTTCCCACAGGAGAGCGCTCGAAAACGTTTCAATTGAAAAGGAAAAAACATAAACAATGAAAAAGATAATTGTATTATTCGCTGTGGCCGCCATGGCCGCTGGAGTTCAGGCAGCCGAGATCGCCCTCAAGGTGGACGGGATGACCTGTGAAATCGCCTGCGTCGGCAAGGTCAAGCAGGGCTTGGCCAATGTCAAGGGGGTCGATATTAAGGGCACCAAGTTTGCGCTTGGCAAAAAGCTGGGTGTCGTGAAGGTCTCTTTTTGCGACAAGACGACCACCCGGAACAAGATCATGGATGCCATCAAGAAGGCTGGCTACAAGGTCGCCGAGGCACGCAAAAAGAAGAACAGGAAGGTTTCCAAGTTGTTTCCCTCAAGGAGAAAGGTTTAACTTTGCAGACGGCAGTGTGAGGGCCATCCTCTTCGGTCGCTCCACCTGCCCGGTCAACCAGTGGGCGGTGACATCGCAGTGGCGCAACGACTCCGCTCTCTGCCGCAAACGGTATTGAATAACATGGCTCAGCAAAGCGCCATCAACTTCGAGCAAGTGGTTCACCTCTATTATGAGGCGCTCTATCGGTTCGCTGTTAGCCTGGCGCGCAATGTGCCCGACGCATGCGACTTGACCCAGGAGGCATTCTATCGCCTCGCGACCAAGGGCTCGGCATTGCGTGACCCCTCGAAGGCCAAGTCATGGTTGTTCACCACGCTCCACCGCGAGTATTTGAGCCGGCGCCGGCGCGAAAACCGCTTTCCGCACCATGAGATCGAGGAGTCGTCACAAGAGTTGCCGACGGTCTCCCCTAAGACGATCGAGGCCATGGAGGCCTCGGAAGTCATGGAGTTCCTGATGGAATTGGATGAACCGTTCCGGGCGCCGCTGGTGCTCTTTTACCTCAAGGATCATTCCTACCGCGAGATCGCCGACATACTGGAAATCCCGGTGGGCACGGTGATGTCCCGCCTCTCCCGAGCCAAGACCATGCTCCGTAAACTGCTCACCCGGAAGGCGTCACAGGCTAACTCCAAAATCGTGAACCTATCCGCCAACCCCACCCACAAAACCGCCCAGTCATGAACAAACAGGAAGCAAAATTCATCCTCCAAGCCTACCGACCCGGCAGCGAGGATGCCGCAGATCCCCAGTTCGCCGAGGCATTGGAAGTGGCTCGCCAGACGCCGGAACTAACCCGGTGGCTGGATGAGGAGACCGCCTTGGACGAGGCTCTTGGTCGCAAGCTGCAGGACACTCCGATCCCTGCGGATTTGAAGGAAAAAATATTGGTGGGCCGAAAACTAATCCAAGCCACGCCGTGGTGGCGGCAGCGCGCTTGGCTGGCGGCAGCGGCCTCCGTTGCCCTCCTGCTCGGGCTGCTAGTTTCCCTGCAATCTCCGGCAATCCCCGGACAGGAATTCGCCGACTACCGCCACTCCATGATCGAGTTCGCCCAGCACCGGATGGATGGATTGGACTACAAATCCGAGGCCATCCCGGACATCCGGCAATGGCTGGCGAGCCGCTCGGCTCACGGGGGTTTTGTCGCGCCCGCCAGTCTCGCCGGGCTGTTGGCCAAGGGCTGCCGCCTGCTGCAATGGAACGACCAGCAAGTTGCCTTGATCTGTTTCAGCACCGACGCCGGGTTGGTTCACCTCTACGTGCTCGATCAAGACGAAATGCGGGGCGTCCCGTCCAGCGAACAGCCGGTTGTCCGGACGCTGGGCGATTGGCAAACAACCGGCTGGAGCCAAGGCGGCAAGGTGTACCTGGCGGCAAGCCGGGGCAACAGCAAGCTGATGAGGAACCTGTTATGAGAATGGGCCATGAGATGAAGCTCTTCCTCCCTTCCGCTGCGGTCAGTTTTTCGCGGCGGCTTTTTTGGCGCGCTGCTCGGCGAAGAATTCGCGCAGGACGGTGGCGCACTGCTGCTCGCCGACACCTGCGGTGATGGTGCAGTGGTGGTTGAGCCCGTCGTGCTGCAGCAAATTCATCGCGCCACCGGCGGCGCCGCCCTTGGGGTCGGGCGCGCCGAACACCACGCGGTCGAGCCGGCAATGCACAACTGCCCCGGCGCACATCGGGCACGGTTCTTTTGTGGTGTAAAGCGTGCACCCGGTGAGTCGCCAATTACGGAACGCCTCTTCGGCGGCGGTGAGCGCGAGCATTTCGGCGTGAGCCGTGGCGTCGTTGAGCAGTTCCACTTGGTTGAATGCCCGAGCGATGATGCGGCCCTTGTGCACGATCACCGCGCCGATCGGGACTTCCCCGGCTTCCCACGCGCGCATGGCTTGGCGCAGGGCTTCGCCCATGAAGTAATCGTCGCTGCTGAGGTCGATCATCGGCTCGTCAGTCATGGCGCGATTCCTCGGTTGTCCACTCGAAGGCGTCGCCCTCAAGGCAGTGGCAGTGCCCGGAGAAAAAGCCGCCGCGATGTTGCTGGAACAGCGGCCAAAGTTGCTCGCGGTCGGTGCGCGGCACGTCGAGCTTGGCCATTTCGGTGTTGTCAAAAAAACCGAACCGGCCTTCGCGGCAGGGCGGCGGCAGCTTGGCCAAGCGCGGCAAAACCTCGAACAAAAAAATGTACCAATGCGTGCTGCTCTCGTAGCCGTCCTCGCTGACGAGACCGGTGAGGTGGAGGTCGCTTGGTTTGAGGGTGAGTCCCATTTCCTCTTGGGCCTCGCGGCAGGCGCAGACGTAGGGCGACTCGCCGCGATCGGCGTGCACCTTGCCGCCGGGCGGACTCCATTTGCCGCGATTGGGCTTCTGCGTGCGCTCGATCAGCAGCAGCTGGTCGGCGTCGTCGAAGCAGTAGAGCAGGGTGGCAATTTTGTGTGGCAGCACCATCGGCGGCGACTCTGCCGCGAAACCGCCCCGGGTGGCAACAGGCAATGGTGTGCCGCCGGATTCGAAGATGGATTTTCGGGGCGGCCGAGTGTTAGCTTGGCGGTCTTCGCGCTGCGGCGCATTTTTGATGGGACAAAACAAAAAAGAACGGGTGCAACGCCAACGGCGTCCCAAGCCGGTTGTCGCCGTGCCGGTTTCGTCCGACTCGATGCCGGCTTGGCTGAAGACGGACAAGGCGCTTGCCGCCGGGGAGTCGTTTTTCCGGCCGGTGGATTGGCTGGCGTTCGGCATCACGACGCTGGTGACGCTGCTCGGCTATTGCCTGACGATCTCGCCGGACTTGTCGCTGGAGGATTGCGGCGAGCTGGCGGTCGGCTCGATGTACGCCGGCGTGCCGCACCCGCCCGGTTACCCGGTGTGGACGCTGTACACGTGGCTGTTCACGAAGCTCGTGCCGATCTCAAACATCGCGTTTCGGGTCGCGCTCTCGTCGGCGTTCGCGGCGGCGGTGTCGAGCGGCCTGCTGGCGTTGCTGACGTGCCGCGCCTCGGCGCGAATCATCGAGGGCATGGAGTGGCTCGGCGGCATGGACGCGCGCTTGGCCAAGCGCATCACGCTGGTGGGCGGCTGCGTGGCCGGGCTGATGCTCGGCTTCAGCGGGTTCATGTGGAGCCAAGCGGTGATCGTGGAGGTGTACACGCTGAGCGTGCTGTCGTTCATGGGCGTGCTGTGCTGCCTGTACCGCTGGACGCAGGACACGGCGCGGATGCGGTATTTGTACTGGACGTTTTTTTGGTTTGGCATCTGCCTGTGCAACCACCAGACGCTGATCGTCGCGGCGATGGGCATCGAGACGGTGATCCTGTTTGCGCATCCTCGGCTGGGCCGAAATCTCTTCACCGTCAACGCGCTGGTTTACCTTGCAGTGCTGGTGGCGATGGTGACCGGCTCGACCGAGTTGTTCAGCGGCAACACGCCGATGCAGGTGATTTTTCACATACTCGGCGTGAGCTTCATCGGCGTGGCTGGGCTGCTGTGGCTTGTGACGCTGACGGAGGATATCGGGCGCGGCGGGTTCAACCCGGCACGCGAGCTTCGCGAAAGCCTGAAAATTATCTGGAGCAGCTTGGCCTACGCGGGGGGCGCGGCGTTTTACCTGTTCATGCCGCTGGCCTCGATGACGAATCCGCCGCTCAACTGGGGTTACCCGAGGACGTGGCTTGGCTTCATGCACGCCTTCACCCGTGGCCAATATCAGCAGACCAACCCGACGACCGATTTCTTCCAGTTCCTTGGCCAAGCGAAGATGTACATCGAGGGCGCGGTGGACGAGTTCGGCGTGTTTCTGCTGCTGGCGATTCTGCCGTTCGTGCTGCTGTTCAAGATGAAAAACCGCGAGCGCGGCTGGATGATCGGCTCGTTCGCCATTTACATTTGCCTGGCCGGGTTGCTGATGATCCTGCTCAACCCGACACCG
>Ga0209554_1001900_pt1 | contig 15155 bp, 11 predicted proteins | sample MarorgKNORR_S2LV_5_FD_188221 | JGI IMG/M metagenome (GOLD analysis project Ga0209554, IMG submission 188221) | Marine microbial communities from the Southern Atlantic Ocean, analyzing organic carbon cycling - Bottom_A/KNORR_S2/LV (SPAdes) (version 2) | ecosystem: Environmental > Aquatic > Marine...
AAACCGATCTCTCGCTCTAATCCATGAAGATGAAATACGAAAGTTTATATTAGCATTGGAGACCGTGGATAAAATTACGGTTCTTAAAACAGAAATAATAGCGCCAGATCAGGTTAAGCTATCCCTGTAAAATGATTTTAACACCTCAAAAATTGAGGAGAAAATCGGCGATGATTCTGTCTCAAATATCATCCAAAAATCGATGAAGGGTGTAGTAGGCCAGGCAATTAATGAGATGGAAAAAAAGATACAAGGCAGGTTTCCAAACATTAAATATATTGATTTAGAAATAAACTAATTTTTATTGATCACGATCTTATTATTTGTTTCATCTTGTTACCTTGTTGGCTTTGTATATAAGAGAAATAAGTAGTAAATTCTCTTATAACATCCAATAATTATTGTGGATATAAAACAATAGGCAAATAGTTTTTAGGAGGAGCATATGTTTAACAGAGTATTAATTTCTTTTACAATTATATTTTCAGCCACTTTTCTTTTCACAGAAAATCGTTATAAGATAGACTTTTCTGTCCTGAAAAAAGTTATGTCCGATAATGAGCTTAATAAGAAAAAAATCGAGTCTATAAAGCTCATGGAAAAAAATCGCCTGGTTAAGAAGATGAGCAAAAATGCTCCATCTAAATATAGATTACCTGAGAAAGAAAAATTATCTAAACAATTGAGCTCTCCTGCTATTGGAGAAAAAAAAGCTGTCCATTTCACAAATGATTATAGGTTAGAAAAACTAACTTATATGAAGACTCATAACTTACATGGTACTCATCAATCAAATAATTCAATCGCAAATAAAATGAGTCTTCGGGGATATGAAAATCAATCAAATAATTCAGATAGGGATTGTGGAGCATGCCTTTATGATTATACCCCCTATGGGTCTGAATGCTGTGATAGTGCCTGGGATGAATTTGGCATTACCTGTGCAATCCTGGAGTCAGAATATTATTGGGATTGCTCCGGTTGTGATTGTTTAGGTGATGGTGATCCTGTATGCGGTGATGGATATTGCTCGGATGACGAAAATTTTGATAATTGCCCGGAAGATTGTAGTAGTACTGTCTGCGATGATTCTGGTGGTAACCAAACATGGATTTCTGATGGCTGGTGTGATCCCATAAATAATAATAGTAACTGTGATTTTGATGGAGGGGATTGTTGTCCCTGCACCTGCGTAGATGCGGCGAATGATTGTACCATTTATGGTGGTGATTGCGATGATTGTGATGCACAGGGCGATGCCGGTGAAATTTGCCCTGAAGAATGCACTTCTTGTGAAGACCAGGGATTGGTAACATGTTGGGATGGATCATGCTCAAATTCTGAAGAAGAATGTCCGGAACAACCGGATTGTGATGCTGGATATATTTCTGACTGTGCTGATGAAGATTGTTGTCCCGAAACATGGATTGGTGATGGCTTATGTGATGGTTTGGATCAATCATGGGGATGCGACCTCACCTGCTATGATTGTGATGGTGGTGATTGTGATGCAGCTTCTTGTACTACATGTGAAGATGATGGCTGGATAACTTGCTGGGATAATTCATGCGCTGCAACTGCAGAAGATTGCCCAGAGGGTGGCTGTACTGATTCAAACGCATGTAATTTTGATCCCGAGTCTGAATCAGATGATGGATCATGCACATACCCTGACTGTACTGGTGATTGTGAAGGCAGTGTAGTAATAGATGAATGTGGTGTATGCGGAGGGGATGGATCGTCTTGTGCTGGCTGCAATGGCGTGCTGAATTATATTTCAGATGGTTGGTGTGATGGTGTCAATAATAATGAAGGTTGTAATTATGATGGTGGTGACTGCTGCCCTGGTGATTGTGTAGATACAACTTATAGTTGTGAGCAGTATGGCGGTACTTGTGTTGATTGTCTGGATCCAGACTCAGCAGATAATGCAGAAGGCGGCCAGTGTGAAGATTATGAAATTATGTGTTCTGATACGGATTGTTGGAATTATTATTTATCTAGCACTTATTATGATTATACATGTTCAGAAATAGAAGATTTTGGATATGACTGCTCAATCTGTGATGAAGCAGGTGAATGTCCTGTGGAATGTTCAGATAGTGGACAAGAGACTTGCTGGGATGGTTCCTGTGTAGAAGATCTTGCTGAATGCCCCGAAGCTGGTTGTACGGAAGCGGGAGGTGTCGAAAGCTGGATTTCCGATGGTTATTGTGATAACAGTAATAATAATAGTAACTGTGACTGGGATGGTGGGGATTGCTGTGGGTCAACATGTTTAGTGTCGACCTATGATTGTGTGGGAAGTGGTGAGGGATCATATGGAGCCTGCTATAATGAATGTCTTGATCCAAATGGGAATGATGATTGCTGCATTGATAATAGCTGTCCATTTACTTGTGAAGGAAATGAGCAAGTGACCTGCTGGGATAATTCCTGTGCAGATACTGAAGCAGATTGCCCTGAAATTACCTGCGCAGACACAGACTGTGGGTATTATTTAAGTTGGTCAGACTATACTTGTCAAGAAATAACAAATAATTATGGATATGATTGCACAATTTGTTATGAATCAGACGAGTGCCCTATTGAATGTGAAGATGAAGGGCTTGTCACCTGTTGGGACAGTTCCTGTGCTGCCACCGAAGCAGATTGTCCGGAATTTTATTGTCAGGATGGTTACATTGAAGATTGTGCTGATGATGGTGATTGCTGTCCAGAAGGTTGGATCGGTGATGGTTTTGCTGATTGTACCGATCAAGCCTATGGATGCGACCTAACCTGTTATGATTGTGATGGAGGTGACTGTCCTGATTCTGATTGTTCTACATGTGAAGATGATGGTGAATTTACCTGTTGGGATGGATCCTGTGCAGTCACAGAAGGTGATTGTCCTCTTACTTGTGAAGATCAGGGTGGAATAGATTGCTGGGATGGATCCTGTGCAGTTGACGAAGATTGTCCAGAACAGCCTGATTGTGATGCTGGACTAATAGTTGACTGTGATGGTTCCGGCGATTGTTTTGCTGAAAACTGGATTGGAGATGGACTATGCGATGGAACAGATCAGGTATATGGTGCTGATCTTTGCTGCTATGATCTTGATGGTGGTGATTGCACCGAAGCAGAATGTGGTGATCCTGCCTGTGGTGATGGTATCTGTAATGGTGATGAAACTGAAGAATCTTGTCCGGATGATTGTGCTCCGAGTGTAGCATGCAATGAGTGTGAATTTGATTTCACAGCTTACGGTTCTGAATGCTGCGATACTGCATGGGATGAGTTTGGTATAAACTGTGCTGAATTGGAAGCCAATTATAACTGGGACTGTGCCGGATGTGATTGCCCAGGTGATGAAACTACCGAATGTGGTGACGGTAATTGTGATGATGGTGAAACTGAAGATTCCTGCCCGGAAGATTGTACTCCAGCATGTGAAAACGCCTTAGGCGATGTAAATGGTGATGGGACCATAAATGTATTGGATATCGTGCAGGTTGCTAATCATATTTTGGGTTCCTACCTCCTTGAAGGATGTGCTTTAGATGCAGCTGACTATAATCAGGATGGAATTGTGAATGTATTGGATATTGTTCAAATTACAAATGTAATTCTAGATGGTGGCGGACGAGTGAGTGTTGATGATGCTTCATCTGTTAAAATAATTCAGATGGATGGTAAAGTACGTATGAATGCCAATGGCTATGTTGGTGCGATTCAAATGAGTATTCACCATAATGGTGATTTTGAAATCCAGCTTACTCAACATGCGCTGCTTGCTTCCTTTAATACAATTGGAAATGATACAAAGTTGATAATTGTGGCACCTGAAAGTGATGAATTATTTACTTTTGAAGGCGATGCTGAAATTGTAGAAATAATTGCTGCAAATAGTCAGGATTATATCGATGTAATCAGAGTTCCAATTGAATTTGCTTTGCATTCTGCATATCCAAATCCATTCAATCCGGTAACTACCTGGTCATATTCGTTACCAATGGACTCGGACGTTTTAATTCAAGTCTATAATTTGCATGGGAGAGTGGTTGAAACCTTGACAAACAGCAATATGAATTCAGGGTACCATGCAGTCATATGGAATGCAGAGGCTCACAGTAGTGGTTTGTACTTTGTTAAAATGGTAGCCGGAGATTACCACCAAACCCAAAAGCTGATGTTAGTGAAATAATCAATAATTCAAATATTTAATTATTTACAGATAAATTACGAAATAACAATCCTATTTCTAAAATAATATCATGAAGTAGGTTTAAATTCCCCAAGGCATTTGTTATTCATTAAGGCGGTATTAAATCAAATGAAATAAATATTCCCAATTATTTAATTTGAGTAGGATTTACTCATTTGATGATTGGTTTTTTTTTAATAAATGGTATTTTTGTATTTAATAAAATTACAATTCAAAACTTGAAAAATTAATTTAGGAGATAGAAGTGAAAAAAAACAATAGAATGCTTGAAGGCTTTACCTTAGTAGAAATCCTCATTGTAGTGGTAATTATTGGAATATTAGCCACCGTTGCAATTCCCACTTACTTTAAATATGTTGAGAGAGGATATGCTTCTGATGCGAAGGTACAAATTAAAAATATACTTCAAAACGCTGAATTATATCGGCAGGAAACAGGTCAATGGCCCACCGATGTTGAAACCATGATGGCTGATGGCTTTATTGAATTGAAAAGATCCATTTTAAATAAATGGGAATTCACTGTCCAATTAGAAGATAATGAGATGGGAACCTCCGGGCAAATATCGGCTACCAGCTTGCCGGCCATGCATGGGGGTGAAGGTCACCAGGTTGTTTTTCTCGTGGATGAGGGTGAATTTGTAGGCTATGGTCAAAAACGACAGGAATAATATAAATTAGATAATAATTATGCAAATAAATGAGTTATTAAAATATACGCTTGATTCGGGTGCTTCTGACTTACACTTGAGTGTGGGGTCCATTCCTTCCATAAGATTAAATGGAGAAATAAAAAATTTAAAGCTTCCCATACTGGATTCTTCTACAATGGAAGGAATATCTAAGGATATTTTAGATAAACATGAATTGGATAATTTTGAAGAATTATTAGAGATGGATTTTTCATATGAGCTGGAAGGCTCAGCTCGATTCAGAGTCAACATGTTCAAGCAGATTAATGGAATTTCTGCGGTTTTTAGAACCATAAATGATTCCAGTAAGTCCATTGAAGAATTGGGTCTGCCTACAATTATCGATGAATTGGCCCTAAAAGAAAAAGGATTGGTACTTTTAACGGGTCCAACCGGCTGCGGTAAATCCACAACCCTGGCAGCCATGATTGACAATGTAAATGAAAATAAACATAAGCACATTATCACCATTGAGGACCCAGTGGAATATTATCATCATTCAAAAAAATGTATTATTAATCAGAGAGAATTGGGTCATTCTACCCACTCCTTTGCCAATGCATTAAAATCAGCCCTGAGGGAAGACCCCGATGTGATCCTTGTAGGTGAAATGCGGGATATGGAAACAATTCAATTGGCCTTAACTGCGGCAGAAACTGGGCATCTGGTTTTATCTACCCTGCATACTTCCAGCGCTGTGAAAACCATAGATAGAATTATCGATGTATTTCCACCTGGACAAAAAGGGCAAATTCGGTCAATGCTTTCGGAGTCACTGGTTGCAGTAATCGCCCAAAAACTGATTATTAATAAAAATAAAGATGGTAGAATTCCTGCTTGTGAAATAATGATTGCCAATACAGCCGTAAGAAATTTGATTCGTGAAGATAAAATATATCAGATTCCAACTTTGATTCAATCCGGTGGAGCCGATGGAATGCAGAGTCTGGATATGGATTTACAGCGGCTGCTTAATTCCGGTTTGATTGACAGGGCGCAAGCTGCCCAGATTGCCAGTACTCCCGAATTATTTGAGAATGCAATCTTCTAATTCATATAGAAAATTAAAGGGATTTACTTTAATTGAATCTATGTTGGGTCTAATGGTTATTGGACTCGTTTCCGGTTCAATTATGTTGGGCATTACCACCGTTGAAAAAAAACTATTTAAAATTCGACTGAAGGAACACGCCTTTGAGATCCTTAGAAATTACACAAACTTTTTAGGCAGCCGAATTGCTGTTGGAGACATCCCCGGTAAACCCCCAGATTCAGGATTAGATGTAGCTATTTATAAAAATGAAGTGAATAATATTGTGGAAGATATTTATACTGCAAATATGAATTATGAGGAGGTTTCAAAAGTGAGTAAACCCAATCATAATGGCGAAGTCTATGCTCTCAATACATTTATTATTTGGCCCAATGAATCTGACCTGAAGGACACCCTCCGATTTAATACTTTTCAGATTAAGTTAACGAATTAAATTATGACGGTGACAGTCAAACATAAACATGTTCAAGCATTCACACTGGTTGAAACTGTTACTGCGTTAATTGTATCCGGCGCTGTTTTTATTGGTGTATTTTCAATATTTGCTATTTTAAATAACAAATTTGAAGCGGAGCTGGTGAGAGGTGAATTGGTGGCTTATTGCAATTATGCCTTAGATGATATGGCTCAGAGTATCCGCCTGGCTGATGAAATAATTTTCCGGTCCTATAATAATAATGATATGATCACTACCTACGTTAATGAAATTCCCCAGAACACCTATGCCCTCTCTGAAGAAGAAGGTATTTTAAAAAATGGTATCCCCATTCATGAAGAAGTTCAATATAATCCTGATAATACGGATGCAGGTATTTCTAGACATAAAATATTTTATAACCCTCAAAATAAAAATGGTTTTTTAAAGTATATGCTGGACGAATGGAAAATTTATCCATTATCGGAAAATAATGACAATACCATTTATACAGCAGGGAACCCGTTGGTATTAGAATCTTCTTTTGTCATTGAGCTACACACAAAATTAATCATGGGATGGGATGAGGAAAATCCTATTAAAAAATTGGAATTTAAACGAATTGCCTTTTCGGCAGGAACCTATATCAATCGTATGTAAATGAATAAAAGTATAGCATATCCAAAAGGTTTTATTTTAATTACATCCATTGTGCTTATGTTTGTCTGCAGCAGCATTATTTTTGCCTATTTTATGCGCATTTCTCATGAATACCAAAGGGTTGAAATAAATATAGCCAAAGCAAAGGCAAAGTATAATGCTCTCAGCGGATTTGCCCTGGAAGCCTATGAAAATATGTTTTTTAGAGATTTTATAACAGATACCTTAGCGAATGGTGAGCCTGCAGATAGTGTGCAGTTTTATGTAGGGGGAGGGATTGAAGGTACCGGCACCATTGAAGGTATGGGAAATTATGACAGTGTTTCTGTTCGAATCAGAAAGACTGAAGGCCAATTGGTGCGCTATGGGCGTGCTTTAGGAACAGCAAATTATAATAATACGTTTGGTAAAACTCTCACATTAACAGATTCAGTAGATATCACAACTAAATACCTTCCCACATTGAACACCTTTATGTACCTTACAGGTGCTGAACTAGCAGGAGGTGCACCACAGATAATGTATGATGGAGACAGGGGTACGGTAAGTTTCAGAGATGACGATGAATTTGATGGTGGTGAGAATGGAGATTTTCAAACCAATGGTACGCTAGAAACAAATGGTCCCCCCAATTGCCCTGAATTCTTATCGACTGTTACTCTTACGCGCAATAGTGAGGGTGAAATTAATGACCCAGTTTTAAATGGCTGTAATTTTTCCGATGTATTTTTGGGAGAACCGCCAACCGATACATCAGGAACTGTTTGTCTGCCACCCCCCAGTTTTGATCAGAAAAAACAATTTGCGGATTTTACTTTTGATGCAACTGAGCTGCTGGTAAGTGATGGTAATGCCTATCCTGGAGGATTTCAAAGAGATACGCTTATAATGACAGAGCTGGAATTTATCCCAAGTGGCGGATTTAGAGTTTCCAGATACAAATATTTAATGCCTCCCCACCTGGATATAGATTTAACACAAGCAAATACTCCCAGTAATCCCAATGGAAATCATTTGGAAACAGCTGGACTAGGTGCAGGTTTTTGTAATGGATTAATGGAGGTGGATCAATGTAATCAATATAAACAGGCTCTGTATCGCTACCATGCCAGGACTATAGAAAATGGAGACGAAGAATATATTGATTCAGATGTTAGAGGTCCTCATGGAATGCATCATTTTGACACACATTTATTTCGATATGATCCAGGTTTGTTTGGTGGCTCAGAATTTGAACCTGATGGAGATTCTCCAAATTCCACAGAACTTACGACAGTTTCATATTTTCCTTCTGAACCTGTAGCAATATATATTAAAGGTGGACCAGTTTTGGTACATGGAACCTTCAAGGGACGCTATACGGTAATTACAGATGAATATATGACCTATCGCCGCCATGCTTATCCAGTCAATAATGCCAGTGAAACTCCTATAGATACAATATATTGCAATATCTGGCTGGTAGGTGACTTGGTTAATGCAGATGCTACTTTGTCTGGTTCTCAAGCAATTCTTGATGATGTTTATTTACCCGATGATAAGTGTAAAGGGGGCTCGAAAAATGGAATTGGTCTTGTTTCCGGAGCAAATGTGATAATTGCCAATACACGTGTTAATGGTGCAAGAAGCGGTAGCGTTGGAGGATTGCATATAAATATTCATGCGCACATGATCGCTTTTAATGAATCATTCACCATTCAATATTGGCAAAATAGTACATCATATTGGAATGATTGGAATCAAAATAATCCTTATGGTGGTAATCCGACAACTCTTGCAGATGGTAATGGAATGAGATATGGTACATATGCGAATGGCTCCTATTTAGAAGATGATGACGACCGAGGTAATCTGTATTTATTGGGTGGTTTTGTTCAACTATATCGAGGTTATATGTTTAGAAATTGGCAGGGACCATATGCTATCACTCCTGGCATTGGAATGGATAAACATTATACTTGGGATGATAATATGCGTTGCAATGCCTTGCCGCTTTACCCTGAAAAAATAGAATGTGATAATGATTCCGGACCACCTCAATACGATTTTGAAATTGCACAATTCAGGATATTTTAATGGCGCTGGGAATTGATTTAGGTAGTTTTGACTCAAAAATGGTAGCATTGGTTGAATACAATGATGCCGTCCAGGTGAAAACGCTGGGTACCCGGGCATTATTTTCCGATATATCTACCTACAGCACTGAAAAATTAAACAAAGCGGTATGGTCAAATAATATTCAGCAATTGTGCAAAGAAAAGAAATTATCCATCAAGAAACAAAAGCAGGTAGCCTTCAGCATTCCCCCTTCTAGATCAATTTTTAAACACCTGGTTACATTAGAAATGGATAAGGAAGAATTGGTGGGAACCTTGGAACTGGAGGCTAAAAAACAACTCTCCGGATCCAAATCTGACATTATCATTGATTACCACATCATGGGACAGAGTACAACTGAGATAGATAAAATTAATGTGCTCTTGGCGGCAACCACACGCAATGAGGTAAAGCGAATTAATGGCATATCCAAGCAAATTGGATTTAAAAATGTTCTTTTTAATTCCGACCCCATTGCCCTCATGAATTGCTTTTTAGCTAATTATGATTTAAGTGAGGAAGGGGTGGACGTTATTATCCATTCCGGCAGCTCTTATACGGGAATTTTGGTGGTGGGCAGGGACCAGCACATATTTTTCAGGGAAATTGATAAGGGAAATGATGTTTTCATCCGGGAGGTAATGTCCAACAAAAAACTGAATTACTCTGAAGCATCAGATCTGGTACTTGAAAATGGTGTAAACTATTCTAACAAAATTAAAAATGATCAGTTAGCAGAATCCTCGGATATTGAAATGACGGACCGAAGTATTATCAATGATTTATGTGATGATATCAGAAAAACCCTCAGATATTATTTGAAAAATAATGGAAATACTTTTTTTAAGAGATTCTTTATCTCAGGTGGTATGGCACATTTAAAAGGGTATAAGGAGCAAATTGAAGATAGTTTAAAGATAAGCACAGAGAATCTTAATCCCTTTAATAAAATTGAAACGGATAATTTACCGGATAATTATATGCAATATACCATTGCGGCGGGTCTTGCAATTAGGGGATTAATTAAATGATCAATCGCTCGGACCTTATAATTATTAATTTAAATCAGTCTTTTTCATCATCGGAAATAAAACTGAAAAAAGATGAAAATATGCGCTGGGTATATTTTACTCTTATCCTATTGGCTCTTTTGGGGAATCTTTTCTGGTTTATTCATATAAATATGAATATTAATCAATTGATTGAACAGCGGAAAGATACCATTGCTCAATTAGGTGTAGATACAGATAAATTGAAACAAAAAGGGCGGATAAATCTGTCAAAAAAAGATATTGAAAATTTATATAATGTTGAAAATAATCGTATTACATGGGCAGATAAATTTACAGAATTTGCAAATATTACCCCTGAAGATATGGCAATTACAGGTATTGTTTTTCGGAACAATAAATTTACAATAAATGCAATTTCGCTCATTAATAAGAATGAAAAGGAATTTGCTATAGTTGAAAACTTAATTAATAAACTTCAATCAAGTGAAATAATTTCAAAAGACTTCTCAAATATAAAATTCAAAAGTTCTCAGATAAAAATTACCAGAGGGCAGGAAATCCTGGTATTCGTAATTGAAGCAAAATTAAATAAATCGAGCTGAAGAATTTGATTCGCACAATCATATTATTCACTGTTAGTGTTCTCATTTTTTCTGCAATCCAAATTGGGAACAATTTTTATTTAAATGAAAAACCTGATATCATTATTGACTTGGAAATTGATCAGAAAAAAGCGAATGAAAAATTTATAACCGCCCAATTACTTTCCAGTAGTTTAAATAGAGTCTATCAAATATTTATCCAAAATTTAACATTTAACAATAAAGGGAAAAGTGAAAAAAATGATTCTTTAGATTTCCTGAATTATTTAACTGATCTGTTAAATAAGCTGGAAATAAAAATTCTTTCTATTAAACCAAAATCAAGTGAAAAACGGGGAAATAATTTATACAATCCCTACGAAATTGATATTAAATCATCTTATGAAAAATTTGGAAAGTTTATTACAAAATTAGAACAGACTACCCGGCTCATAGAAATTGAAGAAATAACACTGAATAATGGCTTAGAGCGAATCAGGTCTACAAACAGGGGTGAACAATTGCAGACTCAAGATTACACCTTAATAATTTCTACCATCTCCCTAAATAAGGTGGGAAGGGTAAAAAAGAATATCCAAAACCTCATATCGAATGAGCTTGATAAAAATCAGGACACCGATATAAATGAAAATAATTTCAAATTAAACCATGATATCCCTGATACAAGCCTCTCAGATACTTTTCAGTCAATGATTGCTAAAATTGATATTGACAGTGATTTTACAATTTATAAGACCAATGTTGATAGCTTGATTATCAATGAAAACAATCAATTAAAAAGTATCATTTCAGTTTTGCAGGAGGAATTGAAAAAAACAAAATTAAGCGCACAAAATGAGATTAATAAAGCCAAGTCACAAATAAATGCTGAGAATGACCAGCTTCTGGAAGAAATAAACAAATTCCGAAATTCATTAAATACCACCCAGATAAATATTGAAACGCAATTGCAGAAATCCTTTCTGCTTGCTTCAGATGAAAACACTCAATTAACAAAAATTATCAATGCTCTTCAGGATGAACTGGAAGATTTTAATGTTGAAAAACATGATGTAAACAATAAAACAAATGAAAAAAAAGAAGATAAAAATTCCCAATTATTGGATGAAATAGTTGGTATAAGCAATTTGTTGAAAAATGCCCATACTGAAATTGAAAAACAATTGGAAGAAAATTTAGCTATTACAAGAAATGAAATTGGATCATTACAAAAAGAATTTAATGATAAACAAATGAGTATTAATGCAGAAATCGGTATTCTCCAGGAAAAACTAAATACAAACAATATTCAGAGTCAAAATGATACTATCAATAACCTGAGTGAATTGAAGGAAGAAAATATCCAACTGCATGCAGTCATCCAGACTTACAAACAAACTTTGGAAAATAACCAAATGGAAATCGAAAAACGATTGGAATCATTTTTAGTTACCTTTAATCAAGAAAACACACTGTTAAGGGATGAGATTAGTGAACTTCAAACTGAGCTCACCAAATCAAAATTACAAATTGAAAATAACTCAGTAAAAGAAATACATGACCGGGTAATTACCTCTTTAAATGAGACTGAACAACCAAAATCCATTACCATAGCAATAGATGGGTACTATAAAGATCCATCCATAGCAACGAGATTAAAAGCAGCTTTAATTGATGCTGGATATGATGCCAGGATAGTGGAAGTTGCACTAGATAATAATCGGCTTTATATTATTTATATTGGATATTTTGAAGATATGAAAGCAGCGCAATCTCATAGTGAAAAATTAAAGAAACATATGGGAATAGATAATACTATTAAGTCGATTTAATAGTAATTTAGCAGCAACATGAAATTAAAAAATTTCATCAGATGAATAAAAAATCAATAGCATTGTGGAACATCACCATTATTATTTCACTAGTAATAACGGCATTTCTTTTTTATAATAATTATCAATCGTATCAAACGACTATTGAGCTATGGGAAGATTTTGAAAACCAGGAAATTGGAACGGACAAAATTTTACAAGACAAAGTTAAAAAAATTGAAAATGATTTTATGAAACGTGAAAACTACAAGTTTGTAATTGATGATAGTCCTACTGAACTGAGTAATGTCATTGCTTTTGATGGTTTTGATCCCCGGTTTGCAGGTAGTTCAAAATATATATATATTACCGCAATCATTACATCTCCTGCAACTCATAAGCATAAGGCGATTGTAAAATACCGGGATATGGAATATACGGTTGAAGCGGGTGATTCAATTGCCGGTGGTGTAATTACTTCAATTATGGAAAAAGAAGTTGAGTTTAGTAAAAATGGGAAAAGCTATAATTTTTATAAAGGATTAGATTCTTTAATTAATAAAAATGCACAATAAAATGTTTAAATATTTAATAATTTGGTTGTCGGTATCGGTACTGTTTTCTGCCCAGGTAAAAAATAAAGAGACGGTTCCAACTATCACGCTTCATGCAGAGGAAGCCAAGTTATCAAAAGTCCTTGCAGTTATAACTGAAATGAGCGGGTATAATATCGTTACTGGTCCTTCCGTTAGCGCTGTAGATAATATTACTATTCATTTGGTTGATGTAAATGTAGAACAGGCGGTAAACCTGGTGGTAAGGGCTGCAGGACTAAGTTATGAAATTGTTGATGGTTCAATCCTGGTTGCCAGCCCCAATAAGTTGAAGGATGATGTAGGTGTATCTCCTGTAGTCTTTGATTTAAAATACACCAGTGCAATAGAAATCAGCAGTTTACTTAGCAGTATAACAGAAAATATTACTATTGATAGTACCGGTAATCGAATTTTGGTAAATGCAAGTCCTAAAAAGATTGCTGAAATAAATCATATTATTAATGAAATAGATACACCGGCTCTTCAAATATCCCTTCGAGCCAGACTAATAGAAGTGACCTATAGCGATGAAGAAAACATTGGAATCGACTGGGCACGCCTGGCTAAAATCAGCGCTATTGTAGCTGAAAATGCTGCTCCAATTACCTTTCCAGATGGAAGCTCAACTGGGTCACGTTTTCCCGGTTACCAATTTGTAAATGAGGGGGAAGGCTCAAATTTAGGGTTTAATTATGAAACGCAAGCTGAGGAGTTTCCATTGAATGATTTTCCGGACCTTCCCTATGCCAATTTAACCGATCCCATCCAAGGCTTCAGCCGGCAGCTTACTGCCTTTGATGTAACCATCGACATGTTATTAAAAAATAATACTGCTGAAATACTGGCTAATTCAGAAGTGGTTACCTTAAATGGACACGTAGCTACCATCTCCATGGTGGATGTTATCCCCTATATTTTATCCAGTGGGGGTGTTGGGGGGCAGGTACAGGTACAGAGGGAGGAAGTGGGCATTAAACTGAGAATACTACCCACTGTAAATTCCGATGGATATATAACAACACATATCACACCAGAAGTGAGTTCAATTTATGATTTTATTGGTCCGGACAGGAATATCCCCTGGGTGAAAAAGAGAATTTCAACCACTACTGTTAGGGTAAAGGATAATGAATCAATTATAATTGCCGGATTGTATGCCGGCAGTAAAATATTGACTGAAAATAAAGTACCATTATTATGGAGGATTCCTTTTATTGGCAAGTGGTTATTTGTACATAAAGTTGAAAAGGTAACCAAGACTGATTTAATAATTGAGATCACCCCAAGAATAATTTCTGATAATTATTCATTTATTGAAAAGAAAATATACCATGCTGATATTGAAAATAATTTTCTCGAATCAGGTAAAGAGCCAGTTGAATCTCCAAATATTAATTTGGATATTGATGGATTAATTGATTTAGAAGAGGAAACTCCAGATACAATAAAATTGATAAATACTGCCCCGGATTCTTTAAAAGAAGAAGTGAAGGAGCTCAAATTAGATGAAGATGAATAGGACAATATTATCCAAAACTAATACATTGATTACGAAACCCATATTAAATTTACTAATCTTCTTAATTTTTATTTCTACCTGCAGCAAAAATCCCACTGAAAGTACTGCTAATAATAACACTGCACAGGGATTTAGCATATACCATGAAATTAGCATTGGTGAACAAACACTCAATAATATTATTGTAAAAGCGGATACAATAACAGCTTTTGTCACCTATGAAGGTCTGCCTGCAATCGAACAATATGTAGCATTTAACATTCTTAATAATGCACAGGGGCAATTGACACCCGCAACTGCAACGACCAATTCGATGGGTGAAGCCAAAAGTATATATAAATTAGTTTATATTGATGAATTATTATCAGATACCATCATTAATGTGCAAATAGATATTGGTGCCGGGAATAATGCCAATTCTATTTCTGCCCATGATACTGTAAATATAGTCTATGAGTTAAAAGCAGTAGATCCATTATCAGCCATTGAATATTTCAACTTTTCTCCC
>Ga0209554_1001902_pt1 | contig 15148 bp, 14 predicted proteins | sample MarorgKNORR_S2LV_5_FD_188221 | JGI IMG/M metagenome (GOLD analysis project Ga0209554, IMG submission 188221) | Marine microbial communities from the Southern Atlantic Ocean, analyzing organic carbon cycling - Bottom_A/KNORR_S2/LV (SPAdes) (version 2) | ecosystem: Environmental > Aquatic > Marine...
CCAGGCCATCGGATGGCTGCGGAAGGAATGCCGTTCCCTTGGCGGTGGAACGGTACTACGATTTCCACGGATTTAGATGTCATCTGGGGAATGTCGGATAAAAAGGCTCCCTGATCTATCATTGGCAAGCCGAAGCGGCAACGGCTCTCGGTTGAAGCGTGTTGTGTAAGGTGCGAAGTTTGAACACAATGGCGTCTCGAAATTCAGCCAATGGGAACGGCGCAACCTTATAGATATTGAAGGCCGGAAATAATGATACCGAATCGTAAATTCGACACCGAGGACTTGCAAACCAAGGACAACTGTTTCGTCCATCCTTGGGAGGATTTTTCCAAGGCAGGGACCCAGAAACGGACCGTCGTCGCTGAGTCCGAAGGCATCTACGTCTACGATTCCAATGGCAACAAATTGATCGACGGCATCGCCGGTATGTGGTGTGTCAACGCCGCACATGGTGTTTCCGAGATCGTTCAGGCCATGGCTGAGCAAGCCCAGCAAATGCCCTACTACACGCCCTGGGGTTCGACCAACCCGCCGGCCGCCGAGCTGGCGGCAAAGTTGGCGGAGCTGGCGCCCGGCGATCTCAATAACACCTTCTTCACCACTGGCGGTTCTACGGCTGTGGATTCGGCGTTGCGCTTCGCCATGTTCTACAACAACTACCTGGGCCGGCCGAGTAAGAAAAAAATCATCTCCCGCAACGATGCCTACCACGGCAGCACGTACCTTGCGGCGTCGTGCTGTGGCAAGGAGCGCGACAAGAACTATCAGGACTTCGCCACCGATCTTGTCTATCTCCTGTCGTCGCCGAATTCCTATCGCCGTCCCGACGGCATGAGTCTGGACGATTACCGCGACATCAAGGTCAAGGAGCTGGAGGACAAGATCCTCGAACTCGGTCCCGAGAATACAGCGGCCTTCATTGCCGAGCCGATCCAGGCATCCGGCGGTGTGATCATGGCGCCGCCGGGCTATCACAAAGCCTGCCTGGAGGTCTGCCGCCGCCACGATGTGTTATATATCTCCGACGAAGTGGTCACCGGTTTCGGCCGCCTGGGACACTTCTTCGCGTCAGAAGCTGTGTTCGATATCGTTCCCGACATTATTACCTGCGCCAAGGGCCTGAGTTCGGGCTACATCCCAATCGGCGCGGTGATGATTTCCGATCGTGTGCTCGAACCCGTAAGCGGTGAAAAGGCCGAAGGCGCGGTGTTTTCCAACGGCTTCACCTATTCCGGCCATCCCGTCGCTTGCGCCACCGCGCTCAAGAATGTGGAGATTATGGAGCGACCCGGCTTCATGGAGCATGTGTTTGACGTCGGTCCCTACTTCCAGGAACGGCTTGCTGAACTCAGGGACATTCCCATCGTCGGCGATGTCCGCGGAATGAGCCTCATGGCCTGCGTCGAATGCGTCATCAGCCAGGACAGCAAGGATGCGCTGGCGCTTGACTACGACATCGGAAACCGCATCGACAAGCATTGTCAGAAGCTCGGGCTTATCGTCAGGCCGATGATCAACATGTGCGTCATGTCACCACCGCTAACCATCACCCGTGAACAGATCGACGACATGGTGCGCATTCTGCGCCAAGGTATCGAACGGGCCATGGAGGATGTGCGTAAAGAAGGTCTGTGGAAGGAATCCGCGTAGACGGGTAAGGCAGCAGGGAGACCATCATGGCAGGTGTCGCGGGCAGGGTTGCGCTGGTGACAGGTGCGGGCAGCGCCGGCGGTATCGGCTTTGCCGTCGCGCGGCTGTTAAGAGAAGCAGGCGCGCATGTGGGCATCACTTCGACCACGGATCGGATTTTCACGCGACTTGAAGAATTGCCTGGTGCGGCGGATAAAGCTTTTGCCGGCACCGCCGATCTGACGGACTCGGTTCAGGTCGAGAAACTTGTTGCCGACCTGACGGCATCCCTCGGGCCGGTTGAAATCCTGGTCAATAACGCCGGCATGGTGCAGACCGGTATCGACGGCGAATCGATGTTGCTGCATGAAATCAGCGACGAGCAATGGCGCTATGGCCTGGACATCAATCTGACCACGGCATTCATGGTCACCCGCGCCGTGCTGCTGGGAATGATTGAACGCGGCTACGGGCGTATCGTGCAAATGTCGTCGGTCACGGGCCCGGTGGTCAGCAACCCGAAGGCGACGATCTATGGCGCTGCCAAGGCCGGCATGCTCGGCATGACGCGGGCACTGGCCATAGAGGTCGCGAAAAATAACATTACCGTCAACAGCATTGGTCCGGGCTGGATCGAGACACCTTCGAGCAGCCCGGAGGAGGTTTTCGCCGGCAAAAACACGCCCGCCGGCAGACCGGGCACCGCCGATGAGATCGGCCATGTGGCGGTGTTCCTTGCCAGCGAGGAGGCAAGTTACCTGACCGGCCAGCTTATTGTTGTCGATGGCGGCAATACCATTCAGGAGTACAAGGGGCCGGCCGAAGGGTATTATTGAGGAACGCAAGCATGGCCATCGAATATTTTGATCACGATGCTGATAATGAAACTATCACTGCTGCTTTGCGCCGCGATGGTGCGGTCATTCTCACCGAACAGGTGAGCGCCGAGGTCGCTGACACCGTCGCCGCCGAAATGCGAGGTTATTTCGACTCGGAAGGCACCAATTTGGAAAGCGATTTTAATGGCTATGATACACTGCGCATATCCGGCATCCTGGCGCGTTCACGAACGTCGGCGGAGCTGATCGGCGATCCCCGTGTGCTCTCGATCATGGATCCGATTTTGCTGCCGCACTGCCTCAACTATCAGATTGGTAGCACTAGCGGAATCGAGATCCAGCCTGGCGAGGGCGCACAGGTCATGCACACGGACGACAGTATTTACCCGATGCGGATCCCGGGCGTTGAATGGCAAGTCGATGTCATGTGGGCGCTCGACGACTTTACCGTTGAGAACGGCGCCACCCGCGTCATCCCCGGCAGTCACCGTTGGAAAGGTCCGCCGGAGATTCCCGAGCACGAGCAAGCCGAGGTTCAAGCTGTCATGCCCAAGGGATCGGCACTGATTTATCTCGGCTCTGTCTTGCATGGCGGTGGCGCCAATCGTACCAACAAGGCGCGCATGGGGTTGATCAATACCTACGCCCTTGGCTGGCTTCGTCAGGAGGTAAACCAATATCTCCACATTCCGCGTGAAGTCGCCGACAGCTATCCTGAGCCAATTCGGCGACTGCTTGGCTATCAGGGCCACGGCGCCTACTTGGGCCGGTTCCCCGGCGATCCGGACGGCCACTGGCTGAACAAACACAAAGACGGCTAAGACCACTCCCTGTGGAATGGTGTTGGCTGAGCTATTGCTGTGCAGGCTGCGTGACGGAACTCTTGAGTTGATCGCCCAGTTTCAGTTGATTTTTTTCCCGGGCTTTCTTAGCTCGGGCAAACGACTGATGGCGCAATATACACGAACTGCATTCCTTCACGGCCTCGGTTGCCGCCTTCTCCACTAATGCCACCGAATGACGATCAGAGGCGATCAACGCCCCTGTACCAAGTACGAAAAGGCCGATCAGATATAGGACGGTTCGATCTTTCATGGATGCTCGCCGCTCAAAGGATGTAAAAAACTTTCGACACAGGACCCAATGATCCTAGAACAACGCCACGGTCAAGACCCCGCCGCCAAGTATCGCCGAATTGGCGCCAGACTGTCCGGGTCTCCGGCCACCTCCATTTCGGCAAACTCGATCGTTACGACTTCGTGCTCGGTCAGCACATTCAGGGCTTGTCGATCTTCGCCGGGGGCGATCGCTTCGAGCGCCTCGAAATCGTCTACGTATACGCGATACCGGACAGACATATCAGTCATGAGCGCGTCCCAATTAGCAAATCGCCGCTGTTCGATCCAAGCCTCGCCGATGGGTTTGAGTTCGGAGTCCGCCCGTGGCGCCAAGCCGTGCTTTTCCAAAAGCGGGCGCACGGCTTCGGCGGCGCGGCGTTCAACCTGAGCCAACAGAGAGAGCTTTTCGCGTTCATGGGATTTGTCGAATTGTTCGGCGAGCCCGTAGAAGTAGGCTTCGCCCATGATTTCTTCCTCGAAGTACCGCAGGAGCGTTACCAGATACTCCTCACTTCCTGTTCCCTGCTCGCCCAAAACTTCGCTCCTTTGCGCAATAACGGCGTTAGAATAACTTAGCGCGAGCGGCTTGCACTCATGCGAGATGGTGCGGCCGCCCCCGGTTCCACTTCCGGGCGCCGATGGCAAGAAGCGCAAACCCGCCACAGGCAGCAAGAAACCAATAACCGGCGACGACCATGGAGCGGTTCGTCCTAGTCAGCCTATCGATGATCTCATCATAGGAAATCGACGTCCGTTCGTAAATTTCGTGTTTGGACGGGTTGTGTTCGAGAATTTGCCAAATCGTCATTGGTTTGCCGGCGCCGATCTCGGAGCCAACGACCCAAACATCAAGTGCACCTCCCGTGTACCCGCTCACCAGCAGGTATTTGGGATGCGTTGACGGGTAGCGAAACTCTCCATCCACGCCCTTGAGGGTGAAGTAGACGGAGGCAATTGCCGGCAACATCGAGCCGGCGCTGGATTTCGAAATTTTGTTGCGGATAGTGACGGACTTGATCTCGCCACTGACCTTATTCAGATCGCTTTCAGCGGGATAGTTGTGCGGCAACCAAATGGCCAAGAAGACAATCCCCAACGCCGCGGCCAATAGCGAGAGAAAGAAATAGGGCCAGACTGGAATCCGGCCCAATTTTTGAAACATGGTCATCAAACAATGACTCCAAAAAAAATGGATGTCTGAACCGGACTCTACTGCATTTCTGTCCGTCATTGGATCGTCGCGGCAACTTCGCGGGCCACGGCTTCGCCACTCAAGTAGGCGCCGCCGCAGAGCTGCACGTATGGGACGGCGACGGCTTCGCCGGCGAAGAAAACACGCTCCCCAAGGGGTTTCGCTAGTTCGGCGCGGGCACCATAATGACCCGGAACGGCTGCTGCATAAGCGCCCAATGTCCAGGGGTTCTCCGCCCAGCCGGTCAGGTGGCCTTTGACGAAATGATCGCGCGCCTTGCTGCCAAACATTTTCACGACCTCACCCAGGGCAAAATCAACCGCCGCATCCGTGCCTTCCGCGGAAAGCTGCCAGCCAAAGGCACCACCAATAAAACCGATCATGATGTTGTAGCCAAACGGAAACGTCAGAAAGTAACAGGCCTCGGCGGGCATTTGATTGGGCACCCAATAGGTCAGCCATTGATTTGGAACAAGACCGAACCGTTCGTTGTCAAACTGCAGCGTAACCTTGGCGAGGAGCCCCATGGGAAGATTGCCGATTGCCATTTGTTTCCAATCGGGCAATTCCGGGGTGAACCGTATGGAACCGGCGCCAAGCACACCAGTGGAAACCGTGACGATGCAAGCTTTGGCCCGGATGGTTCCAGCTTGGGTCTCAACCGACACGCCGTCACCGCTCCAGTCAACGCGGTTGGCCGGTGTATTGAGTTGGACGGGAAGACCGGCACCCATACGGGCGACGAGAGTCCCGTAACCTTCCTTGATCATATAATTGGACTCAGTATCGCCATACTTCCACACATCCATGGTCGACAGGTCATCGAAATCCACCGCCCAGTCCATGGCCCCCATCCAGGTCTGAGATACCCCGGAGAAATCCTCATCCTTGGGAATGACCTTTGACGCCGCCACGTCCAGCCCTTCCCGTCCGGCTTTGTTTACAGCGCTTTCAACCTTGGTCCACGCCGTATCGTATTCTTGCTGCTCGTCCCGCGTTGCCCGGCGGTCCCCCACATACAGCGCACCGCCGGCACTACCATGACTAAGGAGATTAAAATTCCAGTCCCTGGCCATTTTGACATAAGGAAGATTGCTCGGCCCCATGACCCACGAACAGCCATGATCGAAAGGGATGCCGAAGGTATTGCTTTCTGTATAGGCACGCCCGCCAATACGGTCCGCGCCTTCAATGACGATGACCGATTTTCCGTCCGCGATCAGGGTCCGGGCGGCGGCGAGGCCGGCGGAACCAGCCCCGATCACAACGACATTCGGATTGGTGGGTAGGGCTTGGGCCCAGGCCGGTAACGCCGAAGTTGCCAGTGCCCCCGATAGGAAAGCGCGGCGCGAAACGGGGTGGCCAGTGTTATTCACCTCCCCAACTACGAATGCCTGCTACGGACCTATTGTGCGGCGCCGGCGCTCGCCGCATCGGCGACCGAAGGCTCGAAGATCGCGTAGTATTTGCGTATGTATTTCGTATTCTTCCAGCCGCATGCGGCGCCCTTGGGCACGTAGACCGCATCGCCGGCCTGGAAGTGGTGCTCCTTTCCGTCGCCGTCGGTCAGCGTTACCGAGCCCTCGAGCAGGCACATGAGTTCATTTCTCGGGAACGGTGCGACGGCGCATTCGAACGGCGTACTGTCCCACACGCCGACGATCATCTGCCCGCTCGGATCCTCAAAATAGGTATGATTACGCTGCACCGGAAGATCGCCGATATAGCCGGATGGATCATCAATCTCCTCGATTTCCATACCGCCCGACGGACCCGACGGTTGCGGCAGAATGAGGCCTTGCGACGCCACGTCATCGGCCGCCTCGGCGCCCGGATTCTCGAAAATCATGAAGTACTTGCGGATATAGCCGGGCTGCTTCCATTGGCAGGGCAGGCCCTTGGGTATGACGAACGCTTCACCGGCGTTGACGGTGATTTCAGTGTCGTCTTCAAGGACCATGGTGACCGAACCTTCGAGCACAAACATGAATTCGTTCACCGCGTAAGGCCCGAACTTCTCCGTCATCGCCGTACAGTCCCAGACGCCGGCCATATACCCGAGGGCCTCGTCCTGGTGGTAGATATGCCCGCGCTGCACCGGGTTTCCAGCCACCAAACCGCCCGGATCGATCGTGTCCCATTCGACCAGGCCCGAAACGCTGGGACCGTGCGGCTCGAACCGGATGATTTTGGGATCACTCATGATGACGCCCTTTCTTTATGGAATGCTTGACCTCCGATCAACGCGGCGGACAATAATCTTGACTCACGCAGCCTGACAATCATAGCCTCTGACTGAACGTTCAGGAAGTCAAACACTGTAACGGGAACGTTAAATCGCCCACGGGGAACTCAGACAATCTCACGGCGTGTGGGGGCCATGGTGGGGCGGTCGTTAGGACCTAGAATCTGCCCGAGGAATTCGTGAAAATTCCGCGGCTGAAAAACCACTGGGAGGAATTTTAAATGGATGTCGTAGACCAACTACATGCGGTGCGCTCGGGGCACTTGACCCGACGTGCCTTCAACAAAACTTTGCTCGGTGCCGGCGTCACTCTGGCGGCAATGCCGGTGGCGTCGCGGATGGCAAAGGCGGTGGCGGCAGATCAAGCGACCTATTTCACCTGGGGCGGCTACGATGTCCCTGAATTGTTCGCACCCTATATCAAGAAGCACGGCGAGACGCCCAACTTCTCGGCGTTCGGCGGTTCCGAGGAGGCCCTGACGAAGATCCGCGGTGGTTTCGTGCCCGACGTGGCGCATCCGTGCAATCAAGCCATTCCGCGCTGGGTCGCCAGCGGCCTGTTCCAAGCCGTCGATACCAGCAAGCTCTCGAACTTCAAGGACTTGGTTCCCTCGCTGGTCGATCTGCCGGGCAATATGCCCGACGGCAAGCCTTATATGATTCCCATGGACTGGGGACGGACGTCGATTACCTACCGGACCGACCTGTTCGATCTTCAGGGCGAGGAAGAGTCCTGGGGCATGCTGTGGGACGAGCGTTACAAGGGTAAATTGGGCGTCATCGCCACGGCGGCCGATACTTGGTGGTGCGCGGCCATTTATGCCGGCGTCGACTTCAACGAGCTGTCGACGGATGCAAACTTCGAGAAGGTCGCCGATCTGATGCGGAAACAGCGTCCGCTAGTTCGTCTTTACACCGACGATATGACGACCGTGGAGCAGGCACTGGCTTCCGGCGAATTGGTTGCGGCCATGACCTGGGACGCTTCAGCCGTGACGCTCAAGGGCCAGGGTATCCCGGTGAAGTTCGCCAATGTCAAGGAAGGTGCCCTGACCTGGGTTTGCGGCGCGATGATCCTCAAGGATGCGCCAAAACCCGATTTGGCGCATGAAATTATCGACTCCTTGATCAGCATCGAGTCCGGCAAGTGGCTGATCGGCGAGAACGGTTATGGGCACTCCAACATCAAGTCGTTCGACCAGTTCACGGATGAGGAGTTGGCGAACTTGGGCCTGAGTCGGAATCCGCAGGAAATCCTGGATGCCGGTAAATTCCAGGTTCCGCAGACTCAGGAGTTCGAGACCAAGATGAACCAGGAATTCCAGGAGATTATGGCCGGATTCTGATCATTGCTTCCAGCGATTGGACAGCCGCGGTGACGCCGCCGCGGCTGTTTTTTTTCTTGATTCGTATGGGTGCGTCCTCAATGGGTTCGCCATAGCTGGGGGAGGTTTCAGTTGAGCAACGGGACTGCGGTAGCCGGCGCAATAGCGGAACCACGCAGAACATTGCGGGCTGGGTTGGGCGCCCTGTTCATGCGCAGCGAAGCGTTGCGCGGGTACTCCTTGTTATCGCCAACGCTTCTGATCATGGCGTTCGGGATCTGTATTCCGTTTGCCATTTTGATAACGATGAGTTTTTGGACCCAGCAAGGGTTCGATTTCGACACAACACTTTCAGTTCGCAACTATAGCAAGGCATTCGAGCACCCTGTGTACGAGGCCCTGATGCTGCGGTCGCTGGCAATCTCGGGCATCTGCACCATCGCCACCGTGGTGCTCTCTTATCCCATGGCCTACTACGTGGCCTTTCACGTCCACCGGCATAAGATGATCTGGATCATCTTGATGACCTTGCCGTTCTGGACCAGCTATCTGCTGCGGGTTTTCGCGTGGAAGATTATTCTTGGCTATAACGGCGCCATCAACTCAGGCCTCAAGGGTCTTGGCCTCATCGATCAACCCCTGGAATTCCTGCTCTACTCTCAAACAGCCGTGGTTATCACGCTGGCCCACGCCTGGGCGGCGTTTGCCATCCTGCCCATGTACGTATCGCTGGAAAAAATCGACCGCACTCTCCTGGAGGCGGCCACGGATCTGGGGGATGGCCCCGTGGCGCGCTTCTTGCGCGTTACCCTGCCGCTCTCGTTGCCGGGAATAATTGCGGCGACATTGATCCTTTTCATTCCCATCGTCGGTGATTACATCACTCCGGCGCTGCTCGGCGGGCCGGACGGGATGATGATCGGCAACATGATCCAGGCGCAGTTCGGCAAGGTGAACAACTGGCCCATGGGTTCGGCGCTGGCCATCGGAATGATGCTTATCGTCGCGGCTTGTGCGCTGACGTTCATGTTTGTGACCCGCAAGGCGAAGGAGTACATTGCATGAGCGAGGTTTCCTATATCCAACGGCGCAACCGCCCCTTGCAGTACTACGCGCTAATATATTTGGCGTTTCTTTACATTCCCGTGCTGTTCCTGCCGCTGTTCTCCTTTAACGACTCCATCTATGTCGCCTTTCCACTCAAGAGTTTTACGCTGAAGTGGTACGAGCAAATGTTCGCCAATGAACCGATGTTCGCGGCATTGATGAATAGCATTAGAGTCGGTGTGGTCACGTCGGTGATCGCCACTTTCCTAGGGATCTTCGCCGCCAAGGCGGTGACACGCTACCGCATGCCGGGACGCGCGCCCGTCGTCAGCTTCATCATGCTGCCGCTGGTGATCCCCGGAATCATTTTCGGGGTTGCGTTGTTGATCTTGATGAGCAGATTAGGAATCAGACTGTCCCTCTATACGATCACCCTTGGCCATATCCTGATCTGCGTTCCCTTCGCCATGGCAACGCTGATCCCACGCTTCGAGGGTTTCGACAAATCCATCGAGGAAGCGTCCGCGGATCTTGGCGAAAACATGTGGTGGACGTTCTGGCGGGTGACCTTTCCGATGGTTTTCCCCGGCATCATCGCCAGCCTGCTGCTTTGTTTCACCATCTCGTTTGACGAGTTCATCATGGCGTTCTTCTTGTCCGGAACTGATCCCACTTTACCCCTATTCATGTGGGGGCAGTTGCGGTTCCCCGCCAAACTGCCGGGCGTTCTAGCGCTCGGCTCACTCATCCTCGCGGTTTCTTTCTTCGTTGTGTTCTTCTCACAATGGGTCCGGACCCGCGGTATTCGGACTCAGACCCCAAGCGGAGAATAACCTTGTCGCAAGACGAAGCATTCATTTCCATTCGTGACGTCTCCAAGAGCTTCGGCCCTGTGAAGGCCGTCGACCATGTGTCCATGGAAATAGGCGCCGGCGAATTCTTCTCGCTGTTGGGACCGTCGGGCTGCGGCAAGACGACGCTACTACGGATGCTCGCGGGCTTCGAGGCGCCGACATCGGGGGAGATCATCATCGACGGCCAACCCATGTCGGCGGTGCCGCCGCATCAGCGCCCGGTTAACATGGTGTTTCAGAGTTATGCCATTTTTCCGCACCTGAATGTCCGCGACAACATCGCCTACGGCATGCGCAAGGCGAAACTGCCAAGGCGGGAACTGGACGCCCTGGTTGAAGAGATGTTGGAGATGATCAAGCTGCCCGGTTACGGCAACCGCCGGTCGGATGAGTTGTCCGGCGGCGAGCGGCAGCGGATTGCCCTGGCTCGGGCCCTGATCAGGCGGCCGAAAGTCCTGTTGCTCGACGAACCTCTCGGCGCGCTGGACAAAAAGCTGCGCGAACAGATGCAACTGGAACTCCGAGCGCTGCAGCGCTCGGTTGGCATTACCTTCGTCTTTGTCACCCACGACCAGGAAGAAGCACTGACCATGTCGGACAGGATCGCGGTCATGTCCAAGGGCCGCTATCTGCAAATCGATACACCGACCCGGCTCTATGAAGCCCCCAACAATCGCGAAGTCGCCGCTTTCATCGGCAGCATGAACTTCTTCGACGCGCGTATCGAATCGTTGAGCGGCGAGAGCGCGACGGTGGATGCGGGGCCGCTGGGCCGGATCTCGGCGCCGGTTCGCGAGGCGACGTTTTCTGAAGGCGATAAGGTGCTGGTTGCGATCCGACCCGAGAAGTTCTCACTCTCGGAAACGCGCACTGGCGGCAACGAGAATTCCATCGAGGGGATGCTGGGCGCCGCCGCCTACTTGGGTGATCGCAGCCATTTCTACGTTCGGGTAGATGGTATCCAACAACCGATTGCCGTGTCGGCCCAGAACGCTACCCGTGTCGACAACAGTTTTCGCGACCAAGAGCGGCAGGTTTGGCTCAATTGGTCCGATGACGCGGTCGTGCTGCTCGGTACGGACCAAGGGCCGGGAAAAAAATAGTGAAAGAAGATGCGGTTAGCCTGAATTTCAAAAATGCCGTCAGCCCGGGTCGGACAGCGTCGAGGGAGGTGCGCCGCCGGCAGCTGATAGAGGCCACCATCGATTCCATCGCCGAGCGCGGGTTTTCCGGAACCACTCTGGCGACGGTGACGAAGGGCGCCAGTCTGTCACACGGAATCGTCAATTTCCATTTCAAGAACAAGGAAACACTGTTTTCTGAAACGATCCGATTTCTGGCCGAGGAGCACCGTGCCCAATGGCTCGAGACGGTGGAAAAAGCCGGGTCGACGCCACTGGAGAAACTGTTGGCGCTGATCGATACCAATTTCCACCCGAACATCTGCAATCGCAGGAAATTATCAGTCTGGTTTGCGTTCTTTGGTGAGTCCAAGTATCGCTCGATCTATCGCGACAGGTGCGCGGAAATCGATACTGAGCGCATGAATGAGACGGAACGATTGTGCCGATTGATAAACGAAGAAGGAGCGTATGATCGTGTCGATCCGGGGTTTGTTGCAAGGGGCCTGGAAGCGTTTATGGACGGATTGTGGCTCAACATGCTGATTTATTCCAAGACGTTCTCGCGAAGCGAGGCCAAGAAAGAATGCATCGCCTACCTCGCCGCAATATTTGAGAACCATTTCTCCGCTCCAGCTAATTCGCAGGCATGCAATTCAAAATGACCCGCGACCCGCGCTACGACATCCTTTTCGAACCCGTTCAAATTGGCCCTGTCACAGCCAAAAACCGATTTTATCAGGTCCCCCATTGTAACGGCATGGGCTCGAGTTACCCATCCAGCATGGCGGAAATGCGTGGTGTAAAGGCCGAGGGTGGCTGGGCCGTGGTGTGTACGGAAGAAGTGGATATCCACCCAACTTCCGAACACAGCCCCGCCATCGAAGGCCGGCTGTGGAACGACGACGATATCCCCGTATTTTCCCGCATGTGCGAGAAAATCCACGAGCACGGCGGACTGGCCGGAATCGAACCCGGCTACGGCGGGTTTACCACGTCGAACCACTACAGCCGGGAGATTCCCCTGGCACCTTCGCACCGGCCGGTCAGCAGCTACGACCCGGTGCAAGCGCGGGCCGTGGACAAGGCCGATATCAAGGCGTTGCGCCAATGGCACGTGGATGCCGCGTTGCGCTCGAAGAAGGCCGGGTTCGACATTATCTATGTGTATGCCGGACACGATCTCTCATTCCAGATGCATTTTCTGTCGCGGCGCCACAACTCGCGCACCGACGAGTATGGTGACAGCCTGGAAAACCGGGTGCGGTTGTTCCGGGAAATTATCGAAGAGACCAAGCAGGCCGTCGGCGACACTTGCGCCGTTGTGGTCCGCTTCGCCGTCGATGAAATGCGGGGCCCGGACGGGATCACATGTGAGACAGAAGGACGCGATATCGTTGAGATGTTGGCCGAGTTGCCGGATCTCTGGGATGTCAATGTTAGCGATTGGTCCAATGATTCGTCCACATCCCGATTTTCCGAGCAGGGTAATCAGGACTCCTACATCGCTTTCGTCAAAACCGTGACAAGCAAACCCGTGGTCGGGGTGGGTCGCTATACCTCGCCCGACGCTATGGTCTCTCTGATCAAGCGCGGCATTGTCGACTTCATCGGCGCGGCGCGGCCCTCCATTGCCGATCCATTCCTGCCCAAGAAGATCGAGGAAGGGCGCATTGAGGACATACGCGAATGTATCGGCTGCAATATATGTGTCACTGGCGATTTCCTGGCGACGCCCATGCGATGCACCCAGAACCCGACAATGGGCGAAGAATGGCGCAAGGGCTGGCACCCGGAAATAATCCCCGCTAAAAAAAGCGATGAGTCGGTCCTCATCATCGGCGCCGGGCCAGCCGGCCTCGAATGCGCCAGGGCGTTGGGCCAGCGGGGCTATTCGGTAACCTTGGCCGAGGCGTCGAGAGAACTGGGCGGACGGGTTGCCCATGAATCACGGCTGCCGGGCCTCGCCGAATGGGGCCGCGTGCGCGATTTCCGCCAGGTCCAGATCAGCGCGATGGCGAACGTGGAGACCTATCTGGAGAGCCGCCTTCACGCCGAGCAGGTTCTCGAGTTCGGCGCCGGACATGTGGTGTTGGCAACCGGTTCCAAGTGGCGCTCAGATGGCGTTGGGCGTCAAAATCACGCGGCGATCCCGGGCAGTGACCGGGCAAACATAGCGACGCCCGACGATGTCATCGCCGGAAAGAACCTGAGCGGTCCGGTGGTGGTGTTTGACGACGATCATTATTACATGGGCGGGGTGCTGGCCGAAAAGCTGCGCACCGATGGTCATGACGTCCCCTTGGTGACGCCCGCCGCCGATGTTTCCCATTGGACCCACAACACCATGGAACAGGGACGCATCCAGACCCGCCTGCTGGAGCTCGGTGTGGAGATCGTCGCGCTTCACAATCTCGCCGCCATCGCGGAGGGTGAAGTCGAATTGGCCTGCGTCTATACAGGCCGGCGCCAGAACCACGCTTGCGGGTCGCTGGTCCTAGTCACCGCCCGGCTTCCCGAAGACAGCCTCTATCACGCGCTGAACGAAGAATGGTCCGCCCTGGCCGGGGCCGGCATCAAGTCTCTCACCCGAATCGGCGATGTTCTGGCGCCGGGAACCATCGCCGCCGCTGTCTATAGCGGACACCGCTATGCCCGTGAACTGGACGAACCGGTTGCCGAAGGTGTGCCTTTCCGCCGCGAATTACCGCAACTGGCTGACGCCTGATCCCCTTACCGGAGGTGCATATGACGCGAGATCCCCGTTACGACATTCTGTTCGAACCGGTGAAGATCGGGCCGGTAACCGCCAGGAACCGCTTCTACCAGGTTCCCCATTGCACCGGCCTCGGCTGGCTCAGGCCGCGTATGGTGGCGGCGCTCCGGGGCATGAAGGCGGAAGGCGGATGGGGCGTCGTCTGCACCGAATATTGCTCGATCCATCCCTCATCGGACGACCTGCCATACGTGTCCACGTCGTTGTGGGACGACGGCGACATCAAGGCCAATGGGTTGATGACCGAGCAGGTTCACGCCCACGGCTCATTGGCCGGCGCCGAGTTATGGTATGGCGGCGGTTCGTCGGCAAATCTCTATAGCCGCGAGACCGCCATGGCGATCGACAGTCGGCCGAACACCGCGGGCAATCCATACCAGACCAGGGCGATGGACAAGTCCGATATCCGCGACCTCAGGCGATGGCATAGGAAGGCCGCCCTGCGCGCCCGGCAAGCCGGCTTCGATATCGTCTATGTCTATGCGACCCATGGATATTTGTTGTCTAGTTTTCTGTCGCCGCACCACAACAGGCGGACCGATGAATATGGCGGGTCCCTGGAGAACCGTGTGCGCCTGGTCCGCGAACTGATCGAGGAAACCAAGGACGCCGTGGGAGAGACTTGCGCCGTGGCGGTGCGGTTTTCCGCCGATGAGAAAATCGGCGAGGATGGCGAGCCGGTTCAGGGCGAGCGCCGCGACATGCTGGAGATGCTGGCCGAACTTCCCGATCTTTGGGACATCAACATCTCGGATTACTCCCTGGAGATGGGCGTCTCGCGGTTCGTCAAGGAAGGCGCGCTCGAGCCCTATATGGCGTTCGTCAAATCGGTGACCACCAAGCCGGTGGTGAGCGTCGGCCGCTTCACCTCGCCCGACACCATGGTCAGCCAGGTCACGCGCGGCATCGTCGACTTCATCGGCGCGGCGCGGCCGTCCATCGCCGATCCGTTCCTGCCCAAAAAGATCGAAGAAGGGCGGATCGAAGAAATACGCGAGT
>Ga0209554_1001904_pt1 | contig 15145 bp, 14 predicted proteins | sample MarorgKNORR_S2LV_5_FD_188221 | JGI IMG/M metagenome (GOLD analysis project Ga0209554, IMG submission 188221) | Marine microbial communities from the Southern Atlantic Ocean, analyzing organic carbon cycling - Bottom_A/KNORR_S2/LV (SPAdes) (version 2) | ecosystem: Environmental > Aquatic > Marine...
CTTAAGGGGTTTGGAAGAACCCTCGTGATTTCATGGAAATGATATGTCGGTTGTCTGTATCAGCCTCTACTTGAGTTGTATTATCTTCTAACGAAGGCATCACTTTTTGGATTGTTTTTTAGTCTTCTTCTTTTTTGGTTCAGTCTCTGGAAGTTCTGCTAGAGTAATTCTTACAAGTGAACTTATCCATTCTCTTTCTTCTATCTTGTCTTCTATAAGAAATGATAAAACTTTTGCTTTTGGGAAGGCAGGTACTTCTATAGCATCTTTAATGAATTCTCTTCCAGATTCCGTAATCTTAACGAATAGTTTATCATTAACTATTATTGCAAATAATTTACCATCAGAATACACATGGTAACCTCCAAACATTTTTTTAGCTGTAATAATACCAGCATTATCTATTTGTTCAATGACATAGTCTGCGAACTCTTGTGTACAAGCCATAATATCCCTCTCTATTCTTTCCAATAGTGCTCACATCAAATACTAATGCCTAAAATTACCCCTTGCGATACCCATTGTACATGCATTCCACGCGTCGGTACCCACGCGTGAGTTTTCCAACAGAGGGTGTCGCGAGGGTAATTTCAATTTTGGACAGACCATAGATTCTTAGACAGGTTTGGTAATACCCCATATTCTCTGGGTTTACTTTCCCACACCTGATAGTTAAAATACCTCAAATAGGGCGGTGTAAATAATGCACCACGGGGAGTTGAGCACATGACCGCCAATGGGCATTTTCGAATGAATGAGAAACGCTTGATGACTGCTGCTTGTTTGATTTCATTAGCAACACCAATTATTTGTTGGTTTATTACATTGAGGTTTAGTGGACTCCCCGTATGGATACCCTTTGTATCTGATCTGCAATCTTTTGAACCCGCAGCGACACTCTTTCCATTTGGCATGACATTGTCGGCATTGATGTTAGTGATGGTGATTCCCGGGCTTCATAGAAACTTGAGAGACTATACAAACAGGATGGGGGTAGATGGTAGTTATCTTCCAGCAGTATTCTCCACTTTCCTTTTCATCGCTGCTTTTTCATCCATCATTGCCAGTCACATTAGTTGGTCCGAGGCGCCTTTGATTCACTATGTTGCGGCAACTGTGTTGTTTTTAACCATGATTTGTGGGGGGGCCCTCTTCGAGTTTGTTAGATCATTTGGTGATTTTCAAAGAGTGAATCGACTGCGATTTGCTACTATCACAATGGGTATGTTTCTTTTCTTTACACTTGCAGTTTTATCGATGAGCAATCTTTTGCTGACACAGGATGTTAGGTACAGTGGAGACTTGATGGAAAGGCCATTGACGATGGCTATCGCGGCATTTATCGAATGGCTACTGGTTGCAGACCTTAGTCTGATGATGTTGTCGATGCGTAGTGAGTTTGATTCAATTCAGTAGCTGATGGCTAGCCTCGATGTATCTTCTCAGGTGTATTCATTGCTTGAATTAGTCTCCGTTCATAAGGCGTCTATTTGTGCTAGTCTAAGCGTAAAATAATCACTTCACTGAGTGCCCGCTCACTGGGTGTCCAATGTCTCGCAAGGGTATGAACAGAAAACCCTCAAGTGTTGAACCAAATTTCACACCGTCTCTCATGGGCTGATACAGACAACCGACATATCATTTCCATGAAATCGCAAGGGTTCTATCAAACCCCTCAAGAGATTATCGAAGAGTACAGTGGGATTTCAGTCGGCCAGTACACTGCCTACCCCCCGCTCAGGCTTACAGTGGATGCTTGTGTATTCAGACCCCTATCTGGTAAAGTATCATGTGTTCAGATGTCGAAGACGACATCACAGTACCAACCAGGCCCCTCAATGTCCGGCACCTCCTGCCAGGGGCTGGATAAGGTCTGCCCGCCATCCAGTTGCTCAAAGCATAATTCATGTCGGGTCACGGCCTTGATCTCGACCTCTCGCTCGACCAGGTCGGCATCGACCCAGGAGGCTTGGATCCGCAGGGCTTGCGGGGTGAGCATGACCGCACCATCGACGAACCACTGTCCCTCGACTTCACAACGGTAGAGGATTTCCTCAAGGAATAATACCAGCAGTCGGTCATTTGAGGTCTCGCCATCACTGTCGATGAGCCATTCTCCTGTCTGCCTGACCGCCTGATTGGCGGCGACATTTCCTGTTTGCGAGGCTAGAATCCCCTGCATCCCCTGGCCGGCTTCAACCAGCAGGCGCTCTGGGGATGATGAAAATGCCCGCAGGGCGACATCAGCGGTCGTCGGTCGCGGCCACGCACTCATCCAATCACCTATCTCTGCGAGATGTGCATCGACCACGCGACTTCGTCGAGCCTGGTTGCCAAAGCCCGGGCCGAAAGCACGGTTTCCATAGAGGTGGAATCCCCGGCCAGAATGACCTCACACGCAGAATTTGCGAGTAAACAACCATATTCCAGTGAGAGGCCAGCAGCCAGAGCCGTGGTCATCGCCACATTTGCCGCATCGAGCAAGCCTATCTGTTGCCGGGGATTTACGGCACTGCAGGCGATATGCAGAGAAGTGCCATCGCTCTTGTACAGAGTAGTACCTTCTTCACCACCGGCCACCAGCAAGGAATCGATGTTATTCTCACTCAGAATCGTTTTAGCGGCTTCGGATGCATCTTCGGAGCCGATTCGGCGGCGCATGAGATTTAGTCCACGCGCCTTCATTATCGCCACTCTGGCACCACTGATTCGATGTAATCCGGTAAGTTTGGGGTCGCTGATTATCGGAATGCCAGCCGCAGTCGCGGTCGCTACCAGTTGATGTGCCCCGGTATCGCTGAGTACTCCCTTCCCATAGTCGGATATCACCAACACCGCAGCACTTTCCAATGCTTTACAGGCTCGCTCGGTAATCTCTAAACTGGCTTCTTCCTGCAAAGGCTCATTCGCTTCACTATCCCAACGCATCAGCAATTGTTTTTGGTTGATAAGGCTCTCACGGGCGGCGATCAAGCGAGTTTTCACGGTCGTCTTGCGGCCCTCAATCACCGCGATTCCATCGGTAGGGACTCCCTCGTCCTCAAGTAATTCGAGAAGTTCTCGCCCGGCATCATCATCACCGACCACGGCAAATAATTGCGGTCGTAGTCCAAATGACAGCAGACCACGGGCAACATGGGCAGCGGCACCCGCGCCTTGCTCTCGGTGGGTCTCTTTGAGTACCGGGACGGCGGCGGTGGGGTCGAGATTGTTAGAATATCCGTGGACGTAACGGTCGAGCATCACATCGCCGACCAAAACCACTTTTTTGGCTTCCAGTCCCTCGACCGCCCGGCGTAATTTCTGTAGATTGTCGTGGGTGACCCAATCCTCTTCACTAAGCGCCATCACAATCCCCCCATACCCTGCGACTCGGACGTATCAATTCAACTTGGCGCGCTCAGTTGCCAATAGTGAGAGGTGCTGCTGTGGTGAAATATTCAGACTTGAGCGCAGTGATTCTAGGATGGCCTCCTCGTCGGCGGTGATGATCTCATCTGCCAATGCCACCCGCAGAGCATCGGCATAAGCCATCACATGGGTGGTCTCAGTTGCGTCCAGACCGAGTTGCTCTCTAGCCGCAATGTGCATTTTTTCGTGCACTCCTTCAGCCAAGCCCAGAGATGAGCGTAGCCTTGACAGCATCGCGTCCTCTTCACGAATGAGTTGTCCATCGGATAATGCTTCGAGTAAGACCTCGATATAGATTGCATCGGACTCGCTCAACTCACCTGCAGATTCGTCAATGGAATTGCCGGACCGAGGGGTGTCGGGAGAGAGGTCTTCCCCGGCACCATCTTCAGGGCTTTGATTGGCCGCATCTCGGGCCAAACTGGCCGCGGCACTGATTCGCTCAAGTTCGGACAGGGGGAAATCCAGAACCCGTCTCAGTACGGAAATAATTCCCTTCTCGTCCTCGGAAAGATGGCCATCACTCCAAGCTTGGCCAAATACCGATGTGAAGATCTCCTCGGCGGCGATTTTCTCACCCGGTGGTGGTGAATAAATGCTGACAGAAACATCATGCCATTTGCAGTGCCGGTCGACGTGAGCAAGAAAATGGAGAGTTTTTTCGTGGCCGATAACATCACCTACGACGCATTGCTCATCGCCCTTATCAATCGACATCTCCCGTAGTCGCGCGATGAGTTTGCCCGCCTGCTGTTTCCCCTCGGGGGTGAGTAAGTACACCTTTCGGCGCTGTTTACTACCGATGATGTGGCGTGTATCATCTGCGACAAAACCTCGTTTCATCGCCAGTTTTATCGTCCGAGGAACATGTTTTCGGTGAACAAAAGTCGCTTCTGAAATTCCCGCTTGGGTAAGATGCGGCTTGACATCCCAAGCTCTTTCTGGTAATGGATTATCCATCAGATGCAGGAGCAGACGCTCCTGAGAGGTCATCGTCGCCAGCCAGCCATCGACCATAGAACTCCCCTAGACGTCAGCATCACCGTTATTGAGTATTCGTAAGCGGCGGCCTCAATAATCAGTATGAACACGCCGCAGCATGGGCCGTGATTCACAACGCAAGTTGAAGCCAAGGGTGAGGAACCATCGTCCAGTGTACTCGCCCGAAGAGGGTGGCGAAGGCCTGAGAAATCCACTTGAGGCGGCGAAGAAAATCGAGGGGCAGTGGGTGGTAGAGGGCGGACTAGCCAGTCGATTATTCCAAAAATCGGCGCTCGGAAAACCACTCTCGGGAGGAAAATTAGCCCTGCAGCCAGCCGAATTGATGTTCTGCCACTGGCACCGTCACCTACCCTTGCCCAGCGGTGACTGGGTGGTGCAACAAATGACTACTGACGCCCTCTTCATGCATCGTTGTGCGGCGCTTGAGGCGGTGCGGGATGGCGGTGAGAAAGTAGTTCTGTTCAACTCACTCAGCGACGAGCACAAGGTGAATTGCATAACCGGCACCTGGGCGCTTCGGTGGAATCGAAATCAACACCCGAGCCGTGATGAGCCACAGGCACAGGTCCGATGGTTCGGGTCACAGGATTCGGTCGACTGGCGTGAATTGCTCGAGTGGGGAGCGGCGGTGCAGGCACAGAATCATAAGGCCGAAATCCTCGTCGTCGATGGCGAATTTGATGTCACCATCTATCGTCTCGGGTTAGAACAGATTACCGGAGAAATGGCACTGCCCCACCTGGGTGAATCAACCATGGCTGGGCTGGCGCAGAGTTGGGACGGAAGGAAGGAGTCGCATAACGGTGTCTTCATGGCGATGGGAAAAGAGCATTGGCCTCTGCCGACAGTAGGGGTGGCACAGATGAATGGGACCTGGCTGAATTCCGTCGAGGCTGAATGGCTCGAACACCTACTCAATGAAGTTGCGCTCTCGAAGTTGGGTCATCTTTACTCCGACCTGCTTTCCCGCGGTTTGCTGTGCCGTCCTGGATTCAAGTATGGGTGTCGCTGGCGCTTATACTGCGAGCCGATGGATGAAGCACATGCCCCTTGGTTACTGTCGCCTGAAGATGAGGCACCGAGCAATTGGGATGGCGCCTGTCTGGCGGTACGACTCGCCGCCGGAGTGCACAAGAAGTGGCTCTGTGCCCTGCATGGCGAAGAATGGCAGTATCTCTCGATTGAGCGAATCCTCATCGGGAGAGATTAGAGCACCGAATCTACTCCGAGACTACGAAGGCGAGGTATCGGCTCGACCATCACTGATGTCGGTATTCATCTTGAGGAGGGTGGAGGAGATTGAAATCATTCGGTGGCGGCCCGCCGGCGGTGAAATTCTCAACTGAATCAACCTCTGTGGGAAGCGGTTTCGGTTGTGGTGGGACTTTTCGCTTAACTCCTAATAGAACCCAGCAAGCACATAGAATCCCGACGATGAGGAATGTCGTTCCCGGATCACGAAATTTTTGCATGAAACCATAGGCGGGCGATTCGGATTCTGCCGTCAGAGTAATATTGATCTGATATTCGATTCCATTACCATCCCTTAGAATGACTTCCCCTCGGGCCAGCATCCCAGGAATCAGTAAGCCGCTGGGCTCGATCGACAATTCAAGTGATGAATCGCCTTCTACAATAATCGTGGTAGATGAGGTTGCGATGCGCGATAGGGCACCGGTGATTTCGACAATATATTCTCGGCTGCCTTCGCCTTCCAGCGCCAGCGGCACCTCGATGATCGAAAAGTCAGAGACCGGAATCGAAGTCGAATACTCTGTTGCGGTAGGAATATTGCCGACAACATACCACGGAATAGAGACATTGAATTCAACGCTCAAACCGCATCCAAGAGTACCGCTCAAAGTCCCCTTATATCCGTCCTGGGAAGAGGTTGACCAGCGTATTTCCATCTCATATTCCTCACCCGCCAGTAGTTCCGGTGGCGATGATACCGGTGAAATCTCTCTACCATCCGAGGAGGTCAGATTCAGCGAGGGCTCGCAAGCGTGGCCAGCAATCCAAGTGAAATATATCGATTGGTCGTAAAATACCACAATTTCATCGGCGCTGGTCTCGACCGTGAACGTCGGTGAACAATCGGCACTGGAAAAATTGAGAATGACTCCAGAAAAATCATACTCGATTGTGGCCTTCCATGGCACCAGGAACCCGTAGCGGTTGCGAATAACCACCCCTTCGCCACCAAACACCTCGCCGACTTGGAAGACATCCCCGGATGAGCCCTCGTCGCCCCCACCCATCAAACCGTCATCCTGGTCGGCTTCTATGATTCGCAGTAGAGGATGACGGGAATCGGTATTTGCATCGTTATTCTTCAAGCCACCGACATTGGTATTTTGAATGCTGACCAGTAATCCTTCACCTGGAAGTTGTGAATCAAAACCTGAATCCTGGCGATATTCAGCCCAAAGGTATTCACCACTGGATAATTCTATTTTCAGCGGCAGGCCGTCCGAGGTCTGTGGCTCGATGTGGAACGAAAGATTCTCGCACGATGATGCTGGCGGCCAGGTCGGCGGCATGGTCTGGTGTCGCTCAACCCCCAACTGGGCAATCGTGGCCGCCATCGGCAGGGCTGGTATCCTACCGTTACCGTTCCAGTTCCCACTGGCCATGATATCCCAATCACCGACTCCATTCCAAGGGTCTTTGCGGACGACATCGTGCACCGCGTAGAGGTCGATGGCGCCATGCTGATGCAATGCTTCATGGAGTATTGTGCCGCGATAGTTCGAGGAGCGGAAACTAGCCATGGTGTAGTGCTCTACGGTGAGGCCATCCGCTACTGTGATAGGCTCTGATAACGGGCCGAAATGTGACCATATCTTGCTGCTAGCACCACCATCCTCCTGAGGTTTACTTGTATGCAGAATGATGAATCTGTCGACCGCTCCATCGTTGTCCAAGTCCCATTGCTGCCAGTCTATCTGGTCGCTGAGTTCAGTGACGACCTGGGCCGCCAATGTCGCGGGGCCCGCACCACCGTCCTTTCCCGAATCTCGCGAGTCGGTGCTATCCTGTCCATAATAGTCGACCGAATGTTCAGCTCTGATCACGGCCGGATGAATCGTCAGGTTCAAGTTTACTCTACCAGCCGATAACTGGTCGAGGTAAGCGGCCAAGCCATTGCTTCCGGTGAGTATGCTGGTCGCCTGTTTCACGTCGAGACCCGGAGCAGCGGGATTCTCGGCGAAATCGACGATAACCACCAACCATTGCTCCTCGCTCTGTAACCCGATGACCTGCGTAGTCCGGGGCTCGGTTTGAGAAATGACATCTTCGAACCATTCGCTCACCACCTCGGGGTTGACCCACCCCCACAATCCGGCAGTGAGGAAAAGTAGGGCAATCGGTAGCGCCAAACGGGTACGCATGGAATGCCTTGATTCGGCTCCTACCTTCAATGATTGCTCAACCTGTACCGGCTGAGTCGAAGTTTGTCACGGTGATGCCACTTTCCGCGGCATAGGACATTATCCCGCTTCCCACCTTCCCCGGGGCTGACAGAAAAACCTCATCAGGTCGTAATTGATAGCCCCAAGGCAGTTCACCTGTGGCTTCGCAGTGCAGGATACGGTTCGGCCGGCGATGAGCAGATAGCACAGCTAATTGCCGAGCCCTGATAGATGATTTTGTCCAGGGGTCGATCAGTGATGCCAGAGCCAACTGGAGATCCAAAGTTTCGTGAGGTGAGGTTTGGCTTCTTACGGCACTGGATTCAAGCAGATTCAACCCACTGAGCCGGGTCCCGAGGATAGCGAGACTATCTCGCAGTTGGAACGGTAGAGGGCTTGAGTCACAACCGGAGATCAACACGTCACTAAAGCGCTCATCTCGCACCCGCTCAAGCAACTCGTCACGCTCCTGATGTGAGAGACAGAGTCCACCAGACGAATGGGAGCCAATGCCACCAGGGAGAGTCCAACCCGCCAATGAGGGGCAAGCACCGGCACAGCGACAGTCGACGATACATATCCGCCTCAGACCCCCTTCTGAATCGAGAATACCTCGTCCCGACTCCAGGCTCATGCGCAAGCCGTGGCGATGGGCGAATGGGGCGAAGGAGGCCTCGATACAGAGGGCTGAGAAAATAAGTATCGTGATGCGTATACCAGCCAGAGATTCTGGTAGCATCAGCCACATCAGACCGAGGGCGAAACCATGCACTCTGATTCGCCACCAACCCACGGTATAGGTAGTCACCAGTCCGCTGATTCCACCGGCAAGAACCGCACATATTGCCAATACCAGCAGGCCTTCTATCCACGCCAATGTAAATGCGATGAGCAATAATTCAGAGGCGTCATATCTTGTGACCAGACCATGCGAAGTATTCATTTCGTGACCCCAGGCAAATAGCGCCGGCAAGCCGTAGAGCAGGGTCAGGACGATTACCAAGCCGGCGAAAATCGGCATATAGAGCAGAATTCGACGAAACCACAACCGCTCTTTAGGCAGTAGACCGGGGGATGAGAAGGTGACCATCTGCCACGCCATAATCGGCATAGTCATCAGTAGCGAAAGCAGCATTATCAGCATCCACCGGGTAGTAATCCACTGTGTCGGGTCGAATACGCGCAAGCAGGAATCGACATCGCAGGGTGACAGTCGGCTGAGATACCAAGCGATGATGACATCAGCATTCCACCACCAGAATACCGCGGTGATGACCAAAGCGAATAGTACCAGGCCGCCTCGAGCGGCAAACTCATCCAAATGCGCCTGCACCGAAGTGTCACGGTCGCGGGCGAGTCGCAGGCTGGAAGTCATTGTCAACAAACCATCCAATCAACCGTTGGTGAAGAGCGATTCGCCACCTCAACCTCACAGTAGATCGGCAACCTCTGGAGGTGTTCTGGCCTGAAGAATGGTACGGTAGACCCCATAAGCGAACAAAAGGAACAGTATCGCGACCACTCCGACCCAGCCACCACCACCCCCCTGTTGATACAGGTGAATCGCCAGATAGAGCATTACCAGCGCGGCAACACCCCGGCCAATCCCCTGTGGAACTGCCAATGACCTGTCGAGGTGAGGGGGGCCACCGCCATACTTCTTCTCATAGAACTCACGCTGGAAAACCGCCCCGATGAGCAGGATTGCAAAGGTGCTCCAATAGTAGATATTACCCTGCTCGAAATATTTGGCCGAAAGTTTCTCCTGGTGCTCGGCTTCAATCTGTTCGGCGGTGATTTCGACGACGAACAGAGACTCGTAATCGCCCACTGAAATGGTGCGGAGTGCCAGTTCATCGCCTTCAGAAACTGTTGTCGTCCCGGGTGCGGAGATGAAGAAGGATACGATGTTCCACGCATCGCCCTCGTCCGGTAATCCGCTGCCATCGACGGCATTGCCGACCAGTTGGAATGCGACCTCGCCGACGTCTTGAGCCGGAGCGGTCCATTGCACGACCCAGTCATTTCCAACCTTACTCTGGGTGATTGCGGTGGATTCATTGGCATTGGCAATAATTCCATCGGCGTCGGAATTGAAGGTTCCCACCCCATATGACCACAGCATGAAACCACCCTCGACCGCATCGTCAGCGGTAGTGAGGGCAATGGTGAAATTGTAGGTTTGGTCGGGAGTATAAGATTGCGGCACACCGCTGATCGAGACGATCACCGCAATCGAGGGAACGCCCCCCCCGTGACAGGTGCAACCTTTGGTGATCACCTTATTGGGTGGGATATCACTGGTCTCCCAAGGTGGGCCGCCACTCAATCCGAGTGTCGGTGCAACCAGAGCGAGTGAAAGAAGGGTCATCAAGATGATTCGATGCCACTTATTCATATTCTACCACCCTGCACCATTCGACTTCAGCGATGTCCTTAACCGTTGCTTATTCGGCTGTTCATAACTCCTTTATTGCGGCATTGAGTTTGGTCATCATCTCTTTGCCGTCGCCGAAAAGCATCATCGTCTTATCCTCGTAGAACAAATCATTGTCGACTCCGGCATAGCCAACCGAGAGACCGCGCTTGATTATCACCACCACCCGAGCCTTGTCACAGTCCATGATTGGCATCCCGGCCAAAGGACCCTCGCCACTTCGAGCAGCCGGGTTGATGGTGTCGTTAGCGCCGATGATCAGACACAAGTCGCAGTCGGGGAATTCCGGATTGATCTCATCCATCTCAATCAATTTGTCATAGGGAACATTGGCTTCGGCCAATAGTACATTCATATGACCGGGCATTCGCCCGGCGACCGGATGAATCGCGTACTTGACCTCGGTATCGAACAACTCTTCCATCAGGTCACCGAATTCCTTCACCTGATGCTGGCTCTGGCTGACAGCCATGCCGTATCCTGGCACGATGATCACCGATTGCGCACCATCGGCAAGCATGGCGACCTCGTAGGCATCGCTGCCGACCTTGGTTCGGGTCAGAGACTCCTTCTCACCACCACCGCCAAAGGTCTTGAACAAAACGTCGACCAGACGGCGGTTCATCGCCTTGCACATTATGAAGGTCAGGACCAAACCGCTGGCACCGACCAGTGAGCCGGCGATGATGAGGACACTATTGCCGATGATGAAGCCGGTGAAAGCGGCGGCGATACCCGAAAGCGAGTTGAGCAGACTGACCACCACCGGCATATCGGCGCCGCCGATAGGCAGTACCAGCATTATTCCCAGCAAACTCGATAATCCGACGATGTACCAGACATAGTCGGTATTCTCCGGATTGACCGCTGACAGGTAGATCAAGGTGAATACCGAGAGTCCACAAGCGACCTTGATTGGATTCAACCACGGTGGACCCCAGGTCGGGGTTCTAATCCACTTGCCAAAGATACTGATACCACCCCTCAGTTTCAGCATCGCCAGGATACTGCCCGTAAGGGTCATCCATCCCACCAATGCCGACAAGCCGATGGCAATCCAAATCACCCACAAAGTAAGTGGGTCGGCGGGTATTCCGTTGGCCGGGTCGACAGCGCCGATACCGATTCGCTCAAGCGCTTCCGACAGTGCGACAAGGGCACTGGCGGCGCCACCGAATCCATTGAACAGAGCGACCAGTTCCGGCATCCCGGTCATCTCGACCCGAACCGCCAGCACATAACCGATGAGTGAACCAAGCAGAACTCCCCCGAGAATGTATTTCCAGCCCAATAAGCCGGTCTCGATCTCGAGTTTCACTACGGTGGTGATGATTGCAGTGGCCATACCCATCATCCCGTATTGGTTACCACGGGGCGCAGTGCGAGGATGGCCGAGCATCTTCAGGCCGAAGATGAAAAGACCTGCTGAGAGGAGGTAGCCCAAATCGAGAATACCGGGGTCGATCACTTGGCTCGCCCCCTCTTCTTCTTACCGGCAATCATATTCAGCATGCGATTGGTGACGGCAAATCCACCGACCACATTTATCATCGCCAGTACCAAGGCGGCGAAAGCCAACCAGGTGGCGAGGGCGGTATCGCCACCCTTGAAGGCGACGTTGGAAAGGAACAGGGCGCCGACCACGCTGATTCCCGACACCGCATTGGCGCCGCTCATCAACGGGGTGTGCAGAGTTGGGGGGACTTTGGTGATCAATTCAAAACCGAGGAATATCGCCAGAGCGAAGAGGGCAATGCTGGCAATCAATGCACTGAGTTCCACTATCATTCGACCACCCCTATCAAGCGAGATTGTTTTGGGTGCATCTCTCCATCCTTACAGATCAGAACCCCACCCATGCCGCCGACGTGGAAGTCACTTCCCTCGGGGGCACCGACCAGGACATCATCATCCTCGGACAAGGCGAAGTTCCCCTCCTCATCGACCAGGCTAGAGACGAAAGAGGTCATGTTATTGCTGAATAGCATCGACGCGGTATTGGCCAGAGTGGACGGCAATGATTCGATTCCGACGATGGTCACGCCATGTTCCTCGACCACCTCGCCAGGCTTGGTGAGTTCACAATTACCACCTACATCGGCATTCATATCGACCACGACCGCACCGGGCTTGAACGACTCAATCGCACTGGCGGGAACGGTTATCGGCGCTGGGCGACCAAAAATGCGTGCGGTGGTGATGATGACGTCAGCATCTTTGGCGACCTCACAGACAGTATCGTTAACCTTCTGGATGAATTCCGGCGTCAATGGCTTCGCATATCCGGACTCATCCTCAAAATCATCCATTCCATCGACCTCGATGAATCGGCCGCCGACAGATTCAATCTGCTCGGCCGCACTGCGGCGCACATCCGAGGCATAGACGATGGCGCCGAGACGCTTGGCGGTGGCAATCGCCTGTAGCCCGGCAACCCCACTGCCCATTATCACGAACTTTGCCGGGCGAACGGTACCGGCGGCTGTGGTCATCATCGGAATGCCGCGGTTGACGTAGGCGGCACCTAGCAGGACCGCCTTGTAACCGGCGAGGTTGTCTTGGCTGGAGTTGACGTCCATCGCCTGCGCTCGGGACAGGCGACGGGGAATCATATCCATCGACATCAAAGTGATGCCGGCAGCACAGATTTCCTTGACGGTGGTGGGATTGCGGAAGGGGTCGCTGACGCAGGCGAGAATCTGCCCCGGTACCATCACCGAGAAATCCGGTACACGAATACTGATGACCAGCTCACAGGCCAGGGCTTCAGCAGCGCCGACAATGGTCGCACCTTTTTTCTCATATTCGGAATCCGAGTAATTGGCGGCGCTTCCGGCGCCGCTTTCGACTACAACCTCATAGCCCTTTTTCATCAGTTTGGGAATTGAATTCGGCACGATGGCAACCCTGGTTTCGCCACTCGGTTCCTTCGGAACTCCTAATCTCATCGATATTTCCCCACGGTAGATGAATCATCCTCACGACATACTCGGACTTCAACAAAAAGGGCGACCTAAAAACAGTTATTGAACCTCACCCTCCTCAGTTATCAACCGTTTCCTCATAAACGGTGATTTCTCTTGGCTCATCGCTATGCCGACGAGATTAAAGACACCGGGCATCAGACCGGATTCAACGAGGAATCATCATGGCAAATGGAAGAAAGAAAATCGCCGTCATCGGTGCAGGTAACGTCGGTGCCACCTGCGCATTCGTGATGGCACAGAAGAAATTGGGCGACATCGTCATGCTCGATATCTATGAGGGATTTGCCAAAGGTAAAGCCCTCGACATGAGTCAAAATGCGCAAATTTTGAACTTCGATGGCAATATCACCGGAACCTCAGACTATACCGATATCGCCGGTGCCGATGTCGTGGTAGTGACAAGTGGATTTCCTCGCCAACCAGGTATGAGTCGTGAAGACCTGATTGGCAAAAATGCCGACATCATCAGACAGGTGGGAGAGGGGATTCGCGAGCACGCTCCAGACTCGGTAATCGTCATGGTGACCAACCCCCTAGACCTGATGACCTATCACATGTGGAAGGTCACAGGCTTTCCCAAGGAGAGGGTTGTCGGCCAAGCCGGGATACTCGATAGCGCCCGAATGACTCACTTTGTCGCCAAGGCTGTCGGCTGTAATGAAGAAGATGTATCCGCCATGGTACTCGGCGGGCATGGCGACACCATGGTGCCACTCCCTCGATACACCACCTGTGGAGGAATTCCCATCACCCAGTTACTCGATGCGGATACCATCGAGGAAATTTCCGCACGAACCGCCGGTGGCGGCGGGGAAATCGTCAAACTGCTTGAGCACGGTTCGGCATTTTATGCTCCCGGCTCGGCCGCGGCGATAATGGCCGAATCGGTCATCAACGACCGTAAGCGTCTGATTCCAGCATCGACTCTTCTCGAAGGCCAATATGGCCTTGAGGAAGTCTTCATCGGGGTGCCGATTATTCTCGGCGCCAAAGGGGTTGAGAAAATCATCGACCTGGAACTTACCGATGATGAGTTGGCTTCGTTGCAGAAGTCGGGTAATTTCTACAAAGAACAATTGCGAGATATCCTGGGCTACTAGCGATAATAACCAGGGTCAGGAAGTTGACAGGTCAGGTTTGCCGACAAGGAATATTTCAAGCGGGAAACCTCGCCCAGTTTCTCCCATTCATTGCGCTGCCATAGCTCATAATCGGCTCGGGTGGAACACTGTAGAACCGGATTGGAAGTACGGTTTTCACCAAGGGTGGACTCGGATAAACCCGGAGGGTCATGACCGGGGCAGATGAGGATTTTCGGGTCGAAGCGGTCGAGGACTTGGAGTGAGTTCCAGTGTTCATCAATACTGCCACTGGGAAGATCGTCTCTCCCCACCCCCCCTTCACCATTGAATAGAAAGTCTCCGGTCAGCAGAAAATCACCAATCTCGATACACATCGCATCGGAAGTGTGACCAGGTGAGAGATGGAAGGTGAAATCCAAGCCCGAGAAGGAAATTTCCTGCCGGTCTTCAACCAATAGGTCAGCACACGAAACTCCGGTGCTTTCGTGCATCAGGTATGGGCAGCCGAATTTTCGTGCCAGATGTATTGCCGCAGAAACATGGTCAGCGTGGGTATGGGTATTCATAACGCAGACCAGAGTCAGTCCTCGCTCGATCAGCATTGTGCTGTCACGCTCGATGTAATCGATGACCGGGTCAACCAGAACCGCCGATTTGGTGGTCTCGTCGACTATCAGGTAGGCGCGTGCCCATACACCTTCGTTGATTTGCTCAAAGAGCATCGACACTCGCACGGGCTTTGCATTCTTGAGCATTGACCCACTCCGGTTCGGGCGATTTCACTTTCACAGGGTTAATACACGGTCGCCA
>Ga0209554_1001907_pt1 | contig 15126 bp, 8 predicted proteins | sample MarorgKNORR_S2LV_5_FD_188221 | JGI IMG/M metagenome (GOLD analysis project Ga0209554, IMG submission 188221) | Marine microbial communities from the Southern Atlantic Ocean, analyzing organic carbon cycling - Bottom_A/KNORR_S2/LV (SPAdes) (version 2) | ecosystem: Environmental > Aquatic > Marine...
GAGTTGATGCCGTCGATGAAGAAGAAATAGGCGACGATGTAGAGCGCCAGCACCTTGAAGCGGCTGACTTCTCCGAGGGTCTTGCGCACTTCGGTCAGCGCCAGCCGCGTCGCGGAGCTGAAGGTGAGGTCGCGGACCGGGTCGGGAATGGGCGGCTCGGGCACCCAGTTAATCATAATCAGCGCGAAGCCATACCACCACAGCCCCGAGCTGGCCAGCGCCACCGGGACGACCCAGCTGAGCAGGTTCCCGTCGGCATCGACCAGGATAGTGACCATCGCCAGATGGATGGCGAGCAGGATGCCGCCGCCAAGGTAGCCGTAGGCGAAGGCGCGGTTGGAGATGTCGTCCATCTGTACCGGCCCGCCCCGGTGTGCCACCTGGTAATCAGCGCTGGCGCGCTCGCCCAGATAGGGCAGCATCGCATTGTAGAAAATGGTCGCCGAGAGCAGCCCCATGTTCGCCAGCACGTAGAAGACAAAGAGCCAGATGAAGCCCCAGTGCGACGAGAGGAAATAGGCGCCCGCCAGCAGCACCGTCGCGCCCGCGCCAGCCCACGTCAGGTATTTCGTAAGCTTCATCTTGATTTCGGCGCGGTCGGCGATAATCCCCATACCGGGGCCGACCAGCGCGATAATGATGGCCGACAGGAACGTCGCCCAAGCCCACATCGAGTCGCCCGTAAACGTGAAGCCGGCCAGCGTAATCTCGTTGCCATAGGCGTGCTGGAAGAGTGTGACGAAGTAGACCGGCAGGATAGCGACGACTACACTGGTCTCGAAGGCAGACTTGGCCCAATCATAGTAACACCAGCCACGAATTGCCTTCCGGTCACCGTCCGGAAGGTCGCCAATATTGCTGTCGAGGCCGAAAATCTGTCCAATCCTGTCGTTGCTACCCATGGTTACCACACCAGCGGGGCGAGAGCGACCCGCTAAAAACCGCTACCCTGCGCTGAGAAACGTCCCGCGAGTCCCTGTAAAACCACCCGCAAATGACTGCGGCGATGCAGCTACTACGGCTGCCACGCTTGCGCGTATTCGAGGAAGTTGGTGAAGAGCTCGGCACCATACTCTGTGTGCTCGACTTCGGGGTGGTATTGCACTCCCGCATATGGTAGCTGGCGGTGCTGCATCGCCTGCACCACGCAATCGTCACTCGCCGCCAGCACGATAAAATCGTCGGGCAGCCGCGTCACTTCGTCGTTGTGGCTCTCCCAGGCGGTGAACTCGTCTGGCAACCCCGCCATCAGCCAGCCCCGCTCGGCGACCGAGACCAGCGCCGCGCCGAACTCCGGCACGCGCGCAGGGCCAGCGGCACCGCCGAAATGGGCCGCCATATACTGGTGGCCGACGCAGATGCCAAGAATCGGCCACCGCACGGCGTCGAGATACTCCGCCGTAAGGCCGAGCGCGTCCGCTTCCGACTCGATGCGCGGCGCGCCGCCTGAGAGCACCAGCGCGCGAAAACGTTCGAGCTCAACGAGCGGCGTCGTGTTCGACATGATTTCAGCCGCGCAGCCGAGGTAGTTTAGCACGCGCCATTCGCGGTGCGTCCACTGGCCGCCGTTGTCGACGACCGCCACTGCCATCCCGGCGAAGCTCACGGCCGGCGGCAGGTGGCGGCCGCTAAAAGGCTGGCGGGAAGCACTTCAGACATGGCGCGCAAATTCCCGCCGCGTCCACTTTCGCCAGCCGCAGCACGCCCCGCAGGGCAACGGCCGGCTCATCGCGGGAGGCAGGTTGCCCCGGGCGGGAATTGAGATAAAAAACTGTGAGCTCTCCTCCGAAGCCCGAGACAAGTCTAGGGGCGCAGGGGTGATGATAAACGCTGCGGCGGCGCTAAGCTGGCGCCGCCACAGCGAAGCCGCGTCGCGCTACCCTGCCGTTTCTGGGTTGAGGCAGGTCGTCAGCGCATCCCCGCGGCAGCGTGCAAGGACGTTGTCAACCGCGATATTGCCCATCGCCGTGCGGGTCTCCAGACTGGCGGAAGCGATGTGTGGGACGATGACGACGTTGTCCATCTTCGCCAGTTCGGGTTCCATCGCCGGCTCGCGCTCGTAGACGTCGAGCGCCGCACCGGCGATTTCGCCCGCTTTCAGCGCCTTGACGAGTGCCTTTTCGTTCACCACCGGGCCGCGGCTGACGTTAATCAGGAACGCACTGCGCTTCATCTCGCGCAGCTCGCGCGTGTCGATGAGATGGTGCGACTTCTTGTCGTAGAACGGGTGCAGCGAAACGAAGTCACTCTGGCGCAGCAGGGTATACATGTCCACATACTCCGCCCCGACCTCCTCCGCATACGGCTTCAGCTCCAGGTCGCTGTAGAGAATCCGCATGTCGAAGCCGCGCGCGCGCTGTGCCAGCGCGAAGCCGATGCGGCCGAGTCCGACGATGCCCAGCGTCTTGTGGTGGACGTCGGTGCCCATCAGCAACGTCGGTGCCCACCCCTCGTATTCGCCGCCGCGCATGTAGCGGTCGGCCTCGACGATGCGCCGCGCGACCGCCATCAGCAGCGCCCAGGTCAGGTCGGCGGTCGAGTCATCGAGTACGCCGGGGGTGTTGGTGACCGGAATGCCGCGCTCGGTGGCGGCCGGGACGTCGATGTTGTTGTAGCCGACGGCGTAGTTGGCGATGAGCTTCAGCTCGGAATTGCAGTCCATCAGCGCGGCATCAACCGGGTCGACCAGCTGGCTCAGCAGGATATCGCACCACACCGTGCCTTCCTCCAGCTCGTCGCGCGTCAGCGTCCGGTCGTGGGGATTGACCCGCAGCTCGGTGATTTCGTTCGCCTTCTCGAGCCGCCCCATCACCGTCTCCGGTAGCCGCCGCGTGACCAACACTTTCATGCGGCGCCAGCGACCGCCGTTTAATTACCTGTCGACCAGCCCGATGACGATATCCATCACGTTGGTGCCGGTCAGCCCCGGGCGGAACAGCGCGCTGGTCGGCGCCAGGAAGCCATGCGAGTCGTTGGCGTCGAGCGCCGCCTGCGCGCCGCGGCCCGGCCGCGTCCCGCCGTCCACCCACGCACCGGCGGCATCGGTCGGCCCGTCCTGCCCATCGGTCCCAGCGGCGAGCAGGCCGGCATCAGCGCTGCCGGCCAGCTCGATTGCAGCCGCGAGCGCCAGCTCCTGCGAGCAGCCTCCGCGGCCGTCCCCAGTAACCGTCACGGTCGTTTCGCCGCCCCAGAGCAGGCAACGGCGTCCGCGCTCGCCCGCGATGCGGCGCGCGACCTGCTTTCCGGCGTCGCGCGCCTCGCCCTGTAGCGCGTCGGTGACGATGCCCGCCGCATAGCCGCGGGCGACGGCCGCGGCGGCCGCCGCCTCGAGCGCGATGCGGTTCGAGCCGATGACCGCCGTGCGGGCATTAGCCGGCGTAGCCGCGGGCGTCTCCTCTAGGGCACCTGCCGCGCCGCGCTCGAGATGCGCCGCGACCGCAGGCGGTAACTCGGCGCCGAGCCGCTCGATGATAGCGAGGCAATCGCCGTAAGTCGAGGCATCTCCCACCGTCGGTCCCGAGGCGATGTCGGGCAGCGAGTCGCCGATGACATCCGAGATGGCGAGCGCGGCGACCATCGCCGGCGTGGCGAGCTGCGCTAGCTGGCCGCCCTTGAGCGCCGAGAGGTGGCGCCGTACCGCGTTCAGCTCGCTGATGGTCGCCCCCGCACTGGCGAGCGCACGCGTCGTCGCCAGCTTCTGCTCGAGCGTGATGCCCGCGGCAGACAGCGGTAGCAGCGCCGAGCCGCCGCCCGAGATGAGCACCAACAGCAGCTCGTCCGCGGACGCCCCCACGGCGAGGTCGTGGATGCGTTTGGCCGCCTCCATCGCAGCGTGATCAGGCAGGTTGTCAGCGGCGCCCGGGTGGAACGCGGTGACGCCGTCGTGCGGCGCCGTCCCAACGGGGACGCTCGCAATGCCGGCGACGATATGCTCACCGAGGATGGCCTCGACCGCGCGCACCATTCCCGGCGCCGCCTTGCCGAACGCGGCGAGCCTGACGTTGCGGTCCAGCTGCCATTCCAGCTCAATGGCGGAGAACCAGAGCCGGTCGCCGTCGCGCTGTATGTGCTGTGGCATCAGCACCTCCGGCTGCACCGCCGCGACCGCCGCGTGGAAGATGGCTTCAGCATCGTCGCGCAGCGTCATGGCGCGCGGAACCATCGCGGGTTTAAGCGGCTGCGGGCGCGGGTGCGGGCGCAATCACAGGTGCTCCACGAGCTCCGCTAGGCTGCGCATATCGCCACCTCCGTCGCGAGCGACGAGCAGAGCGCGCATCCCGGCTGCGCGCGCTGGCGCAACGTCGCCGTGCGGGTCGTCTCCGACGTAGAGCACCGCGTCGGGCGTGCAGCCAAGCTCGCGGCAGACGGTGTCGAAGAACTGCCGCGCCGGCTTGCGCCACCCCAACCCGGCCGCGTGCAGCACTGGCCGCACCGCGTCGAGCTCCGCGTGGCCGCCAATGATGCCCCCGAGCCGCGCGTCGAAGTTGGACGCGACCGCCGCGCGCAGCCCGCGGTCGGCGACGGCGGCAACCCCCGCTGCAACGTCGCCGTAGAGGCACCAGCTTTGAGCCGCGGCAAAGTTGGCCCAGAGCGAGTCGAACGTCGCCGCAGGGTCACTGACGTCAGTTAGCGTCGCAGCGACGACGCGCCGCCACCACGCCTGCTCGTCGTCCGCTGAGGTGCGGTTGCCGCGCGGCCGCACCACGCTCCCGAAGGCGACCGACAGCCGCTCGCGCACCACCGCCTCAGAGAGTCGTGAGCCGTAGCGCCGGCCGATTTCGTGGTAGGCGAGCGGCACGCCGGGGCAGGGATACATCAGCGTCCCGACCGCGTCGAAGACGACCCAATTCACGGACGCCTACTCCACCTGACGCGCCAGGAACTGCCGCGAGAAGATGGTCTGCGCAATCGCCCAGAGCGCGAAGAAGACCATCACCGAGAGCGCGCGGCCGTAGATTGTGTTGAACTCGATGGAGTTATGGAACCGCGGGGGGAGGACGTTGCCGAGCAGGTCGTGGAAGCCGAACGCCGCCGCGGTAAGGAGGGTCGTGAAGCCGAGCGTCAGCAGCAGCATCATGCCGAACCAGTTCAGTACCGAGCCGAACTCGCCCGAGTAGTTCATGATGCGCGCCAGCCGCGCGTAGCGCAGGTGGCCGTAGGCGAGCTCGATGTAGAGCATGAAACAGAAGATGAAGCCAAGGATGGCAAAGATGGCGCTGACGTCGTTCCCCACGAGGTTGAGCGGCTGCACCAGCACCAACACCGCGCCAATGGCGATGGTCGGCAACGAGTTGCGCCAGATGCCGAAGGTGCCGGTGAGCAGCGGCAGCCCCAGCCAGCCGAAGTTGGCGAGCGCGTGCAGCGGCTCGGGCGCGAGCGGCGAGCGGCCGGTCAGCGAGATCCACGACAGCAGGAACGGCAGCAGCGCCAGCGTCCCGCCGACCCAGTAGCCGTAGCCGCGCTCGTCGGCCAGCACCAGCACGCCGCCCAGCAGCAGCCCCAGCATGATACCGCCCGCGACCGTCTCGGCGCTCGCGACGAATATCGCGTCGAGCCCGAACAAGCCGAGCACCGCGTTGAGCGCCTGCGTCAGCAGCGAATCGGCTCCCGCCGAGACGACGAAGCCGAGCCAGACGCACGCCGCCAGTGCCGCCGTTGCGAGCACCTGCATAGCAAACAAGCGCGGATGCGCAATCACTTGACAACCTCCTGTAGTGCCGGCCCCAGCACCGAGTCGGGGTCCCAGCGCAAGGCGCGCGCGCCGAGCGAGCGCGCCTCGGAGATAGTATTGTCCAGCTCGGCCGAGGCGGTGAAGTAGACCGCCGGCGAGATGATGCGCGACTGCCGGTCATATTCCAGCGTGTCGGGCGCAATCAACGTCAGCTTAAAGCCGTGCGCGGTGATTTCGCGCAGCGCGGCGTGCACTGTCGGGTCCTGCTCGAGGGTCGAGATGACGATGACCGGCGAGCGCGGGGTGAAGTTGCGCAGCTCGCCGACGACCGTGTGCAGCCCCAACGCGCCGGCCGGCCGCACCTCGGAGAGCTTGGTCAGCAGCCGGTAGAGGTGCCGCTCACCACTGTCGACACCGATGGACTCAACCGCCTCGCCGTAAATCGTGAGGCCGACCCGGTTGCGGGTGTGCAGGAAGTAGTCGACCAGCGCCGCCGCAGCGCGGCAGCCGTAGTTGAGTGGGTTGTGGACTGGCGTGCCGGTACCGGCAATCTCGCGCGCGTCGAGCACCAGCATCACGTCGCTGATGTCCTCGCGCTCGAACTGGTTGACCATCAGCTTGCGCGTCCTGCCAAAGACGCGCCAGTTGATGTTCTTGAAATCGTCGCCGGGATAGTATTCGCGAATCGAGTAGAACTCGCCGCTGGTCCCGATGCGCCGGATGGGCATCGCCCCCTGGTACATCTTGGGGAAGTCGCTCGAGAGGTCAAGCCCCTCCAGCTCCTCGATTTTGGGGAAGACCACCAGTGTCGATTCGGATTCGACGTCCGACTCGTAGTAGAACAGGAACGACGGGTTGTAGAGCCGCAGCCGCGGCTTGCCCAGCTGGTACTGCCCGCGCAGGTGGCACTTTAGGCGGTAGTGCGCCAGCAGCGCCTCGTTGCGGTGCAGCCGCACGATGGTATGGTTGAGCCCCGCCACCAGCTCCACTTCGTGCGGTAGCTGGTCGAAGATTTCGAGGAAGCCGATGGAGCGACCGCGGTTCTGGATTACCAGCTCCACCTCCGCCTCCTGTCCCTCGAAAATCTGCGAGTCGGAGAAGCGGCGGGTGATGTTGACGCGGACCGGGCTCGTATTCACTAGGCTGTGGACTGCGACGAAACCGAGCAGCGTGATGCCGAGCAGCAGTAACTGCAGGTTGTTGATGAATGGCGCGAAGAGCACCAAGATAGTGCCGAGGCCGGTGTAGGTTACCGCCTTACGAGTCCACATCTACTCGTCTTCGACCTTAACGGCCGGGACATCGACCGTGGTCAGGAGCTCCGCCAGCACCTGTTCCGGCTTGACACCGCGGATGCGCGCCTCCGGCTTCAGGATAATCCTGTGCGCCAGCACCGGGATGACCGAGCGCTTGACGTCGTCGGGAACCACGTAGTCGCGCCCCGAGAGAAGCGCCAGCGCACGCGAAAGCTTGAACAGTCCCAGTGAACCGCGCGGGCTTGAGCCGACTGCGACGCGCGGGTCACCGCGGGTACCCTGCACGAGGCTCACCATGTACTGCATGATTTCATGCTTGACGAAGACTTCCTCGACGGCACGGTGCATCGCCACCACTTCTGCCGGAGAGGCTATGCTCTCCACCTCGAACCCATCGTGCTTGCGTTCGGCGCGGGCGGCCAGGATGGAGGCCTCGACCTCCGCGTCCGGATAGCCAACAGATAGCCTGACGAGGAAGCGGTCCATCTGCGCCTCCGGCAGCGGGTAGGTCCCCTCGTACTCAATGGGATTCTGCGTCGCCAGCACGATGAACGGTCGCTCCAGGATATGCGTCGTGCCCTCGATGGTAATCTGCTTCTCCTGCATTGCTTCCAGCAATGCGGCCTGCGTCTTGGGCGGCGCGCGGTTGATTTCGTCCGCCAGTAGCAGGTTGCAGAAAATTGGCCCTTCGCGGAACGTGAACTTGTTCTTCTGAGGATCGAAAAAATAGGAACCGGTGATGTCGGCCGGCAGCAGGTCGGGGGTGAACTGGATGCGCTTGAACTTGCACCCCAGCGTGTCAGCGAGCGTGTTGGACATCAGCGTCTTCGCCAGTCCGGGGAAATCCTCGAAGAGGATGTTACCGTTGGCGAGCACTGCCGCCATCAGCATCTCAATTTTCTGCTGCTTGCCCAGCACGACCTTGCCCACCTCGGCCTGGATTACGTCGGCCAGCTTGCCGGTCTCCTCGATTGAAAGTTTGGTTTTGCTCACGTTGACCACGCTTCTATCTTCTGCGCCAGCACGCGGATGTCCTCCTCCTTTACCGAATCGGGCCGGAAGAGGAGCGCACTCAGCCCGGCATCCAGCAGGATGTTATAACGCTTAACCAGTTCCGCCGCCTGCGCCAGCCGCTCCTCAGGAGCGAGGTCATCCAGTTCGTAGAGCTGGTGCCGCAGCCGCATCCGCTCGAGTAATAGTTGCTGTAGCTGCACGATGGAGGGATTCCCCAGCCCGCGCCACGGTCGCGGCCGGTGGATGTCGAAAAAGTGGCGCCAGCGCAGCGGTTCCGGCTGCCGCAGCGCGACCATCAGCGTCGCGAGGATGACGACAACGAGCACGTTGAGCCGGATAGCCTGGATTATCAGCGTCTGCCCCGAGAGCAGGAAGTAGAAGCCGATGGCGGCCTGAAACAGGCTGGCGCCGAAGGTGTCCTGCGTGTGGCGCGACTCGTCGAATAACACGGTCCCCCCGTCGGGCAGCAGCTCCGCCACCAAGTCGAGCATGAACTCAGCGTTGTCCTCGCGCTCCCACATGCGGTTAATCGCGAGTGAGGAGTCGCCGATGAAGACCGCCTGCCCCAGTTCTTTGCCTTCCATGCGCAGCCCGCACCAGACCCCTACCGGAAAGCCGGCTGGCCCCGCGACGTCGTCCTCGGGGGTAATGACGCCGTCGTCGTCGAGGTCTATATACGAATTGGACGAACTGGAGATAATCACGCTCTCGGTCAGCTCGATGCCGGCGCTCCAGAGCGGGCTGGTGACCGGCTGGCGCGTCCGCAGCGCGGTCGGCTCGTTGAGCAGCAGTGTGTAACTGCCACCGCCGAGCGAGGCGAGCACCTCGACCATCGAGACGTTACCCTGGTAATTCTGGTCCCAGAGCCGGTGGCCGGTATAGCTGGCGGTGAACAAGTCAGCTATCGAGTTCGAGTAGTCGAAATCGCCCAGCACCAGCACCCGCCCCCCCTGCTCGAGGTAACTGGCAAGAACCTCGACCTCGAGCGCCGAATAGGGCGACTCAGTGCCGGTGATGATTACCAGCGTCTGGTCGTGGACGGTAATGTCGTTGACTACCGCCGGGTTGGAAAGGATGGCGGTGACTTCGTACCCCTCCCCCTCGAGCGACTCGCGGAAGAGCGAGACGTCATTCCAGTCGTCGCCGTAGGCCGAAAGCTGCGGCGGTCGCGAAACGACGCTCTGGAACAGCGGAAAGAGCAGGAAACTACAGAGCAGGACTGTCACCAGCAGGATGGCGAGTCCCGCCCGGCTGGAGAGGCGCATACTTCAGCTTGCTTCCTGCATCAGCATTTCAAGGCTCTCGAGCACCGCCCGCAGCGAGCTGATAGCCGCCGTGCGGTCATCACCCTGCTGGTCTGTCGTCGAGTAGTCGGCCGCCTCGTAGAGCGACGTCAGCCGCTCGATTGAGGCGTGGTCCAGCGGTACCGCCTCGCGCAGCGCGTCGCGGAATTCGCGCACGGTCTCGAAGTTGCGCCGCAAGTAACCGTGTCCCTGCAGGACGCGTGACATCTCGCGGTATGAGCTGATAATCGCTTCGCGGTAGTCCGCGTTCTGCTCGAGCGCGACGGCGGTGGCGGTCAGCACTTTCCGGATAGCACGGATGTGGCGCGTCGCATACCAGTGCCAGCCGTAGGCGGTCCCGCCCGTGGCAGCGACCGCCAGTGCAACCAGCAGCCAGAGCAGGTAGTTCGGCACTTCGGGCGCCGCGCGCCAAGTGATGGCCGCCTCGGCCGAGTTGCTGAGGTGGAATTCGTCGCCCTGATAGATCACCCGCACGAAGAATGGCTGGGTGGCGTTGCCGTCGAACTCGGCGTTGAAGCGCGCGGTGCCGTTGGCGTCGGTGATCGCGAGCAGCGTCATTCCCGACGGCTCGAGGCTAACCAGCAGCGGTGCGTTGGCGAGCGGCGTGCCATCTTCGAGAGTCAGTGTAATCAGCCCGCTGAATTGCTGGCCCGACTCGAGCGAGGCGGGGACGTCCAGTTCCGTCAGCGTTCCCGCCTTTGCGCGTAGCGAAGCAACGGTCGAGTTACCGTAGTAATCCTGGCTGCCGGAGAAGGTGACGGGAACGTTGTAGTCGCCGACCCCGAGTGAGAACGGCAGCGTGAGCGGAATCGCGAAATTGCCCTCCGCGTCGGAAATCGCGGCGCCCTCGGTGCCGTCTGGCAGCGCCGCGCGCAGGATGAGTCCCGGCACCGGCCGACCGGCGCGGTCAACGACGGTGCCCTCGATGAAGGTCGTCTGGTTCAGGACGCCCTCGGCCGGCGCGACCGTCAGGTGCGTAGTGTGGTAGACCTGCACCGGCTGCCAAGCCGAAGAGGGAAGGAACCAGCCGCTGCCGGCGAACTGCACCGTTAGCGTGTTCTGCCCTGCAAGCAGGTCGGTCGGCACCGCGAAGTCGTAGCTGTAGGAACCGTCGCTGCCCGTCGCGAGCGTCGCCACCGGCAGGCCGCCGAAGTAGAACTCGATGTCGCCCTGTAACGTCGCGCCGAGGTCGTCGGTGAGGTCGCCGCTGACATGGAAGCTCTCGCCCACCAGCACCGCGTCGCCCGCCGACAGCGTCAGCTGCGTCGGGCTGACGACGGTAAGCGGATGCGGCGTGCTGCCGGAGAGGTAGTAGTCGCGGCCGCCAAAATTCCAGGTCGCCGTCAGCGGGCCGAGCGGTTGCGACGCCGGCAGCGTCAGGTCTATCGAGACCGTGCCGTCGCCCGCCGTCATCAGCTCGTGCGGGTTGCCGCGCAGCGTGAGCGTCACCATTTCGCCCCCGAGCGGAGCGCCGAGGTCGTCGAGCAGCGTCGCCTCCAAAGTGAATTCGAGCACGCGCTGCACCTCCAGCGGCTCAAGCGCGAAACTGATCGCGGCAACGATGTCGCCGGTTACGGATCCGGTCGAGGGGAGGTAGAAATAGTTGCCAGCGAAACTGGCGCTGAAAGTGTGCGGGCCGAGCGTCGTCGCTTCCGGAACGGCAAAGCTGAACGGCAGCGCGCCGAACTCGGCCGAGGCGGTCGCGCCAGCCGATTCGCCGTCGAAGCTCCACGCAATCTCCTCGCCCGGCAGCCCCGCGCCGGAGGAATCGCGCAGCCAGCCGGTGACCGCCGTGGTCGCGTTGCGGAAGCCCTGCTCCCAGGTCAGCTCGATAGTCGTGTAGCGCTGCACCGTGACCATGCCCGAGTCGGAAGTGCCGCGCAGCCAGTTCTGGTCGCTGGTCGCGAGCGTCAGCGTGAAGTTGCCGACCGGTGCGTCAGGAGGCAGCGCGAAGCTGCCGCTGAACTCGCCGTTCACCACTTTGACGCTTGTGCGCGTAATTCCGTTCCAGAGCACCGCAAGGGTGCGGTCGAGTGGTTCGTCGAGGTCGCTGCGCACCACCCCCGAGTAGGTGACGTTGCTGCCCGCCACGACCACCGGCGAGAACGTTTCGAGTGTCGTAATCGCGCGGCCCCAGAGCGACCACGACTGCTCCAGCTCGGCCGGCATATACCAGCCGAAACCGTCGAAGGAGAGCAGTACCGCGACCTCGCCGACCGGGTGCTCCGCGTCCCCGCAAGGCCATGCGGGGTCACATGCAATCGCGAAACTGCCGTTGGCGTCGCCCTCGAAGTTGGTCAGGTAATCCTCATTCCAGAACAGGTTCAGCGCCAAGTCCTCGACTGGCTCGCCGCGGTCGTCATGGAGCGTGCCGTTGAACCAGACCTGCTCGCCGCGCACCAGCTGCTGCTGCTCGAGCGTGATAACCATATCGCTCACGACGGTGAACGGCGCCGTTGTTTCGGTCGAGTCGTAGTGGGGCGCGGTCGCGTTGTCGAAGAGCGCACGCACCTCGATCTCGCCGAGCAGTTGCGCGTTGGGTACCGTAAAGTCGCTCTCGTAGTCACCACTGGCGCCGGTGGTCGCCGCGGGCGGCTGGTTGGGCGCGTCGGGCCAGTCGAAACTGATTTCGATGCCGGCGACCGGAAGCGAGCCGCTGTCGCGCGCGTCGCCCTCTAGCGCGATAATCTCGCCGCGCCGCACTTCCTGCCCCTCCAGATCGAGGAGCACCGTACGGTGGAGCCAGATAGTCGTGGAATTGGCGACCGCGGCGTTGGTGCCGTCACGGCCGTAGTCCAGTTCGAGCGCGTGTGCGCCGACACCCAAGTAAGAGGTGTCGGGCACGTAGGAAAAGGAGAAAACGCCGTCAGCCGCCTCGACGCGCACGAAGACGCCGTCCAGCAACAGACTGAGGCTGCCGGCCAGCGGGGTACCATTGTCCATCGCGAGGCTGCCGTCGACCTGCACGCTGTCACCAGGGTAGAAATGGCGGCCCGCGACAGCCAGTTCGAGGACTGTCTGCTGCAGGACGTCTACATCAGCCGAGGCGGATGAGCTCGCATGGAGTGTGTTGCCGGCATAGCTGGCGCCCCAGCTAGCCGGGCCAAGTGCATGTGTAATCGGAAGCTGGTGTTCAAGCGCAAAATCACCGTCCGCCTCAGTCGTCGTGCTACCGATAGTTGCACCCTCCCAAAGCAGATTAACCGTCTCATCCGCCAGTGGCTCACCAAGGTGGTCAACCAGCCGCCCATCGAGTGTTACAGGGCCGTTGCGAATCGTGTCGGGCAGCGCGTCCAGCGCAATACTGCTCAGGCCGAGCAGTGTCAGCGTCAGTGAGACCCGCTCCTCGGGGAGGGTCGAATTATCGGGGTCGTCGGGGTAGAAAATAACCAGCACCGTGTAGTTGCCGGCCGGTAGATGGATTGGCGCCGTCGCCTCAAGCGACCAGGTCGTTGCCTGCACTGCGGTGCTGGCGAGCAGATTACCGTCCAGCTCCACCGTGATGGTGCCGTTGCCGATTGCCGCCTCGATGATAGTGCCGTTGACCCAGAAGTCGTCGCCAATCGTGACCGTATCAGGGTCGAGCCACGCTTCCAGTTCGACCGAAGATTCCAGGATGCGCAGGTCTGTAGTCTCAACCGTAGAGTAGCGATATGTCGAGCCTGTGAACAGCACCTCGATATGGTAGTTATTAGCGGCTGTTGGCTGGCCTGTCTCGGGGACCGTCCAGTTAAAGACAAAATTGCCGAATTCATCTGTTTCAGCAGTCCCGATATCACAGCGATATCGCTGCCACCCTCCTGTTGGGTTGCAACGCACACCTGGCTTCGATCCACCCCAGCCTGGTTCCCAGACCTCAAACTCCAGCGTTTCGCCCGATGCCGCTATTCCGCCGATGTCAAGCAGGCTGCCGGTAACGACCAGCTCCTGCCCCTTGCCAACTGAGGCTGGTGCATCTACGGTGAGCACGGTATCGGTGGAGACTTCGACATCCTCGGGACCATCGATACCGATAAAACCGCTCTCATAGGAAGCCGCATAAATTTCGTTCCACCCCGGCAGTGCCGCGAGGAAGCCAGTGGCGTTGAAATCGAAGTCGCCAGTGGCATTGGTAATGCCGGTACCAATCTCGAACGCTGGCTCGGCGTGGTTCTCGTCCCACATCCCGCCACCAACGGTAAAGCCGTCGATTCGTGTCCCGTTGCGGTTCTCAACATAGCCCCAGAGGCGGAACAACTCGCCCTTGTCGGCAGCCGAAGGCGCGACGCCCTCGAGCACGACCGTGACCTGCTCGCCGGTCATGTTGTCGATATCATTCGGGTCGAACTCGTCGAAGTTGAACTCATCGCCCCCCTCATCGCTGTCGGGGCGGTCGAGGGTGGTGCTCGAGCCGGTGCCGCCGAGGTTGATGCGCTTCCAGTGACTGTCAGAGTAGGTCTGGTTGTCCACGGGCACGTAGACTTCGACGAAGGCGTGCGCCTCGTTCGAGACGTAGCGCGTCGGCAGCCCCAGCACGTTGGCCGTGACGAAGAAGCCGAAAGAGCGGTGGCGGCAGGCGCCGATGCCGTTGATGCAGATGGACTGGTAGACATCGTAGGGCGGCTCGGGGTCGGGGACATCGCCGTCGCCCTCGCGGAAATTGGAGAAATACCAGGTGAGGTTGGTGACCAGTTTCTCGAGGTTGGTCTCCATCGTGCCGTTCTCGGGCCAGAGCCAGTAGAGCGGCGCGTTGGCCGGCTCGGTCCCGTTCTTCAATTGCAGGAACTGCTTCACCTTCTCCTCGACCTCGGACTGCCCAGTGATGGGGCGAATCGCTTCCGGGGGCAGGTCGGCGGTGGTGAGCGTGTCGGGGACGGGGCGGTTGAAGTAGGAACCATTGGTTCCCATGCGGTAGCGCAGGTCGATTGTGGCGCCCTCACTGCCGAGGATGTAGTAGTTGTCGGCGCCATCCTTGTAGAAGTAGATTTCGAGGCCGGTCAGGTTGGCGTCGTAGTCGATGATATCTGCATCGGGCGAGACCGAGGGAATCGGCGTGTAGACGTCGGTCGTGACCGTGACGCCCATCCAGAGCCACCCTTCGAAGATATGCGTGTAGTCGGTTGAACCGGTCGGCGCGATTTCGACCTTGGAAGTGTCATAGACATACATGGTGTAGGGGTCGGTGCTCGAGCTGTCGTAGTAGAGCGCGTCCTGCGCCGACCAGCGCTTGAGCGACATCAGCGCTGGGTCGAAGATTTCGTAAATCGTGACGTTGCCGTCGGTGCGCCCGGTATCGGGCCTGGTGCCGGGCGGCTCGCCCGGCTCGATGGGCGGCGGGTCCTCGCCGTCCGGGTCGCCATCGTCATCGCTATCCTCATCGCACGGGTCGGTACCCTCGTTGTACTCGCGCAGGTTGTCCGAGCCGTCATTGTCGGGGTCAGCGTGCTGGTCGCCGAAGTCCGAGGGGTCGAGGCCGCACTGGTCGTTCTTCTCGGAGTAGTAGTGCTCCCAGCCGTCCGGCATTCCGTCCTGGTCGCTGTCGGCGGTGAAGGGGTCGGTGTCCCACGCGAACTCCCAGTAGTTGGAGAGCTCGTCACTATCGGGGTCGGCACCGTCGTCGGTGACATTGCGCGGGTTGAAACCGTAATATATTTCCCAGCCATCTCCAGCACCGCCGCCGTCGGTATCGGGATTGTTGGGGTTGGTGTTGTTGTTGTACTCCTCGAGGTTGGTGTACATCTCCTCGGCCGAGATTTTACCGTCACGGTCGGCGTCGTAGCCGTCATTATCGTCGTCCTCGTCACCGTCCGGGTCATTCGGGTTCGAGCCAAAAACCGGCAGCGCCGCCAGCGGCGTGAGCAGCATCACCAGCGCGACCATCAAACTCAGCCACTTCTGCCTC
>Ga0209554_1001909_pt1 | contig 15114 bp, 15 predicted proteins | sample MarorgKNORR_S2LV_5_FD_188221 | JGI IMG/M metagenome (GOLD analysis project Ga0209554, IMG submission 188221) | Marine microbial communities from the Southern Atlantic Ocean, analyzing organic carbon cycling - Bottom_A/KNORR_S2/LV (SPAdes) (version 2) | ecosystem: Environmental > Aquatic > Marine...
GCCGCCGGTCAAAAGCCATGGCATTGCCCAGGTCACCCTGCATCAGATTTAGATTGTAGATCCAGTACTGCTCGATTATGGGCTTGTCAAATCCATAAGACTCGGTCATCAACTGATAATCTTCGGGGGTCGCATCCTCGGGCAGCATGTAGTCGATGGGATTGCCGCCACCTAGCCGCAGAATGAAGAAGACAGCCACGCTAATCAGCCACAGCGTGATTACTCCCTGTAGTATTCTCGTAATGATGTAACGGCCCAACTTTAGCTCCCCCGCCCGATAACGTCAGATAAGCATATGACGAATCAAGCATTTCATAGGCGTCACTATTAAGGCGATCCACAGGGACGCCAACATCGCCGGCGTCCCTGTGGATTCACCATGTCACCAACTGAGTTTGAATCTGTCGAACCGGTTTCAGATTAGTCCCGGAGCGTGATCAGATCAAGGTGCTTGAAGTGGGGCGAGAACCTCACCGTGGGGTGAGCCAGCACCCGGTCTGTGTAACCCATCACCAGAGTCATTCCATACAAGGGGAATGTCTCGTTCAGGGCCAACACCCTGTCCTCTATCTCAGCGAGCAGCCGCTCCTGTTCTTCAACATCGGTGGTCCGCTGGAGGACGAAGGTCAGGTCTACAATATCTGGAGTCGTGACCCCTGTATATCCCGACGAGGGCCGGTACAAAACGGCTTCCCGTCCGCTGTTGTCTTGACGGCCCCAGGTCCTGAGGGACACTTGCGTCCACTTAAGTCTGTTGAACCGGAAACCATTGACGAAGTCCGATGGGTCGTGCTCCTCCCAGGTTACCTTAACTCCAATGTCCTGCCAGTAGCTGGAGATGGCGTCAACGGCCTCGGGTATGCCGGGCCGGCCGGCGAACTGGCCGAAGTGACCGGTAATCTCAAAGCCATCGGCGTACCCAGCTTCAGCCAGGAGTTGCTTGGCTCTCTCAGGATTGTAGGGAGAGGGGTTGAAAACTACTTCCTCCCTGGCGCCGAAGGAGCCAGCGTGCCAGATAGACCCGATGGGGAAGGACATTCCGAAGTGGGGCCCCTTGGAGATCGCCCGCCTGTCGATGGCCAGGCTCAACGCTTGCCGTACCCGGCTGTCCAGAGTGGGGTCTTTTTCGAACCCCTCCGGGTAGGCGAAGTAGTTGATCTTAACATCACCTTTGTCCACCCGGCCCTCAGGATACTTAGATTGCCTCAGCCGGTAGGCTAGATTGAAATCCAGTACCAGCATTCCATTGGCCAGATAGGTCTGGGTCCAGAGGTCTCCTTTCTCTGGATTTATCCCTCGCTTAAAATCCTCAGAACGGACCAGGCCCTTTGCGACGGGCCACGGGACGTTGTAGACCATGTCGGCCTGCTTGCTCTTCAAGAGAGCATAGCGGGCGGCGTGGTCCGGCACGGTCAGCAGCTCTAACTGTTCGTACTGGGGCGCGTGGTACCACTCGTAATCAGCCCAGAAGTCGTCCCACCGGTCCAAGACGATCCGAGTTCCCGGATCCCATTCGGCTATACTGAAGGGGCCGCCTCCCAGGGGGTCTTTGAGGTATTCTTCTTGCCCTTTCTTGAGAGTCGCCGGGTTTCCGGCCCACCATCCATGGTAGCCGTTGCCACCAAGTTCCCACATAAATATGGGCTTGGGGCCCTTGGTCGTGATGCGGAGCTCCGTGGGACTAATCACTTCCATGGACTCGATATTGGTCTTGGTGCGGCCACTGGTCCAGCTAGGTGCATCGTAGCCGTACTTCGCCCAGTCCCACCCGATAGCTTGGAAATTGTCATAAAGGGCTTGGGCATCGGCGGGGCTGCCGTCTTGGAACTTGGCCTTGGGGTTGAGCTTAAAAGTGATTCCCTCTTCGTCCTGCTCAAAGGTTTCGGCCCAATAGGCGGCTATGTCCCCGTTGGGGGCCTGCCGCATGATAGTAAGGTTGAACAGGTCTTGTAGAAACGACGTGCCCGAGAGCTGCCACGGGTTGAGGGAACTCTCTCCCCAGCTATCCGTCGCCATGGTGAGCTTGCCCACCGACTTCGGAACGCCGTTCTCTCCGGCTTTAGGAAATCCTGCCAGAGATCCCGCTTTTACTATAGGTTGCGCGGTGGGTACTATCATCCTCTCCACCACGATTTCCACCGGGACCTCTTTGATAACTTCCCTAATAACTTCCCGTATTACTTCTTTCTCTACGGGGACCTCTTTGATGATTTCCCTGATGACCTCCTCCCGCACGATCACCTGCTTTTCGACCTCTACTTCCCTGATCACCTCTTTCTCCACGATCACTTCTTTTTCAATGATCTGAGGTGTAGCGGCTGTGCCTCCGCAGGCCACGGCGAGTGACAGGAGTAACAGAAGCGACACGTATATGAAAACTTTGGGACTTAGCCAGTGATTACCCATCGGAGAACCTCCATAGTGCTTGTCGGTGGAGTCGGTCTGGTGTAGGCGCCTATTCGGCGGCCCAGTCTAGCAGATGCCCTGGGAAGAGTCAATGTGACCCGCCTTAGGTGAATATAAGCGAAAAATTATCGACAACTATGATACAGATACCGCATTATTATTCGCTGATTGGATGGAATAGCGGGTATCAGGAATGGCAGCTCTCAAATCTGAAGGATGGTCGATTCGTTTCCACGATAGAAGGTGGCCGGAAGATCGTGGCGAGGTGGCAAATTAGCTGAATCCCGAATCAAGACGTGGGTTTCCAGCAACCTCGGATTGAAATGGATATGGCCTGCTGGCAAGGGTGGCATTGATCGGGGCGTGACAATTCCTGAGCGTCAGCGGCGATGCACGAAAAAGACGGTGAAGCGGTCCCTTTCTTTAAGAAGATAAAGGAAGGGAAGCAGAGGAGGCCGGAGTGCCGGCGGCGGGATCGTCGTCTTGTAGCGGCTCGCCGTTGAAGCTTTCCCTTTCAAGAAGGGCGGCCTTCCGATCCAGACCCCAGCGATAACCACCCAGTCCGCCGTCTTGACGGACTACCCGGTGGCAGGGCACTACCAAGGCTACGGGGTTTGTGGCGCATGCTCGGGCCACGGCGCGGGCGGATCTTGGTTCTCCCATGTCCTGGGCTACCTGGCCGTAGGTCCGGGTTTCGCCCCGTGGTATTGTCGTCAGGTATTGCCAAACGCGGCGTTGGAAGGCGGTAGCCCTCACGTCCAAGGGCAGCGCCTGGCCGGTGGGATGGCCGTCCATCCGGGCAAGCACCCCGTCCATCCACTCTTGAAGCGGTCCGTCGACTCGTTCCAACTGGGCATTGGGGTATTCCTTCGCCAGCCCCGATTCCAGGGAGTTGGCGTCGTCCCCCAGGTGTATCGCGCAGATACCCCGGTCAGTCGCCGCCACTAAAACCCTGCCCAGGGAGCACTCCGAGATAGTGTAGGCTACTTGGACGCCTTGACCACCCTTGCGGTAGGTGGCCGGTGTCATCCCCATCTGGGACGGAGCCTTTTCGTAAAGACGACTGGTGGAGCCGTATCCCGCGTCGTACAATGCCCCGGTCACGTCCTGTCCTTGCCTCAACCGGGTCTTTAGCTGGTCCAATCGCCGGGCATCGGTAAACTGCTTGAAACCCAAGCCGGTCACGTTTTTGAACGCCCGGCGCAATCGAGCTGGAGTTGCGCCAACCTGGGCTGCTACCTGTTCCAAGCCGATGGAGTCCGGGTGGTCAGCCGCCAGATACTCACATGCCGAACCCACCAACTTGGAATCAGGGTCTTCGCCCGATTCTTCCTGAGGGCGGCATCGCTTGCATGGGCGGTACCCCGGTGTTGGGCGGCGCCGGGGTCCGGAAAAAACGAAACTTGCTCCCGGCGAGGCTTTCGGCTGGGACAAGAAGGACGGCAGAATATCCCAGTGGATCTCACAGCGTAGACGAACTTGCCGTCGCTCCGCCGGTCCCGTTCCAGGACTGCCTGCCAGCAAGTTTGTTCATCGAGTATGGGAGCCGCTTCGATTGATGTCATGAAGATAGGATAGGCCGGGAGATCCAGGACGTCTATCCGGAAACGACTTTCAAAGTTCCGAGAGTTGTTTACGCCGGTGTCCAGGTCTGTGATGTGGCGAACGATCCATGGATCCCGGTCTTGGCGGGAATGCCGAGCATCAATATGAATCAAGGTGGCACGGACCCTTTACTTGACGATATTGGTCCATGTCGGGTAAATTTAGGCTACCGAAATCGATTTGGCAACTCTAATCAAGGAAGGTCCCGGTATGCCGTTATACGAATACCATTGCCCGGCCTGTAACAACAAGTTCGACAAATTACAGTCCATGAGTTCTGTCGGCGCCGACTGCCCCAACTGCGAACAGCCAGCCAAGCGAATCATCTCCGTTTTTGCCGCTGTTTCCGGGAGTGAGTCCGGCGACCCCGGATTCAGCCCACTACCGCCGATGGGCGGTGGGGGATGCTGCGGCGGTGGTTGCGGCTGCGGTCATTAACCGGGGATCTGGTATCACTTAAGATCACCGATCTTTAAGGTCGCCGCCCCTAACGATGATTCTGACCGGGGCGGTGCGCCTTTCTCCTCTGGGTATCTCCTTCAGACTACTTCCTCGCTCCCGTTTCCCGCGCGGCGACTCCATAGCAAGTACCCCCCGGAAGCCAGCGTTAGCGCCACTGCTCCGGCCACTGTCAACGCAACGACTCTCATGGTGGCGTCGAACCAAAACCCCTGAGGGAATATGATGACCAGGTAATCCCGGCGCGGGTCCAGTTGCCAGAGGTCGTTGGCGAAAGCCAACTGGTGAAATTTCAAGAATAGTGCGTCGAACCCGGCCAAGGCAAAGATCCCCACAACCACCACCAAGATTCCCATCAGAGCCACCCCCCGGATAACTCTTTGGGCGAGCACTCCAAGGAATCCTCGACCATTTACGATGAATCCCCAGGACGTAGCCGACAGCAAGCAGATGCCCGAAACGGCGGCGGCGGCGTAGACCCACCACACCAGCCGCTTTACGTCGTGCATGTGCTGGACCTCCCGCGGATTGAAAAGCTCCCGTTCCTCCCCGTAGACCTGGGTTTTCACCAGCAGAGGCTCATCCGTGGAGTTGAAGTAGTGTCTGATCTGCCCGGCGACGTGGCGCAGGTCGTCATCGGTGATGCCGGAGACGAGGGAGATGCGGTACTTCTGGAAACCACTGTTGTAGACGGCGGGGTCGTTAAACGCCAAGGCTACGCTGGCGGTGACCAGGAACAGGGGCACGGCTAAGGCAAAAAGAAAGGCTGGGACCCAGGCTACCCGGTTCATTCTAGCTCCTGATCGGTGGTGCTAAAGGTATCACCCGTTGTCTTGTGAAGCAACGCTGGCCACGCCTATAATTCGTCCATGAGCAACAAACGGATTCCTCAAGGCGACCTGGGCAGCTTCCAAACGTTTATGGACATCGTGGAAACGCTCCACGCGCCGGGGGGCTGTCCCTGGGACCGGGAACAAACGCATGAGTCACTGAAGCGGACGCTGCTGGAAGAGTGTTACGAGGTGTTGGAGGCCATCGACCAAGGCGACCCAAAGGGTTTGTCGGAAGAGTTGGGAGACCTTTTGCTGCAGGTGGCATTTCACGCCGTCATCGCCCGGGAAGCGGGGGAGTTCTCTCTGACCGACGTGTTGACCCATATAAACGAGAAGTTGATACGCCGCCATCCCCACGTGTTCAGCGACGGGACCGCCTCCGATGCCAAAGAGGTAGAGGCCAACTGGGAACAACTAAAGGCGGCTGAGCGAGCCCAGGAAGGGGGGCAAAGGTCGCCGGTGGAAGGCATCCCCGGTGAGCTTCCCGCGCTGACCTACGCCCAGTTGATGCAGGACCGGGTGGGCCGAGCAGGCTTTGAGTGGGAAGACATTTCCGGGGTGCTGGATAAGGTGGCTGAAGAAGTGGAAGAGCTGCGCCGGGCGGTCACCGAGGAAGAGAAGGCGCATGAGTTGGGCGATCTGATGTTCACCATGGTCAACCTGTCCCGGTGGATGAACATCCACGCAGAGGACGCTCTGCGCCAAGCCAACCGGCGCTTCCAAGGTCGATACCTACAGATGGAGGAACTGGCGGACCAACGCGGCCAGGACTTCAACGGCCTGCCTTTGATTGAGAAAGAGTCATTGTGGCAAGAAGCCAAGGGATTGGAGGGCGGTTAGAGGGCGTTGTTCGCCGTTTTCAGCGGTCCAAACTCATCAAAATCCGGCTTACGTCACCGCGTGACTGAGGCGCCGCCATTGTCGTTACTTCATGTTCTGTTCTCTGTTTGGTTGGTGTTTTCGGATGCACTCGCCGCCAGACGTCCTCGATCCTCTCAGACTTTACCTTCAGTCCTCGGGTTTTATTTCCTCCCCAACGGCCTAGGTGCTGGCCCTCGTGTGCTAGGTCCCCTTTGATGGTTGAATAGTCTCATAGAGGGCAGCTATCGTTGTATTCTCTGAGCCTAAGACCCTGGGAGTAAGTTATGGTTTCACATAACCGGCATTTGGGCGGAATCATTATCCTCATGTTAATCGCGACTTCTTTCCTGTTAATCTTGGGATGGGCCTGGCGTCTACCGCTGATTATTGTCGAGTTTGTATCGTCGGCTACGGGCCGGTGGATCTCCCGGTTTCGCACACAAGTTAGCTTGCCAGTGCCCGACGAACAGGACGAGGACTATCTGGAAACGCGGAGCTATGCATAGCTCTTCGTAGGATCTGATTCCTACCTCAGACCGAACGCACCCTTATTTGAATTCCCTCAGCAGCTCGCCATGTTGCATGGTTGCAACGACGGATCTAATCCGATTCTCCCAGATAATCGCCCATCAGGTAGGACGGTTCTAGGTAGTAAAAGCCTCCCCCCATCAGCCGTTGGAACTGGTTGGCTAGCAGAGAGATGCCCGGTTGTTGGGCGCCCGTCCGGCCGAACAGTCTAGCGGATAGAGGCCGCCGCGGGCGCACCCAGAGTGGTTTAGGACGGGCGTTGCCCAGCTGGGCCGCTGTTTCCAGGGCCTCGGCGAACCCACCGAAATCGTCCACCAAGCCCAGTTCCTTGCCTTGGGTAGCGGTAAAGATCTCGCCAGTGGCCAGTTCCCGGACCGCCGATTCCTCCAACGATCTGCCCTCCGCCACCACTGCCACGAAATTGTCGTATATCTCGGTAAGGAGTCCTTGGAACTTCCCTTCTTCTTCCGATGTCGGACTGCGCCAGAATCCGGTCATGTCCTTAAGGCGGCCCTCTTTGAACACCGAAAACTCCACGCCCACTTTGCCCAACAGTTGTTCCAGGATCGGGCGCAGGTAGATGACGCCGATGGAACCGACCATGGCGCTGGGCAGGGCGACCACCCGGCTGGCGGCCGAACACAGGTAATAGGCGCCCGACGCTCCGATACCCCGCACATAAGCCACGATGGGTTTCTTCTCCGCCACCTTTAACAAGCTGTGGTGTAGGACTTCCGATCCGGAAGCCGAGCCTCCCGGAGAATCGATATCCAACAGCAAAGCCCGGTAGCGTTTGCTCTGGGCGATACCGTCGAACAACCGCTCGTAAACGGGTGTTCTAATCTGATTGCCGATAACTCCGTGAATCTCCACGACAGCGACACCGGGACGCTTTCGAAACGGCAGAGCCATGCCTAACCTCGCCACGATCTAGATGGGATTATTCTACCGCATCCAAGGGTGTCTCTTTGGGACTAGGTCCGGTTCGGAGAAAAAATAACCCCGGCCGGAAATCATGTCCTGGCCGGGGTAAATGCAGGCATTTATGGTATCGGTGTTTCCACAGCCTACTACGGATCCCATGGGCGGCACCCTTCTCCCACCAGGAGAGGGGCCGGGGGTGAGGGCGTCCTAATCGTCGGCGGACGCCGGCTCGGCGATGCGGTTGTCCACCAGGTCGGCGGAGCAAGCCAAATCGCTGAGCAATCCCCAACGGGTCAGCCAATTGTACGTGTCCTCCACCATCTCGTCCGTATACACGGCCGGTCTGGTGTACCGCAGGCGGGGCAGGTGGAAGTCTTCTGGCGTCAACCCGCCGTATTTAGCGGCAGCCTTGGCGAAGCTGGGGTCGTCGATGAGGTAGTGCAGGTACTTTCGCTTATCCGCGTTGATCAGGTCAACGGCGTTCTCCACCGCCCGGTTGATCGCGGCGAAGGTCTCTTCGTCCATGTCTTCGCTGGCGTTCTCCGCGCCCAGGTAGTGACCCTCGGCCACGGTTTTGCAACCCAGTTTCTCTCCCAGAGCGATCCAGGGTTCCATCACCACCGCCGCCGCGACTTCTCCGTTGAGCATGGACTCGAAGCGATGGATCGGCGACCCGTAATGCACCAGTTTAATCTTTTCCACCGGCAGGTAACCTTCCAGCAACCGCAATCCAACGTAGTGGGACCCGGCGTGGAAATTTACGGCGACGGGTTGGTTCCCCAAGGTACCCGGGTAGTTGTGGGGCGAGTCTGGCGGCACCATGATGGCCTGGCTGGCCACCGCGGAACGCAACGCGATTATCCTGGCCCCTTGTTTGCTCTCATAGGCCCGACGGACCTGACCCTCTTCTCAAGCGCGGTAGATGGACACCTGTCCCTGTTCGAAGGCGACGTGGCCCAGAATGGGATTAACGTCTTCCGGGTTCTCGGTGTGCTCCACCGGGCCGGTCCTGATGGCCTTAACGAACTCCATGTCGATGCCCTCGGCCTCGAACAGACCGTTGTCTTTGGCCACCAGCCAAGGCAGGCTGAACACTACCCCGCTGATCTCGCTGACTACCTTTTTCATGCGTAGAACCCTCTTCTATTGTTTGACCGATCTAAGTCAGTCTAGCATAGGCCGCTAGGCCTGTCGATTTGCCACGGTAGGGGGATTTCACGACTAGGCACCCGGTGGATTCTGCGCCGAATTAATTCGAAACACGTTGAAGAATACGGTGCGTCGCGTTTGCTGATCCTACGACTCGACCACAGGATCTTGCCCGCGCAGGACGGAGTTGCCCTCCCATAGCTGGCTTTGGTTGATGGGTTCTCTATCCAGATCCAGGCGCTCGCTCTGGCCGAAGAACGCTACCGGGTTGTCCCAGACCACTGTCTGGATAGTCTTCTCATCGAGCCCGGCCTCATACATCGCCTCGACGGTTTTGGGCACTTTCAATGGGTCGCTGACTCCCCAGTCGGCGGCGCTGTTAATGATGATCCGGTCACTGCCATAGGTTTGAATCAGCGCTACCATTCGAAGCTCATCCATCTTGGTGTCAGGGTAAATGGAGTGGCCCGCCCAACAGTTGGTTTCCAGGACCATAGGCAGTGTCTCTTCGTTGTTATGGTCTATGAGGACTCGTTGTTCCGGAAACCCAACCCTTCTAACTAATTCCAGGCTCCGCGCCGTGCCCCGCTTCTTGTCTCGATGTGGGGTGTGAATGAGCACTGGCAATTCGAACTCCATCGCCAGCTTTAACTGTTCGGCGAATAGGCGCTCTTCGGCATCAGTTTGATCGTCGAAGCCGATCTCGCCGACCGCGACCACGCCGTCCTTTTCCAGGTATCGCGGCAAAAGGTCTAACACACCCTGGGCTATCGAAGGACTGTTAGCCTCCTTGGGGTTGATCGACAAGGTGCAGAAGTGGGATATGCCAAACTGGCTGGCCCGAAAACGCTCCCAGCCCAGGAAGGAAAGGAAATAGTCTTCAAAAGTACCAACATGAGTCCGGGGCTGGCCCAACCAGAAGGACGGCTCAACGATAGCAGAGATCCCTGCGTCGGCCATCGCCTGGTAGTCGGGGTAGTTCGCGACGTCATATGTATGTGAGGGTCAAAAAGCTTCATTTCTAGCTCCCAGATCATTAGTGATAAACATTGGGATATCTTCCGGCACCGGCCGGCCGGCAGCCTGCCGCTCGGTGGCGTAGTCTTCCGCCATGCGGACGAGTTCAGGGGTGATTCGCTCCTCAAGTCCTACTAATCTCGCCAATGGAGAGCCGATAAAGAGGGCTTTGAGGACCATCTGGTTGTAGTTCAGCTCCGGGAAGTAACTTAAAGGGTAAGGGTTGTCGCAGGCGATGGCTTCAAAGATGAGTTGGACACTGGTGCGGCAAGCTTCGACGGCGGTAGAGAGAAACTGCTCCGGGTCTGGCAAATAGGTCAGCCCTCTGAGCAGGGCCTGCCGTTCGAAGTTGTCGCCCCGGATATACAGCTCACTTATGAAGGCCGAATGATCCTCGGGCGGCAGACACTCGGAAGCCCGGACTAGCAGGGCGATGCGGAAAAATTCGTCGAGAGAATGCCCGTTTAGAGAAAGCAGCCCAGTACCTTTCAAGGCGGCCTGTTCCTGCGCGTCCAAGACCACCGGTTCACCACCGAGACGGCGGCGGGCTCCCGCATAGGCCGCCCCAAAGATGTTACGGTCTAAAGGCGATTCGATCCGGGAAACCATTCGGTCAAGCCAATCCCCTGCTACGCCGGAACATCGCCTGCGTACCAGTTCAATGGGACTGAATGATCTGAAATCTGAGGTCAAGAGCGCACCGCGAAAGGTTGATGTGTCCACTGCCGCATCAGTATATATTGCTCTACCTGCCCCATCCAGTGTCGTGCGCCCTTGTTATATCCGAATAGGTCCTTCTTTCGACGACCATAATCGAAGCGATCTTGGGTATTAGGCGGCGTGGTTGCCTATTCTCTTTGGGTCATGGTCAAGCGGTAGATGGAGTGTAAACTATTCACCTCATCACCGCCTGGTTACCCTGAAAGAATGTAGAGGTTGCCGGCAAGGTCTGGCCCAAAAGATGAGATATTAAGATTAGTGTCAAGTAGGAGTTGGTGGTACGGGTCCGAATGGCCGCCGTACCAAGCGGCAAATATCTGCCCGGTGAAAGCCCCAGGATTCCATACCTTTCAGGAATCGGTTTATCCTTAACTACCAAAATTTGTATAATATCGATGTTACCGCGCCTTACCCCCACCAAAGGGGTACCTCAACAGGCCAACAAGAATCAAGGCCAGGAGAGAACAATGAATTTCGGACTGTTCATGATGCCGCTGCATCCGCCCCATCGCAGTTACGCCGACTCTTACGACCGGGACCTGGACCTGATCGTCACTGCTGATGGGTTGGGCTACAAAGAGGTGTGGATCGGGGAGCACATAACGGAGCGTTGGGAGAACGCCCCGGCGCCGGACCTGCTCATCGCCAAAGCGCTGGCGATGACCGAGAACATAATCTTCGGCACCGGAGTAACCCTGCTTTCGATCCACAACCCGGTGGAGCTGGCCCACCGCATCGCCATGCTGGACCACCTGGCCCGCGGCCGGTTCTACTGGGGCATCGGCGCCCGGGCGATCCCCACCGACTTGCAACTATTTGGGCTGGACCCGGCCAAGGGCGCCGAAGTGCGGGAGCGCTCCGCCGAAGTCTTGGACATTATCCTGAAGATCTGGGAGTCTGAGGGGAAATTTAGCTATCACGGCAAGTATTTCGATATCGAGGCTCCCGAATTGGACCCGGTCTTGGGAAGAGGGCTGTACATGAAGCCCTACCAGCTTCCCCATCCGCCCATCGGGGTCGCCGCCACGTCGCTGGCGTCAGGCTCCATCAAAGTTGCCGGGGAGAAGGGCTGGATCCCCATGAGCAGTTCCAACTTGGCGCCACAACACCTTCGAGGTCACTGGGAAGTGGTGGAGGAGGGCGCGGCCGAGTCCGGCCGGGAGCCCGACCGGCGGGAATGGCGTATCGGCCGCGACGTGCTGGTGGCCAAGACCCCCCAAGAGGCAAGGGAGCGGGCCCATGATGTGCTGGGCCGGAACTACATCGAGCACCAGCTACCCAACCGGAAAGGCTCGGGGGCGCTGGGCGCCTGCAAGATCGACCCCAACATGTCCGACGAAGCCGTGGACGTGGACTATATGATGGAGAACATCTGGATAGTGGGCGACCCTCAAGAATGCGCCGACCGCATCCGCAAACTTTATGAAGAAGTCGGCGGGTTCGGTAGCCTGCTGGCCATCACCCAGGACCCGGAAGACCCCGAGTGGGAGCACGAGTGCCTAGAGTTACTGATGAACGAAGTCGGCCCGCTGGTTGCCGACCTGAAGTAGAGGGAAGAGCGGCGTACCACGCCCCCTAAACAGTCTTCTTGAACGCTGGAATCACGTGCTTGCCGAACATCTCTATGGATTTCATCACTTCTTTATGGCCCACGGTTTCGGTGGCCATGAGGAACTGGATCTGATCCACGCCGGTGGCCTCGTGTAGCTTAACGGCTTCGATGCAACTCTCCGGGTCGCCCGCGATGATGACGCCACGCTCGGCCAAGGTGTCGGCGTCGAACTCCTCCCAGATCTTTTGGGCCAGGGCGCTGCCTCCGGAAAGGTCAACCGCGCTTCCGTTGCTTCCGTTGCCTCCATCCACTCCCTGGACTTCCACGTAACGCGAGAAGTTTTGGGTCAAATGGTCCGGCACCCCGCCCCACTGCTCTAGCAGTTTGCTGTAAACGTCCTTCTGGTCTTGGACGTAGGGGCGTCCCGGCCCAAAGAAGGTCTTGAGCGACTGGGTGCATAGCTCTCTGGTAGCTTTATTATCTTCGCCGCAAAGCCCGAAGCAGGAGCTGAGCCACTGGTTGTTTACGAACGCTCCCACCGGCTGGGCGTTTTTGATGGTCTCCCGGTAGGCTTTGATATGTGGTTCGAGGATCGAAGGCGCGGCGACTCCCAAGGCCATGACGCCGATGCCCTTTTCAGCGGCCAACTGGTAAGTGGCCGGTTGGAGCGCCGCGACCCATATGGGCGGGTGGGGCTTTTGGTAGGGCTTGGGAAGGATCTCCCTGGGTGGGACGTTCCAGAATTTCCCTTCCCACTGAAATGTCTCCGATTCCCAGATCTTGGGAATCATGTTCAACGACTCTTCCCACATTTCCCGGGTGAATCGGGGGTCGATTCCCATTCCCGTCTGTTCGTAGGGTGCGGAACGCCCGGTGCCGAAGTCGACTCTCCCATGGGAAAGCTGGTCCACCATAGCTACCCGCTCGGCTACCCGTATGGGGTGGTGGTAGGGCAATATCACGACGCCAAAACCCAGGCGGATGTTCTTGGTAAGCCGGCTCAGCGCGCCGAAGATCACTTCAGGGCAGGGCGAAGAGGAAAAGGTGGTGAGGAAGTGATGCTCCACGAACCACACGGCGTCGAAGCCCATCTCGTCGGCCAGGATGCACTGCTCGATCGTTTCCTCGATGACAGCGTGGTCGTCAAGGGTGGGCCTTTGCATTTCATAAGCTAGAGAAAACTGCACGGATCAACCCCCATTTGCGCTCGTTCGTTGATTGGCCCCAGTGTATCGGCAAATCGTCCGACGGGCAACCGAGTTTGGGAGGCTCTTGTGACAAGCCTTGCTGATGCGCCGGTCTTCGGGTCGAGTCTCTATAGCCGATGCTTTAATGTGGGCGGCGTATCGTAGTTCGAAGGCGGACGTGGTTTATTCTTTCGACAGCCAGTTTCCCGGTGACGGGTTGGAGGTCCGGAGGTCGGCGGACGGGCCGTGACGCCGGTTCAGTTTGCGTTTGGCCGTTAGATAACGGTCTGTAGCGACCCACCGTCTATCACGATGCTGGTGCCGGTTATAAATCCGGCGCGGTCGGATGCTAGGAAGGCGATCAAGTCGCCCAACTCTTCGGGTTTACCCAGGCGGCCGATGGGTATCGCTTCAACAGCTTCCTGGATCAGTTCATCGCTGGTGCGGCGTTGCTCTTCTGCCGTGGATTCAAATGTTGAGGTTAGAAAATCGGTCTGCACCGGTCCCGAGATCACGTTATTAACCGTGATATTGAACGGAGCAAGCTCCGTGGCGAGCATCTTGGTGTAGCCTACCAAAGCGAGCTGACTGGAAGCGGATAATGCGGACCCCTTGCCCGGCTGCTTCACCTGGAGGGGCAGCAAATGAATGATGCGTCCCCACCGTTGCTGCTTCATGAACGGAATCACCTCCCGGGTTAGGCGGACCGCGCCCAGGAAGTTTTGCTCAAAAGCGGCCGTGATGGATTCATCGTTGAATTCTGAAGGACGGCCGGGCATGCCGTGCCAGACGTGGTTGACCAGAATCCCGATCTGGCCGAAGCGGTTCATCGTGTCCCGAACTACCCGGCGAATATCCCGGGCCGACGATAGATCGGCGGGAATGGCCAGAACATGGTGCTGAGACCCGATGCGGGCCAACTCAATCTCGGTACGGCGCAGGTCGGCTTCAGTGCGGGCCGAGATGGTAACACTGGCGCCCTCGTGAGCAAACGTCATGGCGATCGCTCGGCCGATGCCCCTGCTGGAGCCGCCGATTATGGCGACGCGTTCCTTTAACCCCAGATCCATGGCCTGATGACATCCTTTGTCAGAGTGATTCGTGAAAGCATGCGGAAAAATTCCGCCCCATGATAGTCTTCCGAGGAGTCGCAAGCAAGACGACGGTCTGCCGTCCGCATTTGAAATTCCCCAACGTTCAGACCGGCCCGGATCCCAGCGATATATTTTCTGACGGGCGGCGAATGGGGAAATAGAATCGCCCGATCGGGGCGGTAGGCGTCCCAAGGAGGTTCGTTCCGGGGTGGGGCCGGTAGTTTTTGCGCTCTGGGGCCGATGCACTGCACGGCCCGGAAGCACCCGTATCCAGTCAAGAGTAGAACCATTTCATCAAATCTGCGCAGGCTGGTTGTAACGGCAAGTGACTGCGATTCGCGCCGGAGGTCAATTTTCAGGCAATAAGCATTACGGCTTCATTACCCATGGCGCTAGGAATTTGATGTCAGATCACGGATTGGTCCTTCAAACTTTGGACGTCGGCGTCGGAGTAACCCAGAGATTGTAGAATCTCCTGGTTGTGTTCACCCAATAGAGGTGGGTGCCGGTCAAGGCCGCCTGGGGTAAGGGAAAACTTTATCGGCAACCCCGTCTGCTTGATCGAACCCAGGGTGGGGTGGGGCATTTCCAGATACATGTTCCTGGCCAAGACCTGAGGGTCGGCGAAAACATCCGCCAAGTCGTTGATCGGACCGCAGGGCACGTTAGCGGCTTGCAGATCCTCAACCCACTCGGCCACCGGCCGGGTAAGAAAAATCTCTTGCAGCATGGACACCATCGCGCCTCGATGGTTCACTCGAACGCTGTTGGTGGCATAG
>Ga0209554_1001910_pt1 | contig 15094 bp, 9 predicted proteins | sample MarorgKNORR_S2LV_5_FD_188221 | JGI IMG/M metagenome (GOLD analysis project Ga0209554, IMG submission 188221) | Marine microbial communities from the Southern Atlantic Ocean, analyzing organic carbon cycling - Bottom_A/KNORR_S2/LV (SPAdes) (version 2) | ecosystem: Environmental > Aquatic > Marine...
AGGATAGGAAGAGACGACATCGAAGTAGCAAGCCACCAGGTCGATGTGAGCTCTTGCTGGTGACAACTCAATTATCCCCGAGGTAACTTTTCTGTTATCTACCACCCTCAGAAATAAGGTTGGTAGGTTCGTTAGGCCCTGCTTTCGCATCGTCGATCCTCATTGTGCGGATCCACGTCAAGCCAGCTTTTCCCCTTACAGTTAACAGTGGAGTGCTGAACCACTTAAGCTGACCATTGGGCACGCTTGTTAGGTTTTCGAGCGCGTGGCGCCCCACCCAAACTGCCCACCAATCGGTGTTCTCATAAAGAGTTAGCATTGTTACCTTCCAAGGGTGGTGTCTCTTTGTTCGACTACTCCCAAGACTAGCGTCTCGGGGATCAAAGTCTCCCACCTACACAGTACATGGAAAGCGACAATGCAACGACAGGCTGCAGTAAAGCTCTACGGGGTCTTCGCTTGCGGGTAGAATGTACTGGACTGTGCGCCAGTAAAGTCAATTTCGCCGGACTTATCGCGGGGACAGTGGAGCCCTCGTTGGACCATTCATGCAAGTCGCCAATTAAGCGACAAGGTATTACGCTACCTTAAGAGGGTCATAGTTACCCCCGCTGTTTACTGGTCCTTCGTCAGGTTGAAACCCGATTTAAGATACCAGCACTGAGCAGGATTCAGGGACTATACACAACCTTTCGATCTGGCAGTCCCCTATGTTTTTATTAAACAGTCGGAGCTCCCTAGTCACTGCGACCAGATTATCTCTAATCTGGCACTCCTTCTCCCGAAGTTACGGAGCTATTTTGCCGAGTTCCCTCGCGATATTTATATCCGATACGCCTTAGGCTACTCACCCAAAAACACCTGTGTCGGTTCTCGGTACGGACTCTGTACGGCTTTTCATGGGACCTGGGACTTTAATTCCTTCTCACTGTGACAGTTCTCCAGAATATAATTGCAAGTGAGCCTGACATATGACTCACAAGTTTTGCCCAAGCCGTCACCATATATTGTACAGGAGGCTGACGAATATTAACGTCATTCCCTTTCGATCATTTCGGTTAAGAATGACCTTAGGACCGGCTAACCCTCGGCTGATGAACAGTGCCGAGGAACCCTGGTTTATAAGGCGGTGCGGATTCTCACCACACTGTGCTGCTACTCTTCCCAAGACTCTCATTTGTATTCGGTCCAGTGGACCTCAAAGCCCACCTTCCATCCAAACACAACGCCGCGTTACCACATCATCTTTCGATGGTCTGAAGTATCGGTAATCAATTTTAGCCCCGTCCCTTTTCCCGGCCCGCAAGCTAGACCAATGATCTGTTACGAACTCTTTCAAGGATGGCTGCTTCTAAGCCCACCTTCTGGTTGTTTTCGACCACGGACACGGTTTGTCTGTGACACTTAATTGATATTTAGGGACCTTAACTTCAGGCTGGTTTGTTCACCTTGCGTAATGGTAGCTTACCCACCATCACTCACTGCTAGTATCTACAACGATCACACCTTCGGAGTTTGGCAGCGCACCGAGGAATCGCTCCCCCTAAATGCGCAATCAGTGCTCTACAGCGTAATCAATCTCCACTAACGTCTACCTACGAGTAGTTTCACGCGGAACCTGCTATTGCCCAACTCGATTGGACTTTCACCCCTATACCCAGCTCATCCGAGCGATTTGCAGATCAGCAACGGTTCGATCCTCCACCCATCTTTCAACGGGCTTCAATCTGGCCAGGCATAGATCGTCGGGCTTCAGGTCTTCCACCAATGACTCCAAGCGAGCACACTTCGTCCCTCACCCTAAGGCTGCGGACTTGTCGGTTTCCCTCCGGCTTCGGGGATCAACCCCTTAACCTCGCCATTGATCAAAACTCCCTGGGGCATTTTTCTAAACGCACGATAGGACGCTGCTCATATCTTCGCTTTCACGCCCTATCAGCCTGTACCCAACTGGTTTCACGTTCTTTTCACATCCCGCTAAGGATACTTTTCAGCTTTCACTCACGTTACTTGTAAACTATCGGTCTCGAACTGTATTTAGGATTGGAAGTTTCTGCCTCCCACATTCACACGCGATTTCCAACGCATGCTACTCTTTGTTAGTCACGTGGTCATATAATATACGGTTACGGGACTTTCACCCTCTTTGGATGTGCCATTCCAGACAACTTCACCTTCTATTACTTAGACGATAGACTAACAACCACATCTCCCTCACTTTCGTTTCGGGATTCGGCTTGTCCTCTTCCGTTTTCATTCGCCACTACTCACGGAATCTCTTTTGATTTCTGTTCCTCCTCCTACTAAGATGCTTCAATTCGGAGGGTTCCCTATCGCATTGCGATTGTTTCCGAAGAAACAGGAAGTCCCATTAGGCAATCTGCGGATCCATGGTATACATGCACCTCCCCGCAGCTTATCGCAGCTTGTCACGACCTTCATCGGCATTCGAGCCGAGCGATCCCCCAGTTGGGTTGTAGCATCACATGTATGTATTTCCACACCATATGAGTAACCCTTCGGTATCTAGTAATGCCAATTCGGCCTCCACAGAAAACCACTCCTCAAGGTGGTTCTCCTCAGCCCTTCCCCCTATACGCCGAGCATACAAGGGTGCTTAAGCAACCCCCCGACCTACCACCCATATATCAAAGGCTCGGTTTAGGCACTGTTAATTCCCCCAACAATATAGCCCACAAATAACGACACAGCGCCTCATTTAGTGACTGAAGAATTTTGGCTCATTTGGGGTGTTTTTTGTACACCTAGAATGGAGGTAAATAAGGGGTAAATTTATAGCACAAAATGTAATTAATTTGACTGTTTTATTTTTGAAATGCTGTAATCTTGAAAGTTTGGGGGAAAAAACTTACTAGGAAATAGTGAAAAATGGCGCCCATTATGCGCGTAATGGCTCTGAAAATCACGCGAATTTGGCCAGATTTGAGGAAATTATTTCATCAAATAAGTGAGGTTTTGATGATTGATTTAGTTCATTGTGCACAGCTTGCAGCATCTGTTTTGCTAGTGCTCCCTGCCCTTGGGCGGCCAATGCGGCGGCCTCTAAATTCTGCCCCTCCTTGGAATTAGTAGTTGAATTATGGACTTTGATAATTTGCAATGCCTTGTCAATTCTTCCACTCGCCAATAGGGCATGCGAGAGGTTTAGTAGAATTGTGGGATTGCCTGGTTGTGTCTTTGCAGCCTCTCGCAATGACAATATGGAGGAGCGAAATTGTGTTTCCGATTGAGAGACGATCTCAGGGTTTTGACTTTTATTCATCACCAATGCTCGCTGCAATAGTGATAGCCCGTAATTGTTGAAAATACTGGCATCATTTGGTTTTGATGCTGCTAGTTGTTGGAATGATTCTGCTGCACTATTCCAGTCCTCAGCACCTATTGAATAGAATGCTTCTGCTAGGATTCCCTCTAAATTAGGGTGCTGACTTAAATCAACTCCAAGTGCTTTTGCAGGGTGCAATTCCAAGATCAATAGAGATTGGTCATCTACTGGGATTGACTCAAGAGGTGAGTGGAACTCCTGTGATGTATTTTGTGAATTTGAATTCTTCTCGGGGTTGAAATGAGATTTTGAATTTGTCGCAAATATTACTGGTTCATCCGATTCATGAACATAATCTACTACCTGCTCCTCAGTGGAATATATTTCCTCCATATCAGGAGTCGCTGCATCAATTGTCCACATTTCATTATCAGCACTTGCCTCAATTATTTGTGGAGCCTCAACTACTGCTTCTGGTTCCGGCATGGAAATTTCCACTGCTTGTTGCGGCTCTACCGTCGATTCAAAAAGAGGATTTGTTTGTTCTTCCACCTCAACTGTAGGTGGAGGTGCAATAATGGGTGCTTCTGGTTGTACCTCAACTGTAGGTGGAGGTGCAATAATGGGTGCTTCTGGTTGTACCTCAACTGTAGGTGGAGGCACAATAATGGGTGCTTCTGGTTGTTTCTGTGGTGGTGATGGAATTGAAATTACTTCTTCGCTCTGGACTGCTACAACTTGTTCGCCAACAACGCTTGGTAATCTCTCCTCTCCCGCATCTTCAAAGGGGACGCCTTGTGCATTACTACCGATACCAAAGGGAAGGTTGGGCTCATTGGTGTTAGAATCACCGTTGAAGCCAAATGGTAAGCCTCCTTGTTCCTTGCTTGAATCAGAATCATCAACTACTTGTTGAGGCTCTTGTTTAGATTCTAATTGTTCATTGCCATCTAATTGATACCAAGATTCTGCGGCTTCGTCAAGTCCTGGAATCTCATTGGGAAGTGGGCTATTATCCTGGTCATCGACGGATAAATCAGTACGAATTTGACTACCGCAAGCAGGACATGCATTGCCACCTAATGATAGAAGTCCACACACTTTGCACTCATACACAGACTCGCCCTCAAAGCCACGAAGCGGCTAAGGCTATTCAATACGACGGATAATTGAGTTTTTCAAAGATGAATCACTGCCAATTATTACTCTTCTTCACTTAATTTTTTCCTTATCGTGCTTCTCACATCGTCGATTGTGTCCAAAACAATTTCCTTAAGTTCATCATAATCATCATCGACTAATGATTCCGAAAATGATTTGCCCTTTGAGGTGCCTCTTGCAACTTGTAAAATTATTCCAATTAGAGTTATTCCCAATAAGACTAGTTTCGCATAGAATGTGAAATCTGCTGAGAAGACGTAAACTGCTATCATGTAAACTGAGATGATCATTGTTGTTAATATCATTACAGGGAAACCTGCTCTGAAAAACTCTTTGAACGAAATTGGATAACCTGCTTCCTCAGAAATACCTGCCGTAACCACATTCGCTGATGCACCGATAAGTGTTCCATTTCCACCTAAACATGCACCAAATGCTAATGCCCATATCAGTGGCCCTAATTCAATAGAAAGTGAATGCGATATTTGTAGAATAATAGGAATCATCGTTGCTGTATATGGGATGTTATCGATGAAAGCACTGGCAAATGCAGACACCCACAATATGATCAATATCGCAGCGGAAAGACGAACAAGTCCACCTTCACCATTCGGAAAGAATTGGATTGCTTTCTCGACATATTCTCCAATGAAATTTATGACTCCAAGGTATTGAAGTGAATGAACAAGAACGAATAATCCCGCGAAAAATAGTAGAGTTGTCCATTCTACTTTTTCCAATGTCTCTTCAATGTCGTGCCTATCAGTCGCTAATAGCATTAGAACCGCACCTAAAAGAGCAATCCAAGAAACTGAAATGTTGATTATTGGATGTAGGAAGAATCCAATTATTACAGCACCTAGAATCAATCCGCTAATCTTCAATAATTTTGCATCCTTTACCCCGTATTTGGATTCCAATTCTGCAACATCACGCAGACGTTCCCCTTCAAATTCATCACGATATAAATATCTAATCATCATAAATGTTGGAACGATTGTCATCAAAATACCAGGTGCCATTTCAGTAATGAAATCGTTGAAGGTAACACCGGAACTAGCGAGATGTTCGTACCCTTTGGCTTTGATTGCGTCCGGTGATAATCCAGAGCCAATCATAATATTAGGGGGATCTCCTATCATTGTTGCAGCACCACCAATATTAGAGAATAATACCTCTGAAATCAATATTGGAATCGGTTTTAGATCCAATACTTTGGCCAATTGAATTGTGACAGGAGTTAGTAGCAACATGGTAGTTACATTGTCTAAGAAGGCCGAAAGAACCGCAGTAACGCTACACAATATCACTACTAAGGTCCAAATGGAACCATTTGATTTCTTATATGCTTCAACAGCAAACCACTCAAATATGCCGGTTTTAGACAATATCCCAACCATCACCATCATTCCGAGTAGAAGACCAATCGTCTCCCAATCTATCATTGTGGTAACTGCACGAAGAGTTAATGTTGGCTCTTCAGTGAAATAATTCAATGCTAATACTGCTACAAGACCACCTAATGAGGCAGCTAGAGTGCGATGAACTACTTCTGTAATAATTAGCGCATAGACTGCGAACAATATTGCAAGTCCAATCCAAATAGCGGCACTTTCAGAACCAGCCTTTACAGTAAGTTCCAAATGAACATCTTGAGTACCACCCTTGGCGAATACTTCACTGACAAACATAAGGCTTCCAACCATGATTATAAGGACCATTGCAACATTTTGAGCAGGGTGGCGTTTTAGACGCTCACGGAGTGTAATTCCAGCCACCATATTATCACCGTATGAAAATCATCCTTTGACTATTTCCCAATAAGTTCGCCATTATCGCCAAAGAACGCCCACATTCCCTCTCGCCAAGACAATAGTTGAGTTGGTTTCATCGGCGAGAAATTGCCATACCTCTTTGATATCTTTTTTCTCAAATAATCCTTTGTTGATTTTAATCTTAACAACACTCTTTTTATCTAACTGAGAATTGATTTCTTCGACTAATAAATCACTGATTCCTGATTTACCAATTCTAACGCTCGCTTGAAAATCTCGAGAGGTTGCGAGGGTGTGAATTGACTTTGGAATCTCCTTGCTCATCAAACTCCCTCAACACATTGCGGTAAGCACCTATTCATCAAGATGACCGTCAAGAACTGCTCATTAATGATGACGGTGCGACTTTGGACCACCGCCGATTCGACGAATATCTCCGCATTCTAAACAAGTAGTAATTTTCTGCCCTTTAGATATTCTAACTCGAGTATTTGAACCATAAAGGCGGGGAGCAGTGCATTTCTTGCATATTAGCAACTTTGCTTCAGCACTCAAGGGCATTCTATTGCGCCTAGATATTTTGACATAATGTGAAGAGGCGGCACGAACTAATATTTCGTCACATTGCTGTGGATGTTTAAGAATTGCGATTAATTTGTCCAAACTATATTGCACACTCATCTTTTTGTCAATTTTAGACTTTGAGCGATTTCGCCCTCTACCCATTTCAACCACCTTCACTCTAAGGCGACAAGAATGTCGCCCGTAATTTCATCGATGGCTCTATCGCCATCTATTGGATGGAAAATCCCTTTTTCCATATACCAATCTGCAAGAGGAGAAGTTTGTTGATGATATGTGTCCAGCCTAGATTGCACTGTCTCAGCATTATCGTCTGCACGACGTTTTTCCTGCCAGTTACCGCAATCACAACCTGAAGGAGCAACCGGATTAAATGTATCATGGTATACCGTTCCGCAACCATCGCAAGAATATCTTCCACATATTCTGCCAACTATTTTTTCATCAGGCACTTCAATCGCAATTACATGGGTGACTGTGGTGATTTGAGACAATGCTACTGCCTGAGGAATCGTTCTTGGAAACCCATCAAACATCACTCCATTTACTGCATCATCCTCGAGAATTCTATCTTTGATCAAATTGATAATCACTTCATCGGGAACCAACTTTCCTGCATCCATATATCCTTTAGCTTCAATTCCAGTTGCAGTATTTGCTTTTACTGCTGCCCTGAGCATATCTCCCGTTGATACTTGTGGTAATCCTGTTACTTCCATTATTCGCGCCGCCTGAGTTCCCTTTCCTGCACCTGGAGGACCGAATAATACAATGCTGCTCATATCAGTAGCGAAAGAGCATTACTCTTTCAAGATATTTATTTGATAATGAAAGAATCGCGCTAAATAATTTGCCAATACATATTGACTAATGCAACTATATTGACTTTGAATATCATGCACTGCCGTTTCGCTCTAACCATTGATGGCCGTAGTGCGTCCATTGCTCCATTGTCCATCCAATAGGCAATCCCTCAGCCGGAACTGGTGGCGCACTAGGTAATGCGGTGGGATCAGCAACTGGCAAAGCCAATTCTGGTAATGTTGGTAGTTGCTTAGGTAAGTTGGCGGGAGGGAGTCCAATTGGTGGTAATCCAGTTGGAGGTTTTCCTTCTGGAAGCGCCCCTAACAATTTCATTGCAGATGGTGGAAGACCTGTTGGAACCTCCTTTTTCTCTTTTGGAATAATTATTGATTGTGCCAATGCTGCAGCGAGTTCATCAGATGTCACTTCACCACTTGTTAATTCATTTACTGCATAACCAATGTCGGTTGCTTCTTCTCTACGAAGACCTAGATGGTCTGGATTGGCATGTGCATCAGGTGCAACTAACTCTTCACCGGAGTCGGATAATTCACCACTCTTCTTCATTTTTCTCGCATAAATTACTGCAACTGTTACTAGAATACCTATCAATGGCATTGAAATCCACAATGGCAAAACATTTAGCAAACCGGCATTTCCAGTACCTGCTTGTACGCTTGATTCAATCACCAATTGTCCAACAACGGTGCCTTGTACAGTCATGTTCAAAGTCACCATTGCACGTTTTGAAGTTGCTGCCTCACTTGGAGTAATAGACACTTCAACAGTTACCGATTCGCCAATTGCCAAATTGTCAATAGATTGCGGTGAGAAACTAACTGACCAATCGTCACGAACGAGGCCTTCTTTATTCAGCAAATCAATTGATAAATCGCCACTAATAGGGACATTACCATCATTTCTAATAATGATATTTTGACTGATTGTCTCTTCCCTTGTCACGCTAAGAAATGGTCGCTTTGAATCGTCTTCAACAGAAATATTGGCGAATACGGATTGTACTACTGCAACATCTATTCTCACCGAATCCTCAACTATTCGTCCAGTATTAGATGCGGAAACTGAAACTAATAGGTCAAAGGCTGAATTGGTCGCCGGTGTATTTGCAGGAGGAATAAAACCTAACCGAATCGTTTTTACTTCTCTAGGTTCAAGCCATAGTGTAGGATTTGCATATCCAGCGGTCCATCCATCCGGAGTTAATCCATGACTCCATTCCAGTGCTAATCCTGTATTGCCAATATTTTCAACTTCAAATTCTCCGAATGAAAATTCTGAACTAATTCTTGTTTCAATCACTCCTGATTGTGGTGCTCTTAGTTCAATTCCCAATTCATCCCCTACGGTTAATGATGTCGAGTTAGATCTGAAATCTTGAGCAGTTCTCTCAGTTCTGATGGTAAAATAATTAGATTCTCCTTCAACTGCCACTACAGGTACTCCGAGGATAAAGTGTACTACTTTTGTCTGCCCTGGAATTAGTGTAAGTGATACTTTTCTAGAATCGCTTTGTTCATCCAGACTAACTTGTATGGCCCAATTAGGGTCAGCAGGTTGAATTGCAACATCTAAATCTACGTCCAAATTACCTGTGTTTTCAATTGACAAATTCAAATGTATTTGCTGTCCACCTTTTACAGCAATATTCTTCGCTATCGCACTTGGTCCAATCGGCCCATAATCATCAAACAAATCTGTTTTGAAATTGCGCTGGGGCAACACTTCAATTATAACGATCTCAGTATGATTCATGGATGCATCTGTCAAAGAAGTGACCCAGCAAGTGACTGTGTCAGTGGAGCCAGCCAAGGGAAAACCTTGTGCAACAGGTGGTACAATAATTCGAATTTGCATGGGTAAATATTCTCTAATATCTAGCGGTTCAAATTGCAATGAAGAAGAGTTAGAATCGCCAAGCATCAATTGCCATCTGTGTTCAGAAACGCAATCAACTTGATACTGAGACGGGGCATTTCCGGTATTCATTACGGATATTGAAAATGCCGTTGATTCACCAGGTTCAGCAGTTAACCCGTTGGTCCCTGCGGCGACAACATGGACATCATCTATTTTGTCAATAGTGATAGTCAAGCGTTGTGTGTGAGCAACCGTTGGTTGTAATTGATAACGAACTGTTACATCAACAACAAATACGCCATATCTAGCATATCTTGGTTCGTCTAAATCATCTAAATTTGCAGATTCGTCTTCAAGATGAAGTGTGACAGTAGTGCTATCATTAGCAGTTCCCTGTGCCGTTAACGGAAATGGTCCGAGAACCGACAACGATTTTGACCATATATCTGAAGGAGGTAATAATAAATCAGGCCGTTGTGGGTCTGGCATTTGCACATTTGTGACATAAAGAGAGACATTTTGGTTGCCAGTACCTTCGTGCAAAATAGTCAATGGAATGTCAATTCCAGTACTATTGGCTACATCAAAATCACGCATTGCAGAATTTTCCCTATCCTCTGCAGTAGTTGGAACTGTTCCATCAGAATTGTGTGCTACTACTCTTACACCCAGTGCCATTACTTCAATATCCTCAACCCAAATATTGTTATCAACTCCTGAATTTGCATCATTCATTTCAGAAACTTGGTCATTGGTATCGAGACTTAATTTTAATTGGTGGACACCTGTAGATGTGAATGAATGATAGATAGAAACTGAAGCCAATTCACCAGGGCCCAATTGAGAAGTATCGGATTGATACAGAATGTCTTGAGTTGTCAAATCCTCAAGGATAACATGCATTGAACCTGCATTGATTGTGCCTTGGTTATTCCAAGTAATTCTAAGTGTTATTAGATCATTTTTGAGAGGATTTGTTGAAGATGTTGCAATACTACCATCAAATGTTGTATAATCTGCCATAGGACTAGGTGATGCTTTTGCGCTCATTACCAAACCAAATGATTGTGCATTACCACCTCTATGCATTACCTTGACTAACCATTGTCCAGAATTTGATATAGTACCTGGTGCAATCTTTATCCTCTCAACATTGTTCACATCGTCAGATTGTCCGCCAGTTTGAGATAGTCCATTATTGAACACATTACCAAGCCATTCATTGCCTGATGGGTCAACTAATACTAAATCGAGGTCATTAACAAGGCGTGATTCACTCTGTGGGGAATTTGCACTACCGGCATCATCAGCCCATACTAGGGTAATATCAATTCCATTACTTGGGTCTAAATTGAATGCATATAGTAGCCCGTATCCGGGATTTATTTCACTCCCTTGGTCAAAGTATGTGTCTAATACAGTACTTCCATCCATCGGCAATACAGTGCCTTCAAGATTTACTTGTCCCCAACCTTCGGCAGAATTAGGAATATCGGCAACGCCTAAATCTGTTGCACCATTGATTACCGCTGCCTTAACAAGGGCACCAGATGGTGCGCTAATTCCGACTTCTTCTCGGATAAATTGGCGAGTTAGTGCACTAACGCCTCCTGCAACAGCAGCCGCTTGACTCGTACCTGAGAGTGACATATACAATGAATCACCATTTCCATGAGTTCCAGTTGCGCATGAATTACCTGCAGGATACTTTGCTTCTTCTGCACGTCCTGAGCACAACTCCATACCTGGTGCGACTACATCCGGCTTGATTCTACCATCAAGACTAGGTCCTAGTGACGAAATTGCATCGACACTGCCAATTGCTGCCGAACTACCGGTTCCAGTCGTTGAGACTCCTACTGCGAGAACATTCTTCGCCGTTGCAGGAGCGGTTACTTGGCTTGCACCGTTTGCACCTCCATCACCGACTGAAAATACTGGTAGCATAGCAGGCTTAGCAGCGACCAAGATATCCGCAGAACGTGAATCTGCTGTGTATTGTCCGTAATTCCCATTCAATCCCCACGCATTGACCGCAATTCTTGCAGTCATTTGTTCAGCATCGCTGAGCATGTCGTATATTGAACCTTGACGGCCAAAAACACCAGTTGCGTCATGCTCTAGCGCATAGACTACAATGTTTGCATTGGGAGCAATTCCTTTTGCTGATGAATCACTAACTCCATCACCTGCAACAGTTAGAGCAATATGAGTGCCATGACCAGTATTTGTATCGGCAGGTGATGGGTCTAGTCCAAATTGCGTGTAGACTCCAATTACCCTTCCAGCAATATCGGGATGGTCTCTATCAAGACCTGTATCAGCGATAGCTATCATCTCCCCCGTACCATCGAGAGTGAATGTTGCATTATTTGTCACACCTAAAACACCAGAAACAGCACCTGCGACAGCATTGTGTAATTCTAGGTCATAACTAGGTTCCTGCCAAATAACGCGGCCATCAAAGGCTATTTGCTTGACTACCTGTGCGATATTCCCTTTTGCAATATTTACTTCACAAATGCCTATTCCACACCATGCCGATTCGGCACCGTAAGAGATGATGTCCCTGGAAAGAGAACTCAAACCCGCAACTGCCAAATCAGAGGCTGGAACAATTGCTAGTTTTGACGAGGTTTCAGGGTTGTCAAGTATCTGTGGCGAAATTCTCATTGCAGGATGTTCAACTCCCGCCCAACGAATTCTAGAATCCAGTTGTAAATCAATTAGAGTGACACCGTTTTGTGGAAGACGAATTAACCAACCTTCATCCGAAATAAAATCTAGAATTGTTAAATCATAATCACTTATTAGTGATTCAAGAACTAATCCGTCATGAGAAAATAATTGAATAATGGCCAATCCGGTTATTATGTGGTCATTTTGACGAAGTAAATTAGAATCTAAAGTTGGCAATTGTTCATTTAGTGGGTCAAATGAACCAATGGCTAAATTGAGTATTCCAGTCGATGGCTTAATACTTGATTCAATTATTTGCGGTGTGCTCATTTGACTCCAATGTTCAACAGCCAATTGCAATTTTTGTTTTTCATCCAAAGTAGACAAATATTTTTGCTGTGAAATTATTGATTGGGAACTATCAGACACAACATTTTCAGAATCTATGTTTGTTACTGAACTATCTGCCAATACAGGTGAGAGCGATGTTACCAACAACAAGAGTAGCAGCAATATTGCCTTACGGGAGGACATCATAGCGATAGCGAAGTCCATACTACTTTTGAATGCGCTCCTTGACTGCTTTCAAATAATCCTCCGATGGAGGAAATTAGAGGTTGTTATATCGGGAAATCGCTGCATCGGTTTTTGCAACACTTGCTTTCCAATCCGATTCTGTTCCCATCAAGGCTCTAATCGCATCAACATTCTCAGGAATCACATCAGATTCTTGGTGAATGGCTTGGAAATAATATAGAGTATTGCCATCTAATTTTACGCCATCTTCCCACACAAATATCTCATGTAAATCGCCCCATTTTCTACCGATATCACGAGCAAATTCCATAACTTCAGCAGTTGTTGAGATTCCAGTTTGAGCACCATTCATCACAATAATTCTAGGAGAATCTTTCCACATCTCAATAACCGATTTTGTTGTAAGGCCATGTCCTTCCGGTAGCGTTGCAACGATTGAATGACAATGCATTAGCGTTGTTGGTACTGCTACAGCCATTGAATTGATTTCAATTTCAGGCTTTACCGTCATTACATCTGGGCCATGATGAGATGGAACATGAAGTACAGGCTTTATCGCATTGATTGGACCTTTATTTGAATCTCCAGGGTCTGCTGCACGTCTGATCATCGTACATTCAACCTTGAGTTGTCCACAATGATTGTAAAGTGGTACCAAGGTACGTGAAAGTCCTGTAGTATTACATGAAACAACTCGAGTTCCATTGACGTTTACGTTCTCCATGTGATTTGCTGAGGAAGAATAGGACCTTTCTGTCATCGCATGTTTTTCTCCACCTTGGAAAATCCACTTGATCCCAGCAGCCTCATATTTTTCCTTATTCGCAGCTCCGACCTTGCCAGGTGAGCAATCGACTACAATATCTGCTGCTGCAAGTAAATCTGATAACCCGCCATGGCACTCATATCCTGCCTCAGAGAATGCTGCAATTTTTTCAGCATCATCATATGTACAATAGATTGGATAGTTCTTTCTCACAGCCAAATCACAACCAAATGCAGGACGAGTCTTCGTCACTCCAACGATTTCCATGTCATTCTGGGCGTCAACTGCATCTGCAACACGCTTACCGATGGTACCATAACCATTGATTGCCACCTTGGTTACCATAGTGTTCCCTATTTGCCTTGCCTATGCGCCCCCTCAATAAACAATGCGCTTGTGCAAATTTCATTTATTGACGCTAAATGATTCCTGAGTTTTTAAAAATAGCACTGAAACCCGTATTTTCCGCACTCTCCCTACGGGAGGATATTTGAGCAGGTCGTGCACACCGCAGGTTATGCCGGATAGTATTGAAGTAGTTGAGAAGTCAATCAATATCAATAATAAACTAGGACCAAAATTACTTGCCGCCGCTGAACAAAACGCTATTCTTCGCATCGGTTGGAACCCCGCAGGGGATAAGGTCCCTAAAGATGGTGAACTCGGTTTATGTCCCGCCTTACCTAAAGGTTCTAAAATGAGGGGGCTTGGGGTTTTTGGTTCTTGGATTGCACCATATGGACAAGGTGGGTCCTTTACAATTCAAGGAGATACTGGAGCATTCTTAGGCGCTGCTAATAATGGAAACACAATCCTTTGTGAAAGAATGGCCGGAAACCATGCTGGGTATGCAATGAGGAATGGAAGAATAACAATTCTTGATGGTGTTGGAAATGATGCTGGAGCAAAGATGACTGGTGGATTGATTGTAATCCGCGGTTCTACCGGTGCAAGAATCGGTGGAGGAATGTCTGAGGGGTTAATTGTTGTTCACGGTGATGTTGGTAGTGAACCGGGCTCAGGAATGACCGGCGGGCGTATTGTAATCAATGGAAGATGCCCTACACCACCAACTGGAGTCTCACTTAGACCATTGAGTGCTAAAGAAGTGAAAGAAATTAACACATTACTTGGTGAAGCAGATTTAGAAATACCAAAAGATGCGGTTTGTTTGACACCAAGCCCTGCTTTAAATGTTGAAGGTCGAGGTGATGTTGCTTCAGGTGGTGACTTGACTGGAATAGGGTTAGTTCCCTCTGATGAACATCAATTGGCAACTTATTCCGTAAGTGATACCATCGCACTTATTGCTGAGAGAAAGGGGGAAAACATACCTGTTGCATTACCACTTCCATTGCTTCCAATCGTGCCAAATGGTAAGGATTTATTTATTGACAAAAATGAAGATGCCATCGCATCGAACATACTATCACAACAACCTTTCATTACTCTTAATTCACCCCGACCTATCGACTTTGTTTTGATAAATTCGGAAAATCTACCAGATATGCCGCAATTGCTTTCAAATGCTGGTGGAATTGCTTTTGACCTCGATGATTTGCCGGCAATGAATTCAGAAGAGATCGATGGGATGCTCGTCGCCACAACTTATCTTGCTGGATATTC
>Ga0209554_1001911_pt1 | contig 15089 bp, 11 predicted proteins | sample MarorgKNORR_S2LV_5_FD_188221 | JGI IMG/M metagenome (GOLD analysis project Ga0209554, IMG submission 188221) | Marine microbial communities from the Southern Atlantic Ocean, analyzing organic carbon cycling - Bottom_A/KNORR_S2/LV (SPAdes) (version 2) | ecosystem: Environmental > Aquatic > Marine...
AGGGGGCTGGTAATCAAAAAAAGTGAATTTGGGCCTCTCTTTTCGCCATTTGGTGACGATTCAAATAATACTATAATCAATTACGCAAACGGGGAGAACATTAGGCCGGAGGACACCAACAAAAAAGAATTTTCGGATGCCGTACTTAATTCCGCTCTGTTTAATGATGTTGTATTCAGGGATGTTATATTTTCGAATCTCACCTTGAATGACACGTTCTTTGTGGATTGTACTTTTGACAGAGTCACTTTTTACAACGTCGATTTTAACAGGACCGTATTTTCGAACAGCTCGTTCAATACTGTCTTTTTCAACAATGTCAGCGTTAAGAACAGTAAATTCGATAATGACGACTTCATTCATTTATGGGTCAAGGATTCCGAATTTGACAATACTATATTCGACAAGACCGATATCTACGGGTCCAAATGGTCCTACACCTCTTTGGAGAATGGTAAGTATCAGAGAGGGAATCTGAATGTTGTCATCTTTCGCACTCTTACGGTCAACAACTTTGCACTGAATGATGCACACATCAAGAACGTCATGGATGTTCCAAACAGCGCTACCTTTGATTTTACTTACATGATGGTCGGAAAGACCGAAATCAGGGTCGATAAAGACATCGAAGACGATTATCCCCTAGGCCAGAACATGCTCGTATCCGCAGTGATCGGTGAAGATGGGATCGGGGCAGGTATAGAAGGAGAGGATGGCAAATGGGTTGGAGACATCTCTGGGGAAGGATTCAGCAGGGAGGGGTCCGCGATCAAGGAGAATCTCAGTTACGAGTATATGGTCGCCCAGAACCCAGAAGGGGCTTCTGGTTACATGATTACCAACATTCTGAGAATGAAGGATGGAGGAGTTGACACCACTTTCAAATACACTATATTCTTCAATTTAATAACATTCGTCGGAATGGTCATAATTGTCTATGCCATAGGTACTCTCAGCACAATCTTCTCACTTTTGAAATTCTTTTCGCCTTTCTTTCTGACTGTTGGCTACTTTATCCTATTAGCACTAATCTTGAGTGAAAGGGGATTCTGGGATATGGTAAATTTAATGGCGCTCTATTTTTTCCCTCCCTTTGGTAAGGAAACTGTGATCCCAATAGGGATTGCCCAAGGTATACCGTGGATGGTTCTGGCAGTTAGTATTGCCTTTGTTGACGTTGTAGTCTGTCTATTCCTGATATGGAACTTTGACCTTGCGAAGAAAATACCTTTCATCGGTAGCGGGATCAAACGAGTGCAAGCCAAAGGTGCTTCTATACTGGAAAACATGCCTTGGGTCGAAAGACTGACCTTCTTTGGAATTGTGATGTTCGTTATGATACCTTTCCAGGGTTCAGGAGCCTTTGCAGGCACTATTCTTGGTAGGGCAGTGGGATTATCTGTTTCAGCCAACCTGTTGGCTGTTGGTCTGGGGGCTTTGATTGGTTCTGTTTTGATTGCCTTGTCCGTAATCTATGGACTAGGGTTCCTCAGCTATCTAGCACCTCTCCAGCTTGCAGGTTTCATAATTTTCATAATGGTCTGTGGAACCTTGTACTTCGTTTACCGGCATTGGAACGAGCTAAGTATAGACGATTTCACCCAGACGTTAGGCCTGCACCGCGAGGGTGTGATTGGGGCACCTCTGACAGCTGCTGGAGAAATGGTAGGCACTGCTGGTGGCACTGTAATAAAAGTGGCCGAGGGGACGGGAAAGACCGTGATAAAAGCGGCTGGAGACATAGTCGGTTCTTTCGTCGACACATTTACTGATGACAGATATGATTACATGACAGGGGCCCAATCTGATAAGACCGTGCCGACGGAACTGGATACTGGCGTACTGGTCTCGTTGCCTGAAGGTGCACGCCGTGGCTTGGTGGTCACTGGGGGAGCTGGGTTCATTGGCTCCCACTTGGTCGACCGGTTGGTAAAACGTGATGAGCATGTGATTGTACTCGACAACTTCTCATCAGGTGAACTTGAATTCCTGTTCGATTCAATCGAGAACATAACTGTAGTGGATGTGGACCTTCTGAAAGATGATTTTGATGAATACCTGAAAGGAGCCAAAATCGTCTATCATCTGGCTGCCAACCCCGAAGTTCAACTCGGGATTACGAAACCTGAGGTGATGCAGGAACAGAACGTGGATGTCACCGAACGGGTTCTCGAGGCGATGAAGAGGACTGGTTGCAGCAGAATAGTGTTCACCTCGACCTCGACCGTTTATGGTGATGCAAAGATACCTACGCTCGAGGAAGCGGACCTGAAACCCATATCGGCCTACGGAGACAGCAAACTGGATGCCGAGAAACTGATCGAGAAATATTGCAAGGAACACGATTTCCGTGGCGTCTCGTATCGATTTGCGAACTGTGTCGGACCCAGGAGCAACCATGGAGTAACATATGATTTTGTTCACAAACTCAAGGATAATCCAAAAGAACTTGAGATCCTTGGAGATGGGAAACAGGATAAATCATACTTCCATGTTGATGATTGTATATCTGCGATGCTGGCGAAGGCACCGCGTGAATTGTGTGATGCTGGAGAATTCATGGCCTTGAACGTTGGTTCCAAGGATTCGATTGATGTCGTGACCCTAGCAAATGAGGTCTGCAAGGTGATGAAATTGACGGACGTTGAATACAAATTCACCGGAGGGGTCGATGGAGGAAGAGGCTGGAAAGGCGACGTGAAGAACATGCGGCTGGATATCAAGAAGATAAAATCGCATGGCTGGGATCCTCAATTCACTAGCCGGAAGGCCATTCGTGACACTGCAAAATGGCTTGACGAAAATTATTAAGTTTAGACTGTTCAAGGCCAAGGTAGCTCCTGTAGTGTAGTCCGGCCCATCATTTCGGCTTCTCGAGCCGAGCACCCGGGTTCAAATCCCGGCGGGAGCACCAAAATTTTTTGGCAATTTATTATATAGACCATTTAGTAAACCAAAAATATGTTAGAAAGTATTATACTTGTAAATCTAGCGATATGTTTCATTTTTGGAACCGTATTACTTAATCGAAAATATGATTTGTCTAAATTATATGGGGCCAAATCAAAATCATTAGGAATTGCATTTCTATTGTTGATGGCTTTCACTATCAATCTGATGCCTCTGGTATCTGCAGCAGATTCTGATGGTGATGGTGTAGAGGATGGTGATGACGAATGTGCCGACACCGAGGACCAGGACGGATGGTCGATTGCGGAAAATGGCTGTTCATATCCGACTTATTTAGATGATGTCTGGATGTGTGTAGAGGAAGGAATTGCAGTCACCGACTTGGCAACCGAGTGGAAAACTGCTGACGATGAACATACTTGCAGCGTCAGTCTAAGCTATGATAGTACTTACATGACAATCACTACTCCTGGAATCGCAAACCACGATATGCAAGGCGGACCAGGTGGCGGGATAAATGATCAGGATTATGAATGGGTCCTGCCTCTGGTTCCTGAAGACGATCCTGATTGCAATCCTTCGGAATCTACCAATGGGTGTGAAATGGCCCCTGAACTAGGGCCTATTGCCGTGGCTGTGAATGGTGTGCCCTTCTACGGGCCTGAAGACGGGCCTGGCGGCGATGCTGTTGCGACACATATTGGGCAATACACCGAGACCGAGCAGGAGATCTGGCTTGGTGTCTGCGGGGCCCATGCTGGGCCTGGTGGAACCTACCACTATCATTACGATGGGAATTGTATGCATTGGCACCCTGAAAACGAGGGTGAAACCCATCAGGTGAGCATCACAGATGACAAGGATTTCCTACCTGAGGACCTGACCATCAACGTCGGTGATACAGTTACCTGGACCAATAATGATGATAGTCCTCACACTGTAACTGCGGATGGCGATGAATTCAATTCGGGGAATCTAGCAGAGGGGGCAACATGGTCCTATACCTTCACTGAGGCTGGAACCTATGATTACCACTGCAATTATCACGGTTCAATGACTGGATCGGTATCTGTTGTTGAAGAAGATGAGGAGGTCGTCTGGACCGATTATACCTTTGACCAGGTGGATGATTCTGTGCATTCTCCCATTATTGGATTCGCATTCGATGGGTATCCGATCTATGGCGCCTATGGTACTGTAGATGGAGAAATTACGTTGATGCGCAGCAGTTATGAATTGAATGACGGGGCAGACGGTTCCAACGGGATCCAGGATTATCAGTACATCAAGGATTCAGGGCATCTGGACGCCTGTAATGGCGTCTTGAGTGCAACCCCCGAGTTCCCGGACGGGATCTATCATTATCATTCGACCATGCCTGTTGAGGTAGATGGTGAAATGACCACCAATCATGCTTTTCCCTACTTCATCAATTGTTATGCTGGAATTGCTGTAGCTTCCAATATGGAAGGTGGTGGTGGCATGCAAGGACCGCCTGATGCTGACGGGGACGGAGTCGGAGATGGTTGGGATATGTGTGCGGATACCGACGATACCACCTACCCAAATGGAAAACCCATCTATCCAAGAGGATGTACGGAAGAGCAGTTTGCAATCCTGAGTAGTGATGATCAGGATGCAGCCAAAATTGCATATTCAGGGGACAACCCCCCTGCTCCACCCGATGAAGACGGGGATGGGATTGTTGATCCTCAGGATGACTGTGACAGCACTGAAGCTGGAAAATTAGTATTCCGTGACGGATGTAACCATGGCTGGGCATCTGATGGTGACAGCGATGGAGACGGTTTTGCAGATGATTTTGATGCATTCCCCACAAATTCTAGTGAATGGGCTGATTCGGATAGTGATGGGGTGGGAGATAATTCTGATGTATTCCCAACCAATTCTAGTGAATGGGCCGATTCGGATAGTGATGGGGTGGGTGACAATTCTGATGTATTCCCAACCAATTCTAGTGAATGGGCTGATTCAGACAGTGATGGGGTGGGTGACAATTCTGATCTCTGTTGGTACACCAACACAGATACTATTGTTGACAATGAGGGATGTTCAAATGATCAAAGACTCGATGATGATGATGATAATGTGAACAATCAGGATGATTTGTGTCCTCAAGAAAAAGCCTCAGGACATGACGCGGACGCGGACGGGTGCATCGATGATAGTGACAATGATGGGGTCAAGAACGATGTCGATGTATGTCCATTTGATCCAAATGACGAGTGTGAGGCTACGTTAGAAAATCAGCAAACTGAAGTTGAATGTGTTGAAGGAGATACAAAAGATGCTGACTGTAATTCCTGTTCCTGTGACTTAGATCAGGATGGAAATGGGGGCTGGACTTGTACCGAAATGGCTTGTGAAGGAATGGAAGGAGACTCTCCGGGTTTCGGTCTCTTGTTAGCTGCACTAGGCTGTATTATTATAGCAGTCAGAAGAAAGCACTAATAGGAATATTCAATCGCCAATCGTGAAGATTCGGCATATTGGTATCGCAGTTGACTCCATCGAGGAGAGACTGCCCGTATGGGAATCATTTGGACTAAAACTGGTCCATACCGAGAAAGTCGATTCGGAGGGTGTAACTACTGCCCATCTGAAGATCGGGGATTATGAGATTGAATTACTGGAACCTATGGAGGGCGATACACCCGTTGGTAGATTCATAGACAAGAAAGGTCCTGGAATCCACCATCTTGCTCTGGAAGTAGAGAATATCGAAGAATCATTAGCTAAAGCCAAAGAGAATGGTTTAGAACCGATTGGTGAGGCTCCACGCTCGGGTGCAGACAATACGAAGATAGCATTCTTCCATCCCAAGGATACTGGTGGTGTTCTTCTGGAAATTGTAGAGGTTCAATGAAGGATGAAGCTAATCTCACGTTTAGCCACAATCTAGAATCCGTTTCTTCCGATGATGGAATGCGATTTCAACGTGAGAAGTTTTGCCCAAGAGTAGAACGTGCCAAAAAGTTTCTTGGAGGATCTATAGCTGAGGCTCGTGTTCTTGACATTGGGATTGGTTATGGGTCGTTCCTGAATATTCTTGAGCAGGATTATGGAATCCAAAACTTGTGTGGGATGGACCCGTTTCCTAAATCTTTGGAAATGTCTAAGAAGAATACCAGTGCCGATTTGCGTCAGGGAGATATTGACGACCAAGAATGGCCTTTTTCGGAACCTTTTGATTTAATCACCTGTTTTGATGTGGTTGAACATCTGAAAATTCCAAGCGTGTTTTTCACCCGGTCTGCCAGATATCTCAAACCCGGTGGATTGGTACTTGTGACCACGCCCAACAAAACGTTAGCCTATCATATGCGGAAATTACCATTCATCGGAAAGCCGGACCTGAACCCCACCCATATCAATGTCCGAGTGCCTGAATACTGGCGGCGATTGGCATTAGGCACAGGATATGAGATTCTCGACGAATGGATGGGAGAGCATCTTACACACATCAAATTTGCTCCACCTCTTTTGAGTGCAGCGCTCGATAAAATGGGTCTCGATCCGAGAAATATCCCTGGATTGAATCATTTTCAACAATCTTTTTGCCTATTGCTCAGGAAACTTTGAATTGTTCGTATAGCTTGACTAATTTCTGACCTTCAATTTCCCAGCTATATTTCCCAGATGCGGCTGTCCGTCCATTGGAACCTAACGTCTTACGTAGGGTGGCGTCTCCAAATAATTTTTCTATTTTGGATGAGAGATCCTTGGTATTTCCAGACTCGAAAACCAAACCCGACTGGGTCTCTCGTACTATTCTTTCCAAGGGTTTGCAATTGCTAACAATTACTGGCCTGCTGCCCAGCATATATTGGAATAATTTATGAGGTATTGTGGCATCGGTATGGGCGTGCTTCTGATGTGGGATTATTCCAATATCACATTCTAGAATCGCGTTCGGAACCTCTTCTAGAGGGCGCCATTTCACTAATTCAATTCTGTTCTCTATTCCTAGGTCTTTTGCAAGTTTTTTCAGTTCTTCGGCATACTCACCTCTAGCACCGACGATTCTTAATGAAAGATTGAGTGACTTCAATTCGGCTAATGCCTTTATGACCTCATCTAGGCCCCGATGAGGTCTAACGCCTCCCACATAGACTATCCGGATTGTATCATCGCTTATGACTTCCGATGTCGCATGTGCATCAAACCATTGTCTTTCCTCTACATTCATCACGACCGCCATTTGCCCAGAATTGACCGTCCCAGATTCCTGGAGCCTTTGAGCTGCTTCATCTACTACTGTGATTACCTTATTGGCAAGAGGAAGAATTTCCTTTTCGTAGCGTGCCCACCTCCTATAATCATCTCCAAACCATACCAGTGGATCGCGGATGCCTTCGCTCCAGAGTTGCTTGGCTGCTGGATAATTCTCATGCATGTCTGCAACAACAGGTATACTGAATTCTTCTGCCACATCCAAGGTTGTACCAACCAATGGAAGGTCATGGACGTGGAGAATCTCCAAATTATTGCGTTTCACAAAATTCCGTATTCTATTATTCCAGAAACTACTCCTGAATGACGTTTGGAAACGAATCCAATCCAATCGTCTACGGAAAGAGTGAGGAGGTGTATGTCTATCCGTGATTGCCCCTGAGACTTCTTCGCTCTTTGGCTCCTTGTCTCTACGCTCGGCAAGAACGAATAGATTATGTCCTGCTTCTGTCAGAGACCGGATTTCTTTCTCAAGACGTATATCTGGAGGATATGGCTTGCACAAGACCATGCCTATACGCATTGGTCATGCGTGGTTCGGCTCAATTTAAGTATTTCTTATATTCTGCAAAACCAGTATAATACCCTGCTGGCTTAGAATAATCAATTGGCATGAGTAAGGTTCGAACTTCTCCGTATCGACAAACACCTACGCCTGAAGGGTTGAAAGCTATCGAAAAGGGAACTCTGGATTACTTTGATACTGAAATGTATGCCAATTTCAACACCGAGGTTCTGGAAGAATACCTGGAAGAGAAGAACCGTAGAGATGGTTTCGGTTCAACCACATGGAAATGGAACCAAATCCTGCTGGGGCTGATTATTGGTATCATCTTCGCGATAATCAATCAGTACGTGGGACTCAAGGTCGGGATGATTGTTTCCGGGTCATGGTATGTCGCATATCTTGCGGCTATGGCTCTGCGCTGGTCACCGGGAGAAGTCAACCTGTCGGCATCGGCCTCAACTGGTGCATCCATGGTCTGTACTGGATTTGTGTTCACTTATCCTGCAATTTACCTGTTAGCGTATTCAACCAGATACGAGATGAACGGGACCTATCTGGTAGATTCATCATTGCTTCTACCTAATTCATGGGCACTGGCCGGTGTTGCCATGGTCGCCTCGATCCTGGGTGGATTCCTAGGATGTCTTTACTTCATTATCTTCAGAAGGGTATGGCTTATTGAGGATCCTTTGCCCCTACCTGGTTTCGAAGCGAACATCAAACTAATGGACATCGCAGGCGAAACTTCCAAGGAGGGGGGCATGGAAGGAGCTATGCACTCGATTCGATTGGTAGGAATATCGACGGCCATCGTGATGCTTTTCACGTTTCTTAGGGATTGGCCCCTCCTTGGTACCGGGACCAATGATGCAGCTGGTAAAGAAATCAAGACCTCTATTCTGAGCAGAGCTGGTGAGAGTACCAGTTGGTACGAAGCCGGAGACCTTACGGTGCCGATGGAGAATTCCCTCACTAATTACACCTGGTTGGGCTTTGGACTCACACCTATGATGATTGCGATCGGCTGGTTCATGAGGTTCAGAGTTGCACTTCTGGTTAGTCTTGGTACGTTCTTCACCTGGTTCGTGGTCACGCCACTAGCTTTCCACTATGACTATCCCTTCTATTTTCCACTGGATGCAAGCTACCATTCAGTTACACAATTCGATTATCCATCCATTATGTCTTACGGTTATGTCGCCAGACCAATGGCCATTGGTGCCATCTTGGGAGGTGGAATTACTGGCCTGCTGAAGATGGCACCTGTTTTCAAGACCACGGCCTCGGATGTGATTGATATCTTTAGTGGAAAAAGTGATAATGCTTCCAGAAAGGACTATGTTGAGGGCAAGGGATGGTACGAATGGCCAATCAGCCACATCCCTGTAATGTTGCTCGTTTCATTGATTGGAATAACTCTGACCTTTTCGACGCAATTTGGTTTCTTTCCTTCCTTGATCTTCTCTTTGGTATTGTGTCTGACCACTTTTGCCTTGGGGGCAATCGCAGTCAAGGTCATGGGTGAGACCAGTATCGAACCTGTATCCGGGACCAGTTTCATCGTCCTCCTGATGCTTGTCTTGATATTCAAGGGAATTGGACTTAGCGAAAGCGACACCGCCATATTGGCCCTAGTTGGAACCACTGTGTTCGGTGGGGCTATCTCGATGTCGGGAACTGTTATCGGAGACTACAAGCCTGGACTATATGTTGGTAACCGGCCCATGCACATCATGAAAACCGAACTACTCGGTATCATTCCGGGAACTATCGTGGCCGCGTTGTTCGCTGGACTCTTGTCGTTGGCACTGGCCCGTGGGGATCTGGTCCTTTATGCTCCACAGGCAAATGCTTTCGCGGCCTTCGCCCAGATAATGCTTGGAGGACAGACACCCTGGAATCTGTTGCTTGTCGGGATTATAATTGGAGTCTTCATGGAACTGCTTACTGGAATGGGTACTGCTTTTGGACTAGGGATGTACTTGCCTATGGTTATTACCCTGCCCATGGTCATCGGGGGGGGTTTGAGGGATTACTGGGAATCGCGCTTCTTGGATGTAGCCGTTGAAAAGGAGAATCTGAGCGAGAAACAGAGAACCATGAGATTGTTGAATACCTACATGATTGCGACTGGGTGCATCGTTGGTGAGGCGTTGTTAGGTACCTTATTAGCCATCTACTATGTTCTACCCCTATTGATGGGGTAATCTTGAGGCTAAGTATCTTATAAGGCCCCAGTTTGAAACAATCGGAGTTATTTAATGGCAAAAGAAGAATATGAGACGCCTTTGATTGATGTTTACAACCGAACTCATATGGACGCACTTCATGGGGATGGGGGATGGTATCACCGTTTTTTACCTGATGGGGTCTTCTTGGAAGATTTGGGGCAGATTATAGAGGAGGAATTGATCAAGGCCTATAACGAGGCTGAAAGGGAAAGTGACGAGTTCTTCGAAACTAGAGTGAAGGAACTCTTTGCAGACATCTTTGCGCAGGCAAACCCCAGGGACCTTCGTGGACTCTTGCCCAAAAAACCTCCAGTTGCCTGGGCTGAGTTGCCTGTAGAAATTCAGAGAGAAATACAGATTATGCATGATGGTGCGAAAAGTGAAGGTGTGACCGAGAGAACATTGAAAAAGAGGGTCCGACAATACCTTATTGACCAGTTTATAATCGAGGAGTGATTCTGAATGGCAAAAAAAGATGTGACAAAACCAATGAGCCTTGACCCCCGTGGTGGTAGGCCTAGAGAGAAGTGTGTCACGGGTATCGAAGGCATTGATCGAATCTTGAATGGTGGAATTCCTGTCGGAAATATCGTTCTTCTAGCTGGAACCGTTGGTTCAGGTAAGACCACTTTGGCAATGGAATTTCTCATAAATGGAGCCAAGAATGGTGAGACCTGTTGTTACATCTCTGTGACTGAACCGTCGTCCAAGATGTTATCTAACTTGCAGACTTACGGTTTCTTTGATGACAGTCTGGTCAAAGAAGGGAAACTCAATATTTTTGATCTAACTGTCATCAACGACCGCCTTGGTGTGGAAAGATTGGATGGAACCTACACTGCCAAGGATATGGAAGCGCTTCTGGGGGCCTTCGAAGATATTGTTGACGAATTGGGTGTCACCAGGTTGGTTGTTGATTCTATCACTGCGGTTTGTTACCAACTTCCTGATAAAGGAAGTATCCGAAATTTCATTTTTAGATTGAGTCAATTCTTGAGTACTTTTGGTTGTACCACGATGTTGATTTCAGAGACCGTCGTGGATTCGAACGTCCAGACTTATTCGATTTTCGGTGTCGAGGAAGCTGTTGCGGATGGTGTTTTCCTTATGGGGAACATAGTAAGACAAGGTGACCTGCTTCGAAGTATACAGGTTATCAAAATGCGTGGAGCCAAGCATTCTCGTGCAAGGCACCTGATTGAATTGACGCCCGTTGGTCTGGCTGTCATTCCACTGCTCAAGTGGGGACAGGATGGAGGACACGCGTTCACATGAGTATTGCTAATATCGCAAAATCCATCATAAAAAGTATCAATGATGGGGATACGTTAGCTACGGTCACCCTCCCTGCATCTAATTTTCACGAGGGGACTGTTAAACTGGCTACCGTCCTTTTGGGAAAGAAACTCGGTGGAATTTACATAACTACTTCCAGACCCTCCTCACAAATTGTTGCAGAGTTGGAGGAGGCAAAGGCGAACCTATCGGATTTGTACTTTGTCGATCTGGTGTCCATGACTGTCGGTGGCAATACTGACGATGCAAGAACGTTATTCATTGAGTCTCCCACCATGCTGGAATCAATTCTCTTGAATATCTCCCTCTTGGAAAGGAGATTGAAAGCAAAAAGAATATTTGTAATATTTGACTCGATCAATGGGCTGAGTATCTACTCCGCACCTAAGGTTTTGAAGGAATTCATCAATGTTCTTGCGAATTCGATGCGGATCAAATCCATTTACACTATGTTGATGACTGTCGAAGAACAGACTGATGATGACCTTGCAGCAGCGTTAGAGTTATTATCTGACACCATGATAGGTACCTGAAAATGGCCGAGATAGTATCCACCGGTATAGAAAGGCTCGACGAGGCTTTAATCGATGGGAAGGGGGTCACCATGGGAAGTTCAATCCTGATACAAGGTTCTTCAGGTTCCGGGAAGGAGCTGCTAGCGAAACAATTCGCTTCGGCTGGAATTGGTTCCGAGAATGTGGTTTACTTCTCGACCGACGAAACGTCGGACGAATTGATTGATACCTTTGAGCAATACCGCTGGCCTACGGACCTTCGTATCGTTAACATTGGAACACAGTATTTCGAAAAGGTCTTGTCACGTGAATTACAAGCATCCCGATTCAAACAGGAAGGGCTTTCAGTCGCTGAACTTAGGAACATTGGATCCTATGGTTCTACAGCCGACCAGATCAATTTCGTTGCTGATATGACCTATGAGATCTCAAAACTGAGATCCCCGTTCAGGGTCGTTATAGACTCCCTGGATTTCTTCTTACAATATTACGATCCTGGCGAAGTTCTTTCTGCTATGAGAACTATCAAGGAATATGCGCAAGCAAATGGAGGGACTGTGATGTACACCATCACGGATGGTGCTCATGAAGCAAGGCTCCAGAGCCAGATGGAAGCAATTTCTGATGTGGTTATCCAGCTTGAGGTCGGTCGAATGGCATCTGAGTTTGAAAATCGACTGATTATCAAGAAAATACGAAATCATCCCGAAAAGGCGGCAGTAATGATCTACGCTGTAACTGAGCACGGAATTACGCCAGAGATGATTACCCGTGTTACCTGAGCTGCACTGAAACTTCTCAATGAATATACAAGCCTTGCTCGCTTTACTGGCGTTCATTGTGCCAATGTGCTTTACGCCTGGGCCAAACAATATCCTCTGTGCCGCACACGGTTCTCGTCATGGGGTGAGGAAAACCGTTCCTTTGATAGGAGGGATGGCAATTGGATGGTCCGTACTTGGAGTGGGAATTGCCGCCGGAGCCACCTTCCTAGAGGAAAACGAATCTATCTTCCAAATCATTTCCTATCTAGGGGCTGCTTACATCGCTTATCTAGGTTATAAAGTTGGCACCGCTTCCGCGATTGAAGACCAAGAAGAGGCTGAGAACATACTAGGGCCCTGGACTGGATTTGTTCTTCAGATTGTAAATGGCAAGGCGTGGATTCATTTCCTAGTGATGATGACTACCTTTGGGGCTACATTTGGAACAGGGTTCGAGCACAAGATTGCTCTCGTATTATTGAATCTCTCTTTTGGATTTCCTGCTGTTCTGAGTTGGGCGGCCTTTGGGACCTTACTCAAACGGATTTTCAGTGGTGAAGAATCCGGGATCTGGTTGAATCGTATGCTGGGGCTATTGCTTTTCCTTGTTGCTGTGTGGATTGCTTTGCCACACAAATGAGGCACACTTTAGTACTAGAACACAAATTAAGGACTATGAGAAGAGGCGCACTAACGTTTGTATGTGTTGTTTTTGCACTGCTTTTGGCTACGGGTTCAGCGGTTGCTGAAGAAGAAACTACCGAGGATGAAAGTAATGTGATCATTGATGTTGTGTTGCCTGTTGCACTGGCATTCATCATGTTTTCTCTTGGTATCGGTTTGAAGGTGGACGATTTCACGCTGGTTGCCAAGGAACCCAAAGTTTTCGCCATCGGTGTCGTGAATCAGATGATTGTTTTACCAATAATGGGATTTGCCATCGCCACTGGTTTGGACCTGTCTGCAGAATTGGCTGTGGGTTTGATGATCCTGGCCTGTTGCCCTGGTGGTGTTACTTCCAATATTCTGACAAAACTCGCTAACGGTGATACCGCGCTTTCGGTCTCTTATACGGCAGTAGTAAGTGTTGTCACCGTGATCACTTTACCTCTGATTGTTGGTTTCTCGATGGACCATTTCATGGGTGAAGCCGCACCCGACATTGATATTCTGGGTCTTGGAATGACTATGTTTCTCTTGACTACGATTCCAGTGGGCCTTGGCATGGCCGTTCGGCACTTCTCAGCGGAGACGGCTGATAAGATGGACAAGGGTGTCAGTATGGTCTCCACAGGATTGTTCGTCATCATTGTCCTGGCGGCTATTGCAACCGAATGGGATACTTTGATGGCCAATATTGGGAAGCTTGGTCCTGCTGTGATTATACTCACTGTTTTGATGCTCGCAATTGGATACAAGAGTGCTGAATTTCTCAATCTTGACGACAACAGGGCCACCACTGTTTCGATAGAGAGTGGAATCCAGAATGCTACTGTGGGAATAACTGTCGGGGGATTGATCCTGGCCGACCCGGATGGAGGGATCTCCACACTTAGTCTGCCTTCCGGCGTCTATGGGGTGTTGATGTATCCTATAATTGCTCCATTCATCTACTGGCGTGCAATCTATTTGGAAGACTAGGACTTAAATAATTCAAACTCATAACTCCCTTATGGGGACACGGAATCTCACTCTCTGTTTCAGCCTTTTTCTAATCTTGTCTTCTGGTTTTTACTACCTGCCCCATAATGCTGAAGCACAAGGTACCCCGCAGTACAATGATGTTAGCAATGGTCTACCCACACAAGGTCTCTGGGTTTCCAAGGTCCGGCTTCATGATATTGACGAAGATGGGACTGATGAGGCTTTCTTTTTGGGCCCGCGCAAGGGACAGGGGGACCGTTCTCTCCACGTAATGCAATGGGATGGTAATACGTGGTCGAATGTTTCATCCACGTTTGGAACGGAAGTGATTAACCATCACTCTTACGGCGGATTTGATTTTGGCGACCTTGACAATGACGGTAACGTGGATGTGGTGGCTGGTAGCCATGGCAAATATAACGTCAGTGCCTTCTACCGAGGCTCTGGAGGAAATTGGGACGAGAACGTGGTAAAGAAAGAGTGTGAGGGTTGTAACAGTCAGGATGCTTGGTCTATTGATGTTGGAGACTATAATGCCGACGGGCGTCTGGATGTTTTGATAGGGGGTCAGATGGATATGGTCCTTACTCCTTTTGCAAACTCGGGTGACGGTAATTGGACTCAACAGAACGACGGGATAATCATGGGCAGAGCCAGCACTTTGCAGGGCTATTTCGTTGATATCAACCGAGACGGGTTCCTAGACCTGACAGCCAATCTTCGTGACGGCGTCTGGGTATACCTTGGTGACGGAAACGGAGGCTGGACAGACTCCAGCGCAGGCCTGCCGGTTGAATCAGGCACAAGTGATAGTCCGTTCTCGCTCGACTGGGGGGATTTCAACAATGACGGATTCGTGGATCTAGCATTATGCACGGTTGGTAACGACGATAGTCGCGTCTACGCATTTGCGGGAGATGGAACCGGCAACTGGACGGACAGTTCGGAGGGCCTGCCAACTTCAGGG
>Ga0209554_1001912_pt1 | contig 15087 bp, 13 predicted proteins | sample MarorgKNORR_S2LV_5_FD_188221 | JGI IMG/M metagenome (GOLD analysis project Ga0209554, IMG submission 188221) | Marine microbial communities from the Southern Atlantic Ocean, analyzing organic carbon cycling - Bottom_A/KNORR_S2/LV (SPAdes) (version 2) | ecosystem: Environmental > Aquatic > Marine...
GCCGTAACCGAGGCCGTGGTAGGCGTCCTCGAACGCGATCACGCGCGTGCGGCCGGTGGCGAGGTGGGCGGTCTTGAGCGCGGCCTCGACCGCCTCGAATCCGGAGCTGCAAAAGATCGTTTTGCCGGTGCGCTTGGCCAAGCGCTCGAAGGTGATTCGGCTGAGTTCGCGGGCCAGTTCGGCCTTGAGCGCGTGCGGGTGAACGTCGCCCATCGCGTGCAGCAGCTTGGCCATTTGGCGCTGGCCGGCTGCGACGATTCGGGGGTTGGCGTGGCCGGCCGCTGCGACGGCGAACGCGGCGGTGAAGTCGAGATAGTCGCGGCCGTCGTCGTCCCAGACGCGCATGCCCTTGGCCCGCTCCCAGACGATCGGCCAACTGCCGTCCGGCGCGATGAACGTGATGTTGCGCGACTCGTAACGGCGCAGTTGCTCGATGGTTTTGTTGGCTTTTTTTTTCACAGCTCAAACACCTCGTTCGTCGGGCGGCCAGATGAATTTGTGCATCTGCAATTGGAACCGCACGCGCAGCTTGTCGCGGGTGATGCGCTCGACGAGTTCGCGCCGGCTGATCGGCGAATGATCGGCGGGAAATGTGTTCAGCGATTCGTCGCGCTGATGCGCCTCAAGCGGGGCGACCCACGAGAAGAGTACGGGGCAGCATTCGGTGAGTCGGTGTTTGGCGAGTTGCGACTTGGCCCAGTCGTAATCCTCCCCGGTTCCGATGACGAACTTCACCTCGTCACTTGGCTTGAGTCGGGCGATGTTCTTGGTGAGCATTTTTTTGGACTCGCCGCTGCTCGGGCATTTCCAATCCATGATGTGCCGCACGCGCGGGTCGCTCGCGCCGATGTCGTGCGCGCCGCTGGTCTCGACGAGCACGGTGAGGCCCATGTCGCAGAGGCGGCGCATCAGCGGGTGGATGTTTTTTTGCAGCAACGGCTCGCCGCCGGTTAGCTCGACGAGCGGCAGCTTGTCGCCGGGTTCGCCGGTGAAGTCACACTGCTTTTCGAGTTCGCCGACGACCTCGTCGACGGTCATCGACTTGCCGCCGGTGAAGGCGTAGGCGGTGTCGCAGTAGGAGCAGCGGAGGTCGCAGCCGGTGAGGCGGACGAAGACGCACGGCAGCCCGGCGAAGGTGCTTTCGCCTTGGATGCTCAAGTAGATTTCATGAACCAGCAGCGAGTCGGCCATGGTTAAAAATTTGGCGATTTACGCGTTTGCTTCATGTCTATTATACTGCCACGCGTTCTCCCTCTCCCCGACCCTCTCCCCGACCCTCTCCCGCTGGGAGAGGGAGCTTGGCCAAGCGGCTAGGGTAGGGACGGCTGTCCTCAGCCGTCCGCGACTTCCCCGGCGCGCTGGGACAGCACGCCCTACCTTCTGCTTGATTCCTTCTCCGGGAGAAGGTGGCCGCAGGCCGGATGAGAGTGCAAAGCCCCGTATGTTTTTTGCAAAGTTCACTGTTTTATCACCGGAAAAAAATTACGCCTCGGCGAGGTTTGTCCAGAGATTGGCGCTCATCCAGATGCCGCGCATGAACACCTCGAGATCCATTTTTTCGTTGGGCGAATGGAGGTTGTCGTCCGGCAGCGCGAGGCCAAGCAGGTAAGTATCGACCTTCAAGATTCGGGAGAAATGCTCGACGATCGGGATCGAGCCGCCCTCGCGCAGCAGCACCGGCTCGTGGCCGAACGCGGCCTTGAGCGACTTGAGCGCGGCCTTGGCCAAGGGGCCGGTCGGCGAGACGACGTACGGGTCGGCCGCATGGCCCAACTCGACCTCGATGCGCATCGTCGGCGGGCAGAGTGCCTTGAGTTGCTTGGCAACCACGCGGAGGATTTTTTTTGGATTCTGGTTCGGCACGAGGCGCATGGTGATCTTCGCGCTGGCTGTGCTGGGCACGATGGTTTTGCTGCCTTCGCCTTGGTAGCCGCTGGTGAGGCCGTTGATCTCGAACGTCGGCCGAGCGGCACGCTGCTCGTTTGGCGTGAAGCCTTTCTCGCCGAAGAGCGCCTTCACGCCGAGCAGCTTTTTGTACTTCGCCTCGTTGAACGGCACGCGGGCGAGTTCGCGACGTTCGTAAGCGGTGAGCTTGACGACGTCGTCGTAAAAACCGGGGACATTGATGCTGCCGTTTTTGTTGATCATCCTGCCGAGCAACTTGCTCAGCGCCATCGCCGGATTCTCGACCGAGCCGCCGTAAATGCCGGAGTGCAAATCGCGGTCCGGGCCGGTGAGCTTGACCTCGAGCGCGGCAACTCCGCGCAGCGCATACGTCAGCGCCGGATGCTTGAGATCGGGCATGCCGGTGTCGGACACCACGACGCCGTCGCACTGGAGTTCGCGTTTGTTTTGCTTGAGAAACTCGACGAGTGCCTCGCCGCCGACCTCCTCTTCGCCCTCGACGACGAACGTCAAGTCGCACGGCAGCTCGGTGCCGGTCTTGAGGTACGCCTCGACCGCCTTGAGGTGGGCGAAGTGCTGGCCTTTGTTGTCGCTCGCGCCTCGCGCGAAAAGGTTGCGGTTGCGAAGGGTCGGCTCGAACGGCGGACTGTCCCACAGCTCCAGCGGCTCGGGCGGCTGCACGTCGTAATGCCCGTAAACGAGAAAGTGCGGCTTGGAGCTGTTGCGTTTTCGCGGCGTGGCGGCAGTGACGATTGGGTGGCCGTCGGTCTTGTGCACGCGCGACTTGAGGCCAAGCGATTTGGCATGAGCGGCGAGCCAGCGGGCGCAGTCGGTCATGTCTTTTTTGTGCTCGCTCTGAGCCGAGACGCTGGGGAAGCGCAGGTACTCGACCAGCTCGTCGATGAACCGCTGCCGATTGGCGTCGATGTATTGCTTCAGTTGTTTCATGGATGGGAGAGGGCGCTTGGCCAAGCGGCTCGGGCGGGTTGGTTCCCTCGGTCACCAGATTATGCCGCGCGGGCCGCCACCGCAACCCCGCCCAATCGGGACTTTTTGGGTGACAGGGGGCGTAACTTTCGGCAGATTTTCCGTGTAGCACTCTTTTGCGGGGTCGTTTTTCCCGTCAACATTCCTGTCGTTATGAAAAAAATCATTGTTCCTGTCCTGATCGCATTCACGCTCGTTTCATCCGCAAAAGCCGCCAAGGCCACCCTACCGCTGGAGGCATTACTGCCGGCTGAAACCGTGCTGGTAGTGGCCACCCCAAACTACGCCAGCGCGAAAAAACATTTTAAGGACAGCGCATCCGGGCAGTTTTGGAACAGCGCCGAGTTCAAGCCGTTCCGCAAAAAGCTGGTCGACGGCTTCGAGGCAAACGTACTGGCCGGGATTGAGGAGGAATTGGCGATCGATTTTAAGGCGTTCGAGGCGATGGCCAGCGGCTCCGTCGCTCTGGCCGTGGTGCCGGGGCAGGATGCCGGTGAGGAACCGGCGCTGCTGCTGCTGCTCGATGCCGGCCGAAAAAGTATCACCCTCCGCAGAGCCTTGTCGCGACTCGAGCGTGGCTGGAAGAAGGCGGATCGCGACGTCAGCGAGACGGAGATTGGCGGGGTCGACTTCGCCACAGTGAGCGACCCGGAAGGCGACGGGCAGGTGCACGTGGGCCGTGTCGGCGCTCAACTGATTGTCGGGACGAAGGCGGCACAAATCGAGGGCGTCCTCGCGCGATTGAACGGCAAAGGCGGCGAGACGCTGGCCAGCAACCCGGCATTCGCGGCGGATCACAGCGCGGTTCTGAAGCAAGCCGATTTTTACGTGTGGGCAAACCTCGGCGCGGTTCTGCCGCAACTGCTCGACAACCTGCCGGACGGGGCCGAGTTGGGCATCGACTTCGGCGAAGTGGTGGGTGCGCTGGGCATCGACGGCTTGGGCACATTTGCCATGGCGTACAGCGAGCGGCCCGATGGGGCGCACATAGAAACGTTCATCGGTTTGCCCAAGGCCAAGCGCAAGGGACTCTTCGGCCTGCTGGAAACCAAGCGCGCGGATGCCTCACCGCCGCCGTTCGTGTCGTCCAACGTGGGCGCGTTTTCGCGGTGGCGTCTCGACATGGATGCCGCGTGGAAAAATCTTGAGAAGCTGCTGCTTGAGTTGTCGCCGGACGTGGCCAACATGATTGAGTTCACCGTCGGCCTGCTGGGCAAGGACAAGGATTCGAACTTCGACTTCAGGAAAAGTTTTCTCGACAACTTCGGCGACGACCTGATCGTTTTTCAAATGCCGCCCAAGGGCACGGCACTGAACGACATTGGCGCCGGGCCGACGGTGGTGCTGGTCAAGTCGCCGAACCCGGACGAGCTGATCAAGGGCGTCGGCGCGGTGCCCGGCATCTTGCCGCCGCCGCTCAACGAGACGGCGATGTTGCCGCGCCGGGTCGGCGACCACACGGTGTACAGCTTCGAGTTGGCGGAGTTCCCCGACCCCAGCACCGGCGAACTGGTCAAGATGGAATTGCTCCTTGCCGCCCGGGGCGGCTACATGGCGGTGGCCACCGACGCCGATCTGCTGCAGGCGTTCCTCGACGGCAAGACGGACGGCAGCTTGGCCAAGCGCGACGGGCTGGCGGCAGCGGCGGCGTTGGTGGGCGGAATGGATTCCGGCTTTTTCGGCTACCAGAACGACCGCGACATGGTGCTCAGCACGATGGATACCCTCCGCGACAATGCCGACCAGTTTGACATGATTTTCAGCATGATCCCAACGGACGGCTTTGGCGAAGTCAGCCTGAGCGAGTGGCTTGATTTCTCACTGCTGCCAACGGGCTCGAAAATCGCGAAGTACTTTGACTTCACCGTTTACGGCGCAGTGACCGACGATCGAGGGATCAGTCTGAAGGCTTTTTCGCCGCGCCCGGCGACCTTGAAGCGGTAGCCTCCGCCGCCTCTAGTTTTCGGAGTGCGGCCTCGAGCGCCGCTTGGCCGGACTCTATTTTTCGGTCTCTCAACTTTCGCAGCTTGCGGGCGTAGGCGTTTCCCGGCCGGGCCGCTTCGCCCATCAGGAAAATTCCCGCCGCACGGGATTTCGCCGTGCCACGAAGCACCGCCGCCGAGAGTGTCGGGGTGTCCGTTCCCGGCTCGCCCCACACGTTTTTCAGCGCGGCAAGAATCCGCGCCTCCCGTTCGCCGCCGAGTTGGAACGTCCCGCGCAGCGCAGCCCACAAGCCGTGCTCGGCCGGCATGAGCCGCTGCAAAACGTCGAAGCCAACCACCCGCAATTCGTACCGCTCGCTGGCGACGAGCCGCATCGCCGACGGGGCGGCGCGGTAGCCCATTGTTGACAGTGCGGCGGCGGCGGCGTTGGCCTCGGCGCTGCCCGGCTTGGCCTCGATGATTTTTACCAACGCGGGGGCGGCGGCGACGGCGGCCGACTTCATGTTTCGCAGCACGTGCAACATCCGCGTGCGGTGGCCGCCGTCCGCTTGGCCAAGCCGGGGGATGATCTCCTGCAGCGGCAGCGAGCCGAGTTGGCGAAGGGCGGCGAGCGCGTTGTTGTAAACCAACTGCTCGGGGTCGCCGAGTGCCGTGACCAACTCGGGGATGGCCGGCACCGCCGCTTGGCCAAGCGCGGCCAAGCCAGCTACGCCGCCGGCGCGGATCTCCGAGCGCTCGTAAAGATTCACCCAGCGCAGGAGGTCGCGCCGGTCGATGCCCGGCACTTTTTTGACGGTGCTGAGCAGGGGCTGTTTCCAGACCGGGTCGGTGTGGCTCACCGCGAGTTGCAGCCACGGGAGGGCGTTGGTGCCGAGTTGCGCGACGGCGGTTTGGGCGGCGGCGCGGCGTTCGGGGTCGGCCGTGACGAGCAAATCCTGCACCCACTCCTCAAGCGGTCGGCCGTCGACCTCCGGGCCGCGGTCGCGCTGGGCGACGATGAGCAACAGCGCGAGCACGGCCAGCGCCGCCAAGCCGATCTTGAGCCATCGCCGTTTCTTCATGCGCGAAAGTCTGCGAGCAGCGGCGGGCGGCGGGAAGAAAAATCAGCCGTTTTGCGACTGGATTTGGCTGGTGATCTCGAGGGCCAGCTCGATGGCTTGCCGCGCCGACTCGCCGCTGACGAGCGGTTCCTGTTTTTCGGCGACGCACCGGATGAAACTTTCCAGTTCCACCTTGAGCGGCTCCTCGCGCTGGATCGGCACCGGCTCGCGGACGACGCGACGGCCGCCGAACTGGCTGACGATGGCGCTGTCTTTTCCGGCGAAGATTTTTTTGAGTATGGACGATTCGTGTTCGTCGTCGCGGGCGAGGCGGTAGTGGTAGCCCTTTTGCTCGCGGTAATCGAGCGACACGTAGCTGGGCGCGTCGCCGCCGCTGAAGACGCGGATTTTGCGCAGGCTCTCCGGGCTGACGCGGCTGACGGTGAGGTTGGCGACGCAGCCGTTGGCGAAGCGCAGCCGGGCGTTGGCGATGTCCTCCGACGCGCTGAGTACTTTCACACCGGCGGCGTCGATGTGCTCGACCGGCGACTGCACGAAGGCCAGCACGATGTCGAGGTCGTGGATCATCAGGTCGAGCACCACGCCGATGTCCGTGCTGCGCGCCGGGAAGGGCGAGAGCCGGTGCGACTCGATGAAGCGCGGATCGCGGGCGGCCTGTTGCAGGTAGTTGAAGACCGGGTTGAAGCGCTCGATGTGGCCGACCTGCAGCACGCATTCGTGCCGCTTGGCCAAGCTCACCAGTTCGGCGGCCTCGGCGGCGTTGTCGGTCATCGGTTTCTCGACGAGCAGATGTTTGCCTTGCTCGAGCAGCGGCTTGGCCAAGGCGTGATGGGTGACGGTGGGCGTGACGATGCTCAGGGCGTCCGCAGCGGCGGAGGCGGCATCGACCGAGCCAAGGGCGGCGGTGCCGTGTTTGTCGGCGATCGACTTGGCTTGGGCCGGGTCGGTGTCGTACACGCCGACGAGCTCGACGGCGCCTTTCCGGTGCATTTCGCCGTAAATACGCGCATGTTGCTGGCCGAGCGAACCGACGCCCAGCACAGCCACTCTGACCCTTTCTGCCATGCCCGGAGCCTACCGGCCCCTTGGCCAAGCGGCGAGGAAATCAGCCCTCACAGGCTCCCACGGCGCAAACCGTGCATCCCTTGGCTTGATTTTCTCGGACTTTGGTTCGAGTCTTGCGTTTGGTTATTGAAATGGCGGTTAAGAAAAAACAACAGACGATACGCGCCCTGCTGGTTGAGGAGAACGAGATCATCATCGACTCCCTCAGTGAGATCATGCGGTCGCAGGGGTTCGACGTCATCACGAACAAGGATCCAATCCAAGCCATCAACCTGATGAAAGGCGGCGCGCTGAGCCTGATCATCGTGGATGACAAATGCGGGAGCAAGGAGGGTCTGGAAATTCTCGAGATCGCCAAAAAGGAAGTTCCCTGCGCCACGCGCCTGCTGCTCACCAGCCGCGTGAACGACGATGCCGTCCAGGCCGCCGTCAGGGATCGGCTCGTGTACCGGTACATCACCAAGCCGTGGCTGACCGAGGATTTGATCCTGACCCTCAAGACTGCGGCGGACACCTTCCGGCTGGCGGAGAAGAACGCATCCCTCACGCTGGAAAAGAATGACTTGGAGAGGACGGTTCGTGACTTGGAGAAAGTGGTCGCGTCCGGAGGGGGCAAAGGCGGCACACCAGCGACGACCGTGCAAACCACGCAAACAGGGGGGGTCGGCCGGGGATGGCGACGCGGCGGCGATCATGCAGACGATGATCGAGATGCTTTACGTGTTCCACCCGAACCTGAAGAGCAACGCCACGCGCACCATGGCGCTCGTCAAGACCGTGGCGGAAAGTTTGCAGATGGAAAGATTAGCCGCCGAGTCGCTTTACCAGGCGGCGGCGCTGCACGACATCGCGATCCTCGGCGTGGATCGCCCGATCATCCGGCGCTGGCTGCGCGACCCGGAGAAGTGCAACAAGGACGAGATGAAACTCATCGAGCAGCACCCAAACCATGCCGTCGAGATCCTCAAGCCGTACCCGATGTTCAAGGAGGCCGAGCCGATCATCCGCGCCCACCACGAGGATTGGAACGGCAAGGGCTACCCCAACCGGCTCAAGGGCGAAACCATCCCGTTCGAGGCCCGGCTGCTGCGCGTGGCGCTGGACTTCTGCAGCAAGCACGCCGATCCCATCCAGGCCATGCTGGACATCGAGGAACTCTCCGGCGACCTGTACGACCCGGACGCCATTCGCGCCATCGCCAAGGCGGTACCCCTCACCGAGATGCCCACCGGCGAGCGGGAAATCCTGCTTATCGAGATAAAGGAAGGCATGACACTGGGCCGTGACATCAGCAATGCCAACGGATTCCTGCTGTTTCCCAAGGGCAAAATCATGTCCGCATCGATGTGCGACAAGCTGTTCAACATCGACCGAATCTCGCCGCTCGACCCCTACGTGCTCGTTTATTGCTGACCAGTTCCCCCCTCGATCATGCCCCTCTCCGAAGCCGACCAAGTGCGCCTCAACGAATTGGCCAAGCGAGCGTCATCGGCATTTGCCGACTCCAACCTTGCCGAGGTGCGGCAGCTATACGGCGAGGTGCTCGACCTCGACCCCGGACATGCCGAGGCCAACTACTGGCTCGGCTACCTTGAGTGCCGCGAGGGCAATCCCGAGGCCGGGGCAGCCCACCTGAAAACCGCCAGCGCCGCCGCGCTCGAGTCCGCACAATGGCTCGCCCCCGACAGCTTCGTTGAGCTGGGCATGGCGCTCAACACGCTGGGCCGCGAGGCCGAGGCCGCCGAGAGTTTCGAGGTCGTCCTCGAGCGGTTCCCCGCCTACACCGAGGGCCAGCTGAATCTTGCCGGGGAGATGGAGGCGGACGAGCACCTCGTCGAGTCCGCCATCGACGCCTGCCACCGTGGGCTGTTGGTGAACGGTCGGCACCCCGCCCTGCTCAAGAAAATCGCCGAGCTGCTGGAGCAAGAGTTGCGCTGGGACGAGGCCGCTGACTTTTGGGTTCATCTTTGCGGGGTCGCAAATCCGAACGCGAATATCCACCTCAAGATTGGCCTCTGCCGACTCAGGCACAACGACGATGCCCAAGCCGCGCGCGCAGAGTTTGAGAACGCACTAGAGATCGAGCCGGACCACGAGGCGGCCACCTTCGCACTCGCGGAGCGGCTCGACGAGGAGGGGGAGTTCGACGAGGTCATCTCCCGGCTCGAGCGCTTGGCCAAGGCCCGGCCCGACTCCGCCCGGGTGCCGCTCACGCTGGCCAATTTTCTCCGCAAATACGACCGGGTCGACGAGGCGATTCCCCAGTGGCGCGACGGCTTGGCCAAGGAGCCAAAATGGGATGACTCGTGGCGCAACCTTGGCCTTGGCCTCGAGCACCTCGACCGGGTCGGCGAGGCCGTGGACGCCTACCGCCAAGCCGCCCAAGCCGCGCCGGACAACGCCGAGAACCACCGCTACCTCGGCGCGGCGCTGCAGGACGCCGGCCAACTCGACGAGGCGCTCGACGCCTACGGCCAAGCCATCGGGGTCAACCCCGAAAACGCCGAGGCCCACTGGGGCAAATTCTGGGTGCGCGCCCTCCGTGGCGAGTTCCCGAAGGCGTGGGACGACTACGAATGGCGCTGGAAACTCAAGGAGCGCACCACGCCGGAGCTGGACGATTCCGCCCCGCTTTGGGAGGGCGGCGATCTGTCCGGGCAAACCTTTTTCCTGCGCGCCGAACAGGGCTACGGCGACACGATTCAAACCATCCGCTACGCGCCGATTCTCGCCGAAATGGGCGCGACCGTGAAAGTCGGCTGCCCCCCCGCACTCGCCCGGCTTCTTTCCGACGCGCCCGGCATCAGCGAAGTCATCACCGGCAACGCCGGCACGGTGAACTTTAACAGCCACCAAGCGTTGTTCAGCCTGCCGCGAATCCTCGGCACCACGCTGGACAACATCCCCGGCACGGTGCCGTACCTCACCGTGCCCAGCCAATGCGACGTCGAGTTGCCTGCCACAAATGGCCTCTTCCGCATCGGGCTGACTTGGCACGGCTCCGGGAGCCACAGCCCCGACCGACGCAGCGTGCCGTTCGAGCAACTGCTCCCGCTGCTCGGGCAGGAACGTGCGATGTTCTTCTCCCTCCAACTCGGCGACGCCGCCTACGATCCCGCCCGCGCCGATGCCGAAAACAAGCTCGCCGACCTGTCGCCGTTGATGGACGACTTCGCCTCCACCGCAGCACTCATCGAGCAGCTCGACCTCGTCATCACCATCGACACCGCCGTGGCCCACTTGGCCGGGGCGCTGGGCAAGCCGACTTGGCTGCTGCTCTCCGCCGCCCCCGATTGGCGCTGGATGCTCGGTCGCGACGACAGCCCGTGGTACCCGTCGATGCGCCTGTTCCGCCAAGCCAAGCTCGGCGACTGGAGCGACCCCTTGGCCAAGCTGCGCGACGAGTTGGCCTGCACGGTTTGATGCGCTCGGCCAAGGTGGGGATGGCTGTCCCAGCCGTCCGTTGCAACCAATTCGTCCTCGTAATCGATTGCTTCCAATGGCTCTTCGATGACGAGGAACGAGTAGGAGGACGAGGACGAATCGGGGCGGCGCGCTGGGGACAGCACGCCCTACCTTGAGCGCTTGGCCAAGCGCGAACTCGACAGCCAAGCGCTTGGCCCGCATCATTCCCGGCCCTTTTACCGCAAAAATAATGGCCAATCCCGAAATAAAAACCAAGGTCGTCGGCAGCTACCCCGTTCCGTCGTGGCTCGCCGCCAACCCCACCGCGCCCGCCCTGCGCGACGCCATCCTCGTCGTGCTCAAGACGCAGGAACTGGCCGGGATCGATCTAGTCTCGGACGGCGAACTGTCCCGCTTCGACGTGAGCCACCCGGAGACCAACGGCATGATCGACTATTTCATCCGGCCAATGGGCGGCATCTCGACGGCCCTCTCGCGGGAGGACTTGGCCCAGTTTGCCGTCGAGCAGCGGATGGACTTTCGCGCCCAACCGGCCGGCGTCGTCGAGGGGCCACTCACCGAGGGCACGCTGAATCTGCCGCGCGACTGGCAGCTCTTCCGGGGGCTGTCCAGCGCGAGGACGATGTTCACCTTCACCTCGCCGTACATGCTGGCCCGCACCTTGGTCGATCACCAGTACGGCGACATTCGCGAGTTGACGATGGCACTCGCCGAGTTGCTGCGCGAACAGATCGACACCATCGACGCGACAGTCATCCAAATGGACGAGGCCCACTTGACCGGCCACGCCGAGGACGCCGACTGGGTGCACGAGCCGTTCAACCACGCGATGAGTGGCATCCAAGGCGAAAAAGCGCTGCACCTCTGCTTCGGCAACTACGGCGGGCAGTCGATCCAAAAAGGCTACTGGAAAGACCTGATGCCATTCCTCAACAAGCTGGACGCCGATCACCTCGTGCTCGAGTTCGCGCGCCGCGGCTACGATGAGTTGGAGGCGTTCAAGGAACTGAAACCGGGAACCAAGCTCGGCGTCGGCGTGGTGGACATAAAGGACAACGAAGTCGAGACGACCGACGTGATCGCGGGGCGAATCGAGCACGCCGTGAACGTCTTGGGCATCGAGCGGATCAGGTGGGTGCACCCCGATTGCGGATTGTGGATGCTGCCCCGAAGCGTGGCCGACCGGAAACTGGCCGCGCTGGTCGCCGGTCGCGACAAATACCTTGGCCGCTAAAACCGCCTATATTCACCGTAACTTAAGCAATGCGAAGCATTTAAGCCGCTTCACCGCTTGTTTATGCACCGATTTAAAACGTCTCAAAACAGGTAGTTTTTAACGTAAAAACGGGTTTTCTGGAAAAGTGTTGAAGAGTTTTTCACCAGTTTTTCACAATTATATCCACCAACTTTGAACCTGTGACATATTGTCCCAGTATTCCCAGTTGACAGCCGCCGAATCTGTCACTAGCCTCCGCCCTGCTTTCGGGGAGAGGGCAAAAAAATCTCCCATTTAGCTTGAGGAAAGGAAGTGAATCTCATTTGACTGAAATACGCATTAGAAAAGGCGAACCGCTGGACAGGGCATTGCGCCGACTGAAAAAACGGCTTGATCGCGAAAACGTGATCAAGGATGCCCGTAACAATCGTTATTACGAAAAACCGAGCATGCGCAAACGCCGCAAAATGAAAGTGGCCAAGTTCACGCAGATGTTGAAGACCCGCCACGCGGACGACTGATCCGCCGATCTTTTTTTCGCCGGAAGTTGCCGGGCTGGCAGCTTCCGGCTATTTTTTTGCCGCGCTATGTATTCCTTCTCCACCTGCTGGAACTCCCACCGCCACACTGATGGCCGGGCTATGCTCGAGGAAATCCGTGACCTCGGCTTTGAGTACGCCGAGCTAAGCCACGGTATCCGGCTGAGCCTCGTGCCCGGTATCATGGAGGCGTGCGAGGCCGGCGTGATAAAAATTTCCACGCTGCACAATTTCTGCCCACTGCCGATCGGGTGCAACCACGCCAACCCGAACATCTTCAAATTCTCCTCCACCAACCCACGCGAGCGCGACAACGCCTACAAGCACACGATGAAAACCATCGAGATGGCGGACCGGCTCGGGGCAAAACTGATCGTGCTGCACATGGGCGAGATCGACATGCGCAACTACACCGACAAGCTCATCGATCTGCTCGAGGCCGGAAAACAGGACACGCCGAAATACCAGAAACTCTGCCAAGCCGCCGAGATCAAGCGCGAGAAAAAGAAGACGAAGTACTGCGACCTCGCCTACGAAATGCTCGAGCGTATCGCTGAGCAATCGACCCTGCGCGGCATTAAGCTGGGCATCGAGATCCGCGAGTCACTCGAGGAAATCCCCATCGACACCGACTGGGATTTTTTCTTCCAACGCTTCGAGGATCCGAACATCTGCTACTGGCACGACATCGGCCACGCGCAAATCAAGGAGAACCTCGGCTTCATTCACCACCGGCTGCACTTGGAATCGATGGCCGCGCGCTTGGCCGGGTTTCATCTTCACGACGTGCAGTTCCCGGCCCGTGACCACCGCCCGCCGGGTCAGGGCATGATCGATTACGAGGGGCTCAAGCACCTCGTGAAGCCGGAACACATCAAGGTGTTCGAGCTAAGCCCGAGCCTCAAGCCGGACGCTGCGAGGGAAGGCGTCGCTCACCTGAAATCTATCTGGGGGGAGGATTGAGCGCCACGTCCAATGCCTTTCGCCTCACGCTGAAACTGGCGGTCTGCCTCGTGTTGGTGGCGTGGATTCTGCACGTCATTTTCGCCGGTGAAGCCGAGCAACAGACCAAAGACTGGGCCAGCCTGACGTTCGCCGAACAAGTCCGCGCAAGCTGGACGATCGGCCCGGCTGGCCTGTGGGAGACCATCTCCGGCGTGAACATCGCTTGGTTGCTGGCTTCGTTCGTGTTCATGGGCGCGACGATTTTCATCGGCGTCATCCGCTGGCGTTTGGTGTTGGCGGTGCAGGGGTTGCACCTGTCGCTTGGCCGCGCCACCGGCATTTCGCTAGTCGCGCATTTCTTCAACTCCTTCCTGCTCGGCTCGACCGGCGGCGACCTGCTCAAGGCTTACTTTGCCGCCGCCGAGACCGCCCACAAAAAAGCCGAGGCCGTGACCACGGTCGTTGTCGATCGGCTGCTTGGCCTGTTCGCGATGCTGCTCTTCGTTTCGCTGATGGCCTTGGCCAACTGGGGCGTCGTGATGAGCCAGCAACGCTTCATGGCGGTGATGCTCGTCGTCCTCGGCATGCTCTTCGTGAGCGGCTTGGTCGTCGTGCTGTCGTTCTGGGGCGGCCCGACAGCACCGCGCCTGAAGTTCGAAGTGCTTCTGACGAAGCTACCCAAGGGCGAGGTGTTGGTTCGCTGCATCGAGGCGTGCCACGCTTTCGGCGAAAAGCCCGGCTTCCTCCCGCGCGTGCTCGGCTGGTCGATGTTGCTGAGCTTGGCCTGTGTACTGCAGATTGTCGCGCTTGGCTTCGGGCTTGGGCTGCCGATGGGCGAACATTTTCGTGTGCTGCTGCTCATCGTCCCGGCGATCATTTGCATCAGCGCGCTGCCGATCACGCCAAGCGGCATCGGCGTCCGCGAAAATCTTTATGTGTGGCTGCTGTCGGCCACCGCGATCGGCATCGAGGCCAAGACGGCGTTGTCGCTCTCGCTGCTGGCCTTCGCCGGCAGCCTGCTGTGGAGCCTCATCGGCGGCGCAGTGTACCTCCTCTTCCGCAGCCGCCACTCCCTCGACTAAAACCCTCGCTTGGCCAAGCGGCTTGCAAATCGTACTCGTCCTCGTACTTCGTCCCTCGTCATCGAACATTGGGTGGATGCATTCGATTACGATGGACGAGTAGGAGGTACGAGTACGATCGATGCGAAGACAAATAGGGAGGGGAGCGCACGCGCCCCCGCGTGCCGCCTTGGGCGCCTCGCCCAAGGCTTGTTGGGGTGACCATGGCCAAGCAGCGAACTGCGAGTTGCCGCTATACGATCCCGGCGGGGCGCCGGAATCCACACGCGAGGCGCGTGTGCTCCCCAAGCGCTTGGCCAAGCGCTCAGTAAGCCTCCCGGCGGTGTCGCACACGCACGATGACGACGATCACTTTGTCGTCGAAGATTTCGTAAATGATCCGGTAGTCGCCTTGGCGGAGTCGGTAACGCTCTTGGCCGGATAATTTGATCGCACCCGGCGGCCGTGGATCGACCGCCAGCCTTCTGACTTTTTTCAGGATGCGAATCTGCTCCCGCTCGGGCAAGGCGCGAAGCTCCTTCGTCACCTTGCGCCGGAATTTGACCTCATAATTTGCCATCCAGCTTGAGCGACTTGAGCATCGCCTCGTAGGAAATCGTCGGGGAGTTGGCACGCTCTTCGCAGACGCGGAGATCGGCCAAGTCCTCTTTCAACGCATCGCGGACGGCCTCGTTGATGAGTTCAGAAACCGTGCTTGCGGTCTCCACCGACTTGAGCTTGAGCGCCCGGTGCAGCTTTTCATCGAGATAAACCGTGGAACGCTTGGTCGCAACATCCGCCATGCCCAAAGAAAAGCGTTTAGACGCTCAAACGTCAAGACGTTTTTTGGCTAGTTCCTTGCGGAGCTTGGGCAGGGGGAGGGTGTTGATGACGTCGTTGGCGGTGAGCCAGCCTTTGCGGGCGATGCCGGTGCCCAAG
>Ga0209554_1001915_pt1 | contig 15061 bp, 17 predicted proteins | sample MarorgKNORR_S2LV_5_FD_188221 | JGI IMG/M metagenome (GOLD analysis project Ga0209554, IMG submission 188221) | Marine microbial communities from the Southern Atlantic Ocean, analyzing organic carbon cycling - Bottom_A/KNORR_S2/LV (SPAdes) (version 2) | ecosystem: Environmental > Aquatic > Marine...
AGGCTTTAGCAGAACATACTGGTCAACAAAGAGCCCTTCTATTTTCCTCTGGCTATAGCGCAAATCTGGGTGTCTTTTCTGCACTAAGGGATGAAATTGATTGGGTTCTACAGGATAAATTAAATCACGCATCTTTGATTGATGGCAATCGATTGATTGGTTTTCCTGTGCAACGATATCTGCATAACAACCTTGAATCGCTTGAGAAAAAGCTAAAAAAACAAGCTGGTACTGGCTTAATAGTCACTGATAACGTTTTCAGTATGGACGGCGACAGAGCAAATATAGATGGAATTAAAACAATTTCAGCACAATCTGGCGCTCTTATTATGCAAGATGATGCTCATGGCTTTGGTATTTTTGAATCAACTATTCCTGATCACTCAATCTATATGGCGACCTTAGGAAAGGCGGCAGGTGTAATGGGTGCTTTTGTTTCTGGAAGTAGCGATTTGATTGAATTTTTAATTCAAAAATCTCGTCCCTATATTTACACCACTGCCATTTCTCCAAGCTTGTGTGTAGCGATACTTAAAAGTTTAGAATTAATTAAAAAAGGTGAACAAAAAGAAAAACTATTTAGCAATATAAACTATTTTAAAAATTGTGCCGAAACTTTAGACCTTCATTTCAAGCCTTCTGAAAGCGCCATCCAGCCACTAATTATTGGCTCTAGTAATGAGGCGTTAAGTTTGAGCAATAAACTTTTTGAGGCGGGTTATTTTGTAAGTGCAATTCGTCCACCAACAGTCCCTCCAAATACTGCCCGTCTGCGTTTCACATTGGCTGCCAATCATAACTTTTCTCAGATTGAGTCTCTTCTCCAAAAGGTCAAAGATGTTATGGCATAAGACGATTGGAAAAGGTCCAAATTTAGTACTATTACATGGTTGGGGTTTTAGTAGCGATATCTTTCAAAACCTTATAGAAAAATACAAAAAAAGCTATTGCATTACTGTTATAGATTTACCAGGGCACGGTAGAAGTGATGACGTTGATGGCGGTTTAGAAAGTTGGTGCGAAGAATTGATTCAATTCATTCCTAACAAATCCATTCTATTGGGCTGGTCCCTAGGAGGCTTACTGTCAATTTATATTGCAACTAGAATTCAACTTGAGCACTTAATTCTTGTAGCTGCCACACCGAGCTTGGTTAATCATGAAAATTGGAAGTTTGGAATAAATAGTGAAATATTTCACCAATTCGCGATTAATTTAAAAAATGATAATGCCAAAACACTTAAACGCTTTGTTGGCCTGCAGAGTAAAGACAAATCTCAAATATTAGAGATCTACGAAGCCATACAAAAATACCCTACAACTGATAAGGCTCTCAATATAGGTCTCGATATTTTGCTAAATTCAGATCTACAGGAATTGTATAAAAAGATTGAGATTCCAAAGAGTGTAGTTTTAGGTTCTCTCGATACTCTAGTTCCTGATGAAATTGAGGATTGGTATAAAGGCAATAAAACACAAACGTATTTGTTGCGTTCAGGTCACCTACCTTTTTTAGATAAAACGTTTAAATTACCTTCAAAAAAGAGTATTAAGTAATTCAGTTTCAAGGGCAATAAGGATGTTGTTTTGGTATAATTTATTTATTCTCTTCTTTCGGGCAATTTATGAGTGCATTAGTTGGTGTTATTATGGGCTCAAAGTCCGACTGGCCTACAATGAAGAACGCCATAGATATGTTGGAAGAATTTGGCGTACCTTATGAAGTCAAAGTGATCTCAGCTCACCGTACACCCGATCTAATGTTTGAGTATGCTGAAACTGCTCAAGATCGAGGGCTTGAAGTAATCATTGCTGGTGCTGGTGGTTCTGCTCACTTACCTGGAATGGTCGCTGCCAAAACAATTGTGCCAGTTCTCGGCGTTCCAATCCAATCTCGCGCCTTAAGCGGCAAAGATTCACTTTTATCGATTGTACAAATGCCTGGTGGTATTCCAGTTGGCACATTAGCTATTGGCGAAGCTGGTGCAAAAAACGCTGGCATTTTAGCTGCTCAAATTGTTGGCAATCATAATGAAGAAATTAGAGAAAAAGTAGCTAAATTTCGCTCTGAACAAACGCAAGATGTTCTAGATAATCCTAATCCTGATAAATAATTTATGAAAATTGGTGTTCTTGGTTCCGGTCAATTAGGAAGAATGCTTGCCCTGTCTGCTTACCCTTTGGGCCATGAAATACGTTTCTTAGCATCATCTGAAGAAGATCTCTCTTCACTTTTAGGTAATACATTCATTCAAAACGGTAATCAAGAAATCATAGAAGATTTTGCTTACAACTCCGATGTGGTTACCTATGAAAGTGAAAATACGGCTGTTAGTATTGTCAAAGAAATCAGTCACAAAACGATAGTTTATCCTAGCGCTAAGTCTTTATACATCACCCAACATCGAGGAAGAGAAAAAGCACTTTTCGATAAACTCAACATACCATGCGCCCCATACCAGGTCGTAAACAACCTATCAGAGCTAAAAATTGCTGTTGAAAATATTGGCCTACCAGCGATACTAAAAACTGCGACTGATGGTTACGATGGTAAAGGCCAATTTCTAATTCAATCAAATTCACAGCTTGACCAGGCTTGGAAAAGTATGTCTGGTGTTGAATCAATATTAGAGGGTTTTGTAAACTTTAAGCGAGAGCTCTCACTTGTTGCTGCTCGTGGCGTAGACAACAGTCATGAGTATTATCCACTAGTCGAAAACTCACACCATAATGGCATCCTTCGTCTTACAATTGCTCCTGCACAAAATATCAGCCCAAAACTGCAACAACAAGCTGAATCCTATATGCGTTCTTTGCTTGACGAGATGAATCATGTAGGTGTTTTGACTATTGAACTGTTTGAAACTGACAACAACCTAGTTGTTAACGAAATGGCCCCAAGAGTTCATAATTCTGGACATTGGACTATTGAAGGTGCACGCACCTCACAATTTGAAAATCATATAAGAGCTATTACTGAAACACCACTAGGGGGCACATCGTGTACCCATAAATATAGCGCTATGATTAATATTATCGGAGAACAAGGTCCTATTGATAAAGCGCTTACTTTAAAAAACGCTCATCTCCATCTTTACAATAAAACAGAACGCGAGGGACGCAAACTAGGACACATCACTATCACCGCTAATACACTTGATGATTTAAATACTTCTCTCGAAACCTTAAGTGACTTTATGCCTTAAGTGGAGCTCAATCCTCATTAATATCAAGAATATTTTCTTCAAAATTGTTGGCCAGTTCTTCATCATAAAACTGATTAGCTAGCCTTTCTTCGTAATAATAGGCAGAAAATTCACTCACATCAACACCTGCTAGGAATTGCCTGACATGGATCATTTCATGGCACAAAGTAATAATAAACTTTCTTCTATCTAGTGACTCTTCAATTTCAATGAAAAACTTACCATCACCCTCATAATCTGTCCAGGCAAGGGCATCTTCCACTTTTTTTATACTTAAATCAATAGTGGGTTTTCCTTTTTTTGAAAACAAACTCTCATTACAGAAGTGAAATAACTGCCGTGAGAGTTTTACTTGTTCTTTATTTCCGCCATAAATGTATAACATTTTCAGAAAAAACAACTCATAAATTCTCTTTGTAGGCTATTAATGTGTTTTCTAAAAGTGTTGCAATAGTCATCGGACCAACTCCACCAGGAACAGGGGTTATCCCGCCAGCCTTGTCCTTAATTGCATCAAAATCTACATCTCCGACCAGAGAACCATCTTCAAGTCGATTAATACCGACATCAATAACAACAGCACCCTCTTTGACCCAATCCCCCTTGACCATCTTAGGAATGCCGACGCCTACAACAACAATATCTGCTTGTTTTACTTTAGAAGGAATGTCCTTTGTTTTACTGTTACAAATAGTTACAGTACCACCCGCATTTAATAATTCCATTGCCATCGGCCTTCCAACAATATTTGAAGCACCTACTACAACACAATTCTTACCCCATACTTCGCAACCAATGGAATCAAGCATTGTCATAATACCTTTTGGAGTACATGGACGTAAATGAGCTTTGTTTTGCATCAACTTACCAATATTTTCACTATGGAAACCATCAATGTCTTTATAAGGCGAAATGTGTTCTGTAACTTTATTAGCATTGATATGATCTGGAAGTGGCAATTGAACCAAAATACCATCAATATGAGGGTTATTGTTAAGGCGTTCCACTTCTTCTAATAACTGCTCTTCGGTTGTATTTTCTGATTTAATAATTTTATCTGAAAAGAAGCCAGCTTCGATACATGCAAGTTCCTTGTTGCGCACATAAACTGCGGACGCAGGGTCTTCACCTACAAGTATTACCGCTAATCCTGGAGGGCGCTCAAGAGTTTTTACCTCTTTAGCTATTTTTTCTCTTAGTTTTTTCGCTATTTCTTTACCGTCAATAATGTTCATTTTTTTAGTTCCTTTTTAACTTTTATTAAATCATCTTTTGTATCAATTCCATAACCTGTAGAACCACAAGCAAGCTCAACGTGAATATCAATACCTTCGTTTAATATCGTCAGTTGTTCCAGTTTTTCAGCCTCCTCAAGAATCGAATTATCCATCTGTAAGTATTTTTTTAAAAAACTTACACGATATGCATAGAGACCAATATGGCGACAACAAATTGATAAATCTATTTCTTTACTTTTCCGAAAAGCTGGAATCGGTGATCTTGAGAAGTACAAAGCTTTGCCGCGCGAACTATATACAACTTTGACGCAATTTGGATCAAAGTACAAGCTCTCACTCTCAATTTTTTCACACAAAGTAGCTACATGCATACCGCTATGAACCAAGTTATGAGCTACTTGGTCAATCACTTCAGAACTAAGCATGGGTTCATCACCTTGAACATTCACCACAACCTCATCATCATCAAATTCAAGATTGGTTACTACCTCTGAAAGTCGAGAGGTACCAGATGTATGACCAATGCTTGTCATGCACACCTCTGCACTAAAACCTTTAGCAATAGTATTAATTCTTTCATCATCTGTTGCAATAATGACACGTTTGGCACTGCTCTGAAGAGCATTTAAATAGGTATGTTCGATAAGTGACTTACCGTTAATATCTTCTAGTAGTTTTGCCGGTAACCGACTTGAGGCATATCTGGCAGGGATAATAACGGAAAAGTCCATTACTTTTCAGACTTAATCTTACGCGCCTCTTCAACAAGAAGAACTGGAATTCCATCCTGAATTGGATAGGCTAATTGGCTTTTTTCACAGATTAGTTCTTCCCCTACTTGCTTCAAAGGGGCTTTACTTTCTGGACATACTAGCATCTTTAACAAAGCTTTATCAATCACAATTTAGACTCTAATTGTTTGTAAAAATCCTTACTCAGTTCAGCACTAACAGATAAATACCACATCTGATTTGTTGCAAAATGCTTACATTTTACACAATCCTTGGCCGTCATTAAGATTGGATAATCCTGATCGAATACTAAGTCCTTAGCAACAAATGGGTGATGATCGGGGAATGGTTTACTAATCAAATTAACTCCCTGACTTTCAAGGAGGGTATAAAAACTAGTCGGATTTTCAATGCCGGCTACAGCATAACATTGAGTTCCTTTAAAATAATGAAGCTGTTTGGTTTCATTGGTAAGCAGATTGACATAGCACTCAGGATTGAGCTGACTAGATATTTCGCCTTCAGCTATCGAACCATTATTGATTATGATGTCAACTGATTTTAGTCGTTTTACAGGCTCTCTAAGAGGCCCGGAAGGTAAAAGAAAACCATTACCGAAACGACGAATTCCATCAATAACTACAATTTCAACATCCCGCCCCATGGAGTAGTGCTGAAGTCCGTCGTCACTAATAATGATGTCGACTTGATGGTTAGAAGTCAAATATTGAATCGCTTTATTGCGTCTTTTTGCAACCACAACTTGGGCATTTGTCTGCTGCGCTATTAAAGCTGGCTCGTCGCCGCACTCTCTGGGGTCTGTTAATGGTGTAACTTTCAAAGTGTCCTGGATATACTCTCCACCAAAGCCTCTTGAAACAACCCCAATACTTTTACCTTGTGATTCAAAATACCTACAAAGAGCTATCACTATCGGTGTTTTCCCAGTTCCACCGACAGTAATATTACCAACCACTATGACTGGCACTTCTGCCTGGCTTACCTTTAGAATACCTACTTTATAACACCAGACTCGTAATTGAGATAATATGAAAAAGACCGCTGAAAAGGGCAATAAAAGGTAGTTGGTGAAGCGCAACTTGTTATGATCAACAAAACTTAAAATACTTGACATTTTGAATACTTTAATCACTTTTAAAACATTAATTATGACAAAATATTCTGACTATGAGTGTTGAATTTCATATTTCTAACCAATATTTACGTTCTAATCGAAAAAAAGGCTTCGTTTCCTTTATTTCTGGGGTTTCGATGGTAGGATTAATTCTTGCTGTCATGTCGTTAATTACCGTCTTGTCAGTAATGAATGGCTTTCATGAAGAGCTAACAAATCGTGTTTTAAATGCAATATCTCATTCATACATAACTGAAAACGACAATACCCTTGAAAACTGGGAAGAGCTGAGAGAGAAGATTAACACACACGACCAAATATTAGCTTCATCTCCATATGTTGAAAATTTTGCTTTGATAACTTCAAAGAATTCTTCTCAGGGAGTAAGTGTTAGAGGAATAATCATAAATCTAGAGATTAAAACTTCTGCCTTACTAGACGAGATTAAATATGGTGAAATTAAACTGACTGAAGATGCATCATCTGTCTTGATTGGAGTTGGGTTAGCGACGTTATTGAGTGCTGGCATCGGTGATTCAGTAACTCTAATGGCACCCAGTAGAAACTCAATCGGCTTATTGATGCCCAAATTAAAAACTTTTACCGTGACTGGCATATTTAATGCTGGTCTAAACGAATATAACAACAATTTAGCATTTATTCATCTGAATGATGCCCAAGAGCTTTTCAGTTTAGATAATCAAGTGTCAGGAATTCGCCTTAAAGTAGACAACCTGTTTGAGGCAAACAAAATTACTAATGATGTTGTTGAAAAGCTTGGTAGTGATTTGTATTATGGTGTTGATTGGATGCAACAAAAACGAAATTTTATTAGAGCTTTAAACCTTGAAAAACAAATGATTGCTGTAGTCCTTTCTTTAATTATTGCTGTAGCGGCCTTTAATATTGTCTCCATGATGGTTATGGTGGTTACTGACAAAAAATCTGATATTGCAATCCTTAGAACTATTGGAATGACCCCAAAAAGAATCGTCAAAATATTTTTTTATCAAGGTCTAAGTATTGGCCTTATTGGTATCGTTGTTGGAACCGTTCTTGGGCTTTTGTTGGCTCTGAACATCGAATCAGTTATCTCGGGAATTGAAACCATCCTTGGCTTTCAATTTTTTCCAAAAGATGTTTTTTACATCAACCGCTTCCCATCTGTAATCCAATTAAATGATGTTTTAAGTGTCGTAATAGGCGCCATTGTGTTAGCAGTTATTGCCGCAATTTATCCAGCCAGACGTGCTGGCAAAATAAATATCTCTGAGGTGCTCAGACATGAATAATATCATCGAGTGTCGTTCTCTTTGTTTTTCCTATACGGAAGGGAGTAATCAAACTTCCATATTGAGTAATTTAAGGCTTGACGTCAAATCAGGAGAATCTATTGCTATTTTAGGTCCATCTGGTTGTGGAAAATCGACACTACTCAATTTGATTGCAGGTCTCGACACACCTTCTTCAGGCGATGTTCTAATTAATAACAGTAATATTACAAAACTCAATGAACAAGATCGTACAGAGTTGCGCGCCAATACTTTTGGTTTTGTTTATCAATTTCATCACTTATTATATGATTTTTCTTCTGTTTACAATGTTGCCATGCCACTCCTCATTAAAGGAGTTGATAAGGAGAATGCAATTGCCCAGTCTGAGAAACTATTAACAAGAGTTGGTTTGGAAAATCGATTGAACCACAAGCCATCAGAACTCTCTGGTGGAGAAAGACAAAGGGTAGCGATAGCAAGAGCTATGGTCGTTGAGCCTGACTGTCTCTTAGCTGATGAACCTACAGGTAATCTTGATGCCAAGAATGCTAAAGATGTACTAGAGTTAATCTTGGAACTCGATGAAAATAACACTTCATCACTCGTGATTGTAACTCATGATCAAGACATTGCCAAAAAAATGGACAGAAAGCTCACCTTGAGTAATCAGCAACTCATTGAAACATGAAACTTTATCAACTGGAGTTGATCTGTACTCCTGAGAATGAATGGTTCGTTAGATAAAACTTCAATAATTGTTAGACTATCAGCAGAATATATAACTATCCTAAAAACTGAATCATAATACCAGCTGCAATTGCTGAGCCGATTACACCCGCTACATTAGGTCCCATTGCGTGCATTAATAAGAAGTTATGTGGATCAGATTCAAGGCCAACTTTGTTTGAAACGCGCGCTGCCATTGGAACCGCTGAAACACCTGCTGAGCCAATCAGAGGATTAACTTTATTTTTACTGAATATGTTCATCAATTTAGCCATCAACAAGCCACTCGTTGTACCAATTGCAAAAGCAACCAAGCCCAATAGTAATATTCCTAATGTATCGAGTTGTAAGAATTTTTCAGCCATTAACTTCGATCCCACAGCCAATCCAAGAAAAATAGTTACAATATTAATCAGAGCATTTTGAGTCGTATCACTCAGACGATTCACTACACCCGACTCTTTCATTAAGTTACCAAACGCAAACATACCCAACAATGGTGCTGCTGCAGGGAGAAGCAACGCGACAAGTAGTAACAAGATAATTGGAAAAATAATTTTTTCAGTTTTTGAAACCTCTCGCAGTTGCACCATCTTAATTTGTCTTTCTTTCTCAGTCGTCATCGCCCTCATGATTGGTGGCTGAATGAGTGGAACGAGTGCCATATAAGAGTATGACGCTACAGCTATAGCACCTAGAAGTTCTGGCGCCAGTATTGATGCAACATAAATCGAAGTAGGGCCATCAGCACCACCAATAATGCCAATGGCAGCAGCTTGCTTTAAAGTAAAGTCAAATATCCCAAGCGCTGATAAGCCAACCGCCCCAAGTAAGGTTGCAAAAATGCCAAACTGAGCTGCAGCACCAAGTAATAAGGTTTTTGGATTTGCAAGTAGTGGACCAAAATCAGTTAAAGCACCAACACCCATAAAAATAATGAGTGGGAATGCACCAGACTCAATACCTACCATATAAAAGAGATGAAGAATGCCGCCATCTACAGCCAAATTGGCTCCAGGAATGTTACTTAGAATTGCGCCGAAACCAATAGGCAAAAGTAAAAGAGGTTCAAACTTTTTTACAATAGCCAGATAAATTAACAGGATACCGACTAACAACATCAGCCCTTGACCCCATGCCATTTGATATAAGCCAGTATTGATCCAAAGTAAGTTTAATTGTTCCATAACTATGCCAACGACAGCAATACTTGGCCAACAGTTACCGAATCGCCTTCCTTGACACTGATATTAGTCACAACCCCAGAATGAGCTGCTTTAATCTCAGTTTCCATTTTCATTGCCTCTAAAATGAGTAATGCATCTCCTTCGTTTACACTCTGATTTGGGTTAACCAAAATTTTCCAGATATTGCCTGAAAGTGGAGCATGTACCTCTTCTGCATCACTCGACGGAGTCGACTTCGATTCAACTTGGGAAATATTGGATGATTGACTCTGTTTATCAGAGGTGGTAATCATTGAAGTTATATCACCACCAGCTGAAACGCTCACTGTATAAGAGTTACCTTCAAACGAGACAGTATAAATGCCTTCATTTTTTTCATTAACAGTTGCATTAGATACTTCTTGTGGAGCTGGTTCAAAGAAATCAGGATTATTTCTATTTTCCAAAAATTGAATCCCAACCTGTGGGAAAAGAGCATAGGTAAGTAGGTCATCAATCTTATCTTCAGCAAGATCTATTTTTTTCTTAGAAATGATTTCATCAAACTGAGATTCGAGAATATCCATCTCTGGAGCAATATTATCGGCAGGTCGACAGGTTATCGGATCAGAACCCTCTAAAACTCTTGCCTGAAGCTCAGCGTCTACAGAAGCTGGAGTGGCACCATACTCGCCTTTAAGAATACCACTGGTTTCCTTGGTGATGGTTTTGTAACGCTCTCCAGTTAAAATATTTAGCACTGACTGTGTTCCAACAATTTGAGAAGTTGGTGTCACAAGAGGTATATAACCGAGATCCTTTCGAACTCGAGGAATTTCTAATAAAACTTCATCCATCTTGTCAAGAGCATTTTGCTCTTTTAACTGGTTTTCCATGTTAGTTAACATTCCACCAGGAACCTGAGAAAGTAAAATTCGCGAATCAACACCCTTTAAAGAACCTTCAAACTTCGAGTACTTAGCACGAATGGGTTTAAAGTATTGATCCACTTCCTCTAGTTTCTTTAAGTCCAAGCCAGTTTTGCGTGGACCGTGCTCCAAAATAGAGACTACCGAGTTAGTAGCTGAATGACCATAGGTCATACTCATTGAGCCAATCGATGTATCAACACGATCTACTCCAGCCTCAACTGCCTTAATAATGCAAGCTGTTGAAAGTCCCGTTGTAGCATGAGCATGAAGCTGAATAGGAATATCAATAGCATTTTTTAACTTCTTCACTAAATCATAGGCCACATAAGGTTGTAATAAACCAGCCATATCTTTAATACATAGAGAATGTGCCCCCATATCTTCAATCTTCTTGGCCATCTCTACCCAAAGTTCTACCGTATGGACTGGACTAACAGTATAGGAAATAGTGCCCTGAGCATGCTGACCAATTTTCACTGTTTGATTGATAGCAGTTTCTAGATTTCGCATATCATTCATTGCATCAAATATGCGAAAAATCCCAACACCATTATCTGCACATCGGTCAACGAATTTGCACACAACATCGTCACTGTAGTGACGATAACCTAATAAATTTTGTCCTCTCAGCAACATTTGTTGAGGAGTATTAGGCATAACTTTTTTTATTTCACGAATTCTTTCCCAGGGATCTTCGCCTAGAAAGCGAATACAAGAATCAAAAGTGGCACCACCCCAGGACTCCATCGACCAGTAACCAATCTGATCCAGTTTTTCAGCAATCGGTAACATGTCATCAATCCTCATACGAGTAGCAAAAAGTGACTGGTGAGCGTCCCTTAAAACTAGCTCGGTAATTTCAACTGGACTGGTGTTTTCTTTTGAATTCGACATAGCTTATCTTCCTCTATGCATCTTGATTGCTTTTTTAACAATTGCTTCTGTTCTTTCATCAATACCACTCGACAATTCAATGTTTGAGGTCGCTGCAAGATTTAAATTGGGCTGAAATCTTTTGACTAATACCGACATCGAGGTAGTTACTACAACCATCAATGCGAGGAATACAAAAACAAAACCCATCCCAAAAAGGGTTAAATTTATTGCTTCAGCAACAAGATTGTTATCCATTGTTAACTTTCCTAATAAATTTTGGTACCAGTGGACGGGCTCGAACCGTCACTCCCGCAAAGGAACCGGATTTTGAGTCCGGCGTGTCTACCAATTCCACCACACTGGCATATCTAAGTTTATTTATGTCTAAATGTAATTCTACCTTTAGTTAGATCATAAGGTGTCATTTCAACAGTTACCTTATCGCCAGGTAATATGCGAATATAGTGCTTCCGAATCTTACCAGATATATGTGCTAGAATGCTGTGACCATTTTCCAATTCAACTTTAAAAGTTGTATTGGGTAATTTTTCTTTTACTACGCCCTCTAACTCTATGTAATCGCTCTTCGACATATTATTTTTATAATTAAGCATTAATAAAAAACCAGTGGAGATTATACATTAACAATTTATATAGTTCATGACATAGAAAGAAGGCAGGTATAATTTTTTCCGATAATGAATATTAGTTTTGAATTTTTCCCAGCACGTACTGAGCATGGGGAAAAAGCCCTCAAAGAAGTACAAAAAGAACTCAGCGCCATCAAGCCTGAGTTTTTTTCTGTCACTTTTGGAGCACTGGGTTCATCACAAGATGCCACTTTTAAAACAATTGTCAACCTCCTAAAAAATACAAATGTTCCAATATCGCCTCATCTTACTTGTGTTGGTATAAAGAAAAGTCAAGCCACTGACTTGCTTGACAAATATGTTGAACTTGGTGTGAATCGAGTTATGGTGCTAAAGGGTGATACCCCTACAGTTCGTTTTCCATATAAAAATAGTAGAGACAAAGGTGACTTTCATTTTGCAAATGAGATGGTTGAGTTTATCAAAGAACAATATAAAGGCTACTTTCACATTCAAGTAGGCGCTTTTCCTGAAAAGCACCCTCAATCAAAGTGTTTTGCTAATGATATGGAGTTTTTTGTTAACAAAGTGAATTCGGGTGCAAACAGTGCCGTCACACAATATTTTTATAATGTAGACGCTTATTTTCGCTTTGTAGACGAGGTACAAAAATTCGGTGTTGATATACCTATTGTTCCAGGCATTATGCCAATTACAAACTATGATGAGCTGATTCGCTTTTCAAAAATCGCTGGTGCTGAAATTCCCTCTTGGATTATTAATCGACTAATAATTTATAGAGATGACAAGGAAAATCTTAAAGCATTTGGACAAGAAGTTGTAAGCGAAATATGCTTAAAACTAAAAGCTGGTGGCGTAAAGGATTTTCATTTCTATAGCATGAATCGGACCGAGCCAGTTTTATCTATAGCACAAAATATTATTTAGAAATAGGCACACCAATAACCCTTATAAACACATACAAAAATCACCTAAACTAGTTGGTCAAGGGGTGTTTTTTATGAGATTGAAAACTTAGTGAAGAAAACGCTTTGAATGGACCCAGCCTTGCAGTTTTTGAAAGTCTGTCTTCCTCTCTGGTTGGACAATTTTCTCCAGCTCAACTAATCGCTCGTTAAGCTCATTGAAGGCGTTAGAATAGTGCTTACTCTTTAATGATTCTTGATACAACTTGGATTTTAAAGTTGCAATCACAGAAACCAAGTCTTGGTCATTACTTGCATCACTCACTTGACTGTCCTTACTGAGTTTAACTTGAGTATCTTGAAAGCGCTTAAGATGTTCAGTCGCTTTGGAATCGTTATAAAAATGGAAATTATCATTGGCCAAATTGTCTGGATTAAAAGGAACAACTCGGGCAGAAATATTTAAATCTTGAAGGGATCCACGAGTGGTTGGTTGTTGGACAGTAAAACCACTTACTCCCAATAAGCGTGCAACCCATGAGATACCAAATTTAATCACTTGCACTCCACTTCATGTTTCAGATATGTTACCCAAACCTCACCACATTGGGTAATATTTTTATTTTTGATGATTTAGCAGCTCAATTATAGTCCCTTTATCAGAAGGAGTGCGAGCAACATGCACATTTTTAAAACCTATTGATTGTGCTTGAACTTTTATTCTTTCACTCAAAACAACAAGAGTCCTCGATTTTAGCTGATCCACATGGTATGAACGTATCTCTTTAACTAACTTAACAACATTAAAAAGACTTTCAACACTATTAGCAATGACAATGCCATCTGGTGTTTGCATAAAACGTTCTATCGACTCGACATGAAGGCGAGATACTTCACAAGCGGCGCGCCTATAAACTTCAAGGTAGTCTACTTGATTCATTACTTTGAGTGAATTTTTCAAAGTTTCTGAGCCGCCCTTACCTCTCACTATGAGTACTTTTTTATCAGCTAATTCAGAACATTCCGGCATCGCTAAAAGTTCTTGACTAGAGGCATTTTCCAATGGATAGGCGTCAACCTTTACACCCTTATCAGTCAACTTTTTCGCAGTAATCGGGCCTACAGCAAATACTTTCAAAGGTTCAACAAATAACTGACTAAAATATTCTTCAGCATAAATAACCGCATTAACACTAATAAAAATAATGACGTCATAACGCTGACTAGGTAAAACAGTATCAATTTTATTAATCTCGAAGGCAGGAAAGAGCACATAATCCAAATCCGAATCTTCCAATAAGGACTGGAGATTTCCAACTTGTGATAAGGGTCTAGTTAACAGTACCATCAAGACCTCATCAAAAACAGTGTCTTATGACAGCGTATTAAAACTACTGGATAAAAAATGACTCTAAAAGCTAAGCTCAGTTGGCTAATAAAAAACTCTGTTTTATTCATTCTAAGTTGTATGCCTTTATAATAAGCCCCAATAAAATAGTATATATCACCAACAAATAATAATGTTAATGTCGATTATATCTCTTGTATCTGGCTTTGTATTGCTAATTTGGAGTGCTGATACATTTACAAATAATGGCGCCAAAATTGCCAATATTTATAAGATCGCACCACTCATTATTGGACTGCTAATCTTTGGCTTTGGCACCTCCGCACCGGAAATGTTGGTTTCCGGGTTGGCAGCTTACGCTGGCCATCCACAACTCAGTATTGGTAACGCTTTTGGCTCCAACATATTTAATATTGCCCTGGTGCTTGGCATCACTGCCATCATTCTCCCCGTTCAAGTGAAGCAAGATATTCTTAAAAAAGAATGGCTGTACTTAATGCTGGTAACTTTGGTAGCTGGCGCCTTAATCTGGGATCGTCATTTAAATTGGGGTGACGGCATAATCTTACTGGGCCTGCTGGCATTATTCTTAATTTACACTTTTGTTGAGTCAAAACAAAGCAAGCATAGTGAATTTGAAAATCTCGCCATTGAAGTTGACCAAGCTCAAAAAGGCAAAACCTGGCTAATGCTGATTGTCTCTTTTGCGGTATTGCTTGGCAGTGCCCAACTTGTGGTTTGGGGTGGCTCCGAACTTGCTGCTGCATTCGGTGTCTCTGATCTACTGATTGGCCTAAGTGTTGTTGCATTTGGCACAAGCCTGCCAGAGCTGGCAGTTTCCATTAGCAGTGCGCTGAAGAAACAACACGAAATGGTTGTGGGTAATATTATTGGCTCCAACCTGTTTAACACT